>ERZ1049444.273-NODE-273-length-53033-cov-7.647778_pt1 | contig 53033 bp, 50 predicted proteins | sample MGYA00383101_ERZ1049444 | MGnify/ENA primary metagenome ERZ1049444 (study PRJEB29581, sample SAMEA5548371) | metagenome | biome: marine; feature: coastal; material: water | depth 50 m | study: Short-term variability in the microbial, nano- and picoplankton... | reverse complement strand
TTTTAAACTAGCTGGTAATAGAAGCCGCCATAAACCACAGTATCAGCCGGTAAACTTATATCCTCGCGTGCAGAAAGAAGGGCCGATGCAACCGCAAGGTCGGCAGCCGGTTCGCTAATTTTCAACCCTCCGGCGACATTTAGATAGACATCAAGCCCGCTGAACGGAATGCCGCAACGGGCCTCAAGAACCGCTAGGATCATGGCCAGGCGCGCACTGTCCCAGCCAACAACCGATCGTCTTGGTTGGCTGTGGGGGGTCGGGGCGACCAAAGCTTGAAATTCCACCAAAACCGGCCGCGTTCCTTCGACCCCAGCAAAGACCACCGATCCGGGCGTGGGCGTGCCGCGATCGGCCAAAAACAATTCAGAGGGGTTGCTGACCTCGGCCAAGCCTTGACCTGTCATCTCAAACACGCCAATTTCGTCGGCCGCGCCAAAACGGTTTTTCACGGCGCGCAAGATGCGGAACTGATGACCCCGCTCACCTTCAAAATAAAGCACGGTATCGACCATATGCTCGACCACGCGCGGGCCGGCTATCTGGCCGTCCTTGGTGACATGACCAACCAAAATCACCGAAAGGCCGCGGCGCTTGGCAAACCGCGTCAGCTCATGCGCGGCGGCGCGTACCTGACTGACGCTGCCGGGCGCACTTTCGACGGTATCTGCCCACATAGTTTGGATCGAATCAATAATGACCAGCTGAGGCTTTTCCTCTTCAAGCGTGGTCAGAATATTGCGCAGGTTGGTTTCAGCGCCCAGTTGCACGGATGTGTCGCTCAGACCAAGGCGCGCGGCGCGCATGCGCACCTGTTCGCTGGCTTCTTCGCCAGAAATATAAATGGTTTTTAGGCCGGCTTGTGCAAATTTTGCGGCTGCTTGCAAAAGCAATGTTGATTTGCCAATCCCCGGATCGCCGCCAACCAAAAGCGCCGAGGCCGGAACAAGCCCCCCGCCTAAGGCCCGGTCAAGCTCAATAATACCGCTTTTGGTGCGTTCAGGCGGCGCCTCGGTGCTTTTCATGCCACTGAGCTTCACAGCCGACCCGCGTTTTGCGCCCATTGAGGCCTTCGAAGGCCCAGAAGAGAGCCCCGCATCTTCTGAAATCGTATTCCATTCGCCGCATGCTTCGCACCGGCCCGACCATTTGCTGGTCACCGCGCCGCAACTGGCGCAGGAAAAGGACTTTGTTTTTGCCATGCTGCGCTTGTGCCAAGTCTTTTACTCTATGGCAAGCCGGATTGGTGAAATTCTCTTTGGCTCAGTGCTTGCACAGCCAAAGACGCTAGAATGCAAAAGCTAAAAAAGTATAAACCCCAAGCGGTTTCTACATGCCCCAAACCAACGCCTTTAAAGATCACAATATAAAGCGCGATTAAAAACACATCAGCCATGGCCAGTTTTCCCAGCAGTGCCAAAAGTGAAAACCCGCGTGTCGGCAACACTCCGAAATGCATCAGCGCGAGGAGCGCGGTTTTGAGCATTGGAGCGATCAGAGCGAAAAACAGCACCAAAAAAGCCAATATGATATCTGATTGCCACAGGCTTTGTACGCCTGTGATTATACTGATCTGGGAAAGACCAAACAAAGGCAATAGCCCGGCGTTCATGAGCGGTGCAAACCACGACAGCGGGAACAAAACCAATAAGACAAGATTGAAATAGCGCAGCATTTGTAGATGGACCTTATGCGATCTATCGAATTTAGATAATCATTCCCCAAAGCATGATCAATGCGATCAGCAAAACTGCATGTAGCATGTCAGTCCAACGGTATCGCCGGTGCAGGCGGAACGCCGCAATTGCCAAGGGCACAGAGGCAATCAACATCATGCCCGCACCGCTCGCAAGTCGGCTCCACCAGAGGCAAAGCTGGCGCAGCGGTCCGCTGTAAATTTCAAAAAAGCCGAGCCCAAAAAGGGCAAAGAGCCCGATCGCAGATAGCATGAGCGACGCAAGTGCCAATTGCTTTTCAACCTTGGCATCAATGAGCCATCGAAATGCGGACAGTAAAAGCAGGGCTTGAAGGTATATGTATTTTTTGAATGCCATAAACGCCAGCACTTCTGGTGGCGGTCTGAAGAAATTTTCCATCAGCGAATGGCCTCTATCGGTCCTTCTGCACGGCCATGAATAAATTGATCAAGATAGGGATCGCCAGATTGGTCAATGTCTGAAATCGGGCCGCTCCATTGAATTACCCCATTGTGCAGCATTGCAACCTTGTCTGCGATCGCGCGCACCGAGGACATGTCATGGGTGATTGTCATTGCGGTGGCGCCCATTTCAACAACAATCTCACGGATCAGATCATTGATTACACCGGCCATAATGGGGTCAAGTCCCGTGGTCGGTTCGTCAAAAAAGATAATCTCGGGCTCGGCTGCGATCGCGCGTGCGAGCCCGACCCGCTTTTGCATGCCGCCCGAAAGCTCGCCGGGAAATTTATTTGCCACATCCGCGCTAAGACCCACGCGCCTAAGCTTTTCAACAGCAATCTCGCGCGCCTCTGCCGGTGACCGTTTTAGAGCGCCGCGCAACAACCTAAAAGCAACGTTTTGCCAGACGGGCAGGCTATCAAATAACGCACCGCCCTGAAACAGCATGCCAAAGCGCGCCAGAAAGGCATCCCGTTCGGCGTGTTCAGCATCTTGACCATCGACCAATATACGCCCTTGATCAGGCGGAATAAGCCCAAGTATGCACTTGAGCATGACCGATTTTCCGGTGCCGGACCCACCGATGATGACCAACGAGTTTCCCGCCTCAACTGTTACATTAATACCTTGAAGTACAGCATTGTTACCAAATGATTTATGTATGTTTTCTAAGCAAATCATGCGGTAAAAAAAACCTCGGTCAGTACATAGTTAGACGCCAAAATAAGAACACTTGAAGCGACCACTGCCGATTTCGTTGCGCGCCCAACGCCTTGGGCTCCGCGCCCTGAGCGCATGCCATAATAACAGCCCATGAGCGCAACAATAAACCCAAAGACAGCGCCTTTGACCATGCCGCTGGCGATATCCCAAAATTCCAGAAAATCAACGGTATTTTTGAGATATGCGGCCGCGTTGAAATCCAGTCGATTAATTCCGACGAAATACCCACCCATAATGCCGATTGCATCCCCGACCGCCACCAGGACAGGCACTGCCAGTGTCGCTGCCAGTACTCGCGGCACTGTCAAATACCGCATCGGGTTGGTGGATAGCGTCACCAGTGCATCAATCTGTTCGGTCACTTTCATGGTGCCAATTTCGGCAGCGATGGAACTGGCAACCCTAGCGGCGACCATCAAGCCTCCGAGTACAGGGCCCAACTCACGGGTCATGCCAATAGCGACGATTGAAGGAACCACGGCCTCGGCGTTAAAACGGGCTCCGCCCGAGTAAATCTGCAAAGCAAGTGCCCCACCGGTGAAAAACGCTGTAAGCCCAACCACAGGCAGCGACAGCCAGCCGATCTGTAACAGCGACAAAGCAAATTCACGCAGATAAAAGGGCGGCAAGAATAATTGGCGCAATGTCTCAATAGCAAACAAAGTGACCCGCCCAATAGCGGCTAGAAAACTAAGGGTATTGCGGCCGATAAATTCCAAAGGTGCAGTAAGGATCATGTCTCTCTATAACGTCTTTGATAGCGAGAACCAAGCGAGGTTAGGACCTCATAGCCAATGGTGTCAGCGGCGGCGGCCAAATCATCGATACTTTGCAAGCTGTTCAACAGTTGCAAATTGTTTGGAGTATCGGCCAGCAAAGTGATATCAACACCGATAAGATCCATGGAAATGCGGCCCACCACCGGGCAAGCCACGCGTTCGGAATATAAACTTAGGTTCGGACCAAGATTGCGCATAATCCCATCCGCATATCCGGCCGAAACAGTGGCAATTTTTCGCGGGGTCGGGGCTGTCCATGTGTTGGAATAGCCAACAGTTTCCCCGGTATCTACATCACGCACCTGGATCACAGGAACATCCAGCGTTACCACGGATTGTGCGGTTTCAAAGGGGGCGCCGCCATAAAGCCCCACGCCAGGGCGAGTTAATTCAAAATGATAACTATTCCCAAGTAATATTCCACCTGTTGCCGCCAACGAGCGCGGAATATTAAGCCCATCGGTCATATCGCGGAATTCGCGGAGTTGCTGGCCGTTCATGGTGTGCTGCGGATCATCCGCACAGGCCAGATGGGACATTAAAATTTCGGGTTTTAAGCGAAGCACCAAATCGCGCACAGCCTGCCATTCCAAAGGTTCTAAACCCAGCCGGTTCATGCCGCTATCAAGCTGCACGCCAAATTCCACGTCTGGCATCGCCTCCACATGGCGCAGCAATTGATCCACCGAGTTGATCATAGGGATTAGCTGATGATCGCGGATCAGCGATGTGTCGGTTTCCATATGCCCCGAAAACACATATATCTTGGGTCCAGGGCCTAAGGCGCGGCGCACTACGGCGCCTTCTTCTGCCACCGCAACGAAAAAATGCCGCGCGCCTTCTTGGGCCAATGCCCTCGAAACCCGTGCGGCTTCAAGCCCATAGCCGTTTGCCTTGACCACAGCGCCGGTCACGCCGGCGCTGAGCGCACTGAGTGCGCGCCAGTTGGCTCGGATCGACATTAAATCTATTGTCAAAGTGGCTGTGCTCATACGCTTTTTTTGACTGGCAAGGCCTCAAGGTCAAGTAGAAAGAAATAAAATCTTAGCATGAGTATCTACTTGTTGCGGCTGAAAGTGGGGCGCTAACCCCCAGGCTTTGGCTGCAAAAGCGATATGTGATCCACTTTGTTACTCAGCTTCAAGCAATTTGATAAAGTTTGCTCCAAAGTATTCCCGCCGCTTGAAGCCCATTGATAAATAGGCCTGCTGGGCAGCTTCATTTTGCAAATCTGCACCAAGCACCAAAGCAGCGGCGCCCTCGATCGCGGCAAGGCGTTCAAGATACTGCATCATTTGGCGCCCAGCGCCGGTTTTACGGTGTGCTTCATCGACGTAAAACAGATGCACACGCAAACGTCTTTGACCTATATGCAGACCAAATTCATTGAAGCAGAGCGCAAAAACCACTGCAGTGCCCTGCCGTTCGCCGAAAAACACGCGGGCGCCGGCCTGCGGACCAAAGACATCGCGGATGATTGCATCGGGATTGCGTTGATAAGTATCATTGTGAAAAGTGCAGAGCGCGGCAATCATATCTTCGATAAGCTCAATATCTGCCGGTACAGCATTGCGAATGTGTAAATCCGTCATCATCTGAAAATTCCTAATATGACCCAAAAATCAGGGCTGCACAAAGCATCGGGTCATGAAAATAATGCAACGGCAGCGAAGTTAGCTGCTAAAATAAAGCCAGTATGTAAGGGCGATCTGTTGCATGTTCTCAGGATATATTAATTTTTTTAAATTACAACCTGAAATGGAAACTAAAGAGTGTCGCTGCCTTGTTGCCACGGTTTGACAAGATTGCCAAAGCGGGTAAAGCGGCCCTCGAAGCTAAGTTCAATAGTGCCAATTGGCCCATGCCTTTGTTTGCCAATGATGACTTCGGCGCGGCCATGCAGGCGCTCCATTTCATCTTGCCACTGCGCCATTTTTTCAAGATCGTGATCGCCTGGCTTTTCGCGTTCTTTGTAATATTCCTCGCGGTACACGAACATCACAACATCCGCGTCCTGTTCAATCGAACCTGATTCGCGCAAATCGGAAAGCTGCGGGCGTTTGTCATCGCGGTTTTCCACTTGGCGGGAAAGCTGTGATAAGGCAATCACCGGAATGTTTAATTCTTTGGCAATGGCTTTGAGCCCTTGGGTAATCTCAGACACCTCATTAACCCGGCTGTCTTTGGCCGATGCTGGGCGCACCAGTTGAAGATAGTCCACGATCAACAGATCAAGCCCGTGGGTACGCTTTAGACGCCGCGCGCGGGCTGATAACTGCGAAATGGGCAGGGCGGCCGTGTCGTCAATATAAAGTGGGCAGCTTTCCAGTGATTTTGCGGCCTCGACAAAACGGCGAAACTCGGTTTCGGTCATATCACCGCGCCGAATTTGTTCAGAGGGCACCTCGGCCGCTTCTGAAAGGATCCGCGCGGCCAGTTGCTCGGCGCTCATCTCAAGTGAGTAAAATCCAACAATGCCGCCATCAAGTGTGCCTTCGGTGCCATCGGATAATGTTCCGCGTTTATAAGATTTGGCAATATTATAGGCAATATTGGTGGCCAGTGAGGTTTTTCCCATCGAGGGCCTGCCGGCCAGTATCAGCAGGTCGGATTTATGCAATCCGCCAAGCTTTTTATCCATATCGATCAGCTGCGTGGCCACGCCTGCCAACCCGCCTTCGCGTTTATAGGCGTTATTGGCCACATCCACTGCCGAGGTAACAGCGCGCAAAAAGGACTGAAAGCCACTATCGCTTTGACCGTCTTCCCCAAGTTTATAAAGCGCCTGCTCGGCTTCGATGATCTGATCTTTCGGCTCTTGCTCGACATCTGCTTTCGTTGCCCGGCTGCTGATATCCTGACCCAGTTGGATCAGTTCACGGCGGATCGCCAGATCATAAATCATCTGGGCATAATCACGCACTGCAAATCCGGCGATCGCCGAGGCGGCAAGCCGTGCAAGATAAGCTGCGCCGCCCAATTCGGCTAGGCCTTCATCATCTTGCAAAAATGTATTTAGCGTCACGGGTGAAGCAAGATTGTTTTTGGCAATCCGTGAAGCAGCTACTTCGAAAATCCGTGCATGCACAGGATCAAAAAAATGCTCAGGTTTGATAATACTTGCGACCCGGTCATAGATATCATTATTGGTCAGGATAGCCCCTAAAAGCTGTTGTTCAGCTTCGATCGAATGCGGCATCACATCGGGTGATTGTATGTCCGCTGCCGGGGTGTTGATATCCGCGATCTTGTTCATTTGGGCCCTGTTTTCGTATTCGCTAGGTGATAAAGCCAAAGCCTATCTTGGAGCAAATTGTATGTTTCTGTGGATAAGCTGTGGAATAGCATATTTCGTAGGTCAAGTATATAAAGCCGCAAAATATAGTTTAAATTTGCGCCGTCGGGACTTTAATGGCATAAATTAATTGCCTTTTGGGTTGGCCTTAGTGCTGGCGAGCCTGTTGCCAAGCCACTGGAGAGTTGAGAAAACTCTCAACTTCTATCAGAGTTTCAGAATCAAAAGCCTGTTGCGCTTTCGCCTCTTTCAGCACATCCCACCAGGTGCATAAATGATGAAGCGTCACGCCGTGGTCCCCAAGTGTTTTCGCGGTTTGCGGAAAGATATCGTAGTAGAAAATTACGGCTGTATGGTTGCAGGTGGCTCCGGTTTCGCGAATAGCGTCAACAAAACTTAGTTTACTGCCGCCGTCAGTGGTCAGGTCCTCGACCAAAAGCACGCGCTCGCCATCCTGCATTGTGCCTTCAATACGGGCATTGCGGCCGTATCCTTTAGGTTTCTTGCGCACATAGCTCATCGGCAGCCCCATTCGCTCAGCCACAAGCGCCGCAAAGGGTATTCCTGCGGTTTCTCCGCCTGCCACGTTATCAAACGCTTCAAATCCGGCGTTGCGCATCACCGTAATGGTCATGAAATCCATCAATGTACTGCGAATACGCGGATAGCTGATCAGCTTTCGGCAATCAACATAGGTTGGGCTCGGCAGACCTGAAGCAAGCGTAAAGGGGTCACTGCTGTTAAAATCTACCGCTTGAATTTCCAGCAGCATGCGGGCCGTTAATCGGGCGATTTCGGAAGGCTCTGGATAGCTGCTGGGTACCATTTTGTTTGCTTTCTCTTAGGTTTTTTGGGCGTTACGTTTAGCGCCAATTAGATCTGTCTCTTCCGGTCATAGAACATGGTTTTGAACTTGCCAATATATCGATACTCCGGGATCAAAAACAGTTACCTCACCCTCTTCTGAGGCCACTGTTTTTGCAAAGCGAACTGGCGTTTGGGATTTCTCAAGTGTTAGCGTATCTTGGTTGACGGGAAGCTTGTAAAACTTTGCTCCGTTAAGACTGGTAAACGCATCCAATTTGTCTAGCGCGGCCTCTTCTTGAAAAACATGCGCCAATAGTGGCATGGTGTTCAGCGCCGTAAAACAACCGGCACAGCCACAGGCGCTTTCCTTGTGATGATCAAGGTGCGGCGCACTGTCGGTGCCTAGGAAAAACCGATCATCGCCGCTGGTGGCCGCTTTGCGCAGGGCAAGCCTGTGTTCTTCGCGTTTGGCCACGGGCAAACAGTAGTAATGCGGTTTTATACCCCCAACCAACATATGATTGCGATTTAAAAACAGATGATGGGTGGTGATCGTTGCCGCCAAACCGCTTGCATTGGCGCGCACGTAATCAACCCCTTGCGCAGTTGTAATGTGTTCCATCACGACCCGCAGTTCCGGCGTGGCCCGGCGCAGCGGGTCCAGCACGCGATCAATAAAAACAGCTTCGCGGTCAAAGATATCAACCGCATCATCGGTCACTTCACCGTGCACACAAAGCGGGCAACCGATATCCGCCATCCGCTCAAGCACCGGCCTGACCCGTTCAAAGTTACTCACTCCTGAAGCCGAATTGGTCGTGGCGCCTGCGGGGTATAATTTTACTGCCCTGATCAAACCACTTTGAAAAGCGGCGCTTAAATCGTTGGGGTCCGTGTCCTCGGTCAAATAAAGCGTCATCAAAGGCTCAAAAGGCTGATCATCTGGCAATGCGCTTAAAATTCTGTCTCGATAGGAGCTCGCTTGCGCTGCGGTGACCACGGGCGGTACCAAATTTGGCATTATAAGAGCACGGGCAAAATGCGCTGCGCTGGAAGGCAGCACTGCCTTGAGCATAGCGCCATCGCGCAGGTGTAGATGTAAATCATCGGGGCGGGTCAGTTTTAGCAGATCGGTCATGTGGCAGGCATTACACAAAGCCGATCGATTGTACCAGTGCAGGAGCCACAAAACACATGATTTTCGAACCCTCGGTATGGTTTTTTGGCGCTGGCTCAGAGATAAAATTGTAAAGCAGCCATTTGCAAGCGCCCGTTGCGCGGATTAAGATTTTCGGTCCCAACGATCTTCTTGGGTGAGCCAGCTCAAACTTTAGCGGTGCGCCGCCCTCGGTCTAGAACGGGTTATAACCGACTTGCCTTGACATGCGTTTTGGCCACCGTTCGTATATCGTGATACTCGAAATCATCACTTGATGCACCGCATGGGGTTGACCCGCAGAGCACAAGATGCAGCTATAGATCAAAGAGGAAATGGAATGACGCAAATTCAATCAATTGATGCCGTGCAAAATATGCTGGCTGCACAAAGTTACGTTGTTGATAGATCTTTAGCCACGGTGGTTTTCTTGGCTCTGCGGCTCAACCGCCCATTATTCTTGGAGGGTGAGGCGGGCGTTGGTAAAACCGAAATAGCCAAAGCTTTGGCGTCGACATTGGACCGTTCATTGATCCGCCTGCAGTGCTACGAAGGGCTGGATGCGTCAACGGCCGTTTATGACTGGAACTTTCCGGCGCAGATGGTGGCGATCCGCACTGCCGAAGCTGCAGGAGGCGCAAACCGCGATGCTTTGCAGTCCGAACTTTTTAGCGACCAATACCTCATCAAGCGCCCTTTGCTGCAGGCAATGCAACCCGATGAGAAGGGCCCACCAATTTTACTCATCGATGAGCTGGACCGCACTGATGCCCCATTTGAGGCGTTTTTGCTCGAAGCACTGTCCGAATTTCAAGTTACCATTCCCGAACTCGGCACCATAGCTGCTCCGCATCCACCGATCGTTATCGTGACTTCTAACCGGACCCGCGAAGTGCATGATGCGCTCAAGCGCCGCTGTTTATACCACTGGCTAGATTATCCTGATTTTAGCCGTGAAATGGATATTTTAAATGCCCGGGTGCCGGATGTCGCGCAAAACCTAAGCCGCGAGGTCGTGGCCTTTGTGCAACGTCTGCGGCAAGAGGATTTGTTTAAAAAACCCGGTGTTGCCGAAACAATTGACTGGGCCAAATGCCTGCTGGCGCTCGATATGATCGAGCTGAGCCCCGAAGTGATCTGCGACACGCTTGGCGCTATTTTGAAATATCAAGATGACATCGCAAAGCTGCAAAACTCAGAAGCGCGCCGTCTGCTTGATGACGCGCGGGCGGCTTTGGAACCGGCTTGATGCTTTTTCTTTGCCTAAATACTCATTTAATCGCAATTCCGGTGATGTCGGGGGCAAAGCATGGTTGAATTTGCGCCGCTCGATATGCCCGAGGCGCCGCGCCTTGCCGACAACATCACCCATTTTGCCCGTGCGTTGCGGCGCGCCGGCTTGCCAATCGGACCTGTGCGCGTTGGCGATGCCTTGCGTGCGGTAGAGGCCGCAGGTTTTACCAACAAGCAGGATTTTTTTTGGGCACTTCAAGCCTGTTTTGTATCCCGCCCTGAGCACCGCTCCATTTTTGCTCAGGTTTTTCGCCTCTACTGGCGCGATCCACGGTTTTTAGAGCATATGATGGGCCTTTTGCTGCCCGCTGTGCAGGGCGTGCAAGAAAAGCGAAAGCCGCAAGCTGGTGAAAAGCGGGCGGCACAAGCCTTGCTTGATAATCAAGCTGCAGCTTTGCCGGCAGCGACAAAATCTGAAAATGAAACAGAAATCGAAATCAACGCGGCTCATACCATGTCGCCGAACGAACGCCTGCGGCACTTGGATTTTGAACTAATGAGCACGGCGGAAATGGCCCAGGCAAAATCCATGCTTGCAAGATTAAAACTGCCCGTTAAACCACTGATCAGTCGGCGAACCGCTGCGGCCTCAATCGGGCGCCGGTTGGATCGTCCAGCCACGCTGCGATCGGCAATCCGACAGGGCGGTGATCTAAAAGCTTTGCGGATGCGCAAAAGCTGTATCCGCTGGCCTGATTTGGTGATCCTGTGTGATATTTCCGGCTCAATGCGCCAGTATAGCAGGATGGTTTTGCATTTTGCGCATGCAGTGGCCAATCAAAAAGGGGCCGGATGGGCCAAGGTTTACAGCTTTACCTTTGGCACCCGCCTTACAAATATCTCACGCCAATTACAGACCAAGGATGTTGATGCCGCACTGGCGAGCGCTGGAACTCAGGCGAAAGATTGGGATGGCGGCACTCGGATTGCAGCTTGTTTGCATGCATTTAACCGCGACTGGTCACGGCGCGTACTGGGGCAGGGAGCTTTGGTTTTACTCATCACGGATGGTTTGGAAACAGATCAAGGCGCAGATTTATCGTGTGAAATGCAGCGGCTGAGGCTCAGCGCACGGCGCCTGATCTGGTTGAATCCGCTGCTTCGATGGGACAAGTTTGAGGTTAAGGCAAGCGGTATAAAGGCGATGTTACCCTATGTAGACAGTTTTCGGCCCGCGCATTCTATTGCGTCATTGCAAGAGCTTGCTAAGATAATCTCTGAACCTGAAGATCATGGCGAAAAACGCCGTTTATTGCAATCTTAACTCAACGTTAAAGGACGCTGTAAAGCATGAAAGTGCCTGAAATAATCACCCTGAACACAATTCCCGAGGTGGCGCTGGACTGGCACCAAAAGGGCCGCGGCGCGGTTTTGGCAACTGTGGTGCAGACTTGGGGATCGGCGCCGCGCCGCGTTGGCGCTCAACTTGTGGTCAGCGGTGATGGCAATATGCAAGGCTCGGTGTCTGGCGGCTGTGTCGAGGGCGCCGTGGTGCTTGAGGCCCAGCAAGCCCTTGCTGATGGCCGCAGTAAGATTTTGGAATTTGGGATCAGTGACGGAGATGCCTTTGCTGTGGGCCTAGCCTGCGGCGGCACAATCCGTATTTTGCTTGAACCTATTGGCGCTGTATTGCCAGAGCCTATGCTAAAAGAATTGGTTGAGGCCCGCGCACAGCGCCGCGCGGTTGCCTATGTGGTCAATATTCAAAACGAAACCCGAGCGCTTGAGTATTCGGGCCATTCTAACCGGATGCAAATGGACCGATCGGGCTTTGAAGAAGACGGGCAAACTTTTGTGACTATCCATATGCCGCCGCTGCGGCTCGTGGTTGTCGGCGCAGTTCATATTGCCCAGGCTTTGCTGCCCATAGCGCAAATTGTCGGGTTTGATCCAGTGGTGGTTGATCCACGCGAAAGCTTTGCCTCACCGGAACGATTTCCAGATGTAAAAATTTTAAATGATTGGCCAGATGAGGCTTTGCAAGCCCATGGGCTTGATGCAAGAACCGCAGTGGTTTTGCTGACCCATGATCCAAAGCTGGATGATCCCGCTCTTGAATTGGCATTGCGGTCAGAGGCCTTTTATATCGGAGCCTTGGGATCAAAACGCACGCATGAAAAGCGCTGTGTGAGGCTGCAGGAAAAGGGATTTTCTAAGGATCAGATCGCCCGCATAAACGGACCTGTTGGATTGAACATTGGTGCAGCAACCCCGGCGGAAATCGCAGCCTCAATCATGGCAGAAATGATATACTCTTTGCGGAGCGACGGATGATATTTGGCCCGGTTCCAACCAAACAAGCCAAAGGCAGCATTTTGGCGCACTCGATTTTCTGCTCTGGCCGCCGTTTGCGAAAGGGGATGACATTAGAAGAGGCGGACATAGAATTGTTGTCTGCCTCAGGTGTAAACGAAGTGACGGTTGCGCAGTTACAAGACAAAGATGTGCATGAAAACCAAGCGGCTGCTGAATTGGCAGAAGCTTTGGTGCCGGATGTAAAAGCCGCAGGTTTAGAGCGCACTTCCGCCTTTACCGGGCGGGTTAATCTGGTTGCCGCTGGCCCAGGAGTTGTGGCCCAGCAAACTGACCGCTTGATTGCGCTAAATTCCATTGATCCTATGATCACATTTGCAACGGTTCCAAACTATCAGCAAATGCAAAAAGGCGGGCTTGTCGGGACCGTAAAAATTATCAGCTATGCGGTGGATGAGGAAAAGTTGCGTTCTGCCTGCGCAATGGGCGCAGCGGCAATCAAGCTCATGCCGCCGCGATTAAAAACCGCAAGCTTATTGGTCAGTCAAGGTGCAAATCGCAGTGATGAAAAGGGTATTTCTGCGATCAAATCACGGCTTGATGCATTGGGTATAACACTTGAAAAGGTCATCACCTCAGAGCATGATATAAATCCTATGGCGCGGGCTCTGAGTACTTTGAGCAGCGAGCTTTTGCTGATATTGACCAGCTCTGCAACATCCGATCCCAATGATACAGCGCCTGCTGCGGTTCGCGCAGCTGGCGGCCAAATCGATCGATTTGGAATTCCGGTTGATCCCGGAAATCTGCTGTTTTTGGGGCATATTCAATCGCGTCCTGTAATCGGCTTTCCCGGCTGTGTGCGTTCGCCGGCTTTAAACGGGGCTGATTGGGTGCTTTCGCAAATTGCCTGCGGGGTTTCGCTTGATGAAAACAGCTTTGCCCAAATGGCAATTGGTGGTCTTTTAAAGGAAATCCCGACACGTCCCCAGCCCCGACGCCCAAAAAAGTAAGAAACGCCAGCTTTAATAGCATTAACTCGGTTTGATTTTGCGATCGGAATACCTAGGCGCCAAACGCAAAAAGGCGCCTTTTTGGCGCCTTGTGCTCTTTGATATCACGCTCTTTTTTGAGTGTGCCGAAAGCGGTAAATGTAAGTTTACTTTGTGATGGGACCGATCATCATGGTCATTTGTCGGCCTTCCATCTTGGGCATGTTTTCGACTTTTCCCATTTCTTGGACATCCTCGGCAACACGCTCTAGCAACTCGCGGCCAAGGTTAAGGTGTGCCATTTCACGACCCCGAAACCGCAGCGTGATTTTGACCTTATCGCCATTTTCAAGGAACTTGAAAACATTACGCATTTTCACATCATAGTCATGGGTATCCGTTCCTGGGCGGAACTTAATCTCTTTAATCTCTATGATTTTCTGTTTCTTGCGGGCTTCGGATTCGCGTTTTTGCTGTTCGTACTTATATTTTCCGAAATCCATGATTTTGCATACGGGCGGTTCAGCATTTGGGGAAATTTCAACCAAATCCAATCCGGCGTTTTCTGCCAGTTCTATCGCGCGCTCTGGGCTGACGACACCTACATTTTCGCCTTCTGCACCAATAAGACGGACTTCTGGACACCGGATTCGGTCGTTTACGCGAGGGCCGGTTTCGCGCGATGGGGGCGCGTTGTGAGGTCTGCGGGCTATGATGGTCTTCCTTTTGTAGTTGTAAAATTACCAATGAGGTCTAGCGGTCTATCATAAGCTGTTCAAGTGCTAATCCCACTCATAGTTGTGACTTTCACAGCGGATGTTGCCACAAAGACAACGCTTTGGGATCTGTGCCCCGAAATATTATAGACCTGACAACAGTGCGCTGACTTTAAATTAGCCGACAAATGCTTTTTCAACCACATATTCCGCTGGATCAGAATTTGCACCTTCGCGCAGACCATAACTTTCTAGGATCGCTTTCATGTCTGTGTTGAGGCCCATAGATCCGCAAACCATTGCACGGTCCGTTTGCGGGTGCATACCTTGAATTCCAAGATCACTAAAAACGTTTTTAGAGGTCAAAAGGTCTGTTATACGGCCCATTTTTGCGCTGGGTTCACGGGTCGTTGTCGGATAATAGATAAGCTTATCGCCAACCAATTCTCCTATCAGCGGGTCATCTTTTAAGCTTTCCACCAACAAACGCCCATAATCCAAATCCGCCACATCGCGGCAGGTATGTGTTAGGATAATCTGTTCATAGTCTTCATAGGTTTGCGGTTCGCGGATCAAGGATGCAAAGGGCGCAATACCCGTGCCAGTAGAAAAAAACCAAAGCCGCTTGCCGGGTAGCAGCGCATCATGCACCAAAGTGCCAACGGGTTTTGGGCGCAAAATAATCTGATCGCCAGACTTGATGTGCTGCAATCTGCTGGTCAGTGGTCCATCTTGCACTTTGATTGAATAAAACTCTAATTCTTCATCCCATGCGGGCGAGGCAATGGAATAAGCCCGCAGCAACGGTCTGCCATCGTCCTTGAGCAGGCCGATCATCACAAATTCGCCTGACCTGAACCGCAGCGATTGTGGCCGCGTGACGCGAAACGAGAACAAACGATCCGTCCAGTGTTTTACCTCTGTGACGGTTTGGGCATCGGGCAATGTGGGGGCTTTTGTTGCGGTTGATTTGGACAAGGGAAGTTGCTCTGTCATTTTGGTTTTTTCTCTGCACGGGGTTTAAACGGTTTCAAAAGAAGTTACTAGCGTGATGATCTCAAGCGCTCTTGATAGTCGTGTTTTTGCCAGTTTGCCCGGCTTAGCCATAATTCTTCGGGTTGCCGATCCGCCAAGGATTGGTCAATTTCGACCGAATCAAATCCAGACCGCCGTGCCATTGCGTATTGTTCACAAATCACATGTCCTTTTGCTCGAAGCTCGCCGCTGTAGCCGCGCAAACGCAGCAGACGCGCCAACGTAAAGCCCCGTCCATCTGCAAAACTGGGGAAATCGATCCGAATTTTGTTGATCGCGGGGTCAATATCCAACGTCTCGGGGGCCGTTTCAGGGCCCAGATCCGTGACCTCACTTGTAGTCCATGTATCGGGGCAGAACCCTTCATCGGTTACGATTACATTCATGCTTTTTCTCCTACCTGCGATTGCACTGGGTTTTCGATATGCAGGCCACATTCTGTTTTTGGGTGATTGCGCCAGCGACCAGCGCGCTGATCTTCGCCCTGTTTGACTTTGCTGGTGCAAGGGGCGCATCCTATGGATGGATACCCTTGATCAATCAAAGGATGGCGCGGCAAGCGGTTTTCTTCCATATAGGTCGAAATATCTTGTGCCGTCCAATGGGCCAGCGGATTAACTTTTATTTTGTTTTGATCAGTATCGTATTCAAAAAAATCAAGCTCTTTGCGGGTTCCACTTTGAAATCTTTTGCGGCCGGTTATCCAGGCGCCAAACCCATCCAGAGCCTCTTGCAAAACTCTCGTCTTGCGCAGGTCGCAACACCGATCGGGATCTGTAAACCGTAAAGCCCCATAGGGATCTTCGCGCGTGATACTTTGCCGTGAAGGTTGCAAAATTCTAATGTCTTTGAGGCCCAGCTTCTCGCTGACATCTGCTTGGTATACCAAAGTTTCGGCAAACAGCAGTCTTGTGTCGATAAACAGGACGGGGATGGTATTATCGCTAATGGCCAAAAGATGCAGCAGAGCAACGCTTTCAGCGCCAAAGCTGGATACCATGGCAATTTTGCGCGGCGCTAATTCTTGTAAAGCATCCTGTAAGACCTCAGTCGCGCTGTGGTGGCGATATTTTTTGTTTAGCGCAGCAACATCGGCTGCGATAGTTTCATGCGGCATTGGCCTGCACCGCGCGCTCGGGGTAAAGCGCGGCTTTGAATGGCGTGGCCCCAAGTCGGCGATAGGTTTGCAAAAACGTCTCTTTTGGCTCGCTGCGGAGATCCAGATAGGCGGCAATCAGGCGTTCAAGCGCAGGCAGCAGGTCATCAGCTGAAAAACCTGGACCAGTTCGCTGGCCAATGGCTGCGGTTTCCGTTGCATCTCCGCCAAGGGTGATTTGGTAGTTTTCAACTCCCGCCCGATCAAGGCCTAATATGCCGATATGACCCACATGATGGTGGCCGCAGGCATTTATGCAGCCTGAGATTTTAAGTTTAAGCTCGCCAATATCGTGCTCTAGTTTCAACTCATCAAAACGGGTTGCGATCTGCTGTGCGATGGGTATCGAACGCGCCGTGGCCAAAGCACAGTAATCCATGCCCGGGCAGGCAATGATATCCGAGATCAAGCCAATATTTGCAGTTGCCAGTTGCGCAGTCTTTAGGCTGGCATGGACCGCTGGAAGGTCGGATTTATGCACATGTGGCAAAACAATATTCTGTTCATGGCTGATCCTGATTTCATCATGGCCATAGCGTTCTGCTAGATCGGCGATTAGATGCATTTGCTCAGCTGAGGCATCCCCTGGCGTTTGGCCATGCGCCTTTAGGCTTATCGTAGCAATTCCATAGTCGGCATTTTGGTGAGCCGTCACATTTTTATCAACCCACGCGCGGAAAATCGGGTTGTTGGAGTAATTTTGTTCGAACAGCTCTGTGCTATGCTGCTTATATGCAGGGGCTGCGAAAGCCGGTTTAATGTGATCAAATAAGGACTGGTCTGCGCCATTAAAGCTAGGGCGCAGTTCTTTAAAGCGGGCTTCTACAAGTTTACTGATTTCATCAATGCCATGTTCGTGAACCGTGATTTTGATCCGGGACTTATATTTATTGTCTCGCCGGCCCAACAGGTTCCATACGCTGATCGTAGCCTCAATATAGGGCAGCAGATCCGCTTTGGGTAAAAAAGCCCGCAGTATTTTACCAATCATCGGAGTGCGCCCAAGACCGCCGCCCACAATAACTTCAAATCCGGTTTCACCGTTTTTTTCAACCAACCGCAAACCGATATCATGGGCGCGGGTCACGGCCCTGTCTTGTGCGCTTCCGCTGACAGCAATTTTGAATTTGCGCGGTAGAAATTGAAATTCGGGGTGGTCGGTGGACCATTGTCTAATCAGTTCGGCATAGGGACGCGGGTCTTCTAATTCATCCGCCGCTGCGCCCGATAAGTGATCCGCCGTGACGTTGCGCACAGTATTGCCGCTGGTTTGAATGGCATGCATTTCAACCTCGGCCAGCGCATCAAGAATATCAGGCACATCTGGCAGCTTTGGCCAGTTGAACTGGATATTTTGCCGTGTGGTGAAATGTCCATAGCCTTTATCCCAGCGCTGGGCGATGTTTGCCAGTTGGTGCATCCGGCCGCTGTTTAATGTCCCATAGGGAACCGCCACGCGCAGCATATAGGCATGCAGCTGAAGATAAAGCCCGTTCATCAAGCGCAATGGTTTAAATTCATCTTCGCTCAATGCGCCGCTGATCCGGCGCTCTATCTGCGCGCGGAACTGTTTGTTGCGTTCAGCCACAAAGGCGGCATCAAAATCATTATATTTATACATGGATTAGCCTGCCTGTTTGCCGTGGAAATAGTTGGAGGGACCCAATTTGCGAAACTCTTCGCGAAAATGTTTGGTTTTCAAACCATCGGGGTGAATTTCAATATCTGCGAGATAAACGCCGACCGCGACAGAAGTTTGCGACGCTGCACTGATCAAACGAACATCTGCATCAGCTTCATCGGTGATAACATCGGCAGACTGTAAATCGCGGGTCCACGTGTCATCGGCTGAAAGGTAGATCACATCCCCTTCGATCAGGGCGTTTGCGGTGACGATTTTTGGTGAAAAACTGCGGGCCATTAGGCAAATTCCTGTAGTGTTTGATTGATCAGTTGAGCCTCAGCTGCACGGGGGGCGAGCCCATAGAGCGTGAGAGCTGGACCAGAAACATTGGATTTTTCCAAAACATGTGGAAGCGTGTCTAACGTGGCTGCCAAAATGCGTTGGTCCGGTCTTGATGCATTTTCTACAATGGTTATGGGCGTGCTGCGCTGTGCCCCGTGCATCAGCAAGCGGCCTTGGATAAAACGCGCAGATTTTTTACCCATATAAATCGCGGCAACAGTATCTTCCTTGGCCAAGTCTGCCCAATCATGATCAGCAAAGCCGCGCATATCATGGCCTGTCAGATACCTGACTGATGTATTTCGCCCTCGCCGGGTCATGGATTGACCGATGGCCGCTACAGACGCTGATGCCGCTGTGATGCCCGGCACGATATGCCAGCTGATGCCGGCGGCATCGCAAGCTTCTATTTCTTCATCAAGGCGTCCAAATACTGTTGCGTCCCCCCCCTTTAGGCGCAGAACCTGCGCCCCTGATGCCGCGTGCTCAACAATCATAGTGTTGATGTCTTTTTGACAGGTTGAGGCGCCAAAGCCTTCTTTGCCCGCGTTGATTAAAATAGCTTCGCGGCGCGCCAGCTCTAAGATAGGGGCGCCTACCAAACGGTCGTAAATAACAATGTCTGCGGTATCCAGCGCTTTGCGCGCTTTGAGTGTCAGCAATTCTGGATCACCCGGACCGGCACCAACAAAGGCTACATGACCGGATGTCTGACGACTATTCTGATGGCGGTCCAGCAAATCAGCAAGACCATTTTTTACCTTCTCTTCGCCGCCATTTGCCAGTGCGCGCGGCCCAACAGAGAAGAAAAATTCGCGCCAAAATTCACGTCTTTTTCGTCCAAATGGCAGGGCTTGTGCCTTTGTACGAAATGAATTTGCCAACCGCGCCAGAGTACCGACTGTGCCGGGCAGGCGGGATTCAATATCGGCTTTGATCGCGCGTGCCAGAACTGGCGCGGTTCCTTCTGTGCCAATCGCCACTATGACTGGATCGCGGTCGACGATCGCCGGTGTAATGAATTGGCTATCGTGAAGATTATCTACAATATTGACCAATGCCCCGACCGAGCGAGCTAACGCGGCAACCTGATGATCTTTACTGGCGTCTTCATTAGCGGCATAAAACAGCGCTGCGCCTCGGATAAGGTCTGCTGTAAGTGGCATTTGCGCTAAACGCAGTTGCCGGGTGCGCGCCCATTCTATGATTTCTGGATCTGGCTGTTCTGCAAAGACCTCAATATTTGCTGAAGTCTTAAGCAATAGCCGCAATTTCGCTTTTGCAGCTTCGCCGCCCCCGGATATCACAACACGGTTTTTATTCAGCGACAGAAAGATCGGAAAATGGTCCATATCGGCATCCAGTAGTTCAAGTTGACTTTCCCCTTAATATAGGAAATATTTCCACTAAAGGGCCAGTATCTCCATCAGATAAGGAATTTAATTCTGATAAGGATGGAAAAGTACAGTTTTGTTCCAAGACGGAAGGGAAATCAATAATGTCAGTTCGAATAGATGAGACGGATCGGAAAATTCTCATTGAGTTGCAAAGCGATGCCAGTCAATCACTTGACGAAATTGCCAAAAAAGTCAGCTCATCCAAGACCCCGGTTTGGAATAGGATTCGGAAGCTGCGTGAAGCCGGGGTCATTGGTCAAAGCACTGTTGTTTTGGATGCTGAAACGCTTGGGTTTGAGGCCTGCTTTTTTGTTTTGATCCGCACCAGCGAACACGACGCTGCATGGCAGTCGCAATTTCTCAAAGCTCTTCGTGATCGACCAGAGGTGCAAGAGGCTCACCGGTTGGCTGGTGATATTGACTATATTTTAAAAGTTCGCGTCAGAAATGCGCGCGCTTATGATAGTTTTTATCAAGCACTGATTTCAGAAGTGAAAGTGCACAATGTTACAGCGCTGCTGTCGATGGAAGAGATCAAATCCACCACGATGTTACCACTTAATCTGACCTAAGATTACGGTGCGTGCGGGGTGTCTAACGGTTGGGTTTTAAGAGCGTATTTTGAATGATAAACACGGCAAAAGACCCCGTTGCCATTGCAATAAGACCCCACTTCCAAGCCGCATAGCTTTCCAGACCGCCACTCCCATCCAATACAAATCCAATCAGCGGTGGTCCAAGGATTGACCCGATAAATCCGAACATGGAATAGGCAGCCAGAATTGAGCCCCGGTTTTGATTATCGCTTTCTTTAACCACGCCTGCTGTAAGAGCGCCTGAATCCATCATAATCGCCACATAGTATAGCAAGATCAGCAAGATTGCAGGCCAGAGCGGACCGTTTAGAAACAGTGCAGAGAAAATGGCCAACAGGGTTGCGCCTAAACCGATCACCCCAATCACTTGATTGCGGTTAAAGTGAAGGCAAAGTTTGGCGCCAAGGATTGATACAACAACCCCAATAAGGGTCATGATTGTGACCAGCGCACCGGCGCTGTTGACCGAAAAAAGCCCGCTATGCTGGGATTGTAGAAAAATCAGTAAAGCAAAGATCCACGATCGAAAGGCGAACAGTTCAAAATTATGGGCTCCGTAGCAGATAATATAGGCAACAGTTCTGCGTTGGGATAAGGCGGGTCGAAAGTTGATTAATTTTCGGTTTGGGCGACGGCCAGCATCGACGTTCCTAGAGGGTATGAAAAATACAGTAAGTAGGGCTGCTGATAATGGTCCCAATGCTGCCAATGCAGCGGCTGTTTGGGCATCAAAATCGGTCAAGTTATAGCTCATGAAGTAATACGATAGCCCTGTGCCTATGCCAAAGCACGAAGTGTACCACGGAACCACCTTAACTCTGAGATCGCTTTCAAGCCGTGCATTTAGTATCTGTAGGCCCGGCATGTAAGTGCCTGCAAGCCCAGCGCCAACAATGGCCCAAATGATCAGGGCACTCCAGAAACCGTTCGCAAAAATGGAAAAGGCACAGCATCCAGTGAAACTAATTAAGCTTCCGATAATAAATACTTTTTTTGCATCCCAAAAATCTGTAGAGCTGACTAAAAACGGAGTGGCGACAACATAGCCAAAAAAATATGCACCGCCAATTAGTCCTATTTCAGTATTGCTTAGGTTCCAAATTAAGCCCAGTTCTGTCAGAAAAACAGGCCACAGCGCAAAACTGAGCATTGCCAATACGGAAACCAAGCAAACAAGAACAGTCAATTTAATTTGGGCTGCATTTGTAGTCACAATCATATGATACAATTCATCAGTTGGGCTTGACGCTATAACTGAGCTTTTTCAAGCAAAAGTAAATTATAAATTTCACAAAGATGAAACCGGGCCCACGCTTTGAGTTTGTTTGAGTGTGCGGATTTCCACTCACTTATTTATAATCTCTGTGCGAAAATTCGCACACCTGAGTGGTTTAGATTGGGCAAATAACCCCAAGAGTAGATTTAAGTAATTGAAAGTAAGTAAAAAAACCTAATAGGCTTTCTGGAATTTCTGATTGGCTTGATGCGCTGATTGAGACATGCAAAGATGGTTCATAAACAAAACAAAATGTCTGGGAGGACTACTAACATGAAAACGAGACGTTACGCCGCCGCGTTCGGCGCCATGATGGCGATGGGGATCGCCGGCGCTGCCTCGGCGAATGTGGTTGGTGATACTATTACACTAGGTTCGTCAATCTCACTGACTGGTAAATATGCCACAAACGGGCTTCATACGCAGCGCGGATATGACTATGCGGTACAAGTTATTAACGATGCTGGCGGTGTTTCGGTTGGCGGCAAAAGCTACAAGCTTTCGGTAAAATACTATGATGATGAATCTACGCCAGCTCGGGGTGCTCAGCTTGCTGAGCGTTTGATCCAGCAGGACGGCATTGAATATATGCTTGGGCCATATAGCTCTGGCATGACCAAGGCGATCGCTCCGGTTTCAGAGAAATTCGGTGTTCCAATGGTCGAAGCCGAAGGCGCTTCGCGGTCTTTGTTCACGCAAGGCTACAAGTATCTTTTCGCAGTTCTTTCAACCTCAGAGCAATATCTGGCAACGGCAATCGATATGGCGGCCGCAAGCACAGATGATCCAAGCAGCATCAAAGTTGCATTGGCATTTGAGGGCGATCCTTTCTCAATGGATGTACGTGCAGGTGTTGTTGACAAAATCAATGAATACGGCATGAAAACAATTATTGATGATCAACTTCCTGCCGACCTATCCGATATGTCGACAACGTTGACAAAAGCGAAAGCTTTGAGACCTGACATCTTGATCGTGTCTGGCCACTCAAAGGGTGCAGCAACTGCAGCGCGGCAAATTGACGAGATGAAAATCTCAATACCAATGATCGCGATGACACACTGCGAAGCTGCAAAGGTTCAGGAAAAATTCCCGAACGCGTCAAATGGCTTCCTTTGCCCAACACAATGGGTTGAAACCCTGTCCAAGTCGGATGCGATGTTCGGTACGGCGTCAGAGTGGAATGCTGGATTTAAAGCAGCGCACCCTTCCTATAGCTCGGTTCCATATCAATCAGCTCAAGCTTCAGCAGCGGTCTATGTTTGGAAAGAAGCATTTGAAGCGGCCAACAGCTTTGACCAAGATGCGGTTAGAGATGCGATTGCCGCAATCGAAATGGAAACTTTCTACGGCGACATCAAGTTCTCAGAAAATGGTAACAACATTGCCAAACCAATGTTCATGAGACAGATCGGCGCTGATGGTACCTACTCTTTGGTTGAGACCTTTGATGATATGGTCTTTCCGCGTAAAGTAGACTACTAAGTTCCTTATAAAGTGGGGTCATACGCGACCCCACTTTTTCCTTTACATCCCTAAAAGCTTACCCCTGGAGATAGTCATGCTAGACAATCTACAACTTCTTTTTGTTTGGGCGCCCATCATTAATATCCAAATCATTTTAGAAGGTATTTTCGTAGGAGCAGTATTTGCCCTAAGTGCCTATGGTCTGGCCCTCGTCTGGGGGGTTATGAACATTAAAAATTTGGCGCAGGGTGATTTTGTCATCATGGGGGGGTATCTCGCTTTGGCACTTTCCTCTGCCAGTGTGCCCTTACCGTTTATCGTCTTAATTGTGACCAGCGTTATGTTTGTTTTTGGATGGTGCGTCTACGTGGTCATGATCAAACGAATAATAGATCAAGACATGTTCGTATCCCTTTTGGCGACGTTTGGTTTGTCGCTGCTTCTGCAGCAGGTCATGAACCTTATATTTGGTCCGGAAGTGCAGACCATCGATATGCAATTGCCGGTCTATGATGCATTTGACAATATGGTCACAATCCCGTCGTCAAAAATCATTTCTTTGGTAATGGCAGGCATTATTGCAGTTTGTGTTGTGCTGTTTATGAAGAAATCCCGCACCGGTCAGGCCATTCGGGCGACAGCACAAGATGCGCGCGCCGCTAGGGTTTTGGGCATAGATACCGACCGGGTTTACGCATTTACATTTGCGTTTAACGCAGCCCTTTGCGGCGCTGCCGGCGTGCTGGTTTCGATCATTTGGGTAATCCAGCCATTCTATGGCATTACCTATTCCGTGCGCACTTTTGCAATTGTGACAGCCGCCGGCCTTGGAAACTTACCGGCTGTCATCGGAGCCGGATTTGGAATTGGATTGTTCGAAAAATATACTGGCATGATTTTGGGAACAGCATATGAGGTTGCAGCTCCGGTCAGCATTTTGTTGCTGGTTCTCATTTGGCGGCAAATCTCTATGAAAAGAAATAGGCAGGTGGTCCAATGATCCGGTCAAACAATTTTTTCATTTATGGGGCTTTGGGTTTACTGGGTATTTTCGGACCCATAGTTTTTCCTGATTACACACTTACGATTGCCTATCTTTGGATGATGGTCCTCATGGCCTCTACTTGGGACATTCTAGGTGGTCAGATGGGATATAATTCACTGGGAAACATACTATTTTTTGGAATAGGAATGTATATTTCAGCGATTGTTCAGGTTTCGATTTTCTATGAAGGCGGGGTGGGGGAGTACACCTCGGCTATGGGCTCGATCAAACCTGAATTCACCAATTCAGAGTACTTTATCGGGCTCGGGCTTGGGATAATATGCGCCGGCATTGTGGCCTTGCTCCTGTCCATCGTCTTTAGCTCGTTTATGTTTGGTTTGCGCGGTCCTTATTTCGCAATTGGCTCGTTAGGGCTTGCGATTGCCGCTGCTGAAATCACCATAACAATTGACTATGTCGGAGGTGCCTCGGGCATATCCATGCCCTTGTTCCCAGGAGATATCGAGTTCCGGTCTACATTCTTTTACATACTATGTTTTATAATGGCGACCGCTGCACATTTTTTACTAAGATGGCTTTATTCCACCCAATTTGGGCTGGCTATCAACGCCATCCGTGATGATGAAGACAAAGCCGAGGCGATGGGAATACCAACGCTAGTGTACAAAAGAATTGGGTGGGGAATTGCCGCTTTTTTCATGGGTTGCATTGGCGCAGTTGCCGGAAATATGGCAGGATTTATCGATAAAGAAGTTGCTTATCCAATCCCGACTTTTGGGATTTTCATGGTTGCGATGGTTCTTTTAGGGGGCAAAGGAACGCTTTGGGGACCTGTTCTTGGGGCGATAATTTTCCATATTATCAAAGAAACCACATGGACCTATTTGCTCAATCTGCAATGGGTTGCTTTGGGGCTGATCCTGATTATAAATATCGTTTACTTTCAACAGGGTATAATGGGGTGGCTGCAGGATAAGTTTCCTGAGCGATTTGGTGTTGTTGTTGATACCGAGACGCTTCAGTCTGATCAAAAATCGGGAGAGGTATCGTAATGTCTGATGCAATTATTTCCGTTTCTGGCGTGTCAAAATCCTATGGCGGTGTTCGCGCAAATGTGGACATCAATATGGAAGTCAAACGAGGGTCTATCACGGGTATTATCGGCCCCAATGGCTGCGGCAAGACAACGCTCTTCAACTCGATTGTTGGCTACCACCCAATCGACAACGGCTCGATTAAGTTTAATGGCGATGAGATTTCAGCCCTGCGTGTAGGAGAGATTGCACGTCTTGGGCTGTTGCGGACTTTTCAGCAAACCCGAATTTATGGCAAGATGAACTGTGTCGATAACATGCAGATATCAGTTTCCCATCGCGCAGAGGCAAAGTCATCCATTTTTGCCAGTCGCAAGGGCGAAATTAAAGACCGCGCCGAACATCTGTTGGACTTTGTGGGTCTTTATTCAAAGCGTAACCTGATTTCAGGCGACCTTTCATTCGGGCAGCAAAAATTGCTGGAATTTGCTATGGCCCTGATGAATGAGCCAAAAGTGCTGCTTCTTGATGAACCTACAGCAGGGATTAACCCGACTTTGATAAATGGCCTAATCGACAGACTTCGCCGTGCGAATGAAGAGCTCGGCATTACCTTATGCGTAATTGAACATAATATGCGGGTCATTATGAACCTTGCCTCGCATATCTATTGCTTATCAAACGGGCAGATGCTGGCGGATGGTAAACCGGCATCCTTGCAAAATGATCAACGCGTAATTGATGCATATTTGGGAGGTCATTGATGGCCGAGGAAACTAAAAAAACCAAAGCAGGCAAAAAAAGCGCTGCAAAAAACACCAAGAGTGGCAAAGATGAAATTTCTGGTTACGGATCTGGCAGTGTTGACGTTGTTATGTCTGTTGATCAGGTGGCGGCAGAAGCAGCACTAATCGCGGAATCCGCGCCAAAAATTCCCGAATTAGAGGCCCTTACATCTGGTGAGGCCTTTGTAAGCCTAAATAATTTGCGTGCCGGGTATGGCAAAATGGAAATTTTGCATGACTTTAACCTTCGCATTGGCAAAGGTCAGTCCTTGTGTCTTATCGGGCCTAATGGTGCTGGCAAGTCGACTGTTTTACATTCGATCTTTGGGTTTACCAATATTTTTTCTGGCTCAATTATGGTTGGTGATACGGATGTAACGCGTCTAACACCTTCTCAGAAACTTTCTGAAGCAGGTATTGCCTATATACTTCAAGATAAATCCGTATTTCCTCAAATGACGGTTGAGGAAAATCTCTTGATGGGCGGGTTTTTGAAAAACAAACCAGCAGAAGCTAAAGCTGCGGCTGAAATGGTGTTTGACAAATATAGCCGGCTTGCAGAACGACGCGATAAACCAGCTGGCGTGCTCTCGGGTGGTGAACGGCGTCTGCTAGAAATTTCACGGGCGTTGGTGATGCAGCCGCAGGTTTTATTGGTTGATGAACCTTCGATCGGCCTTGAGCCAAGGTTCATTGATATGGTGTTTGAAATTTTATCCGATTTGCAACACAAAGACGGTAAAACCATTATCATGGTTGAGCAAAATGCGAAAAAGGGTCTCGCTTTTGCTGACATTGGATATGTTCTTGTATCTGGCGAAACCGCGATTGCTGATGAGGGCAATAAGTTGCTTGAAAATCCCGATGTAGGCCGCTTGTTTCTTGGGGGATAGCGCCCGGTTACAAGATGAATGTAGGTAAATTTGGGGGACGGGTGTTTCCCAAAGGCCGTTTTTTGCAACGCCTAGCAAGGGTCTTCGGCGGTTTGGGCGTTAAAGCCTATAGGTCTGCAATCTTGTACCAATAATCCCGTATCAAATATAACAAGATGGGTAATAATAAATTCAGATTGATATCTTTTCTTATAAAAAGTAATTTTCTTTTGCTTGTTAGAATTCACTCTAGAAAAGTAGTTTCAAGAAGATGCAAAATGATATCGAAAGAAAAATAGCCGTCATATTTGTGACCGACGCGGTCAGTTTCAGTAAGTTAATGGAAAAAAACGAAGAGGAAACTTTGCGTAGCTTTCGGTCGTGCCGCGAGATTTTAAATAATCTCTTTAAAGAGCATGGCGGGCGTATTTTCAACACAGCGGGCGATTCAGTTCTGGCTGAATTTCCAAGTGCGGTATCGGCTGTTATCTGCGCTAAGGAATTTCAAAAACTGGTGCATGAACGCAACCAAAATGTCTTGCCAGAGGCCCAGATGAGCTTCCGCATTGGGATCAATATGGGTGATGTGATCGTAGAGGGTGATAATCTTTATGGCGAAGGGGTTAATTCAGCTGCCCGCTTAGAAGCCTTAAGCCAGCCTGGCGGTGTTTGTTTGTCAAAAAGCATCATTGATTTTGTGAACACAAAAGTTGATCTGGTATTCAATGACCTTGGAGAGCAAAAGGTAAAAAACACTATTCTTCATGCTTTTGATTTGGCAGACTTGGGCCTTGAGAAAAGGCAGCTGGATGTTGCTGAGCAGTCAACTGAACAGTTGAACAAACCGCCAACAATTGCCGTTCTTCCATTTAACAATTTAAGCAATGATCCAGAACAAGAATATTTTGCAGACGGCATTACAGAAGATATAATTTCGCATTTGTCCCAGTGGAAAACATTTCCAGTTATTTCGAGCAACTCGACTTCCGCCTATAAGGGATCAAAAGACTCTACAAAGCAAATTGCCAACGAACTGGGCGCCCGGTATCTTGTTGTGGGCAGTGTCAGAAAGGGCGGTAACAAAGTTCGGATAAATGCAAAACTAATCAACGTAGAAGACGACACTCAGATATGGTCGCAAAACTGGGATAGATCGCTTGAAGATATCTTTGAAATACAGGACGAAGTATCACAAAAAGTCGCTGTTTTTATATCTCCTGCACTTAAAGCTAATGAACTCAAACGTCTCAATAACAGAAAGAACATCAATTTCAGCTCTTGGGATCAATATTTACAAGGGTTGGCCTTTTTAAATAGATCTAAAGAAGTCAAAGAAATAGAGAGCCAATTTGATTTAAAAAGAAAAGCTGTTTCGCATTGTGAAAAGGCAATCGAAATGGATGCAAGCTTTAGTGAGCCGCATCTTGTTATTGCATCTTGTCTGATCGATTTTATTTTCATTCCTCAATTGGCCTCTGAGCGTTCTGATAATGAAAGACGGTTCTTTGAGCATTGTGAAAAAGGCTATAGCTTAGATCCGAACAATCCCGATGCCATCAGCCTGAAGGGGGTTTCTTTCTATCTCAAACAGGACCCTGAAAGGATGGTGGAATTTATCAAAAAAGCCCTTGAATCAAACCCTAATCATCCCCGTTCGCTTGAGATGTATTCGATACAGCTTCAACGAGAAGGTGAGTTTGATCAAGCGATAGAAGTCGTCAAAAGAGCAATGGAAATTGACCCGGTTTCAAGAGGCGAATTAGAAAGTTGGCTGGCATTTTGCCATATCGGAAAAAAAGATTGGGCCAATGCCATTATATCCATCGATAGATGTATTGAAACTGCACCGCATGACAGACTTTTTGGTTTCAAGGCGGCTGTCTTAGCTTCGGACGGGCAAATCGAACAGAGTAAAATCTGGTTGGCCAAGTATCAAAAAGCAAGACCAGAAATCAAGACACTTGAAGATTATCGGAAAGTTGTGCCTGAAATGAATGAGTTTCTTAAAGAAAACTTAATTGAGGGAATTAAACTTGCAGGGCTGCCTGAGTAGGCTGATTTGCCTGTCCGCAGTGGTAGCCCTAAAGATTGACAAGTTCTAAGAAAAAACAGAAATCTCTTTTACTGTTCCCAATTTGGATCGCGCTTTTCAATAAAGGCGCTGATGCCCTCTTCAGTATCGCGAAACAGCATATTTTCAACCATCACGCTACCAGTATAATCATAGGCGTCTGATAGGGACATCTGTAATTGGTTGTAAAAGGCTTCTTTGCCGATTTTTACCGCCACAGCCAGTTTGCTTGCCACTGTTTCCGCTAGTTCAGATGTTGCTGCTTGCAGCCCATCTTCGCTTGCAATGCGATTGATTAAACCTAAGTCGCGAGCACGCTCGGCATTAATAAATTGGCCAGTGGTCAGCATTTCAAAGGCCTGCTTTCGAGGGATATTACGAGAAAGTGCAACCATAGGAGTGGAACAAAATAGCCCGATATTGACGCCATTTACGCCAAAACGGGTGCTATCTGCCGCAACAGCCATATCGCAACTGGCCACCATCTGGCATCCGGCAGCGGTGGCGATGCCGTGCACTTGGGCGATCACGGGTTGGGGAAGCTTTTGGATTGAGCTCATCATGCGCGCGCATTTTTGAAAGAGCTCTTTGAAATAGGCTTTGCCACCATCTTCCGCCTGCCGACCTGCGGTCATTTCTTTAAGATCATGGCCGGCGCAAAATGCTTTTCCAGCTCCTGAAAGGATCACAGCACGAATTTGACGATCATTTTGCAAACTATCAAATTGATCTTGAAGCGCGCTCAGCATTGCCTCTGACAAAGCGTTTAGCTTATCTGGTGCATTCATTTTTAGATGCGCTATTGCATTTGTGTCGTGACGTTCCAATAAAGCCATCTTGCTCTCCACCCTATTTAAGTGGAATCTTAGAGTAATTAACATGTGAGGAAAAGGATGATGTTACATTTTACACCAACAACTTTGGTTGAATACTTAGAGCAGGTGTTTCCCCAGATAAAAGGTGATTTTACCGTCCTTGAATTGGCTGAGCGCCAGCTTAAAGTTAAGCTTAATGTCCAAGAAAAACATCTGCGCCCCGGGGATACAGTATCCGGGCCCACAATGTTCAGCTTGGCCGACGTTTCGATTTACATGGTAATTATGGCAATGATCGGTCCAGAGCCCCTTACGGTAACCACTGGGTGTTCTATGGATTTCATGCGAAAGCCAGCAGGCGGGCGGGATATTATCGCCAGTTCTACGTTATTAAAACTTGGCCGGAGTTTGGCCGTTGGGGATGTCTTAATCCACTCGGACGGCATTTCCGAGCCGGTCGCGCGCGCAACAATGACTTACGCCATCCCACAAAAAGCGAAAACGTAATGGAATATTTCTAGATATCCCGCAGAGGAGATTAGGCTTTAGGCGCAGCCGCAGATCCAGGCACTTGTGCTGGCTTACTGCGCGCACCTTTTGTAAGTGGATCATCTTGCCGTTGCACTGAGCCCTCAAAATGAGCACCAGATTCAATCGCAATAGTTTTATGAATGATATCGCCTTCAACCCGAGCTGTTGCGGTTAAGCGCACTTTCAATCCGCGTACGCGACCAACAATGCGTCCGTTAATCACCACATCATCTGCGATCACTTCACCTTTGATAGTGGCACTTTCACCGATTGTCAGTAAGTGGGCTCGAATATCACCCTCGACAGTGCCTTCAACTTGAATATCACCAGTGGTTTTCATGTTTCCAGTGATGTGCAAATCTGAAGAAAGAACTGATGCCGGCGGTTTAGCCTTTGGAGTCTTGGCTTTGTACTCGCCGCTATCTGTGGGTTTTGACGTCGCAGACGCAGCTGCCGGTGTCGCAGCATCTGTATCTGGTTGTGCGGGGTCGTTTATTTTGCTTTTAGAAAACATCTTTTGCAGCCTTGATATAGTTCATCGGGTTTACAGCTTTTCCATTCGTCCGGATTTCATAGTGTAAATGGGTTCCAGTTGAGCGTCCAGTATTTCCCATATCACCAATCCTCTCGCCGCGCGAGACCCTTTGGCCATTTTTCACACGAATTTTTGAAAGGTGAGCATAGCGGGTTTCGTAGCCAAAGTCATGCTTGATTTTCACCAAACGGCCATAGGCTGATTTTCGGCCCGCAAAAATGATCACGCCATCGGCAGTCGCGTAAATTGGCGTGCCGTGGGGCGCGGCAAAATCTAATCCGTTGTGCATACGTCCCCAGCGGGGTCCAAATCCCGAGGTGAAACGATGTTTGTCCTTAATCGGGTGCGCAAGCGGCACTTTTTCGATGGCAATCCGATATATATTGAGCGCCCCTAAGTCAGCCAGGATATTGCTTGCGCGTTGTTCCTCAATCGTCATCTCGGCATTCAATTCAGATGGCTGCATAAATGGCCCGCCGTATCCCGAATAACCGCGTCGAACAGCTTCTAAAATTGCTTTTGGGTTCATCCCTGCTGATCGAAACATTTTTTCCAATGGCTGCACTGAAACAACCATTGCTTCTTCAATTTGGCGGAAAATCTGATCGTTTCGTTCTTCCATCAATCGCATTTCCAGAGCAATTTCATCGGCTTGCTGTTGGGCAAGATTTGCTTGCGCCGTCATCAAGTCGCGCTCTGCAGCTGTTTCTTTAAGCGCCGTATTTAGAAAATCGATTGTTTGTGAGCCCACATTGTCATCTTGATAAAGGTCAAGGTTCATATTTGGGTCATCGAGTGATTCTGATAGGCGATTGATTTCGGATTCTGCGGTTCGGCGGGCTTGAAGGGATTTATGCAGCTTTGCTTGGACAGTGCCCATGCTATTTGACAATTCACGGCGGCGCATTTCCAGTCCGAGTAATTGCGATTGCATTTCAGCGACTTGACCCAATGCTAGGTCAAATCTCTGATGCGCGGTTTTAGCTTCATTTAAGCGCGAATCTCGTTCGTCTGAAATTGCTTTTAGGCGATTTTGATAGCTTTGCTGGTCAAGAAGTGCCTGTTCTCTAAAATTTCCTGCGCCCAGCGAGTCCATCAAGACTACTGCAGTCGCCAATATGGTCCATGAAAGTAGCAGCGCCGAAAACAAAAACATCAATGCTTGCGTGGTCGACCGCAACCGAAAAGACCGAGTATTATTTTTAGAACGCAAATACACTTTGCGTTCTGGGAAAAACCGCTCCCAGAAGGTATCTGATTTTTCTGACAGCCAGACATTCAACGACCTGTTCCCCAATACATCCTGGTGGTTTTCTTTGGTCGAAATAGCTAACAATCACTGATCTTGGGTGCAAGTGCTTTTCTTGGAACGGTTAAGCGTTGGCGAAATTGTTCTCATGTAGCATCTGCATAGCTTGCTAAGAAAAATGCGCTGGTTTTAGCTCTTCGGACAGAGGCCAATAAAAGTCTGGTGGCAATCCAGCATCTGCACGTTTTTCTTCGTTAAAAGGGGGCTTAAGGGGACCTTTGAAGTATGTTCTAACCAAACTGTGAAATACTTCTTTTGGATCTAGGTTTTTGCGCCCGCACAAAAAATTAAACCATTTCGAGCCATAGGCAACATGAGATACTTCTTCTTGGTAGATAATCTCAAGCGCGGCGACCACGTCGGTGGCTTTGGCTTTGCGGAAAATTTCAATCATATTGGGTGTCACGTCTAACCCGCGTGCCTCTAAAACCATCGGCACCACCGCTAAGCGTCCAAGAAGATCGGATTTTGTATCCTCGGCGGCACGCCACATACCAGCATGTGCTGGAAGCGCCCCATAATAGCTGTCCATTTGCTCAAGACAGGAACTGATCAGTTTGAAATGGTTACTTTCTTCTGATGCGGCCTTTACCCAGTCATCAAAAAATCCAAGGGGCATAGGTATATCACTGAAGCGGGCAATTATATCCCAATGAAGGTCAACGGCATTTAACTCGATATGCGCGACAGCATGAAGAAGTGCAATGCGTCCCTCAACAGATCCAGGTTTGCGTTTTGGTACGTCCCTTGGAGATAATAGTTGGGGATACTCTGGCCTTGCCGGATGCAGCGGTGGGATCGCGGATCCAATTGCTATGGGGTCTTTTTCGGCTCGAGACTGCAACCAGGTGTCTGCATGGCGCAATGACAGGTCTGTTTTGGCTTTGCCGTCGGCAGTTGTTAAAACTTCAACAGCCATTTCGGCCAAGGTCAATTTACTGACATTCATTTTTGTCTCTTAGGTAAAATTGATTTTGCCGCTTCCAGCACGTCCTCGGCATGACCGGGAACTTTTACTTTTCGCCATTCTTGCACAATTTCGCCCTGTCCATTGATTAAAAATGTTGAGCGTTCAATACCAAAATAGGTTTTCCCATACATTGATTTTTCCTTCCAGACCCCGAATGTTTCAGACACATTACTATTTTCATCTGAAAGTAGAGGGATTGTAAGGCCTTGTTTTTCAACAAACTTATTATGACTTTTGACGCTATCTTTGGATATGCCAACCACATATACCCCAATTTCTTCAAAGTCAGCTTGAAGTGTGGAAAAAGCCTGTGCTTCTTTTGTGCATCCGCTTGTATTGTCGCGTGGGTAGAAAAACAACACCACTGCAGCTGGGCGAAATTCAGTTAAATCTAGGGATTCTCCGCCGTCACGTGGCAACTGTACATCTGGGGCGGGGTAAGGCAAGTTTGACATAGGGTTCTCCTCTGGGTAACGCACTATCGCAATATGATAGAGCCGCGTAAATTGAAATAAAGTGCTAAGGCCAATGAAATGGTGAAATATTTTAGCAGATTACGGGGGGGGCTTTCAGTGCTTCCACCATTTTTGCGCCGAATATTCGCAATGTGTTTGGCAGTTCTCACGGCAAGTTTCTTTGCGGTTTTGCTTTTTATCGTTTTACTTTACAACCGTGAGGTCAAACTTCCAACTTGGGCAGAAACTTATGTAAGCAGTAAAATTGATGCTTCTCTTCCTGATCTGAACATAAATTTTGATAGCGCATTTTTTACTTTAGATGACAGTTGGCGGCCCAGTTTAGGATTTAAAGATATTGAAGTAACGCCGGGAACAACACCCAAACCAGTTTTGCTAAATCGAATGATGGTGAAATTATCTTTGTTGAGGGCGCTTGAGGGGAAGTTCAGAATAGACACGATTGAGGTCGACGGAGTATTTATATCATTGCGGCGTGATCAATCTGGAACTGTCACAGCGCAATTTGGCGATTTTGATAACCAATTTGAAAAGACGCCCTCAGCACCCGATCTTATAGCAGCCGTAGATGCCTTTTTGTTGCAACAAGCATTGTCCAATTTTCATTCCCTAGATGCGAGAGGCATAACACTTGAATATGTTGATGGCCGATCAGATCGCCGTTGGACGGTGGATGGGGCTAGGTTTAATGTTAAGAAGACAAATAATAAATTATTTGCTCGTGCAGATATGGCGTTGCTTACCGGGGGGGCGGATGTAGCCACTTTGGAGGCGAGCTTTGAGCATGTGATCAGCGAAGCTGATAGTATTTTTGGGTTGAGTTTTGAGGGTATGCCTGCCGAAATTGCTTCCAGCCAACTGCCAGCTCTAGCATGGTTGAGCGCCCTTCGCGCGCCCATCTCTGGGGCTTTGCGTGGCGGCTTTGACAGCTCGGGTTCATTAGATCCGATAAATGCTACAATCCACATTTCAAATGGGGCCCTGCAGCCGAGTTCTGCGTCACGCGCAATTTTATTTGATGCCGCCAGTGCTTATTTTTCCTATGATGCCGGACAGGCTTTACTGACCTTTGATGATGTTTCGATTTCAAGCCGCGATTTGAGCCTTTCAGCAGAAGGCTATGCCATACTTGAGCCAGAAAATGATTGGCCCACGGGCTTATTTGGTCAGTTCAAATTTGCCGATATCCGCGTGAACCCGGAAGGGCAATTGAATGCGCCCGTGACATTAGACCATGGGCTTATGGACTTCCGCTTACTTCTTGAACCTTTTGAATTACAAGTGAAACAATTTTTTGCCGAGGATAATGGCCGCGATATAGGGGTCAGCGGCTCTGCGATATTGCGCGCCGATGAGCAAGGTTGGAGCGCCAACGTCGACGCAGTAGCTCCCCAAGCAATGTCTGATCATGTTTTGGCCTATTGGCCGCCGAATTTTAAGCCAAAATCCCGAAATTGGGTGAAGCAGAATGTTAAAACTGCTGTTTTGCGAGATATTCAATATTCAATGCGATTGAAAGAGGGCAAGGCCCCCCAAAATGATTTGGGGTTTAGCTATCATGATGCGAAAATTCGGATTTTGAAAACTTTGCCGCCCATCCAAAACAGTTCGGGACAATTTTCCTTGGCCAACAATAGATTGGCGACGCAATTGACAACCGCAAGTTTTGTTCCCCAGAACGGAGAAACGGTTGACTTGTCGGGCACGCAGCTTGTCATCCCGGATGTTCGGATAAAACCAGCCCCGGCGATCGCGGAAATTAGAGCCATTGGGTCGGTGACCTCTGCTCTGATCACATTGAACTACCCTCCTATGAAGGCGCTGGATAGATTGGACTTTAAACCTGATGCTGTGAACGGACAGACGGTTGTCAAAGCAAGAGTCGAATTTCCAGTCATGCGCAATGCACCGCCGGATCAGATTTCATACACCGCCTCGGCTGTCATAAAAAATGCAAAAAGTGACGAAATTATTCCCAACCAAACACTGTCTGCTAAATTGGTTAATCTGCAGGTTAATAATGATACTTTGCAAATTGATACAATTGCGGAACTGCGTGGAATGTATTTTGATAGCGCTTTTCAAATGCCAATGGGCAAAAACGCAGAAAAAACCCCAGCAATTTTAAACTCAAAGTTATCAATTTCAAATGATTTGATAGAGGCATTTTCCATTCCTCTACCACCCGGTCTATTGAGTGGTTCAAGCCCAGCAGAGTTAACAGTTGAATTCACCAAGGGCGCCGATCCTGATTTTTTTGTGTCGAGTGATCTGGTCGGATCAACGCTTTCACTCGATCGATTAAATTGGAGCAAGTCTAAAAAAAGCCAAGTAAAGTTTGAACTTAGTGGCAGCCTAAGCGAGAATATTAAGGTAGATCGTTTCGCATTGAATGGCGCTGGGCTTGTGATGGATGCGAAGGTTGAAATAGATGCTGAAAATCAACTTGAGGCCTTAACATTTTCCAAATTTGCAATTTCTGATAGGTTGAATGTCTCTGGAGTGCTGGACGCAGGTGGAAATATCAAACTTTCTGGTGGCACCGTGGATTTGCCAGCTTTTTTGGAATCCGGTGCTGAAACATCTGATGGTTCAGGTTCCAAGATAGCCTTAGATGTTACTTTGGATAAAGTTAAGATCAGCAAAAATAATGCGTTGCATCAGTTTAATGGTGAGTTCATCAATGGTGCCACATTATCCGGAGAATTTCGGGCAAACCTTAATAAGCGTGCACCGTTTAGTGCGCAGGTATCGCCAAAAAGTGGGAATGTAGAAATTAAGGCCGGATCAAACGATGCCGGGCAGTTTTTGATGGCGCTTGACGTGTTAGAACGGGCTCAGGGTGGACGGTTAATTTTGACACTGGATCAAAGAGATACCGTCGGCGAAATGGATGGGGTTTTGAGAATAACAGATATAAAACTGCAAAAGATGCCGCTACTTGCAGAACTTTTAAATGCCATCAGCATTGTTGGCCTTTTGGATCAATTAACTGGTCCCGGAGTTATCATGAATGAAATTGATGCAGTTTTTCGTATGACCAATGATCAAATAATTCTGCAAAGCGCGTCTGCTATAGGGCCGTCGATGGGCATTACGCTGGATGGATATTATAACCTAGAGAGTAAAACATTTGACATGCAGGGATTTTTCTCACCCCTATATTTGGTTAATGGAATTGGGTCTATTTTATCACGAAAAGGCGAAGGGTTCATTGGTTTCGGCTTTAATTTAAGGGGAACCACGGATAGGCCTAGGTTCAGTATCAATCCTCTTTCTACGATCACGCCAACTATCCTTCGCGATCTTTTCCGAAGACCGCCCCCAAAGCTAGAGTAAATCCCACGCATGCACTTAAGTGATTTTGACTTTGATCTGCCAGAAAAATTGATTGCAACGCGCCCTGTGTCGCCGCGTAGCGCGGCGCGGTTGCTTTGGTGTGAAGGCGCACATACACTTGATCGTAATGTCACTGATCTTGTTAATATATTGCGGCCCGGTGACCGTTTGGTTCTCAATGAAACAAAAGTTATACCAGCCCGACTGTTTGGCACGCGTCATCGCGCTGGAGCAGTGGGGGGAAGTGGCAAAGCGGCTATTGAAGTAACTTTGTTGTCTTTTACCCCCAAAGCACAGTGGACTGCGCTGGTGCGGCCTCTCCGAAAAGTCGCTATTGGCGAGCAGATTGAATTTGGCCATGGACTGAGTGCAACATTGGTTGATAAATTTGATGGTCAAGCGGCGTTATCCTTTAACCTGGTCGGTGAACATTTTGACAGGGCTTTGGCCAAGGTGGGCAAAATGCCATTACCGCCTTATATTGCAGCCAAACGACCGGCTGATGAACAGGACAAACTAGATTATCAAGCCGTTTTTGCGCGCACCCAAGGCTCGGTTGCTGCGCCAACGGCCTCGCTGCATTTTGATGCTGATTTACTCACAGCACTGGCCCAAAAAGGCATCGAGTTTACCTATGTTACTCTTCATGTCGGCGCAGGCACTTTTTTGCCTGTGAAAGCCGAGCTTGTTAAAGACCACAAAATGCACTCCGAAACCGGCCATGTGTCGCCCAAGGCCTCAGCAGAAATCACTCAAACGATACAGAATGGTCGGCGTGTAATTCCGGTTGGCACAACAGCGCTACGATTGATCGAAACAGCAGCGCAAAAGAATGGCATTATCCAGCCTTGGTCCGGGGCAACGGATATATTTATTTATCCTGGCTATAAGTTCAAAATTGCAAGTGGACTGATGACGAATTTTCATCTGCCAAAATCCACGCTGCTCATGCTTGTCTCTGCCTTGATGGGGCAAACGCGGGTCAACGAAATTTACAGTCACGCCATCAACGAAAATTATCGGTTTTTTTCTTATGGTGATGCGTCGCTTTTGATCCCTAGTGAGACGAATAAAGTAGATTAATAAATTCATTCGTCTGTAGGTAAAGCACAGATTCGTTTTTGCAATTTATATTCATTGCAAAGGAGTGAAGTTTTGATTTCTGTTTTCACCAATTCCTGGGCTCTGCTTTTTGGGATGATGCTTTTGATGGTCGGCAATGGGCTTCACGGCACTCTTTTGGGTGTTCGTGGGGAAATTGAACAATTTACCACCTTTCAAATGTCAATTGTGATGTCTGCTTATTTCGCCGGCTTTCTTGGGGCAAGCCGAATGGCTCCGGAAATGATACGCCGCGTTGGACATGTCAGAGTTTTTGCGGCTCTGGCCTCATTTATCTCTGCTGTATTGGTTCTGTTTCCTTTGATTGCTAACCCTTGGATTTGGGCGGTAGGAAGACTGATCATCGGGTTTTGCTTTTGTGGAGTTTACGTGACTGCGGAAAGCTGGCTGAATAATGCAGCCACAAATGAAAATCGAGGCCAATCATTATCTCTTTATATGATTATCCAGATGTTAGGTTTGGTTGTCGGGCAGGGTCTATTGATACTCGCAGATCCAGGCGGGTATGTTTTATTTATTGTCATATCTATCCTAGTTTCTTTGTCGTTTGCGCCAATTCTATTGTCTATTACGCCTACGCCAGCCTTTGAAACAACCAATCCAATGCAGCTAAAGAAATTGGTTTTAACTTCACCGCTTGGGTGTGTTGGAATGTTCCTGCTTGGGGGGGTCTTTTCAGTACAATTTGGCATGGCTTCTGTTTTTGGTGCAGAGATATCACTTAGCCTTGCAGAGATATCCGCTTTTGCAGCAGCATTTTATATCGGAGCTATGTTGGTGCAATATCCTGTTGGCTGGATGTCGGATCGAATGGATCGAAGGCAACTGATTATGGGGCTGTCGGTTCTGGGAACCGGGGGGGCCTTACTTGCAATCATCGCGGGCAGCAACTTTATTGCGCTGCTACTGTCGGCTTTCCTTATTGGTGGGATGTCCAATCCGCTGTACTCATTGCTGATTGCACATACCAACGATTATTTGGATTTTGATGATATGGCCTCTGCCTCTGGCGGGCTGCTGTTCATTAACGGGGTTGGCGCGATTTCTGGGCCCCTTATTGTAGGGTGGGTGATGCAATCCTATGGACCCTTTGGATATTTCTTGATTATTGCTCTTTTGCTGGGAACCCTAGCGCTTTATGCTGCGTATAGGACAACGCGCCGTGCGGCGCCTTCGGTGGAAGATGCAAATTCCTATACACCGGTTTTGCCAACAGCGTCGCCGGTTGCGCTTGAGCTGGCGCAAGAATTTGCGATTGAAACTGCTCAGGAAGACGAAAACATACAAAATACAGACTAATTTATCGGTTTTTGACCATATATAGTAAAAAAGTGTTTTCTTTTGGGTGAAAATGAAATGTAACACTTTTGTAAATTGATTTTGCACAAGGGAGTCGTCGTCATGGAGCCAGATGACGTTTTGCGGTTTTGGGTGGATGAGGTCGGACCAAATTCCTGGTATGACTCTTCTGAAAAGTTAGATGCAGAAATACGAAATTTATTTGAGCCCTCTTGGAAAAAATTAAGGCTCGGCTCGTTTAGTCTCTGGTTGACCTACCCAACAGGGGCATTGGCGTATATTATTTTGGCGGATCAATTTCCCCGCAACATGTTTCGTGGAACAGGCTTGGCATTTTCAACCGACAAAATTGCAATTTCTGCCGCAAAATCCTCTATCAAGCAGTGTTGGGATATGCGAATCGATGAGCCGGCCCGCCAGTTCTTTTATTTGCCTTTGATGCATTCAGAAAACCTATGTGATCAGGATCGCTGTGTAAGATTGATGTCAGAACGCATGAAACAAACCGGATCTTCCAATCTGTTGCACGCGCAAGCACATCGAGAGATCATTAGAGCATTTGGCCGCTTTCCCTATCGCAATGAAGCACTTCAGCGCCGATTTACCCGTCCGGAGCAGGAATTTATTGATCAAGGTGGGTATGGTGCGACGCTTACGCAACTGGCACAGGTCAGCTGAATTTGAGAGGGGCATTGAAGCAAATTAAAAAATAGTTTAACGTTAAACTGAATTTTTTATTGCGGAGTTTTTCATGTCCTCTAATTCTTTTGATGTTGTCGTGGTTGGAGCCGGTCCCGGCGGGTATGTGGCTGCTATTCGAGCGGCGCAACTCGGACTGAAAACCGCTATTGTCGAGCGTGAACATATGGGCGGCATCTGTCTAAATTGGGGATGTATTCCAACAAAGGCGATGTTGCGCTCTTCTGAAGTTTTTCATTTGATGCATCGGGCTAAGGAATTCGGTCTTGGAGCTGAGGAAATTAGCTTTGATCTAAACGCGGTTGTATCGCGGTCGCGTGGTGTTGCAAAACAGTTAAACCAAGGCGTCGGCTACCTTATGAAGAAAAATAATGTGCAAGTTTTCATGGGAGCCGCGTCTTTGGCAGACCCCAAAACCGTTTTGGTGAAAACTGAAAAGGAAACCCAAAAGCTAACGGCGAAAAATGTGATTTTGGCAACCGGAGCGCGCGCTAGGGAATTGCCCGGGCTTGAGGCTGATGGCGATCTGGTGTGGACCTACAAGCATGCTTTGACGCCGTCTAGAATGCCAAAAAAGTTGTTGGTGATTGGATCTGGAGCAATTGGAATTGAATTTGCCAGCTTTTACAATACGTTGGGTGCAGAAACCACCGTTGTTGAAGTGCTTGATCGAATTTTGCCAGTGGAAGATTCTGAAATAGCAGGCTTTGCTAAAAAACAATTCGTTAAGCAGGGGATGATTATCCGAGAAAAGGCTACTGTGAAAAAGCTTGAGCGTAAGTCTGGCAAAGTTATTGCGCATATCGAACAAGACAAGAAAGTGGAAAAGCACGAATTTGACACCGTTATTTCCGCTGTTGGCATTGTTGGTAATGTTGAAAACCTAGGCCTGGAAAATTTAGGTGTGAAAATTGACCGCACACATGTTGTGACTGATGAATTCTGCCGAACATCAGCCAAGGGTGTTTTTGCCATTGGCGACTTGGCAGGCGCGCCTTGGTTGGCCCATAAAGCCAGCCACGAAGGCACAATGGTGGCGGAACTGATTGCAGGGCAAAAACCGCACGCTGTTGATCCCAACAGCATTGCCGGATGCACCTATTGCCACCCCCAAATTGCCAGTGTTGGAATGACCGAATCTCAAGCAAAAGACGCCGGTCATGATATCAAAGTGGGGCGGTTTCCATTTATTGGAAATGGCAAAGCAATTGCACTGGGCGAGCCTGAGGGTATGGTCAAAACCATATTTGATGCCAAAAGCGGTGAATTGCTGGGTGCCCATATGGTGGGCGCAGAGGTGACCGAGCTTATCCAAGGATATATTGTTGGCCGGAAACTTGAAACCACCGAACAGGACCTAATGGAAACTGTGTTCCCACATCCAACATTATCTGAAATGATGCACGAAAGTGTCTTGGACGCGTTTAATCGGGCGGTCCATATCTGACTTATAAAAGCCAAATATGGACTTTGTTACAGACCTTTTGTTGAAGGTTCGTTGTGAGCGCCAAATTCATCGAAAGATGTCCGGCATATAATTGTTTGTTCTGTGACCTTATCCGCTGCGTCTACGTCCGCCGCGCCGACCGCCACGGCCGCCGGCTTCGCCGCCAGAACCAGCTGGTTTGTTAAAGTGAATCCAAGCCCCCCCATGCGGATCATTGTCCGTCAAAAGGTTAGCTGCCCGGATAGCTTCCATTTCTTTTCCCGGTCTCGGAAGAGTTGAGCCAAGACCGAAAAGCGAAACAAAGGCTTCATCTTCCATTTCAGCGGGCAGAATAACACCAGCGGCTTCTACTTCGGCCTTTTTTTCTGCAATTTTCTTTTGTGTGACCGGCAGTGCAACGGGATTCATAATTGCCGATGTCATTCCAGCCCCCATTGCCATCGGTAAAAACGCATTATTAATCCCGTGCCGGTTTGGCAAACCAAATGAAACATTAGAAGCGCCGCAGGTGGTGTTTACCCCTAATTCTTCACGCAGTTTTCTAACCAATGTGAAAACTTGTTTCCCAGCGGTTGCCATCGCGCCGATTGGCATCACTAAAGGATCAACCACAATATCATATGCCGGTATCCCAAAGTCAGCTGCGCGCTCAACGATTTTTTTTGCCACAGCAAACCGCACGTCAGGATCTTCTGAAATGCCGGTGTCATCATTTGAAATAGCGACCACGGGAACATTATATTTTTTCACCAGCGGAAGAACAAACTCCAAACGCTCTTCCTCACCAGTAACGGAATTCAGAAGAGGGCGGCCTTCTGCAATTTGCAGGCCCATCTCTAAAGCTTCCGGAACCGAGCTATCAATGCAAAGCGGGACATCGGTCAGCCCCTGAACCAGTTCGATGATTTTCTTCATCAAGGGGGGCTCGGTTTCGTTCGGATTTGGGTTTGAATTGTAAACCACACCAGCATTAATATCGAGAATATTGGCGCCAGCGGCGACCTGCGCCACGGCATCTTTTTCTACGGTTGAAAAGTCGCCAGCCTCTAATTGAGCCGCTAGTTTTTTTCTGCCGGTTGGATTGATACGCTCACCAATCACGCAAAACGGCTCGTCAAAGCCTAATATTGCAGTTTTGGTTTTCGATTCGACAATCGTGCGGGTCATAGTACGTCCTTATGAAGCATTGGAGGGAACAGCAGATCGACCACCGTGGTTGATTGCCCATGTTGCATTGGTTTTGATCCCTCCCAGCGGAAAGAAATGCACATTTGTGATGTTAAAGTCGCGTGTAGCTGCTTTGTGTTTGGCCAACTCGCTAAGAACGTTTGTTGGCTCATAGGGCAACAGCAATTTTGTCACGTCCAGCGCACGTTTTTGAAGCACTTTTAGGGATGGGCCAACACCGCAAGCGATAGCAAATTTGATTAAGGTTTGCAATTTCGCTGGACCGGCGATGCCAATGTGGATTGGGATATCAATACCGGCGTCCTTGATCGAGTTAGCCCACTCAATAATTGGTTTCGCTTCGAAAGCAAACTGAGTGGCAATAGCCAATTTGGCATCGGTGCGCTCTGAGAATTTTTGTTTCCATTTGAGCGCTGCATCGACATTTTGGGTTGAGCCATCTGGATCAATGTCTTTGTTGCCTTCTGGGTGGCCGGCGATGTGCAGCCGGCTAAATCCTGCTTTGTCAAAAAGACCGGTTTCCATCAGTTGCATCGAGCTTTCAAAATCGCCGTGTGGGCTTGTAACACCTCCGGCCAAAAGCAAAGCTTGATCAACCCCGGCCTCGCCTTGGTATCGGTTGATCCAGTCATTTAATGTCTCGGTATCGCGAATAATTCTTGCCGGGAAATGCGGCATAACCTGATAGCCTTCGCGCGCAATCCGTTTGGCTGTTTCAACCATTTCTTCAATTGGCGTGCCTTCTATATGCGCGATATATACCCGCGTTCCGCTCGGCAACAATTCGCGAAAGTCATCCACTTTTTCCGCTGTTCTAGGCATGACTTCGATCGAATAGTCGGCCAAAAAACTTTCGATATTTGGATCAACAAAGTTTGCGTCGCCCGATTTACTTTTCAATTTGAACAAAGCCACTATGACCTCCAAAAATGTCATTTCGGGACTATGCCCGACCGTTATTCGCAATCAGTGTTTTAACGAGTTCGTGATCGTATTCGGCTTCAAGGCGTTCTGCCTCTGCATCCGCAATCGCAATAGCGTCGCCGTCTATAGTGGCCGTTTGAACTTTTCGCCATTCTGACAGATAATCGTCGGTTCCCGCCAAACCACTTTTCATCGCGGCGCGGTCAATTGCTTGTTCAAAACGTTCGGCCAATTGTCTTTTTGCGCCTTTGCGGCCTTTGCCAACAATGACTTGAGCCGGTATATCGCGCCAATAGACTATAGTAACGTCGGGCATAGATGATTCCTCGTCTTCACTGGACTGCTTTTAGGATAGTCCGCGGCGTGTTCTGCGTCGAATTTCGACAGATGTCGCGCTTTCCGCGACCTATTTCACAATAAACCAAATCCACCGAAATCAATAGGCCAACCCTATATCGAAATGTGAATAATAACTATGAGCAAACAACGTGGGTGCGTTTTGAAACTACAGGTTCGCAGAAATCTTTGTGCAAAAGAGCAAAATGTGATCTTGCAGGAAAACTTGTTGCGCCGTATCGTGCAAGTAACTTGAAACATTGGAGGGCGTAATATCATGGCGCCCAAGCGTCCAAAAGGTGCGGGCGCATTCCCAAAACCGGTTGAGAGCCCCGCGCCAAAACCGCCAAGTCCGACTGAGCTCTATGCTGCATTGGACTTGGGGACCAACAGCTGCAGAATGTTGATTGCTCAACCAAAGGGCAGTCAGTTCCATGTTGTTGATAGTTTTTCGAAATCAGTGCAATTGGGCGCTGGTTTGGAAAGAACCGGTAAATTAAGTACCAATTCCATGCAAAGAACGCTGCAGGCGCTGCGCGTTTGTCAGCAAAAGTTAAAGCGGTACAAGGTAAGGCAGATGCGCCTTGTGACCACGGAAGCGTGCCGGCGCGCAAAGAATGCGCATCAGTTTATTCATCAAGTCAAACGTGAAACAGGGCTGGACCTGGAAATTATCCAACCTGAAGAAGAGGCGCGCTTGGCAGTCATTTCTTGCGCACCGCTAGTCAGCACCAAAACCGAACAGCTTCTAGTGGTCGACATTGGCGGTGGATCTACGGAATTGGTCTGGATTGAATTGTTATCGGTTCCCAGACGTGAACGCCCTCGCGCCATCATGCGTTTGCATGCAGGCTTTCATGCGGTGGATAGCCCTTTTGCGGCTGCCAAAGTGGTGGATTGGATAAGCGTTCCTCTTGGCGTGGCAACCCTTAGAGATCATTTCAGCGATGTTGAGGATGATGCGGCTCGCTATGCGTTAATGAGTTGGTTTTTTGAAGAAAACCTTGCCGAGTTTGCACCCTATAAAGACCAACCACCGCGTGAGGGGTTTCAAATCATAGGCACATCAGGAACAGTCACAACCGTAGCGGCCAGCCATCTAGGTTTAAAAAGATATGACCGTACAAAAGTTGATGGTCTTAGGATGACTTCTGATCAAATAGATCGGGTTATAAATTCCTATTTGGAAATGGGACCCTCTGGTCGAAGAGTGGATCCAAGAATAGGCCATGACCGGCAAGCGCTGATTATGTCCGGATCTGCAATTTTGCAGGCACTATTGCGAAGTTGGCCAACCGATAGGCTTTCGGTGGCAGATCGCGGTTTGCGCGAAGGGCTTCTATATGCTCAGATGAGCGCCGATGGAGTATTAGAGGATGCGCCTTATTAATGCGAGAAAATAGTAAAAACACCTCTGGGCGAGGACAACGGGACTTAAAAGTTCGGGTTAAGAAAGCGCGCGGCAAATCCGTTGCGCAAGTTCGTTGGCTCGAACGCCAACTCAACGATCCCTATGTTAAGCGCGCTCGAACTGAAGGATTTCGCGGCAGAGCTGCTTATAAATTAGTGGAACTTGATGATAAATACCAGTTTCTGAAGCCGGGTGCGCGGGTCGTCGATCTTGGTTCAGCACCCGGAGGGTGGTGTCAGGTGGCGGTGGCTCGGGTGAATGCGCTGGGTGAGAAAAAGGGCAAAGCCATCGGCAAAGTGCTGGGGGTGGATTTGCAAGTGGTCGAACCTGTTGCCGGCGCTGAATTGTATCAACTTGATTTTTTAAGCGAAGGCGCTGATGCCCAGGTGCAAAGCTGGCTGGGCAGCCCGGCAGATGTGGTTCTGTCGGATATGGCGGCGGCCAGTTCTGGCCATAAGCAGACCGATCACTTGCGTATCATCTCATTATGTGAGGCGGCGGCCTATTTTGCTTTTGATGTGCTTGAAATCGGCGGCAGCTTTGTTGCCAAAGTGCTGGCTGGCGGGGCAGAAGGCGATTTGCAAAAACTTCTCAAACAGAGATTTACCAAAGTGGCAAATGTAAAGCCACCGGCAAGCCGTGCGGACAGTTCAGAAAAGTTCGTTGTGGCGCTGGGCTACCGCGGAGCCCCCTGAGCCACAGCGAGCGCGGTTGGCGAAATCCCAAAGCGTAGCCGAAAAGCGCGGCTTAGCGCTGCAGGGCTTTCATAGCCGCAGCGCAAAGCAATTTCAGAAATGCTTAAGCTTGTGCTTTCGGCCAGCTGGCGTGCTTCGGTGAGCCGGATATGGCGATAGACCTGTCCGGGGCTGGTGCCAAGGCTGGTCTGAAAGCGTCGGGCAAGTGTTTTAAGCGGGCAGGATGCAAGCCGCGCAATATCTGTCAGCGGCAGCGGGCGTTCAATGTTTTTATGCATTTCGGCAATGGCGCGCTGCACAGGGTTATGCGAGGGGTTTGGGCGGCGCGTGCCTTTCAGTCCCAGCCCCTCATCGCGCATCAACATCGCATCCACATCCACAGCAATCGCATTGCCCAAATGGCTTTGGATCATTTGGCGGGTTAAATCAAAGGCCGCCATTGCCCCGGCGCAGGTCACACGGTTTCCATCATAAACCACACGTTGGCGCGTGACATCGGTGCTCAGGAACCGCTCTGAAAAACCATCCAGCATTTCCCAATGCACAGTGGCGCGTTTGCTTTCCAGCAAACCTGCTGATGCCATAAGCCATGGGCCGCTGTCCAATCCCACCAGCGTTGTGCACTGTCTTGCCGCTTGCCGTAAAGCCTGCCGCAGGCTCGCTGTATCATGTTTTAGATAGTCATAGCTTGCGACAACAAATAAATAATCACACGCTGGCATATCTTTCAGCGCTGCATCTGGCAGAATTTGAAGCCGGCTTGAAGAGACAGCGCTTAGGCCATCTGGTGTCAGAAACTGCCAGTTATAGACCTGCCTGCCGGCCAACGTATTGGCGGCGCGCAACGGCTCAAGACAATTGGCCAGACAGATGTTGGAAAACCGGTCGAACAGCAAAAAACATATGCTGACAGAGCTTTCGGCAGTGATTGTCCATTTTTGCATCATTATTGTCTTTTACTGCATTAAATTCTGAAGCGCCAGATTTATGCTTGGGTCAAATAATCGATTTTGACAGGAGGTCACGATGCCACTTGCTATGAACCGCGAGGTGTTTATCACCTGCGCCGTTACCGGATCAGGAAGCACCCAAGACAAAAGCCCGCATGTTCCCCGCAGCCCACAACAAATTGCAGACAGTGCAATTGCAGCTGCCAAAGCAGGGGCGGCGGTTGTGCACTGCCATGTGCGAGACCCCAAAACTGGCGCGCCCAGTCGGGACTTGGGGTATTTTCGGGAACTAACCGATTTGATCAGAGCCTCTGATGTGGATGTCGTTTTGAACCTCACCGCAGGTATGGGCGGTGATATGGTTTTTGGCGGCAGTGAAAAGCCGCTGCCGCTTACCGGGGGCACTGATATGGCCGGCGCAACCGAGCGCGTGGCGCATGTGGCCGAATGCCTGCCTGAAATATGTACGCTGGATTGCGGCACAATGAATTTTGCCGAAGCAGATTATGTGATGACCAATACGCCCAACATGCTTGAAACCATGGGTAAAATGATGACCGACTTGGGCGTTAAAGCTGAAATAGAAGCCTTTGATACCGGGCATCTTTGGTTTGCAAAGAAGCTGGTCGAAGACGGCGTTCTTGCGCCTGATGCGCTGGTACAGCTGTGCATGGGGGTGCCATGGGGCGCTCCGGATGATCTAAATACCTTTATGGCAATGGTTAATAATGTCCCGGACAATTGGACATTTAGCGCATTTTCTTTAGGTCGAAACCAAATGGCCTTTGTTGCGGCATCGGTTTTGGCCGGTGGGAACGTGCGCGTGGGTCTAGAAGACAATCTGATGCTGGAGCGGGGCGTGCTGGCGGAAAATTATCAGCTGGTGGAAAAGGCCCGTGGGATTATCGAAGCCATGGGGGCCAAAGTGATCGGCCCGCAAGCGGTGCGCGATAAGCTGGGGCTGACCAAACGCGCACCGCGCGGTTAGCCATGGCGCGGCGGGTTGTCATCACAGGCGGCGCTTCTGGCATTGGCCGGACGATAGCAGAACGCTTTGCATCACTGGGCGATCGGGTCGCCATTTGCGATGCATCGGCCGATAATATAGCAGCGTTTCAAATGCAGATGCCCGATGCGCTGACTGCGCAGGCCGATGTGACCGATCAAGATCAGATGCAGGCATTTTTTGATCAGGTGACACAGCACTTAGGCGGCGTTGATGTGCTTGTTTCAAACGCGGGTATTGGCGGACCTGCCGGCAGCATTGAAACTTTAAAGCTAGAGGATTGGCGCCGGTGTCTTAGCGTTAATCTTGATGGGGCCTTTTTGGCCTGTGGGTGGGCGGCCGAGCTTATGCGCGCCCAGAAAAGTGGTCTGATTTTACTTATGTCTTCGACCTCGGGGCTTTTTGGCGTTCCCAACCGGGCGCCCTATGTGGCGGCCAAATGGGGATTGGTGGGTCTGGCTAAAACCCTTGCCATGGAATTGGGCCCCGCAGGGGTGCGGGTCAATGCGATTTGCCCTGGTGCAGTTGAGGGCACACGAATGGATCAAGTGCTGGCCATGGAAAGTGACTTTACCGGCCGACCCGCCGCAGAGATTGAACAGCAATATAGCCAAGGGGTGTCTTTGCGCCGGTTTGTCAGCCCCAAGGATATCGCGGATATGGCGGTTTTTCTGGCCTCGGATGCCGCGCGACAGATAACTGGCCAAGCCATGGCTGTGGACGGGCATACCGAGCGGATGGTGTGATAAAAACAGGCCGCAAGTTTTATGTGAATTGGAGTAAGAAATGAAGCAAACAGCAGCAATTATTGGGGGCGGGGTGATCGGCGGCGGATGGCTTGCCCGGTTTTTGCTTAATGGGTGGGATATCAATGTATTTGATCCTGATCCTGAGGCAGAGCGAAAAATTGGCGATGTTTTGAAAAATGCCCGCCACGCGCTGCCGATGCTGTATGAGACCGCCCTGCCAGAAGAAGGCCAGCTTACCTTTTGCACAACAATTCAACAGGCGGTCACCACCGCCGACTGGATCCAAGAAAGCGTGCCTGAACGGCTTGATATCAAGCATAAGGTTTTTGCCGAAATCCAAACCCATTGCCGCCCTGACGCGGTTATTGGGTCTTCGACCTCTGGCTTTAAACCATCGGAGCTGCAGCAAAATGCGCAGCGCCCAGAGCAAATAATGGTCACCCATCCTTTTAATCCAGTTTATTTGCTGCCTTTGATCGAGGTCGTTCCAAGTGATCAGACAGGCGCGCAGCATGTTGAAAAGGCAAAGGAAACCCTAACTTCTGTGGGGCTTTATCCGCTGCATGTGCGCAAGGAAATAGACGCGCATATTGCGGATCGGTTTTTAGAAGCGGTATGGCGTGAAGGGCTTTGGCTGATCAAGGACGGTATCGCCAGCACGGAAGAAATTGACAACGCAATCCGCTATGGCTTTGGCCTGCGCTGGGCGCAAATGGGGCTTTTCGAAACCTACCGCATCGCCGGCGGCGAAGCTGGCATGGCGCATTTTATTGCCCAGTTTGGCCCCTGTCTTTCATGGCCATGGACCAAGCTGATGGATGTGCCCGAACTGACCGATGAGCTGACCCAGAAAATCGCCGATCAATCGGATGCGCAATCAGGGCATAAATCTATTCGCGAATTAGAGCGGTTGCGCGATAACAATCTGATCGCGATGATGCGGGCCCTGAAACAGCAGGGCAGCGCTGCGGGCAGTTTGATCACTGATCATGAATCTACGCTGCGGCGCGCGCCGGGTACATCGGCCCCGATGCGCACCGTAGAGCGCACAGTGCCCATAGACTGGACCGACAATAACGGCCATATGAACGAAAGCCGCTACGGTCAGGTGTTTTCCGATGCTGCAGATGCTTTCATGATCGCAGTGGGGGCAGATGCGGACTATATTGCCGCCGGACATAGTTTCTTTACAGCCGAAACAACGGTGAAATATCTCAGCGAAACCCACGCAGGGCAAAAGATCACCGTTGATAGCCGCGTGGTTCTTGCCGATGGCAAAAAGGTAAAGCTGGCGCATCAGATGCTGGATGCGTCTGGTCAGCTTTTGGCCAGTTGTGAGCAGTTTATGCTGCATGTAAGCCTTACAACCCGAAAATCCTGCCCACCGCTTGCCGGCGTAGAAGCCAAGATCAACGCGCTTGCCGCTGCCCATAAGGAGGACATCACATGAATTTTGGTTTAACCGAAGAACAACAGATGATCGTTGATACGGTTCGTAGCTTTGTGGAAAATGAAATTTATCCGCATGAGGACACAGTTGAACGCTCTGGCACAGTGCCAACTGAAATCGCTCAGCAGATCAAACAAAAAACCCTCGATCTTGGGTTTTACGCCTGTAATTTCCCCCAAGAGGTGGGCGGTGCGGGCTTGAGCCATCTAGAATTTGCTCTGGTCGAGCGTGAATTGGGCCGCGGCTGCATGGCGCTTAATCATTTCTTTGGCCGGCCGCAAAATATCCTCATGGCCTGCGAGGGCGATCAGAAAGAACGCTATCTGCTGCCCGCTGTGCGCGGTGAAAAAATGGATGCTTTGGCGATGACCGAACCCGGTGCGGGCTCGGATGTGCGCGGCATGTCCTGCGCGGCCGAGCGTAAGGGCGGCGATTGGGTGCTGAACGGCACCAAGCATTTTATTTCCGGCGCCGATCATGCAGATTTCGTGATCGTCTTTGTGGCCACCGGCGTTGATGACACCCCGCGCGGGCCCAAAAAGCGCATCACCACTTTCTTGGTGGATCGCGGCACACCCGGCTTTACCATTCGCGATGGCTATAAGTCGGTCAGCCATCGGGGCTATAAAAATATGATCTTAGAGTTTGATGACTGCCGCCTGTCCGATGATCAGGTTCTGGGCGCTGTCGACGGCGGTTTTGCCGTGATGAATGAATGGCTTTATGCCACCCGCATCACTGTAGCAACCATGTCGGTCGGGCGCGCACGGCGCTGTTTCGATTATGCTTTGGACTATGCATCAGAGCGTGAGCAATTTGGTCAAAAGATCGGAAAATACCAAGGCATTAGCTTTCAAATCGCTGATATGATTACAGAAATTGATGCTGCCGATTGGCTCACCCTTGCCGCAGCCTGGCGGCTTGACCAGGGGCTGCCGGCAAACCGCGAAATTGCCAGCGCGAAACTTTATGCCAGTGAAATGCTGGCGCGGGTCACCGATAGCACGTTGCAGATTTTTGGCGGCATGGGGTTGATGGACGACTTCCCGATCGAGCGGTTCTGGCGCGATGCACGGGTAGAGCGCATTTGGGACGGCACCTCGGAAATCCAACGCCATATCATCAGCCGCGATTTGTTGCGCCCGCTTGGGGCTTAATGGTGAAAGAGACCAAAGATGGTGGCTGATTTAAATAGGCTGTTCAATCCACAGTCCATCGCCGTTGTCGGCGGCGGCGTGTGGTGCCGCTCGGTGCTCGAACAATGTAAGAAAATCGGCTACCAAGGGCCGCTTTATGCAGTCCACCCCAAAGCCGATCATGTGGCCGGTGTCACCGCGTACCGGTCTGTATTAGATCTTCCGCAACCTCCTGATGCCTGTTTTGTCGGGGTCAACCGGCATGCAACGGTTGGTGTTATTGGTAATCTTTCGGCGATGGGCGCAGGCGGCGCAGTGTGTTTTGCGTCGGGTTTTTTAGAAGCGCATGCTGAATCTGATGATGGTGCTTCCTTGCAAAATGACTTGTTGGCCGCAGCGGGTGATATGCCGATCATAGGCCCCAATTGCTATGGCTTTGTGAATTATCTGGATGGCGCACCGCTCTGGCCCGATCAGCACGGCGGGCAGGTGGTTGAAAGCGGCGTTGCGATTATCACCCAAAGCTCGAACATGGCGATTAACATCAGCATGCAGCAACGCGGCTTGCCCATTGCTTTTATGGTGACAGCTGGAAATCAGGCGCAAATTGGTCTTGCAGAGATTGGCGCTGCGTTGCTGCGTGATCCGCGCATTACCGCGCTTGGCCTGCACATTGAAGGGATCGGGGATATTGCAGCTTTTGAGGCGCTGGCCGCCGAGGCCAAGGCGCAAGGCAAAGGCATAGCTGCAATCAAGGTGGGCCGCTCGACCCAAGCCCAAACCGCAACCTTGTCGCATACCGCATCGCTTGCAGGCAGTGATGCGGGCGCAGAGGCCGTGCTAGAACGGCTTGGAATTGCGCGGCTTGAAAGCTTGCCAGAGCTGTTGGAAACCTTAAAGCTGCTGCATTTTGCCGGCCCGCTGAGCAGCAACAAAGTGGTGTCGATGTCCTGTTCCGGCGGTGAAGCAAGCTTGATGGCCGACACCGGCCTGACCCGTGATATTGTCTTTCCAGAGTTAAATCCCGAACAAACGGCCGGGTTGCGCGCTGCGCTTGGTCCAATGGTGGCTTTGGCCAACCCGCTTGATTATCATACCTATATTTGGGGCGATGGCCCCGGCATGGGGGCGGCGTTTTCGGCTATGATGCAGGGCGATATTGCGATCGGCTGTATCATCGTGGATTTCCCCCGTGCAGATCGCTGCTCGCAGGCCGCTTGGGACTGCGTGTTTGAGGCTGCTATAATTGCGACCCGTTCTAGCGGCAAGCCCTTGGCTTTGGTTGCCTCTGTGCCAGAGAATATTCCAGAAGATATCGCCCTTAGGATGCTTGAGCATGAGATTTTACCGCTGTGCGGTCTGCCCGAGGCGCTCTGCGCCATTGAGGCTGCGGCCTTTATTGGCGGCAAAACTGGCGCACAGAGCCCACCAATTTTGCAAGGCAAGCAACCTATTACAAGCGCATTGCTCAGCGAACATCGGGCGAAATCAGAACTGTCCGCTTTTGGTTTAAAGGTGCCAAGCGGAGAGCAAGAAAGCAGCCTTGATAATATACTGATTTCTGCCGATAAAATTGGGTATCCTGTGGTTTTAAAAGCCATGGGGTTTGCACATAAGTCCGAAGCTGGCGCGGTGAAAGTCGGGATTGAAGATGCCGCCGCGCTCGCAGTTGCCGTGCAAGATATGCAAGCCCAGACATGGCTTATCGAAGAAATGGTGACAGGAGCGATCGCCGAATTGCTCGTCGGTGTGGTACGCGATCCCGCCCATGGCTTTGTGTTGACCCTTGCTGCGGGCGGGGTTTTGACCG
>ERZ1049444.272-NODE-272-length-53243-cov-6.604121_pt1 | contig 53243 bp, 48 predicted proteins | sample MGYA00383101_ERZ1049444 | MGnify/ENA primary metagenome ERZ1049444 (study PRJEB29581, sample SAMEA5548371) | metagenome | biome: marine; feature: coastal; material: water | depth 50 m | study: Short-term variability in the microbial, nano- and picoplankton... | reverse complement strand
GTACGAGAAATGTCATTTAATATGGTCGCCATGTCAGGCTCCTGTCAGTCGGGTGCGGTTCAGTTGATAACAAATAAACCATCGTGCGGAATACTCCGACATACGATCCGTAATCGATAAAAACGAGGTTATTTGAGTTCCGGCTCGTGCATAAACTAGCGGCGAGCGAGGGGAGGAGGAAAATCTCTTAAAACAAAAAAAATCTGGACATCTATATTTCGCCATGGCGAATTTTAGTCAAATAAGCACGTGGATTCAACGATACCGTGTGGGGATATTGACGTCTGATCCCAACAATTAGGGCCTAATCGCACAGCAAATCGCGAATTTATTAATTAAATACTTTAGTATTTGCCTATAAACTGTTGATTATAGTCGATAATTTTGTATCATTGCCTATGAACCCACAGCTCAATAATTTTCGGTTGGACGCTGACGCTACCTATGAATAAATCCGAACTTATTAAAAAGATGACTGAGCGGCTTGATCAGCTCACCAGCAGAGATGTCGACCTTGCGGTTCATAGCATCATTGAAATCATGTCTGACTCACTGGCAACTGGCGAAAGAATTGAGATACGTGGATTTGGTACCTTCTCCAATCACTACCGCAAACCACGCACCGTCCGTAATCCAAAGACCGGAGAAATTGGCATATTCAAGCCAGGAAAATTCGTTCCACACTTCAAGCCCGGAAAAGATCTTAAACGCCGAGTAGACGAATCCAGAGAAGATCTTCACACCGAGGAAAATGCCGAACAAATTTCGCCATCGCCCATTTCTTAGATTGATTTGAGTTGATGTTTTAGTATTTTTCCCGATGGTGCGGTGGGCAACTGATCAAGAATCTCAATCCTTCCGGGAACCTTGTATCCTGAGAGCGAACTCCGGGCATAATCAATAAGCTCTGCCGGTTTAATGCTCCTTCCTTCCACAGGTTGAATGTAAGCAACAATGACCTCGTCTCCCTCAACATCTTCGCCTAGCACCGCGCAGAGGCTGACATCCGGGTGACTTGAAAGCACAGCTTCAACTTCAGGAGGGTAAACGTTAAAACCCGATCGAATAATGAGCTCCTTGGCACGACCGGCGATATGGATGGCACCTGTCTCATCTATCGACACCAGATCACCTGTATTGAACCAATCATCAATCAGCACCTCAGCAGTCTGTTCCGGTTTCCTGAAATACCCTTTCATGATGTTTGGCCCCTTGACCCAAAGCTCGCCCACTTGGTTTTTCGGCAGCATCTCACCCACTTCACTCAACACTTTGGTTTCCACTCCTGGCAATGGATAACCCACAGAGCAGTTATCTAGCGGCAGGTAGAGTCTGGTTTGACTGATTGTCGGACCGGTCTCCGTCAGTCCATAACCATTATGAATCGGGAGACCAAATTTTTGCTCTACCCGAGATTTCAGATCAGGATCCAGAGGCGAGCCGCCAGAGAACATGAATCTTAATTTGCCCGCCTGCCAATCAGGCAGATCCTTAAGCCTTTCCAGCATCAGTGCAAACATCGTCGGTACACCTAAGAAACCGACAAGGTTATGCTCAACTATTGCTCTAATAGCCTTACCTGCATCGAATCTAGATACGAGATGAATACAGCCACCACCTAGCAGTACCGCAGCGCTTACAGCAGAAAGCCCAAAAGCATGAGACATAGGCAACACACCATAAACGGCGTCACCTGGCGAAATACCCCGCAGTTTTCCTGATATGAAAGCGACAAAGGAGAGATTCTGGTGGGTCAGCATAACCCCTTTGGGACGACCGGTTGTCCCAGTCGTGTAGATCATTGCTAACACCTGTTCCGCAGGGTCGGCGTGTACCGTCTCAGGCAAAGTCTCAAATTTCTCTGAAGTTGCGACTTGCGCGAATGACAATCGATCTATCGATGCACTATGGCGTTTTCCGTGCGCTTGCGCGTCCGATGAATCATCAGTCGTGAATACTAGGAGTCTCGGATCACAGTCTTCCTGGATCAAACCAAGCTCTCGTTCACTTAATCGCGCATTGATGACAGCGGCAATCGCATTCATTTCGCTCAACGCAAGAAACAAACACATTAGCGCCGTGCCGTTTTCCGCAACCAGCATCACTCTATCGCCAGATCTAACGCCCTTGTGTTCCAGAAACTCGATGGATTCTGACACCGCTCGCTGAAGTGCTTTATAGGTCATCGTCGTGTCGTTTCCGACAACCGCGAGCGCATTGGGGCTAATCTCAGCCCATCTCAGAATAGGATGGCTAAGCCGTCGCGGTAGTTTGGAGAGGATTTCAGATCTAGGGCACCCAAGTACTTTCTCATCTTCGGTCCAAATCTGATTCAGCGTGACCACTTCTTGTCCCTACTTTCGCTGCGAATTAGGACTCTGCAGAGATTTGCTTGCGTTCTTTTTCTATCAGAAAATTTGCAATACGTATCATCTCAGTATTGCCGCCTGCCATACCGCCCTCGATGCGATACTTGCCGTTCACTATTAGCGCCGGCACACCGCTAGAACGATAAGCTCTTCCCCGTGCTTCAGCTTGTTGGGTGCTAGCGCGCACACCAAATGAGCTAAAAGTTCTCGCAAAGTCCTCTGGATCAACCCCATACTCGCCGAAAAACTCTGCAATTAATTTAGGATCGTTGAGCCGTCGACGCTCGCGGTGAATTGCATCAAATAGAGGTGCGTGAATCTTCTCACCTACTTTTAACGCTTGAGCAGTGTAGTAGGTCTGCGCCAACAACTGATAGGCTTTATTCCAGATCGCTGGCGTTCGATTAAACTCTACATCATCTGATAATTGGGATTCCCAAGCTTTGAGTAACGGATCGAATGCATAGCAGTGGTTACAGCCGTACGAAAAATACTCCGTTACTTCAACTTTGCCAGGATAACGCGTCTTTACGGGGACAGGTAACTCAACATAGTGGGTGCCTTCTTCGTATTGAACCGTCTCAACCGAGCTCTCTGCGTTAGCCAGCATGCAGAGACAAACTGCCCATAAGAAGATCAGTGGCTTAACAGGTGCTTTGAAATTGGTCATCTTTCGTTCCAGTTGGGTGCTTTAGGAGAAGTTTACAGGGTGAAGCCGTGGATGAGCTAGTCCAATCATCACAACGGCTTCAGAATCCGTTCAGGTTTATCGGCGAGGTGCTTAATCGGCTTTCAAAGAAATTTGAAATTGAATCGATGTGAGTAATTCAAGAAGGGGCTCAGCAGCCCCTTTTTACGTGTTTTCGAATCTCAACCAGCGGTTGCTCGGTGACGAAATGCGAGTGAGTTATTTTAACCCGTAGATGTAGCTTGATACGGCTTCAATCTCTTTATCGCTCAGATCCATCGCAGTCAATCTCATCATACGACTTTCGCCGTCGTTGTTTCGCGCACCACTACGAAATGCCTTGAGCTGAGTGCTCGTGTACTCTGGCCATTGTCCCGATAGCGCGGGGAAGGCGGCTGCACCGTTACCACCGCCATTTGGGGAATGGCAAGCTGTGCAGGCTGCAATATTCTTTCTCGCAACGCCTGCTCGATAAACCTTTTCTCCCAAAGCAACAAGATCTGCACTCGCAGCTCCGCCTTTAGGTTGCTGTGACGCGTAGTAGGCTGCAACGTCCATTATTTGCTGGTCCGAATAACCATCCAGCAGTCCTGTCATGGTGACCGCAGAACGGCGACCTTCTTTGATGTCCAGCATCTGTTTATAGAGGTATTTTTCGCCCTGGCCTGCGAGGCTCGGGAAGGCGCCTGCTGGACTATTGCCGTCTTGACCATGGCATGCACCGCATACCGCAACCAAATCCTGCCCACTTGCGGCGTTTCCGTCCGCAAACAGACCCGAAGAACCAAGCAACACCATAATTCCTAATAATATTCTCAACATGAGGTTTCCTAAAACAAATCTTTGCAATGCAGTGTAAAATAGCCGACGCATTATACAGTACGCGGCCCACAAGCCCAAAATACATTTTTAGTCAATATCGATTCGATCTTAAGCAAAACTGATTTGAGCGCTTTGTCTCGGAAATTAGGCACAGGGTAGCCAATCGGATAATCGTCTGAAATCTACTTCGCACAATCGACTCTAAAATAAGGAACAGCATGAGCGTTTCAAATCCACATCTTAAACTAGAGAATGCTACATTCGAGACAAGCGCAGCGACGCTTGCACAGTGTCCTATTGATGACAAACTCGAAATTGCTTTTTGTGGACGGTCAAATGCAGGCAAATCTAGCGCCATCAACTATCTCACCAGCAATAGAAAACTCGCCAGAACCAGTAAAACGCCTGGTCGAACTCAGCTAATCAACTTTTTTTCAGTATCAGAAGCATTCAGAATTGTTGATTTACCGGGGTATGGTTATGCAAAAGTACCCACAGCAGTGAAAAAAGACTGGCATAAAAATATCGACCAGTACCTGCAAAAGAGAGCAGCACTACGTGGCTTGGTGTTGATGATGGATATTCGGCATCCGTTAAAAGACTTTGATAAGACCATGATTGAGTGGTCATTAAACAGCCAAGTGAATCTGCACATACTTCTGACCAAGTGCGACAAACTCAAACGTGGTGCACAGTCAAAGGCCTTATTCGCCGTTCAAAAACAGCTACCAGATGGCGTTTCCGTCCAACTGTTTTCCTCAACTCATGCAACCGGGAAAGATCAGTTCCTGAAACAACTCCGAATATGGCTCAGTGATCTGATCGAAGAGTAGACAAGCCCTCTCATTTCGGGAGAAACATATCTACCTCGCACATCGCTAAACCGTTAGGCGGTATTCACCGCGGCAAAAGTTATGACAAAAAAAAGCTCCGGTCACTGTTGGGGAGGTTGTGACCGGAGCATGCGTCTTCGGTACTTTTGGGGAGAAATACCGGAGTTTTACCATCAATAAAAGTATTTGAGTGAAAAACTATCTACTTTTCGCTAAACACGTAATTAAGATGCGTCCTGTTTAAAAAAGTTCCAGCTAAATTTAATTTTTTCTCTTACGCGTATGCCTAGGATGGCTAAGGGTTCTGAAATTAAACCTCACTTTAGTCGTTAGATAGGTGTAAGCGCAGAAGCTTTATATCGACTAAGTATTCATAAAAAAAGGCTCTGGTCACAATTGGGGAGGATGTGACCAGAGCCTGCGTCTTCGGTTGTTTTTGGGGGAAAATGACCGAAGGTCTTACTATCAAACCGTAAAATAAACGCCCGGATATCGATAATACTTTCGCGCGACGTTTAATTACGACTCACCCTTCTGGAAAAAGTTCAAAATACAGTGACAATATTTTTCTGCAGCTTTGTTTTGCGTCAGATACGTCACATAACTCCAAGGGTTGGTCGACGGTTTATTCGCTCTAATGCGCAACTTCCCAGTTGTCACCTACACCCGATTCAACAACAAGCGGAACATCGAGTTGCGCTGCCCCTGACATTTTCTCGTCTACGATCGCCATCACCTCCGGTACCAGATCTTCCCTGACCTCAAGTACTAATTCATCGTGCACTTGCATAATCATTTTTGCATCAGTGCCCGAGTCCATCAGCCACCCGTCTACATCAATCATTGCGAGCTTGATGATGTCAGCCGCACTGCCCTGCATCGGCGCATTTATCGCAGCTCGCTCGGCACCCTGCCTTCGTTGGAAGTTGCTTGCGGTGATATCCGGCAAGTAGAGCCGACGACCGAAGATCGTTTCAACATAACCGTTGCTTGCCGCTTCTTCTCTAACCCTGTCCATGTAGGCTCTTACGCCAGGGTAACGCTCGAAATATAAATCGATATAATCCTGCGCGTCTCCGCGGGCAATTGACAATTGACGAGCGAGTCCAAAAGCCGACATGCCGTAGATCAAACCGAAGTTGATCGCCTTAGCACTTCTCCGTTCGAAATCCTTTACCTGTTCTATCGGGCTACCAAAAACTTCCGAAGCTGTTGCGCTATGAATATCGAGTCCATGCTTGAAAGCATTTAACAATCCATCGTCCTTTGACAGATGCGCCATGATGCGGAGTTCAATCTGAGAATAATCGGCGGCAATTAGTTTGTAGCCCGGCGCCGCAACAAATGCCTTTCTCACTCTTCGGCCTTCTTCCGTTCTTATTGGGATGTTTTGTAAATTAGGGTCTTTGCTAGACAATCTGCCAGTTGCCGCTACCGCTTGATGATAGGACGTGTGGACCCGACCCGAGGATGCGTGTACCTGCTTAGGGAGTTGATCAGTGTAGGTTGACTTCAACTTGGTCAATCCGCGGTATTCCATGATTACCTTTGGCAGCGGATAGTCGTGCGCCAGCTCCTGGAGGACTGGTTCTGCGGTGGAAGGCTGCCCTTTAGGCGTTTTTCTGATAACGGGCAGCTTTAACTTTTCGAAAAAAATCTGCTGCAACTGTTTTGGCGAGCCAAGGTTAAAAGTTTCATCCGCCAACGCATGCGCTTCCTTCTCCAACTCATCAATACGTACAGCTAATGCTTTGCTTTGCTCGGCGAGAAGACTTGTATCAAGCAGTACACCGTTTCTCTCGATCCTAGAGAGCACATCGACAAGAGGTAGTTCAATTTTTTCAAACACCGAACGAAGACTTTCGCTCTCCGACAATCGAGGCCAGATTGCCTGATGCAACTGCAGTGTAATATCAGCGTCTTCAGCAGCGTACTCACCGGCAACTTCTAGTTTAATCTGGTTGAATGTCAGTTGCTTTGCACCTTTTCCTGCAATGTCCTCGAAGTGGACTGTGGTTCGTCCCAAGTACTTCAAAGCCAGATCATCCATATTGTGACGAGAGGCAACGGAGTTCAGCACATATGATTCCAGCATGGTGTCAAATGCTAAACCCTTTATTTCGATACCATACTTTCCCATCACACTCATGTCGTACTTCATGTTTTGACCGACTTTCCTGATGCCCGGATCTTCAAGGATTGGTCTAATGCCTTCTAATACAGTTTCAAGAGATAGTTGGGTTGGTGCTCCTTCATAATTGTGAGCAATAGGCACGTATGCTGCCTCACCGGCTTCGACAGCAAAAGAGACACCCACCAGCTCAGCGGCCATATAGTCCAAACTAGTGGTCTCGGTATCAAAAGCGATCAATTCTGCCGAGGAGAGCTTTTCAAGCCAACGCTCAAACTCCGCGGTTTCAAACACTACATCGTAATCGCGACTCACCTCGATTTGCGCGGCTTCAGGGGCAAGGGGCGCATTTTCTTCAGTGCCAACCGTTAACTCCTCAGTCCATTGGCGGAACTCATATTCCGTATAAAGCGTTTTTAGGGCTACCTCGTCGGGCGCGCGCGCATGCATTTCGTTGATATCTACATCGAGTTCAACGTCCAGTTTTATCGTGGCTAACTGATATGACAAAGGTAGATGCGCCAGAGATTCACGCAAGTACTCGCCTACCTTGCCTTTTATCGTGTCGGCATTTGCCATCACACCTTCCAACGTGTTGTGTTCGGTGAGCCATTTGACCGCTGTTTTGGGGCCACATTTTGGCACACCCGGGATGTTGTCAGCTGTGTCACCAACAAGCGCAAGATAGTCGATAATCTGGTCTGGTCTCACCCCAAACTTTTCTACGACCCCATCAATGTCCATCTCAACGTTGGTCATGGTGTTAATAAGAGATACTTTTTCGTTAACCAACTGCGCCATATCCTTGTCGCCAGTGGAAATAATGACATCGTAATTCGCGGCCTTTGCTTGAACAGCCATTGTCCCGATAACATCATCAGCTTCGACGCCGCTTATACTGATGAGCGGTAGCCCAAGCGCTTTGATGATTTCATGAATTGGCGCAATCTGTTCTCTCAGGTCATCTGGCATTTTCGCACGGTTGGCTTTGTATTCTGGATACAACTCGTTTCGAAACGTGTTGCCCTTAGCATCAAATACAACAGCTATCGCACTGTCGGGATAATCCAACACCAATTTCTTAATCATAGCGACGACACCCTTGATCGCCCCAGTGTTCGCACCCTTGGTGCTCATAAGATTCGGAAGTGCATGGAATGCGCGAAAGAGGTAGGATGATCCGTCGACCAGCACCATTGGTTTTGAGTTTTTCATAAAAATTCACTGTTGAATTTGATTGCTCGAACCTTACTTTGAACGACAGGATCTTTTCAATGGCTCTGCGTAATCTTATTAGTCTACCTAACCACCAATTTAATACGATGGGCCTTGCAGGCGTTATTTTCTCACTCGCGCTTACTACGGCGACGACCGCTAGCGCAGCTGCTGAAGAAGTTTTTCTCTCTCCCGAGACCGAGGAAACCGGTCCAGATGTTGAAATTGTTATTGGTGAAACAAAAACTGTTTACGAGTACCGCTCAAACGGCGTTCTGATCGCCATCAAAGTCGTGCCAAAATCAGGTCGCCCCTATTACATGGTACCAGCAGACGGTTCACCCCACTTTGAAAGCCTAGATCACGCCAAGGCTCTTTATCCGCAGTGGGTATTATTTGAGTGGTAAACAAATCATCAACTAGTATATTTATCAATGGCAGCATTCACACAGTTTAGTCAAACCTCTCTCGAGCGTTATCTTGCGATGTTTGATATCGGCGAGCTGGTATCTTACGAGCCAATCACGGGCGGCATCGAAAATTCTAATTACTTCGTGACGCTTGATAGCGATGGCTTTGAAACGGAATACGTTCTGACAATAGCAGAGTCGCTAGATTTTAATGAGGTGTCTTTTTTCGGTCGGCTTTTGGATCAATTGAACAACAAAAACCTGCCAGTTCCCGGCCCACTTCGAACGCTGGACGGCATGTCGAGCACGATTTTTTGCAAAAAACCAACATGGTTGTTCCCGAAGTTACCGGGCGCCCACCCCACTGTCGCTTCAGCTTCTCATTGCACCACTGTCGGCAAACTCATCGCAGATATTCATGCAGCATCTACCACCGCAAGCTATCATCGTGCTAACCCCTATGATGCGGATTGGGCCCAACAGACACTACAAGCGAAGCAGAACGAGCTGAATGAAAACGACTATGCCATGCTTGGGGACGTGTTGAGGCTTTATCGCGATGCTGTTAACAAAACGCTCGACCTTCCAAGCGGTATCATCCATGGCGACTTGTTCATGGACAATACGATGTTCGAAGGAAATGAGCTGACCGGTGTCATCGACTTTTACCACGCCTGTGAAGACTATCTTATTCAGGATGTTGCAATAGCATTACTCGTCTGGTGTACAACCGATGATGGCCTCATCAATGAAGAATTCGCACAAGCAATGCTTCGAGGCTACGAAAGTGTGCGCTGTTTGACCAGCGACGAAAGGGCGTACTTGCCTATTTTCTGTAAAACAGCGGCCTCACGATTTGTGCTTACGAGGCTGCTGAGCGGCGAAGGGCAAAATTATCTTAAGGATCCGCAGGAATTTTTGAGCATTCTTCGTCAACTGCCCTAGCAACACGCTATCGCTGGAGGGAGTTGACAATTGTCGCAATTTTTTCAGCCTGATGCGGCGCTTTGATAAAACCGACATATTCCCCTTGAGGACTCACCACAACAATGCTGGCGCTATGATCAACTAAGTAAGTTCCAGGTGCAGGTCCCGGCACTTTGCCAAAGGCCACGTTTACATTGGTCGCAAGCCCGACGATCTGATCAAATTCCCCTGTATAACCTTGAAATAAGGGATTAAAACCGACCAAATACTGCTTTAGCAATTCCGGCGTATCTCTTTCAGGATCTACACTCACCAATATTACGCGAGGTCGCTTTTCAACTTTCTTCATTGCCTGATTGAGCACGCCCAATGTCGTCGGACAAATATCCGGACAGTAAGTAAAGCCGAAAAAAAGCAGCGACCACTGACCTTTGAGAGCTGACAGTCCAACAGACTCACTATTCTGATCCGTCAGTTGAAAGGGCCTGATTTCACGGCCCTTGGTAAAACCAAAATATCCCAATTCCTGATACTGCATTTCCGAAAGCTGCTTTGGCGCAAGGAAACTGTACAGGAATAATCCTAGGATGAGCGCAATAAACCCGGAGATCCAAATGAGTGTGTTTCTAACGTTTTTATCCATGAATTCTGTTCACTATTCGTTGCTCAACATCAGCTTATAACTAATCCAGCGCTGGGCCTAACTATCAAAACAAGGTCAGATGTTGTACCGGTAAAATGTAGTGGTCAAGCAACAGTGCTAAGAAAAGGAGTCCAAGATACAAGATTGAATATCGGAATGTATCCATCGGCGCTTTCCTGTTGTTTCCCTGATACAACACCAAACTCCAGTAGAGGAAACCGGCGCCCAATGCGAGCGCCGATATGAGATAGAGGATATTGCTCATCCCGATCAGGAAAGGAAGAATTGAAACGATGATCATGATAATTGTGTAGAGCAATATATGCAGCTTTGTATATGCTTCACCATGCGTGACTGGCAACATTGGGATATCCACCTTCTTGTAATCTTCCATGCGCTCGATCGCCAGCGCCCAGAAATGCGGCGGTGTCCAGGCGAAGATGATGAGTACTAACAGCAATCCCCCGGGATCAATCGAGTTTGTTACCGCTGTCCACCCAAACAGTGGAGGTGCCGCACCAAAAATCCCACCAATCACAATATTCTGCGGCGTTGCTCTTTTCAGGTACACCGTGTAAATGACGCCGTACCCAATCCAAGAAGCAAGGTTCAACCAAGCGGTAAGCGGGTTCACAAGAATCGCTAGAATTGCTAAGCCAAGCAAACCGGTCACTGCAACAAATATCGCACCCTGGGTATTAGAAACCTTGCCAAGCGCCATTGGTCTATTTCGCGTTCTCGCCATGACCGTATCAATTCTCACGTCCATCAGGTGATTCATCGCAGCCGCTGAACCCGCCACCAGTGCGATACCCAAATTACCAAAGATCAAGATATTCCATGGCACCATGCCCGGTGTGGCCAAAAACATACCCACCAATGAACACAGGAGCATAAGCAATACGACCCGTGGCTTGCACATCTCTAGATAATCTCGCCATTCCGGAGAAGTTTGACTCAGTGGGTTGTCCAGTAAGGTATTGGAGTCTGATTCTGACACGGCTTAAAATCCGGTGTTGTAAGATAGGGGGCGCATATTACTAAAATCCTCAGTACTTTTCAGTGGTTTAGAATCTCTCTCGCAAATTCTTCGTCTAGCCCTGCTCGCGGCACTCGGAGCCTCACGTGGCAGTAAAACAAAAGTTTACCCACGCGCTGATGAGTGGATTAACCGATATTTGAAGCCTTGAGTAGATGTTTTATGTCCTTGAGCATCGGTTTGCCAGCTTTATCGATTGTATAGAACATCATAATGTTGCCATTCGGGTCCATTAGCAGGATGTAAGGATCTCCTGGCGGCCGACCTAGCAATGGTTCCACCAGCGTATTAATCGCAACGCCGCTGTTAGAGATAAGTCTTGCATGTTGGTGCTCTTGCTGGAGCAAAGTCTCGAATTCACTGGAGATATTCGTTGTGCCGCTTAAAACAATGCGTTCAATGCGGCCAGACTCTTTGCCCAGCGCGGTTTTAACCTGACGGGTGTAATACAACGCATCGATGCACCCCTGATGACAGTCGCTGCCCACAGGGATAACAAGCAACCATCGGTCACCTTCAAACAATGATTTATGGTCAATGCCGACCTTGCTTGCTTGAATCGGCGGTAGCAGCAACTCGCCTTGATTAGTAGTAGTAGCAGGAATCCACTCAGGTTTTACAAAGAACACGACATAAGCAAGCACGAAAGGTGCCACGGACATGAGAAAAAGTGCCGATAACTTCATACGAGTTTTAGTCAAAGACCCTTCCGCCTCTTTGTCTAACTGGGTCGCCTCGTCGTTCATTTTAGACTCCTTTTTCATCTTGAGTTGATTGCTGTTTAAGTGCAAGCCGAATAAAAAGAACCAAAATAGCAAGGGCCATCAGGAACCACTGAATAGCGTACCCCGTATGTTTTTCAGGCATGATATTCGCCAAGATCCAATTTCTTGGTAAACCATTAGGGTCGCCAACGGTCAATCGTATTAGGTAAGGGTAGACCATGCTTGCTTTGGCACCGATTGAAGGGTCTCCGGCTGCCAGAAATTCTGGCGCAGCCCGCTGGGCGATTCGGACTTGTCCTTGCTCAATGCCAAGCGTGTCAGCATTTTCGGCTGTAACGATCGGTACAGGGGCTGTTAGGGAAGCGTTATCGTAACGGCGAGCGTATATGTGGCCCGTCAGACTATTTGTCGCTGCGTTTATCGGAGGCATTTCGGGGATTTCAGTTCGTGTCCTCGCCATCGCAACAAAACCGCGATTAACTAAGAAGAGACGGTTCGTGTTGGCTTCTTTAAACCAAACGAGCAGGTCGAATCCGACTTTTCCTCCAAACACCACGTTATCTAGCAAAATAGCACTACCCGGCAAATATTCTCCTCGCAAACGCACAGGTATTCCGTCTACCTCATCCAACGAGTTTCCTGGATCTTTTACGTTTTCGACGGGCCGTTGGTTTCTTTTTTCTTCAAGTGTCGTAAGCATTTCGACCTTTTGCGCCGCACGATCCATTTGCCAAAAGCCCAGCGAGGTAAAAGTACTAAAAAATACCACACAGAAAATCATCATTCGCCAATCTATCATCCCAATACCGGAGATCAGCTTCATGAAAAATTGACGATCATTGGCAGTAGCTCTACTCGTCATTTGATCTGTACAATAGTTAGCATCGTATTTAGTTCCAAAATCCTACCCAACTTTGGTGAGTAATTTATGTGGTTAAAAGTCGTTATCGTGCTGCTGTTTATCGGAAACATTCTGGCGCTAGGGCGCGCCTTCTATACCCTCGTGGTAGATCAGGGACAGGCCGGTAAGCGCACAGCCAACTGGTTATTTATACGCGTTACCCTCGCTGGACTATTACTCGTCGCCGTCACTTATGGCCTCTGGTCAGGCGAATTGGCGGTCTCTTCTCCCTGGTACCAATAATTCTCGCTTAAGAATCCGATCAAAAAAAAGGCTCCTAAACAGGAGCCTTATTAACCATTAATTTGTTCTAGCTACCTAGTATATAGACAAATACAAACAGCCCGATCCATACCACGTCGACGAAATGCCAATACCAAGCCGCCGCCTCGAAGCCAAAACAGTCATCGTCACGGAAGTGCCCCTTAATCGCTCGGCCTAGCATGACTGCTAGCATAAAAGTACCTAACGTAACGTGAGCGCCGTGGAAGCCTGTCAGCATGTAAAATGTCGTACCATAAATTCCAGCATTCAGCGTTAAACCTAGCGCCTCGTATGCATGATAGTACTCGTAAGCCTGGCAGAATAGGAACGCCACACCAAGTGCCACAGTGATTGATAACCATGTCACGAGCTTTTTACGGTTATTTTCCTTGATACCGTGATGTGCAATATTAACAGTAAAACTCGAAAGCACGAGCAATACCGTGTTGATCAATGGCAAACCCCACGGACCCATAGGCTCTCTAGCGCCAGGGAAAAGTGATGGGTCTGGTGTATTGATCAGAGGCCACTCAGGCACGTAATCTGGCCACAACATATCAGTTGGGCCACGAGCACCTTCTCCACCGATCCACGGAACAACAAAAACGCGAACGTAGAATAGCGCTCCGAAGAAAGCCGCAAAAAACATCACTTCCGAAAAGATAAACCAGCTCATTCCCCACACGAATGATCGATTCATTTGCTGGCTGTACATCTTCGCGTGATTTTCCTCTATCACTTTACTGAACCATACGAACAGGGTTGTTCCCATGACCAGACCGCCAAACATCAGTATCCAGACGCCAATCGACCCTTCATTGCCAGCCGAGAGGTCATTGAACCAGTTTCCCATGCCAAAGACGGTCAGGAATATTCCAAGGGAAGCAAAAATAGGTAATTTGCTATCCGCTGGTACGTAGTAAGTTTCGTATGTAGCATCAGTTGCCATGTTAAATCTCCGTCAAATCTTGCGAACAGCGTGTCTAGTTATCGACAACAGCTAATTGTCCTGCTGTTCGATCGGTAATATCGAACAAGGTATAAGATAAAGTTAATGTTTCAATATCTGCTGGTATTTCACTATCTACAATGAACCTAAGAGGCATATCCATAGATTCGTTTGCAGCTAATTCTTGCTGATCAAAACAGAAACACTCTGTTTTGTGCAGGTAACTTGCAGCAATGAAAGGTGTCACGCTCGGTACTGCTTGCGCCATTATAGTCCGGTTAGCCGGGTTTTGAACGTAAAACGTGGTTTTGTTCAGTTCGCCTGGATGAACCTCAATACTTCTGACCTCGGGGCGAAACTCCCAAGGCATGTCAGCATTGTTGTTCGTCAGAAACTGAATTGTTACGACGCGATCCGTGTTTGCTGACTGGCTGCTGGCCTCGGTGTATTGATCACCTGTTTTGCCATTCAAACCTGTTACATCACAGATCACATCGTATAAAGGAACCAACGCAAAACCAAAGGCAAACATCCCAATCACAACCATCAGCAATCTGCCTACAGATCGCCCTGGATTGAAACCAGCAGACCTGCTGCTGGTTTGTGAGTCTGTTTCTGCTTTGCTCATCTACAGCTCCTACCCATGCGCTTCTTTCAAATCGATACCGTCAGGTGTGGTAAAGGTGTGATATGGCGCAGGTGAGGGCACCGTCCATTCCAAACCGTGCGCACCTTCCCATACTTGCGCGGTTGCTGGCTTACCACCACGAATACACTTGATGACGATAAACATGAAGAACAGCTGGGAGAATCCGAAGAGGAATGCACCCACAGATGAAATCATGTTGTAGTCAGCGAACTGCAACGCATAATCAGGAATCCGTCTTGGCATCCCCGCCAACCCGATAAAGTGCTGAGGGAAAAACGTAATGTTGATGCCGACAAATGATAGCCAGAAGTGAGTCTTACCTAGCGTTTCGTCGTACATGTTTCCTGTCCACTTTGGCAGCCAGTAGTAGACTGCAGCCATGATGGAGAAAACAGATCCCGGAACTAGCACATAATGGAAATGCGCTACCACGAAGTAGGTATCGTGATACTGAAAATCAGCTGGCGCAATTGCCAACATCAGCCCAGAAAGTCCACCGATAGTAAACAGAATCACGAAGGCTATTGCGAATAACATCGGTGTTTCAAAAGTCATCGCACCCTGCCACATTGTCGCAACCCAGTTGAAAACCTTCACCCCTGTTGGCACTGCAATCAGCATCGTTGCGTACATGAAATAAAGTTCGCCCGCTAACGGCATTCCAACCGTGAACATGTGATGCGCCCAAACGATAAATGACAAGAAAGCAATTGAAGCGGTCGCGTAAACCATTGACGCGTACCCAAACAGTCTCTTCCGTGTAAACGTCGGGATGATCGCTGATACAACACCGAATGCCGGCAGTATCATAATGTAGACTTCCGGATGCCCGAAGAACCAAAAAACATGCTGGAACAACACCGGATCACCGCCACCAGCTGCACTAAAGAATGCCGTGCCAAAGTGGATGTCCATTAGCATCATGGTCACAACACCGGCTAACACTGGCATAACTGCGATCAAAAGATAGGCAGTAATCAACCATGTCCATACAAATAGCGGCATCTGCATCAACGTCATACCTGGCGCTCGCAAGTTCAATATCGTAACAATCACGTTAATTGAACCCATGATTGACGATATGCCCATCAGGTGCACCGCAAATATGAAGAAGGTCACCGAAGGTGGCGCATAGGTTGTTGAAAGCGGTGCGTAGAAAGTCCAACCAAAGTTTGGCGCACCAGCTTCGGACAACAACGTGCTGGCCAACATGGTGAATGCAAAAGGCAATATCCAGAAACTATAGTTATTCATTCTAGGAAGCGCCATATCCGGCGCGCCGATCATCATAGGTACGAGCCAATTCGCCAAACCAACAAAAGCCGGCATGACCGCACCAAATACCATGATCAAGCCGTGCATCGTGGTCATCTGGTTAAAAAATTCGGGCTCTACGATTTGTAGTCCTGGCTGGAACAACTCCGCACGGATTACCAGTGCGAAAGAACCCCCGAGCAAAAACATTAAGAAACTAAACCAAAGGTATAGCGTACCAATGTCTTTGTGATTAGTTGTAAAAACCCATCTCATGATGCCCTTGGCAGGCCCGTGATGGTGGTCTTCGTGATGATGGTCTTCGATAACTGAGCTCATTTTATTGGCCTCCGTTCATCATTTCGTGTATTTCGCTGGGCTGTATCATGTCGCCCATATCATTACCCCAAGCATTTCGCTCGTAAGTAACTACCGCTGCAATTTCCGCTGCATTCAACTGCGAACTAAAGGATTGCATCGCGGTACCAGCTTTTCCGTGCAGGACAATGTCCACATGCTCTTGCATCGGTCCGACTGCAAGCCCTGTGCCCACTAACGTTGGGAATGCAGGTGGCAAGCCTTGGCCGTTCACCTGGTGACAAACTGCACAAACGCGCAAATACACATCTTCGCCTTTCTCCATCAACTCATCGTGAGTCCACTCTTTACCGACAGTCTCAAAAACCTCTCTGGCTTCCTCCTGCTTACTGGCCAACCATTCGTCGTACTCCGCTTGTTCTACTGCACGAACCACGATCGGCATGAAACCATGCTCTTTACCGCAGAGTTCTGCACACTGACCCCGATAGATACCGGGCTCATCAACAACCGTCCATGCCTCATGCACGAAACCGGGAATCGCGTCTCGCTTGACGGCAAAATCCGGTACCCACCACGCGTGGATCACGTCTTGTGACGTGACGAGGAACCTAATTTTTTTATTAATCGGGATAACGACTTCGTTGTCTACATCGAGCAAGTAGTGCTCTCGCTTCCGCGCGTCGTTGTATATCTCCTCCGAGGGGGTAAGGAGGGAGCTAATAAATTTAACTTCCTTCTCGGGGTCGTCGTTCAGGTAGGTGTATTGCCACTTCCACTGCAGGCCTCTCACCTCAATGTCGATGTCCGCATCACCCGCGTCATACATCGCATTTAGCGTTGTCGTTGACGGTATAGCCATCACCACAAGAATCACAACAGGAATGATTGTCCAAACAATCTCCAGCTTTGTGCTGTGATGGAAATCCGCAGGCTTCACACCCAATGATTTACGATGCATCAACATCGAGAGAATCATTACACCAAATACCAGCACGCCTATCACCACACAGACCCAAAAAATGATCATGTGGAGCGAGTAAACGTCACGACTGATCGCCGTCACACCTTCTCGCATATTTACTGCCCAATCTGCTTGCACCCAACTACTGGATAGCAGCAATGACAAAGCAACTAGCCAATTCATTTGCTTCGCTTTCTTCATCCGAAGAACTCCAATTTTCAAATAATAATTTACCAACGATTATCGTCAGGTCTATTTAATGCCTTCAACGCTAGATTGAAACCAACTCAGATCGGGACCTACCAATGAAGACTACAGGTCGTAGTCTGATTGACACCTCGCTGATGCTTGCGCTTTCGATGCAGCGCCAAGTAACAGTAGCTTTAGATTTGGTACGATGTCTGTTTTGATCCTTTCTTGTCTGTGAGTGAATCGTCCTAAACATTGATTCAACACCACACTGATTGCAGAAAAATTGACCCTGATCAAAAACCGCGCCAATTATAGCAGCGCTCATCTTATTCTCAAGCTTAGAAGACTTAAATTACGCGGCTTTCGGCGAACTCTGAGGGGTTAAGCCGATCTGCAATTTATTTCGTATAAATATACATATGTACTATTTTTTTGCTTTCCCCGATCTACCTCGCCCAAAAACTAGCCAAAATCACAAATAAAGCGATGTGTGTCGCTTGAGCGGGCTTACGACGCTTTTGAGAGGCAGCCCTATTGAGGTGATTTTCTGGCTGTTCGTGTAGCCAGTTATCCCGTTTCTCATCGAGTTCTGAGTGGCCTTTAGTTTCCCTAAAGCATTGATACCAATATAGTTTTAGTCACTAATGAACGACGAAAACTATGCTGCTAGCAGCCATTTAGCTAATACGATGTCTTTCACCGCTTTCGCCAGCAGCGGTTATGGGAAACGCGTCAGTCAGTTTCACAATTGACGGCTCGTGTCACAAAAATGACCTGGTGTTCGAGTTCTCGTTGAAACAACGTCCGTCATGCGCGGATCGACTCACCCAGCTACAACATCGTTACTCGGGTAATTTAATGGGCGCCCAGTCCTTCTGGTCGGCTGCTTCGGTATCTGAGGGTAGGTTAGTTGAGGTAGCATCCTCAATGTTTTCAAGAAATTCACAAGCAACACAGCCCCTTTCCCTATATTCGAGCGAGACCTCTGAACTTTCTGATTTTGTGATCCGAGTTTGAGTGAATACTTTGTCCACTTGCCCGCACTGCGGGCAGGTGGCGCCTGCGATAAACCTTCTACGGCTGGTACTGATAGACATCTTTGTCACCTGTCATCATCTTAAGCAACAATGCCTTCCTGTTTTAACAAAGCCTCAACACGGGGCTCGCGCCCCATAAAAGCAACAAACATGTCCATCGGATCGACCGAGCCACCTTGTTCGAGCACAGAAACCAAAAATTGCTCACCGGTTTGCCGATTGAAAATACCGTCCTGTTCAAATCTGGAGAAAGCGTCTGCCGACAACACTTCGGCCCATTTGTAGCTGTAATAGCCAGCGGCATATCCACCACCAAATATATGCCCGAAACCGTTCTGAAACCGGTTGAATGATGGCGCGGGCACAACTGCTACCTGACTTCTCACTTCATCCAATACTGCTTGTATTTGATTCGGGATCTCTGGGTCGAACTCTGCGTGCAGTCGGAAATCGAACAACGAAAACTCAAGCTGCCTAACCATTGCCATTGCAGACTGGAAGTTTTTTCCAGCCAACATTTTCTCTAGCATCTCTTCTGGTAGTACCTCTCCGGATTCATAATGGCCAGATATAAAATTAAGCGCCTCGGACTGCCAACACCAATTTTCCATGAACTGACTGGGTAATTCGACTGCATCCCAAGCAACCCCGTTAATGCCGGATACTCCAGCCGCTGACACCTTAGTCAACATGTGATGTAGACCATGGCCAAACTCGTGAAAGAGTGTAACAACCTGATCGTGGGTAAGCAGGGACGGCGCGTCTCCGACCGGACCGGTGAAATTACACGTTAAATAAGCAACTGGCAGCTGAATGGAAACGCCTTGTTCTCCCGTGCCATAAACCTCTCTTCGAACACGACATTCATCCATCCAGGCGCCACCCTGCTTATTTGGTCGCGCAAACAAGTCCAGATAAAAACGCGCAATGGTCTCACCGTTTTTCCTAATGTCGAAAGTCTGAACGTCCTTGTGCCAGGTCACCACATTCGTCGTCTGTACGACTTCAATATCGTATAAACGACGGACAACCTCGTACATGCCATTTAATACTCGAGGTGCCGGAAAATAGGGCCTCAAAGCCTCTTCCGATATGTCGAATTTTTGCTCCTTGAGCCGTTCTGAATAAAAGGTAACGTCCCAGGCATTTAACTCACTTTTCCCGTAGTGTTGCTGGGCAAACTTACAGAGCTCCGCGTACTGTGCAGTCGCAACCGAAACAGATTTTGACGCCAAATCTTCAAGAAATTCGATTACCTGATCGTTGCTCTGAGCCATCTTTTTAGCAATCGAGTATTCCGCATAATTATCAAAGCCTAGCAGCGACGACATTTCCTGACGCAGTGACAAAATTTCCTGCATTACAGAAGTGTTATCCCACTTTCCCGCATAAGGGCCTTGATCAGAGGCTCGAGTTGCAAAAGCTTCATATATTTCCCTGCGAAAAGACTCGTTCTCACAGTAAGTCATTACCGGCAAGTAACTTGGGAACTCAAGCGTAAAAACGTAGCCTTTCTCGCCTCGTTGTTGCGCCGTTTGAAGAGCTAGTTGCAACGCAGTTTCTGGTAAGCCCTGCAATTCACTGGTGTCATCAAACTGTCGGGACCATGCCATCGTTGCATCAAGCACGTTATCGCTAAACTTGCTGGAAAGCTCAGACAGCCGTTTCGAAATTTCCGAAAACCGTTGTTGTTCTTGCTTTGGCAAATTGACACCGGACAGTTTGAAGTCCCGAATCGCTTGCTCAATAACCATGCGTTTTGACCGGTCAAGATCATGAAACGCCTGGCTCTCCTTGATCGCCTGATATGCGGCATAAAGCAGAGGGTTTTGTCCCATTTCAGTGCCATACTCCGAGAGTTTGGGCAGGCACGCGTTGTAAGCGTCTCGCAGCGCCGGCGAGTTCACCACCGAATTCATGTGTGATACCGGCGAGAAAGCTTGGTTTAGCTTATCGTCGAGCGCTTCGAGTTCAACAACCAAATCCTCGTATTCACTTGCGCCCGAACTCAGCAAACGATCAACCGCTGCTCTATTTTCAGCGAGCATATGGTCGATAGCAGCCTCAATGTGCTCTGGCTTAATTTTATCGAAAGGGGGCAATTCATTTTTTTCTAGTAATGGGTTTTTCATACTCAGTCCAAATCCTCCGTTTCACCATTGAGGTAACCGTTACGGAGTTTGTTAATAACAGACGTTGATTCCGGTTTCTTTCCAAACCAGATTTCAAACGCCAAAGCAGCTTGCTCGACTAACATGCCAAGACCGTCAGCGCGCTGTTCAGCGCCTAATTCCCTGCATCGAGCTAAAAATGGGGTTTCGGTGTTGCTGTAAATCAAATCATAGCAAAATGTGTGTTCATCAATGATCTCTTCAGGCACCAGCATTTCACTTTTACTGTCGCTGGTTGAAGGCAAACCCGCCGACGAGCCGCTGATCACGAGGTCATAGTTTCCCGCCACCTCCGATGATTCTATTGCCTGAATTTCACCAGGGTATTCTTTTGCCAAGGCTACAGCCTTTGAATGCGTGCGATTAACAATATGAAGGCTCGACGGACGCTGTTCGAGTATCGGGGCCAGAATACCACTGACCGCGCCACCAGCTCCTAGGACCAGGATTCGCTTTCCTTCAAGCGACCACTCCAAATTGTGCTTTATGTCCCTGACCAACCCTAGACCGTCAGTATTATGACCGCTGAGTCTTCCTGATGACTCTCGTTTGATCGTATTTACTGCCTGCGCTTTGCTAGCGTATTCCGATAGTGAATCAGCAAATTCACAAGCTTCAAACTTAAAAGGCACAGTGACATTAAAGCCAATTGCTCCCTGTCCAAGCAACGCCGCTGCTGTTTCTGCAAAGCCGTCTAGCGGCGCTTCTACCTTTTGATAAGACACTAAGATGCCTTGTTGCTCGGCAAAAACCTTATGTATTTTTGGTGAGAGGCTGTGTGCGACGGGATTACCGATCACAGCTAACGAATTCATTATGTTCCTCCTTGACGAATCACGTTACCGCTTTCCAAGTCAATTATTTCGCTTGCTCCGTGCCTGCCACCTAACTGCCCGGGTACGATATAGTCGATCTGCTGGCCAAAGCTACTAAGTAGTTGCATGCGCGTTTTAGCAGCAGGTCTTCCAGCAATATTAGCCGACGTAGACACTATTGGTTGGCTGACAGATTCACATATCCCCCTTACTGTTATGTGATTTGTCAGCCTAACGGCAACTTTATGGTGTGTTCCGCTGATCCAGGCCGGCACTTTCTCACTCTTCTCTACGAGATAAGTAACACCTTGTCCAATTGTGCTTTCTAACACTTCGCATTCGTGATCGCTCAACAAAACATAGGGTTGCAATTGTTTCAGACTTGAGCCGAGGAGTATGAGACCCTTTTCCCAAGACCGATTTTTAAGCGTGAGTATTCTCATGGTTGCGGATTCATTTTCCGGCAGGCAGCCAAGACCCCAAACTCCTTCTGTTGGGTAAGCAATCACATCTCCCGAATGAAGTTTGTTAGCTATCAATTTGTATTGCCAACTTCTATGACTCATACGCGCACTGTTCCACTCAGATTGACAGTCCTTGATTCTTCTCTCTGATGACCTGAGCGTTATCTAGCCGCTCCTGCTTAATTTTCTCGGCGATACCCTCATCAATCATGCCCAACATCTGTGCGGCTAAATAGCCCGCGTTTCGAGCGCCAACAGAGCCAATCGCAACAGTCGCAACAGGAATACCGGGAGGCATTTGAACCATCGAGAGCAAAGCATCAACTCCCTGTAGAGGACCTATGTCAATCGGAATCCCGATTACAGGTCTGGTCGTGTAGGCGGCAACAACGCCAGGCAAAGCAGCAGAAAGGCCTGCACCAGCGATAAACACTGCGCAGCCGCGTTCTTCTGCGTCTACGACAAAACGCTTGGTATCTTCTGGTGTTCGATGGGCAGAATAAATTCTTACCTCGTAACTGATGTCAAATTTCTTAAGTATCTGACATGTTTTTTCCATTACCGGAAGGTCAGAATCTGAACCCATTAGAATCGCAACAAAGGGGGCTACCATAATCACTCCATATAAAGGTTTTAGAAGGAACGGCACGGTACCCCAGCCCTACAAATGTTTCAATCATCTCAGCAGAAATTAACGAACCTCACTTTAGTCGGGCATACGGTTGCGACAAAGCTGATAGCAACCGGCAACCACATTAACAAAGCCGATCAATTCAAGCTCGACCAGTGTTTGCATTACCTCCGTCGTAACCATACCTGTTTGCTTTACAATTGAATCAATGTTCCGCGGTTCAAAATCAATGGCGTCCAGCACACGTTGCTGATCTCTATTGAGACTTTTTGGCGTGGGCACGGGCGCTGAGCTCTGATGGAATCTCAATTCAGGATGACTCATGCACAAAGCCTCAATAACATCCGCCACGCTACTTGCCAATTGAGCGCCTTCTCTCAGCAAATAATGACATCCTTCACTCTGCTTGCTCAGTACGGAGCCCGGTACCGCGAATACGCCACGCCCTTGCTCAGTAGCCAAACGCGCCGAAATTAGCGATCCGCTGCGCACTCTCGCCTCCACGACGATGGTACCGCAAGTCATGCCTGTGACAATGCGATTACGTTGCGGAAAGTGGCTTGGTGCTGGCCCAGTGCCTGGCGGAAATTCAGAGAGTAACAAGCCTGCCGAGGCAATTTCACGCATCAATGACTGGTTTTCAAGCGGATAAGTTTGATCACACCCAGTTCCCAGCACAGCAATCGTGCTACCCCCGACGTCCAAGGCACCTCGATGTGCAGCGGAATCTATGCCCTTGGCCATGCCGCTTGTGACCACTATTCCACTCTTACCTATCTCTTCGGCGAAAAGACGAGTGACCCGGCGACCATAATGTGTTGGATTACGCGATCCAACGATCGCTAATTGTGGGTGGTTAAGTAATTTAAGGTTGCCGTGAGCGAACAGTATCAGTGGCGGATCGGCGATTTGAGCGAGTTGTGACGGATAATCAGCGGAATCGAAACAAACAAGCCCACAATCCGGCTGGCTCAGCCAGTCTGTGATGTAGTTCAAATGTGCTTGATAGCTAGATCGACGATGCGCCTCCAGCACTTTTTTTAGGCTGGAGGGTAGCCTGATCCCGGAGATATTGCCGGCTTTCAGGTAGGGATAAATGTGATCAATGTCCCCACAGAAATCCAGAAGCTGCTTAGCAACCAAAGGGTGTTGGTGAAGCAGTAGGGAAGTGTGGAGTCTTAGCAGGGTGGTGTCATCTTGCAATTTCGGTTCCAGCTGTAGCTTGAGCTGTTACCCTAGCAATCGATGGCTTATTGACCTAGAGCCAACGTCTTACGGGTTCTTTACTCGATCTCCTACACTCAGGGACGTATCCGAACTGAGCACCAGACAGTAAGACATTTTTTCAAAGCTCCTGAACACCATAAGCATACCGGCGCGCTTGTCGGGTAGTTTTACCTTGTCTCGGCGATTGCGATCACGCACGACAGCGCCGCTTTTGTAAATCGCTAATACATTCCCAGCCGCAAGGCCAAAGTTCGCGCCCTTATTGATCGCCACCACGTCATTTCGACCAACCTGACTTACGCCGCCGATGACGGTCATGATGGTGCCATCAACGACCTGCTGCGGCGCCGATGGATAAAAAGTTGATTCCACCCGGCGTTCTTCCGTGGGCAATAACCTGTCGCCCAGCCGCACATCCTCGGAGACACTATTTACAGTAAACGTGGCAACATCGTTATCACCCAACTCATCGAGCGTGGCGATACCCACTTCTAGCGCTTCATGACCCAACACTTCCTTCGTCACAGGGTCCCGGTAAACCTCTCCTGCTCTAAATATTCCATAGACAGACGTTTCGCTCTCCCAAGTACCACGACCGTAAAAGCCATCTCCTGGTCCAAAGATCAATCGATCAGATTCCCCCGCTAAAATATAGGGTGCGCCAGGCAGAGTTTCCTCATCGACGATCCTTCCGGTCGTCAACAAACTGGCAATGGCATCTAATGGTATTGCCGGTATGGCGCTTGCAAGAGGGGATGACCTGATCTGAGGCGTCAGCTTCCGATCTCGATCACTTTGTCGAACCGGCTGCGCGGGAGAAATTTTAATAGTTCTACTTGTATCGCCCCTAGCGACACTCAATTGGGGCTGTCCACCAACGTATCGCAGCAGAATTACATCCCCGGGGAAGATCAGATGCGGGTTTTCAATATCCGGGTTCACCTGCCAAATCTCTGGCCACAACCAAGCGTCAACGAGAAACATCGACGCAATACGCCAAAGCGTATCTCCTTCCTCCACGATGTACCTGTCTGGATGATCTTCTCTCAAGACATTATTGGCAGCAAATACGCTGGACGAAAATATGAGCCCTGCCAAAATCGATAGAAGAAGTTTTTTCATGGGGCGAATCCCAGCGCTAAAAAGAGTACAATCACCGGCTGACCTGTCGGCGACTTACGTGCCTTTTTCTGACAATAGGCTGAAACAAAAGCCCTGAAGTTATTCAGGTAGAGGCGTCGAATATTCAACATGATCATAATCTTAGCAGCACAAGTTGCTCTTTTACTAGAGGTATATGACTAAACCGTATGGCGTTATTAGATATTTTAGAATTCCCTGATTCCCGATTACGTACCAAGGCAAAGCCCATTCAAAACGTCGATGGTCGAATAGCGCAATTAGCCGACGATATGCTTGAAACTATGTACGCAGCGCCCGGAATCGGGCTTGCAGCAAGTCAAGTTAATGTACACCAACGATTGATTGTGATCGATGTATCGGAAGACAAATCCAGCCCGATGATTTTTATCAATCCCGCAATTGTTGCCCGCGAGGGAGAAATTGAAACGAACGAAGGATGCCTGTCTATTCCCGGTTTTTATGAACCGGTCGATCGTTTTTCAGAAATCACCGTCGAGGCCATTGACCGAGAGGGGAACCCATTCTCTATCGATGCGCAGGAATTGCTGGCGGTCTGCATACAGCACGAAATGGATCACTTGGAAGGGAAACTCTTCGTTGACTACCTCTCTTCCACCAAGCGGCAAATGATTCGGAAAAAGCTGCTTAAACAACAAAAGCTAGGTAGCTGAGTTGAAAATCTTATTCGCCGGTACACCCGAATTCGCCGCGATACACCTCAAGTGCCTTGTTGATAGTGAACATCAGGTTGTTGGTGTTATTACGCAACCGGATAAACCGGGAAAGCGTGGCAAGAAACCGATACCTAGCGCAGTGAAGATCCTCGCATTAAAAGAAGGTCTGGACGTCGTTCAACCAAACAAGCTGACCGTCGATGATATTAGTCAATTTGATGCACAAGCCATGGTCGTAGTTGCCTACGGCCAAATACTTAGACCACCTGTTTTAGAGATGCTGCCATTTGGATGCATTAATGTGCACGGCTCTATGTTGCCTAGATGGCGAGGTGCTGCACCCATCCAAAGAGCCATACTCAGTGGGGATACCGAGAGTGGCGTTTGCATCATTCAAATGGACAAAGGTCTCGACACAGGCGCTGTTTTGGCGAGCGAGACATGTAAAATTTCGAAGCGTGATACCAGCGCAACACTGGCCAAAAAACTGACTCAAATCAGCACACCACTACTTCCCGAGGTTTTAAGTAAAATTGCCATCGGCGCAGTTGAGGCTCGTCAACAAAGTGATATTGGCATTTGCTATGCCCACAAAATAGACAAATCAGAGGCAGAAATAGATTGGTCGCTTGATAGCAAGGATGTTCTGCGAAAAGTGCTGGGTTTTAATCCTGACCCTATCGCTTTTACTTGGTTGAAAGACGTCCGGTTAAAAATCTACGAGGCGACCTGTGATGATGAACCTCTGAAACTGAGACCGGGCACTATTGTCTCTCTGACAAAACAGGGTCTTGTTGTTGCATGCGGAAAAGGAAGTATCACGATTTCGCGGCTACAACTTCCGTTAGGAAAAGGCAGCATTTTAGGCGCGGCGGATCTCATTAATGCACGAAAAGAAATGTTTTCTCCTGGCACAATGCTGGGAACGGTCAAAACGGCAATTTAATGCAAACATATATCTCCTCGGTCCGGGTCCTCAACAGTGTCGTTTTCGAAGGAAAATCACTAGATAGTTGTTTTTCAAGCGACGATTCAGCGCTTGCAAAGCAAGTTTGCTATGGCGTGTTGCGCGACTATTACCGATTAAAGCGAATCGTTGCCGAATTGCTCAAGAAGCCTTTGCCAGCTAAACATAACGACATTTTTTTATTACTGATTTCCGGCATTTACAGTGTCGACGCTCTAAGGAGACCTGCGTACACCAGCGTCAATGCCGCTGTCCAATGCACCGCTACGCTGAACAAAGGCTGGGCAAAAGGTTTGGTAAATGGCGTCCTGCGTAACTATATTCGCAAAAGCAAAGAATTAAGCGCAGCCATTCTGGCAACAGGGGAGGCACAAACCAACCTGCCTGAATGGTTAAGCCAGCGAATTTCTGAGGCATGGCCGACACAGGCACCAGATATATTCGACGCGTACAACAGTGAACCACCGATGACGATCAGAGTGAATAGCGGTGCGAGCAAAGAAGATTTTGAACGAAAGCTCAGAGAGAAACAGATCGAAGGACGCTGGGGTAATTTAAGCGAACAGGCTTTTTATCTATCTAAACCCATGCCTGTTGACGAGATACCCGACTTCGCAAACGGTCAGGCAAGCGTTCAGGATGAGTCTTCCCAAATGGCGGCGCTGCTGCTTGACCTGGCTCCGGAACAGCATGTACTTGATGCCTGTGCAGCCCCAGGCGGCAAAAGCTGCCACATGTTACAAAAATCGCCAAGCATAAAATTGACCGCGATTGACAAAGATGCCGGCAGACTTAATCGGATTGAATCTAACCTCGAGAGAATTGGTGCAACCGCGACGGTTGTGGCCTGCGATTTAGAAAGTTACAAAGCGCCTGTCCTATTTGATAGAGTGCTCCTCGATGCTCCTTGTTCAGCAACCGGTATCATCCGTAGACACCCAGATATTAAGTTGCTGCGCAGAGATACGGATATTGTTAAGCTTGCCCAGACTCAGTCTAACTTGTTAGCTGCCGCGTGGGATCTCCTTAAGGTAGGAGGAAAATTGCTTTATTCAACATGCTCTATTCTTCCGGAAGAGAACGAAGATGTTGTCTCTCAATTTTGCGTCAATCATTCGGATGCAGCGATTTTAGATCTTGCATCAGAGTACGGCGCAAGTTGGGGTTTATCAACGACAACTGGCCGGCAGTTATTACCCACCACCGATGCGCATGATGGCTTTTTTTACGCACTCCTGACCAAGAAGGCTCAATGAAGATTCTAATTCTCGGCGCCGGCGAAGTAGGTGGCAATCTTGCTCAAAACCTGACCAAAGAGGCGAGTGATATAACCGTTATAGACCACGATGCAGACAGGCTTCGTGAGTTGCAAGACAAGTTTGATATTAGAACCATCCGGGGGATGGGTTCACATCCTAACGTTCTAAGACAGGCGGGGGCAGAAGACACCGACATGCTTATTGCTGTGACTAACAGCGATGAAGTAAATATGGTTGCTTGCCAAGTTGCACACACTGTTTTTCACACACCAACAAAGATCGCGCGCATTCGATCACAAACTTATATGGACATAGGCATCTTTGGCGACACTGCGATGCCGGTTGATTTTCTTGTAAATCCAGAGCAAATCGTTACACATGATATTAGGAGGCTGATAGAAAACCCGGGCGCACTACAAGTAATGGACTTCGCCGCAGGGCAAGTACAATTAGTTGGTATCAAAGCTCACTACGGTGGCCCCTTGGTAGGTCAAGAGCTTGGTTTTCTTCGCCAACATATGCCGACGGTAGATACTCGTGTAGCAGCGATTTTTCGGAAAGATCATCCGCTTATTCCGGAAGGCAAAACAATCATCGAGGCAGATGACGAAGTTTTTTTTATTGCCGCAGCCAATGATATTCAGGCCGTGATGAGCGAACTGCGCCAGACGGAGAAGCCGACTAAACGAATAATTATCGCCGGCGGTGGGCAAATAGGGCAGGGACTAGCTCACGCTGTAGAGCATCGATACGGCGTGCGTATTATCGAAAGTAATAGACAGCGATGTTACGAGCTTTCAGAGTCACTCGATCGCACCATCGTGCTCGCCGGTAACGCATCGGACAGTGACCTCTTATTAGAAGAAAATATCGAGGAAACTGACGTTTTCTGCGCCGTAACCAGCGACGACGAAGCGAATATCATGTCGTCTATGCTTGCTAAAAGTCTCGGCGCTAAAAAAGTAATTACGCTGATAAATAATCCTGCTTATGTAGATTTGATTGAAGGCAGCGAAATTGATATCGCGATATCGCCACAACAAGCAACCCTTGGCAGCATACTAACTCATATAAGAAGGGGCGATGTGGTTAAAGTTCACTCTCTACGAAGGGGAGCAGCTGAAGCCATTGAAGCGATCGCTCATGGAGACAAACGTAGTTCTAAAGTCGTCGGTCGGACGATAGAAGAAATCGACTTACCACAGGGTACAAACATCGGTGCAATAGTAAGAGGAAAAGACGTTATCATTGCACATGATGATATCGTCGTTGAGCCAGATGATCATCTGATTCTCTTTTTAGTTGATAAAACTCGCATCGCCGAAGTAGAAAAACTTTTTCAGGCTCCATTCACTTTCTTCTAGTCCGGTTCTCCCATGCACATTCAGATCGCAGCTCGGATACTTGGCATACTACTGATGATGTTCAGTCTCACCATGCTGCCCCCAACTTTTATTTCCTGGCTATTTCAAGATGGTGTGAGCGTTATATTTATCGATACCTTCGCGATAACTCTGGGTGCTGGGCTTTTTCTTTGGATCCTTTTTAGAAAAAATACGCAAGAAATGAGAACAAAAGACGGGTTTTTAATTACGTTTATGTTCTACACGGCGCTCGGAACCTTTGGCGCAATCCCCCTAATACAGCCGTCGGGGATCGAACTCTCTTGGCCAGATGCCTTGTTCGAATCCTTCTCTGGTTTAACCACTACCGGCGCAACTGTCATTACAGGCATTGACAACTTGCCGGAGTCAATACAATTTTATCGACAACAGCTACAGTGGTTGGGCGGCATGGGCATCATCGTTCTCGCGGTCGCTATCTTACCCATGCTGGGCATCGGCGGCATGCAGCTTTACCGTGCTGAAACACCGGGGCCCGTCAAAGACAGCAAACTTACGCCGAGAATCAAACAAACGGCGCTTGCGCTGTGGTCCATTTATTGTGGCCTGACATTTTTCTGTGCGCTTGCCTATTGGTTTGCCGGCATGACATGGTTCGACGCAATCTGCCACAGCTTCTCAACGGTCGCTATAGGTGGGTTTTCCACACACGATGCGAGTATCGGGTATTTTGACTCGCCTGCGATCGAAGCGGTTGCCATATTTTTTATGGTTCTAGCCGGTTTAAATTTCGGTTTACATTTCTTTTCTTTCAAAGAGCGATCTGTGACTCACTACTTCAAGGATGATGAAGTACGGTTCTATTTATCTATCCTGTTTGTTGCGTCTATTATCGTTGCGCTCATTCTTGCATCGACAAACACTTATGAGCCGTTCGATGCTATTCGTTACGCCGTTTTTGAAGTAGTTTCAATTTTCACGACAACAGGGTTCGCGACAGCAGACTTTACTGTGTGGCCAAGTATGGCTCCCTATCTGATCTTCTTTGGCGCATTCGCTGGCGCTTGCGCAGGATCAACAGGCGGCGGTATGAAAATAATGAGAGTTATGCTGATCTGCAAACAGGGCTTACGAGAAATTGACAGACTTATTCATCCGAACGCAATTTTTCCAATTAAACTCAATCGAAGACCGGTACCAGGCAATATCATCGAGGCAGTCTGGGGGTTCTTTTCAATATACGTCATCGTGTTTTTGGTTATGCACCTGATGTTAGTTGCAACAGGCATGGACTTCATCACCGCTTTCTCGGCAGTTGGGGCCGCCATTAACAATCTCGGACCGGGGCTTGGTGATGTTGCATACCACTACGGAGACATTGAAGTTAGCGCAAAGCTCATCCTCTGTTTCGCAATGATGCTCGGTCGTTTGGAGATATTCACGTTACTTGTGTTGTTCTCACCAATGTTCTGGAGAAAATAGTCAGGTTCGCTAGTGATGCGTCCAGCTGTCACCTTCGTAGTTATAAATTCGCAAACTTCCCTCCGGGCGCTCGCGAAATCGCTTATATTCCCACTGGTACTGAGCGGGTGCCTCCCTGACACACGCTTCTATACTTTTGTTGATACCTGCCATTGAAACCAAGCTATCTTCAGCGTACACGTCCGGATCAGGCTCTCTAAAACAGACGGCGAAACCCTCTTTTTCTGATAACCGTTTGACAAAGCAGCAAATGATTCGGGCACCCGTTTTTTGTTGCAACCGGCTTATTAGGCGGTCGGTCAAAGCTTGCTCGCCAAAAAAAGGCACAAAATCTCCAGTTTCCGGTACTTGATCCGGTAGGATCGTCACAAGACCGCCATCGCCGAGGCACCGATAAAGCCGAGTAATGCCTTTTCTCGTCGTCGGGACCAATTCATTACCAAATCGGCCCCGAATTTCCGCCATGATACTTTGAAGCCAGGGCTTATCGGGGGGTTGGTACAAACCCGCCATTTCGCCAATGGGGTTGGTAGCGAAATAGACATTAAAAAGTTCCCAGCTACCGAGATGAGGTAAAATAACAATGACGCCGTCACCTTGGTCATAAGCTTTTTCGAAAAGCTCGCTGTTTTCGACTCGGGTTATCCATTGACTTATTCTATCGAAAGAACCCATCCAAGCAGCCGGCGTTTCCATAACGTTCCTGCCGGTGTTCTTGAGGCTTTCAGCAACTAGTTTGGTTTTTTCATCATCGCTCAGCTCTGGAAAGCAAAGTTCTATATTTGTCCGAGTAACCTTCGATGAACGGGTCTCGAGACGCAAATTTAGGTATCCAATTAAATTACCGATGGCACCACTAAGCACACGCGGAAACCATGAAATAAGGGTCATTAGGGAATAAACTGCCAAGGTTTGTAATCTGACCTTCATACTTAGACGGCCTGTTTGGAGGGAAAAGCAAGAACAGAGGATATTAAATCGCTGCACTTTGAATGAAACGAACATCCAACAAAGAGAATAATGACCATAATATTTTTCTGCATAAATGCGGGTACCGATTCTTTACTATCATTTCGTCCGATTACTTCAATAGCCATGAGTTTCCCTAACTTGTCGTCTTTAGTGTCCAGATCTTCCTCAGGAGCTTGTTGAATCGGGTGCCAGCCATCGTTTCAAATTTGACCGATAATGTCATCCGATGATGTTTTCCTATTCGAAGGTGAGCAGCACTAAACCGATCCCTGGCAATCGCATAAAAGCGCACCTCAATAAAATGATAACTTCACTGTCACACAACGAAACAACAGCGTCATATTAACATCCACGCTGATCGGAGTGTGATTTTACCCTTTCTTGATTTACCCGTGCATCAGGTATACTAGCGCTTTTTCGAAAATCGGCATCGAGGCTAATGAGCGCGCTTACATTTCAGGACTTAATTCTAAAACTCCAGCAGTATTGGGCAAAGCAGGGTTGTGTAATTATGCAACCTTACGACATGGAGGTGGGTGCAGGTACATTTCATCCAGCAACTTTCCTCAGGTCACTGGGTCCGGAAAATTGGAATGCCGCTTACGTGCAACCGTGCCGCCGACCAACTGACGGTAGATATGGTGAAAATCCCAATCGATATCAGTACTACTACCAGTTTCAAGTTGTATTGAAACCATCACCGGAAAATATTCAGGAGTTATATTTAGATTCATTGCGTATGTTGGGTATAGACCCATTGGTGCACGATATACGCTTTGTTGAGGACAATTGGGAATCGCCGACTCTAGGTGCATGGGGATTGGGCTGGGAAGTCTGGATGGATGGTATGGAGATAACCCAGTTTACGTATTTTCAACAGGTTGGTGGTCTCGAGTGCTATCCCGTCACAGGGGAGATTACCTATGGGCTGGAGCGTTTAGCGCTTTATCTACAAGGTGTAGAGGATTTTCGAGAGCTTATCTGGTCAGACAATGGAGCTCAAACTGTGACTTATGCTGACGTTTTTCACCAATACGAGGTGGAGATGTCTGGTTATAACTTCGATCATTCCAACGTCGAAGCGTTGTTTTCTCAATTTGACTTTGCCGAAAAAGAGGCACTGAGGCTGTTAGAAGTAGGCCTACCGCTGCCAGCGTATGAATTCGTGATGAAAGCATCCCACGCTTTCAATTTGTTAGATGCTCGCCACGCTATTTCCGTGACGGAGCGTCAGCGATATATTTTGCGTGTGCGTACGCTAGCAAGAGGTGTTGCCAAATCCTATTACGAGTCGCGGGAACGCGCGGGCTTCCCACTTGCAGACGAAGTAATTCGTCAAGCCGTGTTAGCGGAGGCGCAAAATGCCAAATAGAAACCTACTTATTGAGGTTAGAACCGAAGAGTTGCCACCGAAAAATCTTAAACTTCTTCAGGACAATTTTGTCGCAGGCATAGCGAAAGGGCTCGAAAAACAAAGCCTTGCTCACAGCAATGTGCGTGGGTTCGCTACACCGAGGCGGCTAGCAGTCATCGTTGAGGATCTCGCCAATAGTCAACCGAACCAACGTATTGAACGTAGGGGACCAGCTTTAGCGGCGGCGGTCGATGAGCAAGGTAATCCAAGCAAAGCGCTACTCGGGTTCGCCAGATCTTGCGGAGTAGACAATATTAATGACCTCGAGAAAAGAGAGTCAGAAAAAGGCACGTGGTTTTACCATAACGAAGAAAAAAGAGGCGATGATATTGGCGATCTAATACCCGCGATCATTGATCAAGCGATTAAGGCTTTACCGATTGAGCGTCGCATGCGTTGGGGTAGTTCCAGATCAGAGTTCGTGAGACCAGTGCAATCCTTTATCTTGCTGTACGGAGATGAGGTGATCCCGATGAAACTGTTAGATTTTGAGGCTGGTGATAAAACCGTGGGGCACCGTTTTATGAGTGAAGGGCCGGTCACTATTGACTCGGCAGATACCTATGCCGCCACGCTTCGAAGCCACTCCGTCATTGTTGATTTTGAGGAACGCGTTGAATCGATAAGACGCCAGATAGAAGCGTTGGCAAAAGAACAGAGTGCCAACGTAATCATTGATGAAGATCTACTTGAAGAGGTTGCAGCGTTGGTTGAATGGCCAGTTGCACTAACCGGTAACTTTGACCCTAGCTTTCTCGAGGTACCTGAAGAAGCACTCATATCTGCTATGAAAGAACATCAGCGGTATTTTCACCTGACAGATGCCAATAGCAAGTTACTGCCAAAATTTATCACAGTATCTAATATCGAAAGCAAAGACCCTGACGCTGTAGTTAAGGGGAACGAGCGGGTCATCGCTCCGAGGCTGTCGGACGCGGCATTCTTCTTTAATCAAGATAAAAAGTCTGACCTCGAGTCACTACTACCTAGGCTGGATCAGGTGATTTTTCAAAATGACCTTGGTACCTATAAACAGAAAGTTGAACGCATATCACACCTTGCGGGACTGATAGCAGAAAGAGTAGGCACCAATACTGAAGCCGCAACTAGAGCAGGAATACTTTGTAAATCAGATCTGGTGACAGATATGGTTAGTGAATTCCCCGATTTGCAGGGCCTTATGGGTGGGTATTACGCAGATCATGCAGGCGAATCTAACGATATTAGTGAGGCGATAGCAGATCACTATCTTCCCGCACAATCTGGCGGCAAACTACCGCGATCAGTTATAGGCTGCTGCGTGTCTATGGCCGACAAACTCGACACACTCACCGGACTTTTCGGCATAGGCCAGCCGCCTACTGGTTCCAGGGATCCTTTTGCGCTACGTCGACAAACGCTAGGCATTATTAGGATGTGTATAGAAAACAGTTTTGATCTCGATATTAAAAGTTTAGTGAGAGATGCAGCGAATCTGCACGAGAAAAACTTTAAGACTGATGATGTTTTCGATTATCTATTGGACAGATTAGAAACCTGGTATCGGGATCAGAACATAAACGCTTCTTTATTTAAGGCAATACGTCACAGTAAAAAAGGCATTATTTCTCTTGCGCAGAATCATTCAGACTTGATGGCCTTACAGGAATTTACTTCATTGCCAGCAGCCGAGAGTTTGGTAGCAGCGAACAAGCGCGTGGCGAACATACTAAAAAAAATTGACGCAGACGAACTGCCCGCGGTCAACCGCTCACTTTTCGAGGAACCAATTGAAGGCTTGCTCTTTACAGAGGTGGAGACCATCGAGGCTAAAATTTTGGCAACGCCAGAATTTGCCAATAGACTGATTTTGCTAGGAGAACTGCAAGAGAACATTGATCAGTATTTTGAGCAGGTTTTAGTCAACTGCGAAGATACTGATACCAGAAATAACAGGTTAGCGACTTTACTTTCACTTCGCCAATTGTTTTTGGGGATCGCTGATTTTTCATTACTCCAGCTTTAGCGGTCATTCAAAACCTGGCAGTTAGATAGTTTGGAATAGAAATGGCATATCGTGGGCTAGTAATTCTCGACCGTGACGGAGTTATCAACACTGACTCTCCACTGTACATAAAATCTGCGGATGAATTTCAGCCAATTTCAGGCAGCATTGAAGCTATCGTGCGGTTGTACCATGCCGGCTATTTGATTTACGTAGCAACGAATCAAGCTGGGCTCGCAAAGAAAAAATTCAGTCTTAAAGATTTAACATCGATGCATCAAAAGCTTAACGCGCTTGTCGAGAGCAGAGGCGCTAAAATAGAAAAAATATTTTACTGTCCCCATCATCCAGACGAAACGTGCGAATGCCGTAAGCCGAAACCTGGCATGCTATTGAAGATCGCAGACCATGCTGGAAAGACATTACAGGAAGCTGACTTTGTTGGCGACTCATTGAAAGATATTGAGGCGGCGATTGCCGCCCGCGCTAATCCGGTATTAGTCTTAACCGGCAACGGAAAAAGTACCCAAGAGAACCTGAAAAGTCGTGTAATTACTTTCCAGGATCTTGCGCAGTATGCAGACTATAAACTGGCTGAGTAATCAAATATCGAGGTTGGCTACAGCAAGCGCATTACTCACGATAAATTCTTTCCTCGGTTCAACATGATCCCCCATGAGGGTTGTGAACAATTGATCCGCGGCTATCGCATCTTCGACACTGACTCTTAACATCGATCGCTGTTTTGGGTCCATGGTGGTTTCCCACAACTGGTCCGGGTTCATTTCACCCAAGCCCTTGTAACGTTGACGACTTTGCCCTCGAAGTGCTTCTTGTTGAAGCCATTGAAGTGCTTCTGAAAAACTAGAGACTACCTTTTCTTTATCACCTTTTTGCACGATGCCTTGTTCTACGATTAGGCTTGCGAGTTTCTCACCGAGCGCCAGATAGTCTTCGTAATCCTTGGATTGAAAAAAGTCTAGCGTAAAGACGTATTCCCGCGAAACGCCATGATTGATGACTTCGACTTCTGGATAGTATAAATCTCTTTCTAAGTCATGTTTGATATCAAAGTGATACTGTGTTTCTGTTGTGTTAAGTTGATCCATTTGCGTTTGAAATTTCTCTATCCACGCCCTGACAACTTCTTGATTGCTTAATTGTTCTGCTGGCAATGGATCGGCATAAACAAACTGCTCGAGGACTTCGACAGGAAAGATTCGCTCAAGGCGTTTGATATTTTCCTGAATTCGATAGTAGCTCTGTGCTAGGTCTCGAAACTCTTCTGGTTCTATGAGTTGCGATCTATCCTCGCTATTAGGGATCAAGCGCGCCTCTTCCATTGATACTTCAAAGATATAATCTGTAAGTTCTGCCTCATCTTTTATGTATCGCTCTGACTTTCCGCGTTTCATTTTATACAGCGGTGGCTGAGCAATCATGACGTGACCACGTTCGATCAATTCAGGCATATGCCTAAAGAAAAAAGTTAGTAGTAATGTCTTGATATGCGCGCCGTCAACGTCAGCATCTGTCATTATAATGATGCTGTGGTATCGCAACTTATCTGGATCAAACTCAGTTCTACCAATTCCGCATCCTAGTGCGGTGATCAGCGTACCGATCTCTGCAGATGAAAGCATTTTATCAAAGCGGGCCTTTTCGACATTTAGTATCTTGCCCTTGAGAGGCAAGATAGCCTGATTCTTTCGATTCCTTCCCTGCTTGGCAGAACCGCCAGCGGAATCACCCTCCACAAGATATATCTCAGAAAGTGAAGGATCCTTCTCCTGACAATCAGCAAGTTTTCCAGGCAATCCTGCAATATCAAGCGCCCCCTTACGTCTCGTCATTTCGCGGGCCTTACGAGCCGCTTCTCTTGCTCGCGCCGCATCGATCATTTTTTGAACAATACTTTTCGCTTCAACAGGGTTTTCAAGCAAATAATCAGCGAAACTGTTACCCATTTCCTGCTCAACGGCTGTTTTCACTTCGGAGGATACTAATTTGTCTTTCGTTTGAGATGAAAACTTTGGATCCGGTACCTTTACCGATATGACGGCTGTGAGCCCCTCTCGGGCATCGTCTCCAGTGGTATTCGTTTGCGCTTTCTTGCCCAGACCTTCTTTCTCTATATAGGTATTCAAAGACCGCGTAAGCGCTGTACGAAATCCTTGTAGGTGAGTTCCACCATCGCTCTGTGGGATATTATTGGTATAAGCGAAAAGGTTTTCCTGGTACGAATCGTTCCACTGCAAAGCGACTTCAACCCCTATGCCGTCCTCTCTTAGAGCAGAGAAGTGGAATATTGGGTTAAGTGGAGACTTGTTTTTATTTAGATACTCGACAAAGGAGCTCAGCCCTCCTTCGTACATAAAGTTTTCAGTTTTAGCGGTTCTCTCATCGAGCAACTGGATAGAGATACCTGCATTTAAGAACGCTAATTCCCTTAATTTTTTAGCCAGTATTTCGTAGTGAAACTCAATGTTCGTGAAGGTTTCAACCGACGGTCTAAATCGCACTTTCGTGCCAGATTGCTCTGTTTCTCCAACTATTCGTAGATCGTTTTCCGGAACACCGTCACGATATATTTGTTCCCAGATATGCCCCTCGCGATAAATCGTCAAGGTGAGTTTCTCAGATAGTGCATTAACAACGGAGACGCCCACGCCGTGCAACCCACCAGATACCTTGTAGTTGCTATCATCAAATTTTCCACCAGCGTGGAGAACCGTCATGATAACTTCAGCAGCAGACTTGCCCTCTTCATGAATTTCAGTCGGAATACCACGACCGTCATCAGTCACCGTCACTGAGTCATCAGGATGTATCGTGACTGTGATGGTAGAGCAATACCCCTCCAGCGCTTCGTCGATTGAGTTATCAACTAATTCCTGAACCATATGATGGAGACCAGTTCCGTCGTCAGTATCGCCGATGTACATGCCAGGACGTTTTTTCACGGCCTCTAGCCCTTTTAGCACTTTGATACTGCTCGAATCGTAAATCTTATCGTCGCTCATTTATTCTAACTCTCCCGAACTCGTACTAGTTAACGCACTAAGTACGCCTTGTTTCACGTGAAACACTTTTGCCAATTTGTTGTTCCAACTGGCTTCCAGCTCTTTTTGATCGATTCCCGTGGCCATAATTTGCGCATTCATTTTAAACAGATTCTTACACAGCAGCTGTCTGTGATCACTGTCAAGCTCAGAAACCAAGTCGTCGACTAAATAGAGCACGCTCTGATTAGTCGTCTCCTTTTGTATTTTACCCTGAGTTAGCACCATCGCCCAAGCAAGCATTTTCAATTCGCCTCTCGAGCAGACCTCTGTGACAGGCTGATTGTTAATTTTTAGTTTAATATCTGCTTTGTGGAACCCAAACTGGGAAAAACCTCTTCGCATATCCCCGTCAAGGGTTTGTTCGAATACAGTAGCTAAATCTGTTTTATTATCCCAACCGCGCATGTATTCGCACTGTATCTCATGACCAAATTCCGTCAGTTCTTCAATGAGATCTGCTAACGCGATAACAAATTTACTGTAATAATCTCGTCTGGCAACATCTATTATCTCCGCCGCGGAAATCAATTTTTGGGTCCAAACCTCAAGTTCTTGCTTTGAGTGACCGCCTTTCAGTAATTTATTCCGCTGTTTGAGGCACCGGTTGGCAATATCCCATTCGTCAGTAAAACTAGGTTTCACGTGAAACACACCCCAATTAAGAAATTTACGTCTTATTTGAGGCGATCCTAGGAGTAAATCGACGGTTTCCGGACCCAAGACCAAAACCGGTAGTAATCTCGCGAGTTCCGATGACTTTGTAACCGCCTCGCCATCGATCCTTATTTCACGCTTACCCCCTAAACTGCGACTTACACCGGCACGGATTTCGCGCCCACTATCATTAACGATTTGTCCGAAAACAACAGATTCGCTTTCTCCTCGCGTAACCAGCGGTGAAATTTGGTGGCTTCTAAAACTACGAGCTGTCGCGAGGTAATGGATCGCTTCGAGTAAACTTGTCTTACCACTACCGTTTTTGCCCACGATAAGGTTAAGTTGCGATGAAAAACCCAGATTTGCCTGAGCGATGTTTCTTAAATTTGTGATTAACAGCTTATTGAGCACAATCCGAGCAGGATCAGAGTTTCATCGGCATAACGACATACAACGAATCATCTTCTTCCGGGTGTTCAAGTAATGCACTACTATTTGCATCATGCACAGTAATCTTGACTCTGTCACAATCCAAAACACCTAGAACATCCTGGAGATAACCAACGTTGAAGCCTACCTCTAGATCGACACCATCGTAGTCTACAGTGACAGTTTCTTCTGCTTCTTCCTGTTCCGGGTTATTCGCAGAAAGTTTTAACTGCCCTGCTGACAAATTAACTCTGATACCACGGAACTTTTCATTGGACAGTATCGCTGTCCTGTTCAATGCCTGTTTTAGTTCAACTTTATCTGCCAGCACTATTTTATCGCCGTTTTTTGGTATCACTCGGTCATAGTCTGGGAAGCGTCCGTCCACCAGCTTCGTTGTCATCGTAAAATTTTCGGAGCGAGCGCATAGATGGTTAGCGCCAAAACTGATCTCAACCTCTCCTTCTAGATCTGCCAGGAGCCGCTGGAGTTCTAACACCCCCTTTCTTGGCACGATAACCTGCTTCATCTGGCTATTACCTGAATCCTGATTAAGGTTACTCGACGCCAAACGGTGTCCATCTGTCGCCACACTTCTTATGTATCCGTCACCTAACTCGAGTAACATGCCATTGAGAAAGTAGCGAACGTCTTGCTGGGCCATTGCAAAAGCCGTCCGATCAAGTAATTTTTTGAATGCCTTGCTATCAATTTTTGTTGTAATTTCAACAGCAGACTTGTCAACCGAAGGAAAATCTGCTGCTGGCAATGTCGATAAGTTGGACTTAAAACGTCCTGACCTGATGAGGAGTCTTGATTCAGATAACTCAAAATCAACTGTCGCCTTGTCCGGCAACTCTTTACAGATATCGAGTAATTTCCTAGCTGGCACTGTGATTTCGCCCGCTTCAGCACTTTCAGTACTCACCTTGCCAATAAGCTCTACCTCAAGATCTGTACCTGTCAGCGAAACACTATCCTCGCCTACTTGAATCAGCACATTGGAAAGTACAGGCAGTGTTTGACGACGCTCTACGACACCAGCGACCTGTTGAAGCGGCTTGAGCAACAATTCTCGATTTACACTAAATTTCATTTTTCATCCTAAGTGAGCGCTAACTTTCGGGCTATGGCCTGAAATATCGGCTTTCATGTTCAAAGCATCATCGGACTGACTACATATCTAGAATCCGGATCATCCGGATCTGTGAGCAATGCGGCTGATCCAGCATCTGAGAATGCCATCACTATTTCGTCACTTTTCATGACCGACAGCGCGTCTATAAGATACTCAACATTAAATCCAATGTCTAAATCGTCGCGCTGATAGTCAATAGCGATATTCTCTTCAGCTTCTTCCTGATTGGGATTGTTAGCTTCTAGTTGCAAATTGTCCTTGGTCACGACCAATCTAATATTCCTATAGGTCTCATTAGAAAGAATCGCTGTCCGCGTCAAAGCTTCCTTGAGGTCAAGCCGATCAATATTAACCACATTATGATTGTGGCTGGGAATGGCCGCCTCGTATTCTGGGTATGTCGCATCAATCAACTTTGTTGTGACGGTGCCTGTCTCAGTCTCCACCTTTAGATGATTGACTGTGAAATAGACAGCCAACTCACTGCCGTCAGTTTTTACCACTTTGAGCAATTCCAAGACGCCCTTCCGGGGAATTATGTATTCACCACTCGGACCTTCGCCATCAACCAGTTTAATAGCTGATGTTGCCAACCTTTGGCCATTTGTTGCGACGCTCGTCAACTTTCCTTCAGACGACCTAATCAACATCCCGTTGAAGAAATACCTAACATCCTGCTGCGCCATCGCAAAACTTGTCTTTGCTAACAAGCCACCAAAGGCGTCTGAAGGCACTTTGACGGGTTTAGCGGCTTCATCAATCTCAATGCAGGGATAATCCTGCGCTGGCAGCGTACCAAGCTGCGACCGGTACCGGCCACTTTTAACTTGCAAGTGAGTGTCAACTAGCTCGCAATCAAGCGTAGCATTAGGCCTCAAGCTTCGGCATATATCAATTAGCTTTCTCGCTGGAACGGTGACGGCACCCTCGCTCAGCACCTCCACATCAGAAATGTTGGCAACCAATTCGACTTCCTGATCAGAACCGACCAGACACAAACCATCCGACTGCAGCCTCAACAGCAGGTTTGATAATATTGGTAGTGTATGACGGCGTTCCACAACACTTGCCACAAACTGCAGAGGGCCAAGTATTGCTTCTCGCCTGACTGAAAATTTCATTTTCTCAAGTCGTCTAGGTAGTTTATGCGGTCAACGTTCTAATAAGGTTATTGTAATCTTCCCGAATATCCCTGCTACTCTCTTTCAGCTCTTCTATTTTGCGACAAGCGTGCAGCACCGTCGTGTGGTCTCTGCCGCCGAAAGAATCGCCAATTTCAGGCAGACTGTGTGTTGTCAGCTCCTTAGCTAATGCCATGGCTAATTGTCTTGGCCTGGCAATCGACCGGTTTCTGCGCTTTGAGTGTAAATCTGCTATCTTAATTTTGTAGTAGTCAGCGACAATCTTTTGAATATTCTCGATCCCAACCTGGCGCTCTGATAATGCAATCAGATCCTTTAGAGCGTCTTTAACTTGCTCTATGGAAATTAAACGTCCGGTAAAGGTCGCATTGGCAATGACACGCTTGAGTGCCCCTTCTAGCTCTCTCACGTTTGACCTTATTCTCTCAGCAATGAAGAACGCTGCATTATGCGGTACTTCAGCTTTTTCCATTTCTGCCTTTTTCATTAGAATTGCAACACGCGTTTCCAACTCGGGCGCTTCAACCGGCGCTGTCATGCCCCATACAAACCGGCTTTTTAGTCGTTCTTCTAATCCCGCTATCTCTTTCGGATAACGATCACAAGTGAGAACTATCTGACTGCCATTCTCTTGAAGACGGTTAAATACATGGAAAAACTCTTCTTGGGACTTCATACCCTTCGCTAAGAATTGAATGTCGTCCATCAGTAAAACATCCACAGACCTGTAATACTGCGTGAACTCGGCCATCGTGCCGTGCTCTATCGCTCGTACCATGTCTTCCATAAACCTTTGGGAATACATGTATGCAACTTTTAGCTCTGGATGTTTATCGTGTATCGCATTGCCAACTGCGTGCATCAAATGGGTTTTGCCTAACCCTGAACCACCATAAAGCAGCAGGCATTTATAGGTTGTTCCAACGCTCTCAGAGACCTGCACAGCTGCTGCTCGCGCCAATTCATTAGATCTACCTTCGACAAAATTGTCGAAAGTGAATTCACGTTTCAATTCTAGCAGCGGATAAAAGTTTTCCCTAGATACGAAACTATTCCCCTGCCTAGAACCCGAGCCGTCTGGAACTGTAAACACTCCCCCGTTCTGCTCGCGTTTAACCGATGAATTTCCCGCTTGAAACCTATGATCTGATGAAGTGCCGATGCATAGCGTCACTTTTGCAGCAACATCTTGGTGGACTAATTCTTCTATTCGACCCAAAAAGTGCTGTTTAACCTGATTTTCAATGTACTTATTGGGCGCAAACAGCTCGAATCTGCTGTCGCCGTCTGTTATCGCCTGCAGTGGTTTTATCCAGGTGTTGAACTGATGCGCTGTCAATTCTTCCTCTAGTACGTGCAAACATTTTTGCCAAATTGCTACCTTCACAGACCCTCCGTTCAAGCCGTGATGCATATTATTATTTTCGAATACACGCTATTTGAGAAGCAGGGTTACTAAAGAAATGCGTTGGATAGATGTTAACTCCAATTGCACCCTCAAGCCAATAGCTCGGATCAAAAAAAGATAAATGAAACGCCTTATATTTCAATATGTTATACAAATAAAACGTAGGTAAGCAGTGACTAACCTGTGCATAACATGTGGATAAAAAAACTCTCTCTAGGCGTCACAAAACAATTGTGGATAAACCGGCGATTTCAACACAGGTTGTCCACAAATAAACGCTCTTTGAAACACTGTTTATACACAGACTTTGAACAGCTCTAAACTATTGAAACTGTTCAATAAAAGTCACTCATACACAAATCCAAAATGCTTAATAAGAGTAATAACAATAAATTTATATATATAAAGATCTTTATATTAAAAGAAGAGGAAGAGCGAGGCTACAAAATATATGAAAACTCAAATTGACTCGATGTAACAACTTGATTAGAATTCGCGCTCATTTTTTAACAGCGACTTCCACGGAAAAACATCATGAAAAGAACATTTCAACCTAGCGTCATCAAACGCAAGCGTACTCATGGTTTCCGTGCCAGAATGGCAACAAAAAATGGCCGTCTAGTACTTAAAAGACGCAGAGCCAAAGGCCGCAAGGTACTATCAGCGTAAGTAAACAATCTTACGCGTACGGTCAGAAGTGCCATAGCAATAGCGACACTGTTGGAAGGCATGTCATAAGCCCATGGCATAAGATCTAAACCAATATGGTAGTCTCCTGGATCAATTTCTAGAACACCAGGCAAAAGACGACAGCATTGATTACCCAAAGCTTCTCGAAACACAATCGAATCCTCTCTTCAAAGGAGTTCAGCGCCGTGTTTGACCGAGCCCAGTATCGGGTCGGTTGCTCAGAGTTCCTTGTCCTAGCAATTGATAATCGCCTTTCTGCCAGCAGAATAGGTATGGTAGTAGGGAAGAAAAACACGCGTTTAGCGGTTAATCGCAACAAGATTAAGAGAATCTTCCGAGAGTCATACCGTAAAATCGCTATTTCAATGTTTAGCATCGACTGCTTGGACATTGTGATCATCACTCGCCCCGGCGTCGCCAAATGCTCAAGCCAACAACTTTTTGCACAGTTAACCAAGGTTTGGCAAAAACTTCAGGTCAAGGTCGGTAAGGAGCGCAGCAATGCTTAGAAAAACGCTCGTAGCATTCATCAAGTTCTATCAAATTTTTATCAGTGCACTACTCGGTCCGCGATGCAGGTTTTATCCAAGTTGCTCGCAGTACACGATCGAAGCAATAGAAACACACGGCTCTTTCAAAGGTTTGTATCTCGCGACGAAGAGGATTGCAAAATGTCATCCGCTTCACCCGGGTGGCATAGACATGGTCCCGCAAAATAAACAAAACGAATTATAGGTTTACCCATGGATTTTCAAAGAATATTTATATTGTTGGGATTGGCAGTTACTGCGTATCTTATCATGCTTGCTTGGAATGAGGATTACGGTTCGGGCAGTAAAGCAGCGACAAACCCATTGTCCACTAGTGAGGTCATTGCAGAAAACGGTGAACTAACAAGCAGTAATCCAAATGAACTGCCCATCGTGGTGGAAAACTCTAACTCAGCGAATGTTGCTGATCTTATCCCTGCGATAGAACCAGACTCCTACCAGCAACAGCCTAAAACTAGACCACAGAGCCTCAACCAAAACAGATTAGTAACAGTAAAGTCTGATCTACTGAACCTCACCATCGACACTTTAGGCGGCGATATTGTTAAGGCATCGCTAGTGGCATTCCCTACGACACTTGATACTCCAGATTCACCCTTTACTTTGATAGATCCAGGCAATAGTTATGCTGCCCAAAGTGGATTAATCGGTAGGAACGGCACCGACACTAGTGCGGGTCGTCCACTATTCAAAGTTTCAAGTTACAACCACTCTCTCAGAGAAGGCGAGTCCGAGGTGCAGGTAGATCTAACGTTGGAACAACCCGGAGCAACCATTACCAAGCGATTTACATTAAGAAGGTCAGACTACCTCATAGATGTAGATTACATCGTGCAAAACCATTCTGATGAAATCTGGCAGGGAGCGCTCTTTGCCCAGATAAAGAGAGATAGGGAAGCGCCGGTTATCTCAGATGAAAATGCGATGGGTCTGCAACCCTATACCGGAGGAGCTACTTATATTTCTGGTACGCCATATAACAAACTAGAATTTGATGATATTGAAGATGAGTCTTACAAAGCCAAAGTAGATGGCGGCTATATCGCCATGGTGCAGCATTACTTTGTTTCAGCGTGGGTGCCAAAAGGGGAAGATGTAAATACGTATCAGGCCAGATATCTTAGGCAGCAGGATGTTTTCCTTTTTGGATTTACCAGTCCTGTCTGGCAAATCAATCCCGGCCAACAATCAAATAAAGGAGCGCAGTTCTATGTAGGTCCTAAGGATCAATATCGTCTAGAAGAGATTAGTCCAGGTCTTGATTTAACTGTTGATTATGGTTTCTTGTGGTGGTTAGCAAAACCCCTATTTTTTCTGTTAGATACTATTCACGGCATGGTGGGTAACTGGGGAATGGCTATTATCGGTCTAACGATACTGGTCAAGACTCTGTTATTTCCGCTTTCAGCCGCTGGCTTTAAGTCGATGGCCAAAATGCGAAAGCTACAACCGGAAATGGCTCGCTTAAAAGAAAGATATGGTGATGACAAGCAGAAATTTTCTCAGGCGATGATGGAGCTATATAAAAAGGAAGGTGCCAACCCGCTAGGTGGATGTTTTCCTATTCTGCTGCAAATGCCAGTATTTTTAGCATTATATTGGACCTTGATGGAGAGTGTAGAGTTACGACAAGCACCGTTTATTTTGTGGATAGATGATTTGTCTGTCATGGATCCTTACTTTGTTCTGCCGATATTGATGGGTGGTTCAATGTTTTTGACACAACTTATGCAGCCAGAACCACCAGATCCGATGCAGGCGAAGGTGATGAAATTATTGCCTATTATGTTTACTTTCTTTTTCCTCTGGTTCCCTTCAGGACTTGTTTTATATTGGTTGATAAACAATATACTTTCGGCCGCCCAGCAATTCTACGTTAACAAGAAAGTAGAGGCGCAACCCTGACATAATCCACCAATAGGTGACGAACTTGGATCATCTTAGTAAGGACACAATCGCAGCAATAGCCACGCCAGCCGGCAAGGGTGGCATAGGAGTGGTTAGGGTTTCTGGTCCGCTGGTAGCAGAGCTAGCAGTTAAAGTGTTGGGTAAACTTCCAGAGCCAAGAAATGCAACATTTTCGAATTTTTGCGATAGCGATGGTCAAGCTATTGACCATGGAATTAGTTTGTATTTTCCAGGGCCTCACTCTTTCACAGGAGAGGATGTATTAGAACTTCAGGGTCACGGTGGTCCAGTCGTGATTGACCTCTTGCTTCAGCGTACACTTGAACTTGGAGCGCGAATAGCCAACCCGGGAGAGTTTTCTCTAAGAGCTTTTCTCAATGACAAGATTGATCTTGCGCAGGCCGAGGCGATAGCAGACCTAATAGATAGCTCCAGCAGACAAGCGGCTAAAGGCGCAATTAACTCTTTACAGGGAGAGTTTTCGGCACGAGTGAAGCAGCTCGACAAAAAAGTGGTCGCGCTGCGACTCTTCATCGAAGCCGCCATTGATTTTCCAGAAGAAGAAATAGATTTTCTGCAAGATGACCGTATAAAACTATCCATTGAGGAAATAGTTAAAGAGTTAACCGCTTGTCTAGGGCAGACAAAACAAGGTGCAGTCTTGAACGACGGTATATCTCTTGTGCTAGCAGGCAAGCCCAACGCGGGTAAATCAAGCCTTATGAATGCGCTATGTGGAAAAGATACCGCGATAGTGACGGATCACGCAGGCACGACGCGAGACGTATTGACTGAAAAAATACTAATGGACGGAATACCCATTAATCTGTTTGATACAGCGGGACTCAGAAAAACAGAAAATCCAGTAGAGAAAGAAGGCGTAAAAAGAGCCCTAATAGAAACAGGTAGAGCAGACATCGTGCTATTGCTGGTCGACGTATCAGACTGTAGAGAAGGCTGGAGAGAAGAGGTCGACGGTTTGCTTTCTATCATAGAGGGTCAAGGCACAGTTGTGGTTTTGCTTAATAAAACCGATCTGCTTGCGCAGCCTCTGACCGAAAAAGAGATCCTCGTCGCGGCGGATACGCACTGGTCTGTGCTGCAAATATCAGCTAAAACGCAAGACGGAATCGAACTGCTTAAGGCCCGGATTAAGAAAATTGTGGGTTATGTTGATGCGAGCGAGGGTGTTGTTCTAGCCAGGCGGAGGCACATTCGAGCGCTTGAAAAAGCATCAGAAGCAATGGAACGTGGAAGAGAGCAACTGGTGACCTACATGGCGGGTGAAATACTGGCAGAAGAACTCAAAATAGCCCACGAGAGCCTGTGTGAGATCACCGGTGAATTCACAAGTGACGACCTACTGGGAGAAATTTTTTCCTCTTTTTGTATCGGTAAATAACTAAAGCTCAGCTTTTATCAGGTATGTGAGGTGGTATTTCATGTCCAGGGCAACATTAGACATTAAATTCCTCATCAGTATACTTGCCCACCCAGCGTATTTTGGTCAAAAGACTGCCAGGTTCAGTCGATAAGACACACTATGAATTATCCTAAAAAATTTGGCGTTATCGTCGTAGGTGGCGGTCATGCGGGTACAGAGGCAGCGTTAGCGTCAGCAAGAATGGGCGTCGACACGCTGCTGATCACCCAAAACATAGAAACGCTCGGGCAAATGTCATGTAATCCAGCGATTGGTGGTATCGGCAAGAGTCATCTGGTGAAAGAAGTCGATGCGCTGGGCGGCGCAATGGCGTTGGCCGCTGATTATGCAGGGATTCATTTCAGGGTGCTCAATGCGAGAAAAGGGCCGGCGGTAAGGGCCACCAGAGCGCAGGCTGACAGACACTTATACAAAGGTGCCATTCGGCGTGTCTTGGAAAATCAGCAAAATCTTTTCATTTTCCAACAATCCGTTGACGATCTGATTGTAGAAGGGGATGCCGTCAGAGGCGTTGTTACAGCCTCTGGACTTAGGTTCACCGGAGAAACGGTTGTGTTGACCGTAGGGACTTTTCTAGGCGGTATCATCCATGTGGGGCTTGAGAAATCTGCTGGCGGTCGCGCTGGCGACGCGCCTGCGAATCGTCTCGCCGAGAGACTGAGGGAAATGCCCTTTAAGGTCGCCAGATTGAAAACGGGCACACCACCAAGAATTGATGGAAAATCAGTCAATTTTGAAGGCCTCGAAGAGCAAGCCGGGGACGATCCCCGTCCTGTTATGTCTCACATGGGTAGTCGGGATATTCACCCAACTCAGGTCAGTTGTTTTATTACCCACACCAATGCGCAAACCCATGACTTGATTAGGGACGGACTTGATCGCTCTCCCTTATTTACAGGCGAAATAGATGGTGTTGGGCCGCGGTATTGCCCTTCAATCGAAGACAAAGTGGTGCGCTTCTCTGATAAAAATTCGCATCAGATTTTTATTGAGCCAGAGGGACTAAATACAAGGGAACTATACCCTAACGGTATATCGACTAGTTTACCCTTTGACGTTCAGGTCGCTTTAGTCAGAAGCATTAAGGGCTTTGAGCAGGCACACATCACAAGACCCGGATACGCCATAGAATACGATTTTTTCGAGCCACGAGATCTGAAGTCCTCGCTAGAAACGATTCACCTAAACGGGCTTTATTTCGCTGGTCAGATAAATGGTACGACAGGATATGAGGAAGCCGCCGCACAGGGATTGGTCGCGGGTATGAATGCCGCGCTTCAATCCAAAGAGCAAGCCCCTTGGTGTCCGGGAAGAGATAAGGCCTACATTGGCGTACTTATTGACGATCTGATTACGATGGGCACTAAAGAGCCTTATCGAATGTTCACCAGCAGAGCAGAGTATCGCCTCATACTCAGACAAGATAATGCAGATAGACGTTTGACTGAAACAGGCAGGGCAATGGGGCTTGTTGATGATCAGAGGTGGCGAAGATTCGAAGAAAAGTTGTCGCTTATTAATGAGCGAAAAGCGCAATTAGAAGAGCATTGGTGTCATCCGGGTGATGCAGAAATAGAATCGCTGGTCGGTAAAGCGTTGGGGCGAGAGTATAACCTGACCAACCTGTTGAAGCGTCCGAATGTTTCGGTTGAGCGCCTTATTGAAAAGGCAGGATATGTTTGGCCGGATGGAGAGGTGAATGAACAGATTGAAATCGACCTCAAGTATGAAGGTTATATCGCGCGCCAGCAGGAAGAGGTCGATCGTTTAAAGGCTGAAGAAGGTATGGTCATACCCACGATGCTTGATTACGGGACGATCAACGGGCTATCAAACGAGGTGCGCCAAAAACTTGCTGATGTTCGCCCGGAAACGATAGGTCAGGCTAGCAGGATTTCAGGTGTGACCCCTGCCGCTGTTGCTTTACTGATGGTGCATATAAAGAAGAGTAAACACCTCCGCTCCAGCCAAAAATCAGTGTAGATCGAGAGATGGCAGCCGACGATAGGTCAAATCTTGAAGGTTTACTGAGAAAAGGATTAGCGGATGCAGAAATATCGCTAAGCGCTGATTTTGCTAAGCAGATAACCGATTTTATTCTTGAACTTACCAAATGGAATAAGTCCTACAATTTGACGGCGGTGCGTGACCCGCTGCAAATGGTGCCATTACATATTTTGGACTCAATGGCGCTCTACCCATTTATTGAAGACGGCATGCAGGATATCCTCGACGTCGGCAGTGGCGGCGGTTTGCCTGGTATTCCATTGGCGATGGCTTTTCCCGAAAAAAAGTTCACATTACTCGATAGCAACGGCAAGAAAACCCGGTTTCTTAATCATGTAAAAATGAAGCTGAAACTTGATAATGTCGAAGTTGTCCAATCTAGGGTAGAGGACCATGTTGATCAGTTTGATCTCGTTATGTGTCGAGCTTTTGCGAGTTTGGTTGATATTGCGACTGGCGTGAGTCATCTTGTTAAAGACGCAGGCGTTGTTTTTGCGATGAAAAGCAAAGATGAGGTGTTGGATCAGCGCGTAGGACAAATACGATTCGATCAATTGTATCGTTTGAAAGTAACCGGTATAGACGCGCCTAGGCACTTGATCGTGCTGAGGAAAGATAGTCAGGGACAGAAATAGACAGTGTGATATGAGTCTTTGAGACGCAAGCAGTTAGCAATCATGAACAGGTAGCTTGAAATTGGCATTAGTATTAGCAATAACCAATCAGAAAGGCGGTGTGGGTAAGACGACAACCAGCGTCAATCTATCCGCTTCCTTAGCTGCGATGAAACGGCGGGTTTTGCTAGTGGACCTAGACCCTCAGGGTAACGCGACGATGGGCAGTGGCGTGAATAAATCTGACCTTGATGCCTCTATTTACGATGTTCTCGTTAATGATTTAACGGTGACCGAAGCCAGAATCAAAGCTGAGTCTGCGGGGTTTGATATTCTAGGAGCAAATGTCGAGCTGACTGGCGCGGAGATCGAACTGTTTTCTTTGGATAGGAGAGAATTTCGATTGAAGGATGCATTAGTACCGGTCCAGACATCCTATGACTATATCATTATTGATTGCCCTCCCTCTCTTAGCCTACTAACGATTAATGGTTTGGTTGCATCCGATACAGCAATGATTCCGATGCAGTGCGAGTATTACGCACTAGAAGGTTTATCGGCGCTGATTAATACAATATCCAGGATAACGGCAAGCCTTAACCCCGATTTAGAAGTCGAAGGCATTGTGAGAACGATGTACGACCCTAGAAACAGCCTGACGAAGGACGTCTCAGATCAATTAGCTGAACATTTTACAGATAAGTTATACAGAACCGTGATACCAAGAAACGTCAGGTTGGCGGAAGCGCCTAGTTACGGTTTGCCAGTGTTGTACTATGACAAACAGTCCCGCGGGGCGAGAGCATACTTGGCGTTAGCGAGTGAGCTTGCTCGAAGGTGCGAAGGTATAAATGATTCACATAGGGTTGGCACAAGCGATGTTTCGCCCTCAATAGATCCAGCAACAGATAAAAATAACAGGACGCAATCGTAATGGTAGTGAAAAAAAGAGGGCTGGGTCGGGGTCTTGATGCGCTGCTAGGCTCCGAGGCAAAAACAGCTAAATCAGAGCCAGAAGACGTTTCTGGTAAATTGCAGGAAGTGCCTATCGAGTGGATTCAGCCGGGCAAGTACCAGCCCAGAAAGGTGATGGAAGATGAAGCCCTGCAAGAACTAGCCTCATCAATAAAAGCTCAGGGCATTATGCAGCCGATAGTACTCAGGACGGTATCCGAAAATAAATACGAAATTATTGCGGGTGAACGGCGCTGGCGTGCTAGTCAATTAGCAGGCATGGAGAAGATCCCGGCAGTAGTGAAAGACGTCAGCGATGAGTCAGCTATCGCGATGTCTTTAATAGAGAATATCCAACGTGAAGACCTCAATCCAATGGAAGAGGCGCTCGCCTTGCAGAGACTCGTAGAGGAGTTTGATCTTACGCATCAACAGGTCGCTGACGCCGTAGGCAAAAGTAGAACCGCTGTGACAAATTTCTTACGGTTGACTAATTTAAACGCTGAGGTTTCACAGATGCTGGCTCACGGAGACATCGAAATGGGACACGCGAGGGCATTGTTAAGCCTTGATGACGAAAAACAGAGCCGCGCAGCAAGAGAGATCGCTGCTAAACAACTCAACGTTCGTCAGGCAGAAGCATTAGTAAGACTTTGGCTTTCTGAACCAAGCGAGCAGCAGAAAAAGGGAAGAGTTGTCGACGCGGATACTCGGCACCTGGAAAATAGGTTGTCAGGGAAAATTGGACAACCGGTCCAAATCCAGCATAGTGCGAAAGGCAAGGGCAAATTGGTCATTACATATAACTCGCTGGACGAGCTTGATGGTGTTCTCACACGTTTTGGTGACCTAGACTAGTGAGGCAATCTCAGGCGCGACGAGCGGACGGTGAAATGGCTGCTTGTCATCAGATTTCTCCATGTTTATAAAAAAGTAACAATTTACCCAAGTCTTAAGTTGAATGGCTTAATCTAAATCACTATACTACGCCCGCTCGAATATAGGGGTAAATGTGCACTTCAAAATCCCGTTTCGAATCGTATTGGTTCAATTAGTCGTATTAATTGGCCTCGCAGTAGCCTATCTGCCATTTGATGAAGGCGGATATGTGAGAACTTACTCGATTTTGCTGGGTGGTTTGTCGTCAATGCTGCCTAGCGCTTTTATGGCATGGCATTTGACTCGCCCCGCCTCGTCACCAGGTAAAGCGTTTAGAAAGCTGGTTTACGGAGAAATCGGGAAATTGGTGATGACCGCAGTGATATTTACTGCGGTTTTTATCTTTATAAAGCCAATAGATATATTGTTTTTCTTTTCATCATTAGTAGTAAGCATGCTTTGTCATGTGTTTGTGCCATTGTTCTGGCAAACGAGCGTTCCTCTACCGGAGGAACTTTCCGCAACCCAGACTTCGGACACGCGAAATTAGCAGGTCAGGAAACAGAGTAATAAAGTATGCAGAGTGAAACCCAGACTTCCAGCGAATATATTCAGCATCACATAACTAACCTAACGTATGGTAAGTTTCCAGATGGTAGCTGGGGCATTGCCCACTCGGCTGAAGAAGCGAAAGCAATGGGTTTCAATGCCATTCATGTAGATACAATGTTCTGGTCCATCAGCCTCGGAATGGTTTTTTGTGGTTTGTTCTTTTGGGCAACCCGAAGCCTCACAGCCGGTGTACCGGGTACACTTCAAAACATCTGTGAAATGACCGTAGAATTCGTAGAAGACAATATACGGCAGGTATTTGGCACCAGGCCAAACGTTATTATTGGCCCACTTTCCCTCACGATATTGGTGTGGGTGTTCCTGATGAACCTAATGGATCTGATCCCCGTGGACTTCTTACCAGCACTCGCGACAATGGCTGGTATCCATTATTTTAAAGTGGTCCCCTCGACCGACCCGAATGCAACACTGGCGATGTCCTTAGGTGTATTTTTCCTCGTCATGTACTACAACGTTAAAATGAAGGGTCCTGTGAAATTCACATTAGGATTATTCACGCATCCTATTGATCACTGGGCTGCCGCGCCATTCAATTTTCTACTCGAAATGGTCGATCTTATTGCAAAGCCGCTTTCTCACGGCTTACGACTGTTTGGTAATATGTATGCGGGTGAGATGATTTTCATTCTTATTGCATTACTGCCGTTCTATGCTCAATGGGCACTTTCGCTCCCTTGGGCTATTTTCCACATTTTAATCATTAGTCTTCAGGCGTTTGTTTTCATGATACTGACTATTGTCTATCTGACGCAGGCACATGAAACCGGGGACCATTGATCAAGATATCTTTTTAAACATACAAGAAGTTAATACACACGTTGATGTGCAATTGTAGGAGTAAGTAATGG
>ERZ1049444.271-NODE-271-length-53584-cov-8.041286_pt1 | contig 53584 bp, 26 predicted proteins | sample MGYA00383101_ERZ1049444 | MGnify/ENA primary metagenome ERZ1049444 (study PRJEB29581, sample SAMEA5548371) | metagenome | biome: marine; feature: coastal; material: water | depth 50 m | study: Short-term variability in the microbial, nano- and picoplankton... | reverse complement strand
GCCTTGGTCGATCGAAGTATCAAGCGTCACGGATGGATAGTTGAGGTCGGCGATCATGCTCCCATCTTGGACGGAAAGCCAAGCGTGCGTTGAGTCGACTTCACCCGAAACGACATCGGGTATGTAGAACACTGTGGAGCCGCTTTGTGGCCCAATCATACCGGAGTCGATCGGTTGCACAGTCCAGCGAACCGTTTGCACATCAATATCAGATGGTGGCGTGAATTCCAAGGCATTGAGGTCGAACGCCGACGATGTGACACGAGAGTCGTACACGGTGCGTCCAGCCATGTCATCGTCTGCATCTGCAAACAGGATGACGCGCCATGCAGATGGCGCATTCACGCTGCTTGGAAGCGTCCAAGACAGAACGGGTGCGTAATCTGGAAGGACGGCGTGGCTGGTTGCGTCCCACATGATTGAGCCGTTGGTCGGGCCAGCGTTTGTAGCAGCAGTGCTTGGCACAGCAGCGGTTCCGTTGGTCCATGTGAGGTTTAACCATGGCCGATTGGCGGTCAGTCCTTCGGAAGATGTGAAGGTGATGACATTCGCGCCGTTCGACCAAGAGGTGATTTCATTCGATGCATACACCATGAGCGAGAGGGAGGAAGCACCGGAGTCAAGCGCTGCTTGCACGGCCTCAGTGACATCCCAAGACATCCAATCTGCACTCACTGACATTTGCAAATCCACGTATGGGCCCACGTCAACACCAATGTCCCGACCTGCTAATGCAGACCAGTTGTTTGTGCCGTCGTACGTCACATCGTTTGCTGCACCCGTCCAATTTTGCAAGACTGGGCGCACTGCAAGTGGTTCACCGGTTGGGGAACTGAACTCAGAATAGAGGTTGAGGGCTGCATCCGTGACTCGGGCGTTACCGGGCTGTGGCACGGCGTTGAGTGGAATGCGGATTAGGGAGGCTGCTTGGCGGTTGAAGCCGATTGCACCGACCTTCATCTGTGTGTCATTTTCATGTGTCGATGAAGACCCTGAACCAGCCTCAAAGACGTAAGTGTCTTCGAAGTTTGGAAGGTTCAGTGCTGGCATAGCCTCACGATGATGGAGTTCGACTGAAGCGCACGAGCCATCAGGGCATGTTTGCCAAGTTGTGAGATCAGGGAGCAAGAAATGGAAACTGTTCGACCAGTTGCCAATTTGGTTGGTAGCTGAAATTGCACGGACTCTCCAATGCCATGTAACACCCTTGTCGAGAGCAGTTACAGGCGTGTATGTGTTGTTGCCCAAATCGAAGCCTGCATCATTCCAGGACGTGGAGATTTGCAAATTCGATGAGTCGAAGGTAGGCGTTGTATCCAATTGGACAGCCCATCCTCCAACGCTCAAATTGCTGTTGAAATTCCATTCGAGGGTCGGCTGATCAAGCGGTGTCAAATCGACTCCTGAGCCAAGCGCCCATGAACCGTTGAGCGGCAATGTTGGCACTGGGTCGCTTGGAACAGCATTGGAACCTGGAACATAGACAAAGGTCAGTTCAGGACGAACCGAGACAGCGCCGCTACCGGGGTACAACTGAACATCCCGAGTTTGACCGGTTCCTACGCCGAGGACACCGATCATGAAGTCAGCACTGCGGTTGTTGCGCATGGCGTTTTGGACACCGAGGGTGACGTTCCATTCAACGGTGGAACCCGAAGAGTATGCGTTGTTGAGGCTTACTGAGTCGAGCAAGGAGCCACGCTCGGTTCCTTTCGCACCGGCCATGCCCCAGTTGTTCACACCGTCATAGGTGGTCCAAGTTGCACCGTCGGCCGTCCAGTTGGCGAGGTTGTTTTCCCAAACTGCGAGGGTTGGGGCGCTAAAGGGATTGCTTCCTAACGTGAATTCCAAGTTGGCAGATTCCACGGCGTAGCCCGCAGGGAGCAGGTTTGATCGTAGATCACACCGCATGAGGGCGATTGATTCGCTTGGGTAGGTGTTGTATGATACAAACAATTTCGACTCATCATCATAATTCTGGTTTGGCGTACCACTGTCGATGTATGTGTCATCGCATGCCGGGTACAGACCATCATTGGTGCCGTTCCCATTGCTCATTCTGAACTCATAACGATCTCCACCGAGCCAGGTGGACTCGGAGGCACTGACAAGGAAATTCGAGGTGCTCCATGCACCGTATCGTCCATCTGCGTCGAGGTGAGCCATTCGCCAGAAATACATGTTTCCAGTCGACAGAGCGTTCACTCCAGTCATGTTGAACACACCATCGCCTGCTGCGAACGCACTGCTTAGATCGGTGGTTGTGTCCCAGACGCGATCTCGGAATTGCTCATCAGTAGCCATTTGGAACGCTAATTCATACGAGCCAGATGTGGATCCGTCCCATTCCAAGGATGGCGTGGTGTTCGCAGAGAAGTTGTGGCCGCTTTGGTTCCAGACTGCAGCGCCTTGGGCGGGCTCAAGCAAACTGACGGAAGGAAGGCTTGTGCCGCTTCCCCATGCGTAGGTGATGCTCACAGATGGTTGGTCAGCATCCACTGCAGCTTCCGAGGAGTGGAAGATGGTGGAGAGGGTACCTGTGCTGGAGTAGTCGCCGTGTTCACCTCGTGCGACAATGATGTAATCAGCGGGATCGTTCGAGGAGGAGTCGAGCCACGATTGAAGGCTGGCAGTGAATCCAAACTCGAACCTTGAGGCAGTTTGCGAGGTGTTGATGCCTGTTGCAGTTGCACTTGAAGAGAAGACACGGCCGCCATCTTCCCAGTCGTTGCCATTCCCGTTTGAGCCTCGGTTCCATGTGAGTTCATCCTCAACCCAGATGTTTGATTCCATTTCATGCATCGAAAGCATGGAGGAGCCTGAGTTGGATTGGCGTTGGAGTTCGACATTGGCATCAAGGATGGTCGCGTTTGAGGGGAGACCAAGCGCACCAAGGTCCATTCGGAAATGGATGATTGATTCCTTGTTGGAGGTGAGTGTGGAAACCAGTGTGGCTTGATCACCGTACTTTGTGTTCCGACTGAGTTGATTGGCGTACGCGTCTTCGATGAAGGCGTTTGGAAGGCCGAGGTCATCGACAAACACTTCGATGGTTGCGGTGTTGTCACCGTTATCGGTGACATCGTGAGCGGGAAGAACGAACGATTCAGTGGACCAGGAACTCAAGGTGCTGGTTGAGTCCATCGAACGGTAGCGGTAGTGAACCAATGTACCGTTGTCAAATTGTTCACTTGCAGGCACTTGGTATGAACCAGCGGTCGAGGTGGTTGTGAATGAATTCCACATGTTGGAATAATGCCATTCGAGATCGAGGTCGGTCTTGAATTCTGAATCGAGGGAGAATTGGTATTCAACGGCTTCACCTGAAAGTGAATCGTAGGTAATCATTGGAGCACGAGCCGCTGTGAGGATGAAATCACCCGTCATCAATGCATGGCCATCCTCTGCAAAGGTGGAGTCCATTGAACCGCCGGATCCTGCAGCAGTGCTCGAAGAATCAATGGTAAGCGTCGGCCGATTGTTCGGGTTGGAACTTTCGAGCAACTCGCATGTGTACATAGCACCAGTTCCCGCCACCAGCAAATTCAGTTCGCTGTCGCCGTTTGCGGCCGCTGCTTGAGCATGAGCGGTCACGTTGAGGTTGAATGTCCCGTTTGCAGAGGCCCGGAAGGGAGGCTCCCAAGCCCCGCGGTCGCTGAGACCATCGGCGCCTTGCCCGTCCCATGGTGCGTTTGAATCGCTCTGCATCCATGTTGCCTCTGAATCATTCCAAGCCCCAACGCTTGCCGTATAGATGTTAATTTGTGTCATTGATACGGAATCGGTTGCACAGACGAGTCCGAGCGTAGCGGATTGAATCGACGATGATGAGGTCAAATTCATCGGGAAGGTGAAAAGGAGACGACTTTCGTCAGAGAATTCCGAAATGCCAACGTCACCAGAAACAGATTGGTTGCCGATGGTGTTTGGGCTGGTGTCCGAAATAACGGAGTCGAAGGTAGGTGCATCGACCGTCGTCACGCTGTAAACGATGGACTGCTCATCTAGAGCAGGTTGATTTGGCACAGCACTAGGCACCAATAGATCGGCAAGAAGGAACATCATCACAAGAAGAAGTGCCGTTGAAGTTTGACGGGATTCTGACGCGGTACGCATGGGACTCGATGTCCTCTCTGCCTGCGCCATATACTGTCTTTTCGCTTGAATGTCATTCAAACCACCACCAGAGTCAATTTCTTCCGACTTAAGTTCTACAAAATAATTCCGTTGATTGAAGGGCCAATGTTGAAGGGCGCTCGCCGTCAAGAGGGACCCATGAGCGAACTCTGGGTTGAGCGTCACAGACCACAGGCCGTGAGTGAAATTCGTGGCCAACATGCTGTTGTTCAACGCCTGGCAGTCTATTCCGAAAAGAAGGAATTCCCTCACCTGCTGTTTGCCGGCCCCCCCGGCACTGGAAAAACAACTGCAGCGATGGCTTTGACCAAGGATGTCTTTGGCAAGGAGTACCGGAGGAACCTGCTCGAAATGAACGCATCTGATGAGCGGAAGCTGGAAAGCATTCGGACCAAGGTGAAGCAATTCGCACGAACTTCACCTTACGGAGGCGCCCAGTTCAAGATCATCTTCCTCGATGAAGCTGATGCGTTGACAAATGACGCCCAAGGGGCGCTTCGCCGTATTATGGAACAGTATGCTGAAACCTGCAGGTTCATCCTCTCTTGCAACTACTCATCCAAGATCATCGAGCCCATTCAATCAAGGTGCGCTGTGTTTCGATTCAGACCATTGTCAGATGCTGATGTGAACGCTCAGATCCATCATGTCGCCGAAATCGAAGGCGTGAAATTGGAAGACGATGCAGGTGACGCATTGACCCGGATTTCTCAAGGCGATTTACGCAAGGCACTGACAGGGTTGCAAGTTGCTTCGGCCATCAACATGCACATCACACGGGATTTGATTTACGAAACATCGGCAACCGCCCCACCCGAAGCCTTGCATCAGTATTTGATGGCGTGCAGAGACGATGGATTCCATGCTGCACGTCGAAGGCTACGGGAACTGCTTGATCGCTACGGGCTCGCTGGAACTGATTTTGTAAATCAATTGCACCGGGAACTCTACACTGCTGATTTTCTGAATGAGGATGCCAAGCTTGACCTCACCGAATGGATGGCTGAAGTCGAGTACCGTCTGGTTGAAGGCGGAGGGGAGCAAATACAACTCGATGCTCTCACCGCACGACTTGTGACGCACCTCCGTTGATTTCACTTTCACTTTTTGTTTGAAGGGTCAATGAAAACAACAGGGTTCGTACGCTGACCCCAACACATGAACGCAACCAGTGCCCGCCTCAACGATGCTCTTTGTTGGACGCCCCTTGCGCCGTTCATTCGAGCGGTGCGCAGGTACAGAATCGGTCGGCGTACGCGAGAGCAAAACGATGTTCACAGGATCTCGATGTTGTTGAGTTCAATCATGCTCGCTCATGGCGACATGCTCTCATGAATCATCTGCTTCAGGCAATTCTTCAACGATTCGAAGCGTCCACGTGTAGGTGCGTGTGTTCTCCCAAGGATCTCCATCTTCTGAAATGAAGACTGAAATGGTGTGAGTGCCAATGTTGAGGCCCGTCTCGGACAGCAACACGGCAAAGGGTTGATCGCTCTCGCCGTGTGGCAAAAGAGTGGGCGTTCCTGAACTGTTGTCAAGGGTACGACCGGTGTTGATTTGTTCTAAATGTTCGTCCCAGAAAGTGGAGTTGGATGCAAGTTCCTGGTTGCTCGCATCGTTATTGTCAAGGCCGACTGCGACTGTTGCACCATCAGAATTGACGTTGTCAGCGAGGCCGAACATCAACCATACTTCACCGGAAAGCGTCGCGCCTTGCGCCACTGTCCATGTGATTTCGCCATCCTTGCCGTTGTCATTGGCAAACACCAATTCTGTACCGTCGCTCGTTGCGATGGTCCACTCGCCGGACAATTGAGGGGCGACAATGTCGCCCAATGGCGGATTCACAAGCATAAACGAAAGAGCAAGGAAGGTGAACATGTGCAAGAATCCGGATTTAAACCAGGTTCCACGCGTATAGTGCTCCATGAATCGTTCGGGCATGACCATGCGGTGAACTTGAGGAATGAGCACAATCGCTGCGAGCGGAAGGAGGTAGAGAATGTCAGACTTCTCTGGATCGGTACGTGGCATCAAGAAATAGCGCATCAACAGCGACACAACAATGGAAAATGTCAACACAAGCCACATCGATGCGGTGTCCGCTCGTTCCTTTGCCACATAGACCACTGGGTCGAAGGCTTCGATGCCCATGTCTTTCCCGGTCCGGCGTTTTTTCCGTTCCTGCGTACCATCAGAGGACCTGCGTTTCTGTTCAGCAGCGGCCGCCGCCATCGCCGTGTTGAGGTCCACCATGGACCGCCCTGTGGCGTGAAGTGAATGAAGGCTACGGTCAAAATACCATCTTGATTCGGCCGTATCCTTCAAAGGGGGAAGGCGGCACGGGGGAAACAAGCCGGGGTGGCGTAGTTGGTGGCGCGTCGGACTCATAGGGCAGCCTTCAAGGCAATCGTATGACGTGCAAACCCCTTGTGGTGTCTGAGACATCCGAAGGTCGCGGGTTCAAGCCCCGCTCCCGGCACCAATCCAAATCACAGGGCGTTGCGCATGCCGTGCCAATCGGCCCCTCCCTTGGCGACAATGCGAACCCTTGATGTGCCCTCGACCGTTGGCAGAATCATGGTTGATGCTCCACGTCCCGGTGAACGAGTTAAGATTGAGGTCACCAGCCACAATGGCACCACAACCGTGCAAGGCATTGCCTTGCACCCTGCTGCACCCCGCCACATCACCCTCAAACTGGTGAACGGCTACAACGCAAGTTATCCACTTGAGGCAGTTGAAACGATCGAACTCATCGGTGAATACAGCGCACCACAACCAGCCACCCCTCAAATCATTCAAGCTTCAAACGAAGAACTCCCTCGTGTGAGAATCCTTCACACAGGCGGCACCATTGCATCCAAGGTAGACTATGCCACTGGAGCCGTTGTCGCGCGCTTTGAACCCGAAGAACTCGTAGCAAGCCTTCCTGAATTGAGTGAAATTGCTCAAATCGAGGCAGTGAAACTTGGCAACATGTTCAGCGACGACATTCGGCCTCAGCATTGGAACGCAATCATTGCTGCTTCGAAAAAAGCATTCGATGATGGTTGCAGAGGCGTCGTGGTGACGCACGGAACTGACACACTTCACATCACATCGGCCGCCGTCGGGCTGGCATGGGCGGCGCGAGGCGGCACAGCGCCCGGTCCAATCGCTTTCGTCGGTTCCCAGCGCTCCTCTGACCGCGGCTCATCAGATGCTGCTGAGAACTTGCTGTCCGCCGTGCACTGGGCTGCATATGGACCCAAACCATTGGGCTCGCACGCCGACACCTCCGTCGTGATCATGCATGCCAATGCAAATGATGGCGTTTGCTCCGTTCTCCCCGGCACTGGTGTTCGCAAAATGCATTCATCGAGAAGGGACGCGTTTCACGCTGTGAACTGTGAGCCACTCGGCATGATTCATAACGAGAACGGCGCCATTGAACACACCCTCCATTCCACGTATGCAGAAGCCATTCAAGACAGCCCACGACGAGGGGTGGCAGAACGACCAGACGCCTATGAGCCGGGCGTTCGAATCGCTCAGTTCACGGCTGGCCCGTGGCTGCATGCTGAACAGATCGAAGCCGTAGCACAAAGCGGCGTTCAAGCCATCGTCATCCACGGAACAGGCCTTGGCCACCTCCCAATCGATGACCCCGGGAAAGATGCTCCGGAAAACACCAAGATTTGGCGAACGCTCACCCGATGCGTCAACAGGGAAATACCGATCGTGGTCACCTCTCAGTGCATACATGGCCCGATTGACATGAATGTCTATTCCAAAGGGCGTAAACAAATCGACATGGGCATCATTGGCCATGGAAGCGTAGCGGCACCTGAAACAATGATTGTGAAGGTCCACTGGGCCTTATCAAATTCAATGACAGTTGCGGAAGCGATTGTTACAGATTTAGCTGGAGAAGGGCGAAATACCCTCATGGTCTAAGCGTTTTAATCAAAAACCGAGACGGAGTGGAGATGGTATGGCAGGGAACTCGAGTGACCGTCTCGAAGACCTCCAGTTCAAGCGAGAGCAAGCTCGGCTTGGTGGTGGTTTGAAGCGTCAGGAAGCCATTCGGGCGAGCGGACGAGGCACGGCACGGGACCGAATTGGACTGCTGCTGGATGAGGGTTCGTTCATCGAAATCGATTCCTTTGTGACCCATCGAACAACCGACAATGGGATGTTCTTGCACCACACGATCGGCGATGGCGTCGTTGCTGGACATGGAACAATCGAAGGGCGTCGCGTCTACTGCTTCGCCCAGGATTTCAGTGTCCACGGCGGCAGCATGGGTGAAATGCATGCCAAGAAAATCGCTAAGATCGTCGAGATGGCGGATCGAGTCAAAGCACCAATCATCGGATTGTGGGACGGTGGAGGTCAACGCGCTCATGATGGCGTGGCTGCACTCGCAGGTACAGGCGAGTTGCTTGACAGGCTTGTTCAATGCAGCGGCCGCATACCAATGATTTCGCTTGTCCTCGGACCTGTAGTTGGCGTCTCAGCGCTTGCTGCCAGCCTTGCAGACTTCACCATCCTCGGCGAAGAGCATGGGCAACTCTTCCTGTCCTCACCGCTCGAAACACCTGAGGTGATCGACGGTGAAGTGGATGCTGCCGGCCTCGGTGGAGCCAACCTTCACGCCTCTCGTTCCGGTATTGCCTGCATGATTGCGGAGGATGAAGAAGACGCATGCACTTTAGCCATTGAAATCCTCTCTTTCTTGCCCGATCACAACATGGCAGACCCGCCAGTTGAAGAAACGGCTGACCCAAAAACCCGAAAGAACACCGTTCTCGAAACCCTCGTACCCGATAATCCAAACAAACCCTATGACATGGTCAAGGTGGTTGAAGAAATCGTGGACGACGGAATCTTCGTCGAGTTATTCGAAGCCTATGCGGACAACATCATCATTGGCTTTGCTCGACTGGAAGGACGCACGATTGGAGTGGTTGGCAACCAACCAAAGGTTCTGGCGGGTTGTCTTGATATCGATGCATCAATCAAAGCAGCCCGATTCATCCGCACCTGCGATGCGTTCAACATTCCTCTTGTCACCTTCGAAGATGTCCCTGGATTCCTACCGGGTGTCGTCCAAGAATGGGGTGGCATCATCCGCCATGGTGCAAAGTTGTTGTTTGCCTATGCCGAAGCCACGGTGCCGAAATTGACACTCGTAACTCGCAAAGCCTACGGCGGCGCTTACCTTGCCATGTCGTGCAAGCACTTGCAAAGCGATTACAACGTCGCATGGCCCACCGCCGAACTTGCCGTCATGGGAGCGGATGGTGCAGTCAATATCATTCATCGACGAGAAATCAACGCTGTCCCGGATGAGGAAAAAGAAGGCGTTCGACAAAAACTCGTGGCGGAATACAAGGCCAAATTTGGCGACCCATATGTGGCCGCCCGGAATGGCTGGCTGGATGATGTCATCGAACCTGAAGAAAGTCGAATGCGCCTTTGTCGAGCCCTCAACATTCTTCGCTCAAAGCGTGAGTGGAGCCCACCAAAGAAGCACGGCAACATCCCACTGTGATCACTGCTTTGCACGGGCCCGAGCAAGCAAACCACCTGCTTCCGCCTCCCTTGCTTCCGGAGCAGCAGGGGCTTCTTCTGTCGCAAACCCAGTGACCTGTCCAGAACCTTGGCGGCGGGAAAGCAAGACGATGATGGCCACGGCAAGCAGAAGAATGGCGCCAATGACACCGATTGTGTCGAGCGGGAGAGTGCCTGCTGAATCGTCTGTCTGCACGACGGAAGGGGTATTGTCTGTGCCACCTGAAAGATTGACGGTGAGATAGGCTACTGATTCCATGCCAAGGTCCGCATCAATCACAGCGACTCGCAACTCAACCGTACCGTTCGCATTCGCTGGATATTCGATGAATGTGAGGCACCGGTTGGTTGCTGTGGATTGATCAAGGCTGCAGGAATGGCTCAGGTTTTCGAGCATGGTGCCAGCAACTGAAACATTTGCTTCTGATGGAATTGCGCCATCCGGATCGTAGACCCACCACATCAATCCGCCGGAACGCTCGTCGACAGCATTGAGCTCCTTGATGGTCACAGCAGGGGCATCTGGCACGGCAATCACCGTGATATTGAGCCTGGCCACATGCGTGTTTTCGCCATCGCTGACATTGAGATAGATACCATCTTCGAACCCATAGTAATCCATGGTGCCGCTGATGATGATTTGTGAGGCTGCGCGAACCACATCGACATTCGCTGATGCGTCACTAATGGTCCAAAACAGCACATCACCATCGATATCCCAAGCCATCTCACTGAGATTGAGTGCTTTAGAATCGTCTTCATTAAGTTCGACATCCCAATATGATGCGTTAATCGTCATAGCGTCATTCATCGGCTCGACATAGACTGGCACGTCGAGTTCAACAGGCAGGTTGACGCCATCGCCAACCAACAGGTGAAGCACTGAGGCCCCGTTCATGTTAAGGCGTGGCGTGATGGTCAACACCCCTTCACTGATGACAAAGTCGACAGGACCGTTAGGCCCTTGGGTTGCACCAGAGATGCTTGCCATCAAGACTTCACCTTCGGGATCGTTTGCGTAATCCGAAAGAACCACAGTTGTTGAACCGCCATCCTCAACCAGGTTTTGCATAGGTACTGTCTGGGTCACGACCACTGCATCATCGACAGGTACAATTCGAATCATTGCTTCAACTTCAGCTTCGTCAACAACACCGTCGCCATCAGCACGGAGTTGGAGCCGGATATCTGCACCATCAACATACTCACCCGGCGCTGTGTGGAAGACAATCATCGTGTATCCATCTGAACTAATTGATGTACTGAAGTTTTCAGTTGCGCCACCGGTGAGTTCTGCCTCTACAAACAACACATCTTGTCCATCAGGGTCGAAAGCGAAGAGAGAGGCATCGATTTCGATGCTTCCCCGTTGTTCTACATCAATGAAAGGCACTGGAGCAGTGAGCGAGAGAGGGGCATCGGTTCTGTTGAAGGCATGATGAAGGGTTGTTGGCGCACCCTCCACGCGGAGTTCCAAATGGAATTGGTGAGGCCCTGGCGCTACATCTGCCATCGGGAACAAACACTCCGCCTCACCGTTGCTGAGCAAGGTTCCTGAGAATGGCGTCATGCCAACGATCGCACACACAATCTCCACAGACCAATCCGAAGGCACCTCGTCGTGTGTAGTTCCATCTCGAAGGGTCCAAGGAACACGCCAATTCACAGTCTCGGAGGTATTGAAGGAAGTCCGGTTAGCTGGAGCAAACGTATTATTCCCAGTCAAAATAAGGTCACTGCCTGCAAGGTTTTCCTCAATGTAAGCATTCGGATCGCTCAACGTATTAGCATCAGTTGGTCTGTTCATTGCCGTTCTAAAGGAGGCATGATCACCTCTCAAGGTGAGGTCGAGGTACGGCACGAGGTGATCGGCCGTGCGTTCAATCTGCTGTTCCTGTGTAATGGAGGCATCTTCGTCGTCAAGCGATTCAAAGAATGAAGTTGATGCTTGGAATTGGTAATGATTGGCTCCGAGGAGTTGCATTGCGTGCCATCCAAGGTCACCGGTTCCGTTCAGAACAGCCGTCACATCGTTGAATTCAGCGACAGCATCGAGTGTTCCTGTGATGAAGAGTCCTGTTGATGGTTGTGCGACGTCGACCGTCCAACCCTCGGGGGCGAGGTCCATCCAGTGGTCGCCTTCATCCCATGAGGAAAAATCGGCACCCAACCCAAACACTGCACGAGGTGGTTGAGCATTTGGTGTCGCATCCCGTTCGTTCCAAAATGGCATGACTGCATAAGCAGCAGCAGCACCATGCCCGTGACCACCAAGGCCCCAGTGATTCAAATCAATCTGTCCAAAAGATCCTGAGAGACCTTCAGTGGATTCATTGAGGGCGACCATTAATTCGTACCCAATTTGGATGGATGACAGGATGGCATCGAAATCAGTTGCCTCGGAGACGCCTTCGTGGACAACGACAATGTGGCCGCGCTTTGCCAAGGAAGACGCCAGGAGCATGTATTGCTCTATGTCTTCACCATCATCACCGATGAATTGGACCCATGTAAATGGCCCATTTCCGGCCATGTTTTCACCCTCGCCATCTGCCATTGCCGGATAAATCACTTGCAGGTAGGTGTCAGTATCACCTTCGCCTTGATATGCGGTAACCCATCCAACTGGGAAATCAACACCATCGTGCTTTGGAATGAATGGCAATGCCTCGTCGGGATGGTCTGCTGCAACGCTATGAAAGGGTACAATCAAGAGGAGGGTTACCATGAGAAGACAGCGGAAACCTGTTGCGTTCATGTGCTACCCTCGAAAATTGCTTGCGTCGCCCAAATATGAGTCTTGTTCCGTCATGCATACGAATGAAGCAAGGCTTCTGCGTGAACAAGTTGCGTGAGAAGCAGGTCGATCGAGGGCAAAATGTGTGCGAGATGAGGTGCCCAAAGTGTGGCCCAGCACGACAAATGTTGAGCGACGAGCATCCATCGTCCGTTCAAGTGAGGCGTTTGCATCGCATTCAGCATGCTCTCAACATCCCCTTCAAACGAATCGTAGGCTGCGTTGAGCAGCAGGGGGGCTTGAGCGGCTGCAATCTCAGAATCAAAATTGACACCGAAGACAGCCTCCTTCACAGAACCCGTGCACCGAGTAAGCAATTCATCGGGAAGAGCCCTCCGTGATTTAGCAACGTGGACTTGACCACCTGCGTCAAGCCAAGTGGAGGCGACCGAGCGTGCAGCACCTCCGCCGCCACACAACGAAAGAACGGGATGAGAAGAAAAGGAAACACCAAAGTGTTGAGCTAACGCGACAACTCCAGCGCCGTCTAAACCAGCGCACCACCATCCTTGTCCGTCCCATCGAAGGGCATTCACTGATTGGTAGCCCATCGAGTCATCAATCGCTGAAACGGCGGTGCTTGACAGTTGATGTTTGAGGGGCGACGTTAGATTCACCCAGATTTCATTGCTAAGAAAACCTGTGGGCAGAGGTAGTTTACTGCCCGTAGCAACTGAACGAGCGGCCGCTGAAACCGCCACCTCACCTGTTGGTGCAAACCGATCATCTGCGTCCTCAACCGCCATGCCAGCTTCGATGGCTTTAGACAGAAGACCGGTTGTGCGGAATTTACCGAATGGTGCGTTTGTATATGCCCAATCCGGAGCAGAAGGTACAGAGCCAGCATACCCCCAAGCCAGTGCGTCTTCGATTGTCGAGGTTGGAACAAGATCGGTATTTTTTAATTTCAAATTGAATTCTTTTTTGCCAAGCAAATCCAACATTCTGGCGTGAACTAAGCCAAGCAGGAGGGGCGACAATGAATGAGCAACAGGGTCGCCCGCAATCGCATAACGAACCTCACCCATGCCCCGAACAGAGGCTTCAACCCCTTCAACCTCTCCCTCAAAAAACAAACCAGTCGGGATAGAATTCAAAAGGGAGGCGTCCTTAGGATTTCCCATGCAAGCAAATGTCGAAGGAGCGAAGTCTGGCTTAATTTCGTTGTTGACAGGACTTCTCGGCCTGTACTTCACCGCTGCGATGTGGATGGAACTGCAAGATTCCCTCGGAATCTTGATTGGGGCGCCCTTGGCAGTTGTTGTGACCACGACCATGCTCATAATTTTTCAATCCAAAAAGCAAGAGCGAGAAATTGGATTGAATGGTGATTACAATCTCCATGAGTCATTTCTTGACGACAACACCGACCCTCTTGGTGTCCAAAAAGGACGCAATCCGGTCACGCCCATCATTCTTCTTTACGGACTTATCGTGCTCATCAATGAAACCGCCGGCGCTGGAATCATTTTCAACTGAGGCGGGTTTCATGTCCGGCCTAATGGACGTATTCATGATGAAAGAACGTGTGAATGAAGGAACGAACCCGATTTTCATCATACTGGAAAAGGCATCAATTTTGATAGCCTTACTGATCGTTTTCGCTATTGGCCTTGCACTGGACTTACCCGAGTGGGGCGTTGGCACCCTTGTTGGACTTTCTTTGGGACCGATTGTCTATGGACACTATTACTTTCTCTACATTCGCCCATTAATGGCAAAGAAATCAGGCGAAGATTGAAGACACCACCCTCCGTCTTCATCATGGTGGCACCATGGGCTTAATCGGCGACTTTCTAGAACTTTTAGGACTTGGCGGCATTTCAGGCGTCGATTATTTATTCGCAGCAATGGCCATCATTGGCACATTCTTATTCCTGGTTTACTTTGCGCTCATCTTGATTGGTGGGGCCGCAGATGGAGCGCTTGGTGCTGTAGGCTTCGATGTTGACTTCGACATGGGGGCCGAGGGCGTGTTTCACATGCTCACCCTCCAAGGCCTTCTGAGTTTCATGATGATGTTTGGAATCTTCGGCTTGGCCGTAACACAATCAGGTGGCCCCCCAACCATGGCAATTCTTTCTGGAACAATTGCTGGAACGTTATCCATGTGGTTAATTGGAAAGGTGTTCCAACTCATGAAGGGGCTTGAATCGGATGCTACTGTCAAACATTCACAAGCCATTGGAGCCCAAGGCAGAGTTTACATGACACTCCACCCTGGTCAAACCGGTCAAGTGCAAGTCGAGTTCCAGAGCGCACTGCGAACCTGCAGCGCGGTTCTTGAGGACGAAAGTGCAACTCTTGCAACTGGAAAATTTGTCGAGGTCGTTCGCACCATCGGTGAAACTTTGATCGTCCGAGAACTCCATTTGTCCGACCAAGCGTCGGAATGATCAGCACGAGGGCCGCTTGAATCGGCCAAGTGAAAGCCATGTTATTCGGGTCAAGACTGATAAAGGGCGCATCTAATGGAATGGCATGGCAGGCGAACTTTTAGTAATCGGAATTGGACTTTTCCTCTTCGTACTCATCGGAACAATCTACGTGGCAACAAAGCGATACAAGCTAGCACCATCTGACCAAATCCTTGTCGTGTATGGTAACGTGAAAGACAAACAATCAGCAGAATGTATCCACGGTGGTGGAAAGATTGTCTGGCCTTTGATTCAACACTACGCATACTTGTCGCTGCGCCCTATGACGCTCAACATCCCCCTCAAGCACGCTCTCTCAAAGCAGAACATCCGAATCAACGTTCCTTCATCTTTCACAATCGGTATCTCAACTGAGCCATCGATCATGCAGAACGCAGCAACTCGTTTGCTCGGCCTACCACAAGCCGACATCGAGAAGCTCGCAGAAGACATCATCTTTGGTCAACTTCGATTGACCGTTGCGTCCCTCACCATCGAACAGGTTAACCAAGACCGTGACTCATTCCTGCGAATCGTGTTCACCAACGTCGACACGGAACTGCACAAACTCGGATTGTACCTCATCAACGTCAACGTTGTTGACATCACCGACGAGCGACAATACATCGAGTCGATTGGTACCAAGGCAGCAGAGACCGCTGTCAACGAAGCGCTGGTTGAGACCGCTATCGCTCGGTCCACTGGTGAACTCGGCCGTGCGAAAGCAGACCGAGAGCGTGAAGTTGGTGTCGCACAAAACTCCGCTGAGTCCGAAAAGGGTCAGAAGGAAGCAGAAGTCAACCGACGTATTTTCGTCATGCAGCAAGAAGCAATGGGTAAGCAAGGTGAAAACGTTGCAGCCGCAGAGATTGCCGACTTTGAAGCAGATCTACTCGTCAAGCAAGCAGAAGCACGCAAGCGTGCTGAAGTCGCTCAACGTATCGCACAGAAGGAAATCGAATCCGCTCAGTACGAACTTGAAGGCGAGCGATTGCGTGCTCTCGAAGTCGTTCGTGAAGAAGTCTCCAAGCAAACCGTCGAAATTGCTGCGGAAGCCGAGGCAGAACGCCAACGCCGTATCGCACAAGGTCAAGCCGATGCTACCCTCGCTCGCTATCAAGCAGAAGCGAAGGGTACCAAGGCCGTCCTCGAAGCAAAGGCTGCTGGTTACTCTCAACTGGTTGCAAGTGCAGGTGGCGACCCCCGTGCTGCTGCTACGCTCCTCATGGTCGAGAAGATGGAAGAATTGGTTGCACGTCAAACCGAAGCAATCTCCAACCTCAAGATCGACAAGATCACAGTTTGGGATTCTGGAAACGGAGCAAACGGCGAAGGTGGATCAACCTCCAACTTCATCTCCTCTCTCATGCAAAGCCTACCACCAGTCCACGATGTGGCAAAGATGGCAGGCGTTGAATTGCCAGAGTACCTCGGTCACATCAAGGACGAGTGAAGTCACACGGCGCCCAAATACGGGTCTCCAAACTGCGTCCATAGCGTTGATTTGAGCCGAGGGATTGAAAGCCAAAACGACACGGACGAAGGTCCATGGCAAGCGACTTAGATATTGCTCGAGCAGCAACACTCGAACCGATTGAAACCATTGCATGGAAATTAGGGATCTCAAGCCACGAACTTCTCCCGATGGGAAGAGGCATGGCCAAGATCACCTGGGAAGCCCTGAGCGAGCGTTTTTCACGACCTCAAGGCAGCCTTGTTCTCGTCACATCTGTCAATCCCACTCCGTTTGGAGAGGGCAAAACAGTGACGACAATCGGACTCACTCAAGCCCTGTGTGCCATTGGCCAATCTGCAACATGTGTGATTCGTGAGCCATCAATGGGCCCAGTGTTTGGCATCAAAGGCGGTGCTGCGGGCGGCGGTCAATCCCAAGTCCTCCCAATGGAAGAAATCAACCTCCATTTTACAGGGGATTTGCATGCCGTTACTTCGGCGCATAACCTTCTTTCAGCCCTTGTCGACAACCACATCAAGCACGGAAACGCAACAAAACTCGATCCAACTCGCATCTTTTGGCCAAGGGTCATCGACATGAACGACCGTGCGTTGAGAAGTGTCACCGTTGGCCTTGGTGGGCCTGCAAACGGAAACCCACGGCAAGATCGATTTGACATCACAGCAGCGAGCGAAGTCATGGCCATCTTGGTCCTTGCAAAAGACTACGCAGATTTGCGAAGCCGGCTTGGTAACATCGTGGTTGGTCAATCGACAGAAGGAAACCCTGTCAAAGCAGAAGAGATTGAGGCCGCAGGCGCCATGGCACTGCTGCTCAGAAACGCGTTCCTACCAAATTTAGTTCAAACCCTTGAAGGTAATCCAGCCTTCATCCATGGAGGACCATTTGCAAACATCGCACATGGTAATTCAAGCATCATAGGCGACCGATTGGCGCTTGGCGCTGCAGACATTGTGGTCACTGAGGCAGGCTTTGGTTCCGACATGGGGGCTGAGAAATTCATGCACATCAAGGCAGCGAACTCGGGTAAAGCCCCAGATTGTGTGGTCATGAACGTCACCGTTCGTTCCATGAAGTTGCATGGTGGTGCCTTTGGTAGCCGCGGTGGCTACCGACCGAGTCGAGAAGAATTGGATGCAGAGGACATTGAAGCGGTGAAGCGAGGCGCTCAAGGAAACCTTGACCGACACATTCGGAACATGGCCGGGTTTGGCATGCCAGTCATCGTATCAATCAATAGATTCACGGCAGACACCGATGGAGAACTTGAGGCTTTAACGGCAGCAGCCCGAGCAAGCGGAGCACATGCGGTCACCCTCACAGAAGTCCATGCCAACGGCGGCAAGGGTGGAGAACCACTGGCCAAGGCGGTTGTTTCAGCGATTCAAGACCATGTCGCTGCAGGCCGTCCGTTCACACCACTCTTCCTGAAAGATGCCCCTGTGATGGAGAAGGTGAACGGAATCGCTAAGCGAATCTACAAGGCAGAAGGCGTCGTTGTCGAAGCGAAAGCAAAGAAACAACTGGCAGCGATCGAATCATGGGGCTATGGGCACCTTCCCGTGTGCATGGCGAAGACACAATACTCATTCTCACACGATGCAGGCCAACTTGGAGCTCCAGTCGGGTTTACAATTCCTGTCAGAGAGTTCCGCCTTAACGCTGGAGCAGGTTTCATTGTGGCCGTGCTTGGAAACATGATGACCATGCCAGGTTTGCCAAAGCGACCGGCTGCGGCAGATATGGACATGGATGAAAACGGCCAATTGACTGGCGTATTCGGGTGAACAGAATGAAAATTTTGAAGCGCGAGCCCACACTTTGGCGTTTGCGTGTCGAATCCAACGATGATCTCTGGACGCTTTCCCACCTCGCACGCCCGGGACTCCAACTGGGGATGCTTGGCGAGCGACGTGACCAAACCACGTCCGGTGAAGAAGGTGGCCGAGCAAAGGTTGCAGAGCGAAAGAAAATGTGGATTCGACTCAACATAGAATCGACAGAGTACCAACCGTTTAGTAAATTGCTCAGAATTCATGGCATCATTGACGAAGCAAAATTCGATGTGGGGTTGCATCACACCCACGTGGTTGAACTCCGTGATGACGTCGAGATTACGGCGGCCACAGCGTTCAACACGGCGGATTACGACCTTTTGCGCGAGTCTGAAAAGGCGGCACAACAGGTGAGCGTCGCTCTAGCAATGGTTGAAACGGACGAGATTGTATTGTTTTACATCACGCCAAGGGGCCTCAAAGAAGGAGCAACTTGGACAATGCGTGGCGGGGGAAAACGCGGCGACCTCAAACAATCCTCTGGAGTCACTGCAACCTTCCGCTCCAATGTCATCAAGGCTGTCAAGGCCACACTGGATGAAACAACGCCACTTCTTCTCTGTGGGCCCGGGCACGCAAGGGAAACGCTGCTCAAGGAGTTCCAATCATCAGGCGAAGTTCGATTCATGAAGTCAATCGCGACCTCAATGGCTGGACGAGCAGGCGCCAATGAATTGCTCCGAGAAGGCCTAGCCGGCGATTTACTCAGCGAATACGCCATCACCAAAGAAACGACACTGCTGGATGAAGCATGGAAGCGGTTGTCGACCAACGGAGCCGTAGCATACGGGCCGAAGGACCTCATGAGGGCCATGGAGGAAGGTGCCATTGAGACGTTTTTGATCACAGCCGAACTGCTGCGAAGCACAGAAGCATCCATTGGTGGCATGCAATGGTCCACATGGGTCAACGGACTTTCCGCAATTGGGGCAGATCTGGTACAGTGCTCTTCAGACCATGATGCTGGTCAGCAGTTGATTGGAATGGGTGGGGCAATTGCCCTTTTGCGTTACACAATGTGAGGAGAAAGAATGAGAATCGTGACCCTTGATGAATTAGGAGATCACCCACGGCAAGCCATGGCTGGCGCACGTTGGTTGGTGTTGAACGGTTCACAAGTCGCTCAATCCACTGGCTTGTTGATGTTCACAGAACTTGACGATATTCTCGTGGCTGTCGACCATCGAGGGGCTGTGCCTCAACCAGGCTTATGGCAGCGGGCCGTCCATTGCATCATGATTGACGGAACCTCGGAGGAGGCAGAAGCATTTCGACGCTCCTCAGGCATCACCAAGGTGATCGCTCAGTCAGATGAAGCGATTGAAACTCACCTATGGTAGATGGGTCTGGAGGGATTTGAACCCTCGATCAACGCCGTGTAAGGGCGGTGTCATAACCACTAGACCACAGACCCAAGCCGTCGTGGAAGCCCCGGTTCTTGAAGCCATTGCAGGAGGGTTAACCTCAAAGGCGATGAGCCGCGCCCTCAAAATGAATGGATGAAGATGTCCAAGCGGCCGCTGCTCGGCTGGTGCGCCGCCTCAAAGAGGGTGGCCACACCATCACCGTAGCAGAATCTTGCACCGGAGGATTGCTCGCAAGCGCCTTCACTGATATTGCAGGTGCCTCGCAATGGTTCAACCAATCGTGGGTGACTTATTCGAACGAAGCCAAAGTGACCGAACTTGGCGTCAGCGCCGACCTTTTGGAAAAGAAAGGGGCTGTCTCAGCAGGTGTCGCTATGGCCATGGCGCAAGGTGCTGTCAAGCGAGCAAATGCAAGCATTGCCATTTCCATCACCGGCATCGCAGGGCCATCTAACGATGGGACCAACAAAAAAGTCGGCATGGTGTATGTCGGCATTGCATCCTCAACAAACTGGGCGAACGCCGAATCCACGCAAATTGGCGGGAACAGAGCTGAAAATAAAATCGCATTCGTTCACTTTGCCCTTCTTACAGCCATTCGTTGCTGGGACGACGCAATGGCCCTCGCTGAGGAAAATAAGCGAGCTGAAGATGAAGCCTTGGTGGCGAAGGCCAAAGCAGATGCACTCTTTGAAATCGAACGTGCGCAACGAGATGCTGCGACACGCGAAGCCACGCCTTGGAAGGACGATGAGTGGGATGGCACAAAGGGCCAACCTGGCGAAGACGATGACATCGAAACCGACATCGAGTGGTAATTCACTTTCGCCTTTCAGACCTCACCCACCGGTGTGCTTTTGGAGGGGCCACGCCACCTTCAGCCCATGGGTGCCCCGTGGGAAGAGATTCTCCCTGTTCTTCGGAAGAGGGGTATTGTCCCGACCGCATCCGTACGGCAAGATTTGATCGAATTGGACGACCTCCAATCCGTGCTCGATTGCGCTGAAGCGGTTGGATTTGAACGCGGCTTCCTCACTGCTGATATCCTCGAAGACATGCTGGCGGTTTGGCGGGGAAAACGGCGAATGATGGCTGCGTCCACCTCCAACGTTGCAGTTGCTGCCCCTACCACCCCTGCAAAAGCGGCGCCAGTCCAAGTGGCAAGCGATCTTGGACGAACCATTGCTCCCGTCCACGAACCTGAACCACTGGACATTCGATTCCGTAACAACTTACCAGATTGGAAAGAGTCTGATTTTAGCGAGCATGCGAACGATGCGTCGAGTGACATTCTGGTTCACTTTGATATCACAGGAAACAGCACGACTGAAGGTAAAATGTCAGACATTACATCCTGCTTCAGCGACCGTTTGCAGAGCATTCGAAAGATGATTATCCAGAATTCAAGGCTCCCGAGAACCCCGACTGAAATCGCACGACTGCATGCAGAAAGCAGTCGATACCAAGGCTATGAGAACAAAGCCGTGGCCATTGGTCTCGTCAATGAACCAAGGTACACCAAGAATGGACATCTAATTTGGAACCTTGAGGATGAGACAGGTGAACTGACCTGTTTACTCACAAAGCGAAAGGGCGATGATCGTGATCGTGCCCATGAACAAATTCTGGAAGCCGGATTGATGCCAGATGATGTGCTCGGAGTATCGGGGACCTTCAGTCAAACGGGTGACATGTTCTATGTGGACGATTTGCATTTCCCGATGAAAGACCGGCATGTGAAGGCAAGTGCAGAGCATGGCGTCAGTGTGGCATTCCTGTCTGACATCCACGTAGGGTCCAAGACCTTCCTTGAGGCCCAGTGGCACAAGATGGTTCGATGGTTCCACACCGACCCTCTTGCTAAGACCATCAAATACCTTATTCTCTCAGGAGATTGTGTCGATGGGGTAGGAATCTATCCCGGGCAAGACAGCGAATTATCCATCCCCGATTTGTTTGGGCAGTACCAAGAATTTGCACGCCTGTTAGAACTGTTACCCGACTGGGTCGAATGTGTAATGCTCCCTGGAAACCACGACGCTGTCAGGCCCGCGGAACCCCAGCCTACATTCGAAAAAGACATTCAACAAGATTTCAACACCACCACCTTCGTCGGAAACCCATGTGACTTTTCGCTGCATGGCGTTCGTGTGCTATCCTACCATGGAAAGTCGATTGACGATTTCGTGGCAGGCCTTCGAACGGTGACCTATGCCGACCCGGTGGAAGCAATGCGACAAATGCTGCGTAGGCGGCACTTAGCCCCCCAATGGGGAGGAAAAACGCCATTATCTCCTGAACCGGAAGATGGGTTAGTGATTCGTGAAGTCCCTGACATCTTTGTCACTGGGCACGTGCATGGTCATGCATGCATCGACTACAAGGGGACGACGCTGATTTGTTCAAGCACATGGCAGGATCAGACTTCCTACCAACGGATGCTCGGTTTCCAACCGAAACCGTGCATGCTGACAATTGTTAACCTGAAGAGTCACGCAACAACGGCCATTCCATTCGCGTGAGATTCAAACGCCAAGGTATGGCGCAACATCAAGCAGGTTTTTCCCCATCACAATTGGCACACCGGCTTCCTCAAAGGATGAGATTGATGAATCGCGGGTTGGATTGAATCCAATGAAATGTCCACCCTCAATGTGCATTGACAAATCCATTTCGGAATCACCGAGGCTGACACAACCTTCTGCTTGTAAGCCATTCATTTCCAACAAGCGTTCGATGATTTCGCCCTTGCCAGTGGCATGGAGGCGACACACACCCTCGTCGCTCAAGGTGTCATCATCATTGAATACAAATCCATTCGCAATCCAATCATCAACCTTTAGCATTGCAGCGATGGAGGCCACAAACAAGTCAACACCAGCGCTCACAATGGCAACGAATATGCCCTTATCTTGCAGTCGTTGCACAAGTTCTCTGGCACCCGACATGAGCTGTACACCGGCATAGGCACGAAACAAGTCATCCCTGTGAATAGGATCCTCAATCGATTTCCATTTCTTAATGTCAAGGCGCATGAATTCTGTGTCGGTAATCTCACCGCGAATGAATCGTTGCAAGTTTTCGGAGTTGTCAGTACCAAAGTGATCGTGCAATGTACGCCAAGAACTGACCGCATCGACAAGGACACCATCGCAATCGAACACCACACATGTCACATCAGTGAGCGGACTTGGCGCCGTTGAAGAGGTGTTCATGGCTCACGCAGGTTCGTCTGCTTTGAAAGGCTTCGCAACCAAGTGCGAGGAAAAGAAATCACCGAAGTGAAAGAAAGGGGGGGGCCGAAGACAGGGGGCCCCTTTCGGAAACCCCCTGCGTTCGGGCAGGCTTTCCACCGCACGGGTGGATCATCCCATCACTGGGATGTTGGGAGACAGAAGGGAAAGGGACCTGAGCCCCTTTCCCTAATGCGTCCGATTGTCTTCACGTTGGTCTTGAACCTCAAGCCTTGGTGTCGTATGACAAATCGTTCCAGGTCTTGAGCAAAGCGCCCTTTCCTACGTTAGGTGCGTAGGTCAACTGGATTGTCACGTCTTCCAAAGGTGTGCCATCTGGGGCGTGGGTTCGCACAAAGATGGTGTCTCCAGTGTTGAAGGTTGAAACAGAGTCTGCTCCTTCCTTGTTCACTTGGTCGACAAAGGTGACGAACTCGTCACTGTTGTCCGGGTTGAACCCGTAGACACCGTTTGTGTCAGCCATGTTGGCATCATGCGTTGCCGTGTTTCCGTCAGCATCAAGGTAGATGATTCGGAGCACAACAGCTTGTGTTGCCAAGTCTGTTTCAGACGCTTGCACTGTAATTCGCCAGTGGCCGGTCTCAGCATCGAAGCCGTCGATGTCTTCGATATCGAAGGTGATCCGAGGAACACCCTTGGTATCGACATCAGCGAGGCTGCTTGCCCAAACGTAGATCACACCAGAGAGCACGACGGTGATAGCGACCATCAAGATGGTAGCAATCACTGGGCTCACTGCAGCGTCGTCGTCGACCATGGTCTCGGCGACTTCTTCTTCATCATCAGCACGGCGGCTGGAGAAGGCGAGGGCGCTCACGAAGAGACCAGTTAGGCTGACCACAACGATGCTTGGTGCAAACGATGGGACCGAGGAGGCACCAATGGTACGAACAACGCTTGGGAGCGATTGGCTCGTAGCTTCGAAGGTGCCAGGTGGCTGGTTGGCGTGGTTACAGATCGAGCCGACTTCAAGGGACGTCATTCGGTTGTTACACCAGTTGCTGTCCTCAAGGAGTGGTCGACGCTCGGAGGTCTGAGTAGCGTTGCTACCGTACTGTCCAGGCTTGGACCAGTCAGCGCCCTGGATGCCGTTGTTGTTGGCACGGTGGGATGCTGGGTCGTCGGTCTGGAAGCGGTCCGAGACTGCTGCAGTCAAGTCACATGGGTCGTTCAAGCAGGTCAGAACATCCATTTCAACCCACACATTGGTGGTATCCTTGGTGATGTAGACCATTTCATCGAAGTTCACAGTTGTTCCATAGGATGGAACAGTGTAGTATCGAGTTGGCTCGTCTTCTGTGTGACCGTCCGAGTGGTAGGTCACAGCAAGCATGTGATCGTAGGTGAACGGTCCTTCGTCGCCACCAGCGCCGACCGAAACAGTGACTGGCACATAGGTACCGGTCATGATGTTGGTCACGCCGTTGAAGTCGAAGCCAGAGACGCTGTCTAGGTAGTAGTCAGCGACTTGCTCACGAACGTTTTCGACACGGACACCGATTTCGATGTCATCTTGGCCTTGTTGGTAGGCTGCGATTGGCATCAATGCAGTGTCGTAGTTTGGCACGTAGCTTGGGGCAGTTGCGGTGTCCTCGAGGACGAGACGGATCTTACAGAACTCGGAACCAGATGGACCGATTTGGTGGATACCGTTGTCGTTGAGGTAGTCGATTTCCCAATCCTTAGCGTTGGTTGTTGCATCAGGGATCAGTGTGAACACGAGTTGGTCACCGACGATGGTTGTGGTGAAGTAGTTCGTGTATGTGCACTGAACGGTTGATTCAACGGTCCATGTGAGGTCAGAGAGGTTGTGGTCAACATCTGTCATCACAGCGCTTAGGTCGTAGGTCAAGTTGTCAGTCGACGTATCGTCTTCCATCAAGCTGATTTGCCAAGGTGCTGCAGGGATGGAGCCGTTACCGGCTTCCATGACCGTACCGTTCTGTCGGTCCCAAGCAGGGATCACAGGTGCATCGTTCACTGGTGCAACGGAGAAGTCGACATCGTAAGGAGTCGCTTCACTGTTTTCCACAGCGTCGTCAGACAAGGTGAGGGTCACCGTACAGGTACCACCGAGTTCGTTGTTGGTGTTCTCGGTAATGACAAGCTCGTTGAGTGCGTTGACTTCGACGCTGAATGCGATACAGTCAGTCACGCTTGCGTCCCAGTCGTAGACTTGGCGGTCAGGCGATTGCTCGTTTGCCATGTCACGGACGTAGGACTTGCTTGCGTTCGACACGTTTCCGAGGAACTTGCTGTGAACACCAAAGCCTTCTGCAAGGATGTTGGTGAATGCGTCATCTTCGGAGAAGATTGGCAAGCACTCAAGGTCTTCCACGTTGCAGATCACAGGTGCGTCGTTCACGTTAACAACCTCGAACGAGATGTTCTTGGTGTCAGACAATCCGTTGCTGTCGACAACACTGAACTCGTATTCCATGGTACCAAATTGGTCATCCAATGGTGTGATGGTCACAGCGTGTCCGTTCTGGGCCCAGTCGACGAGAACATTGTCGTAAGCGACAAGGTTTCCAGCGGAGGAGGACCAGGTGAGGTCGTCTTCGAGGTCTTGCACGTCGTCAGCCATGTTGGTGAGGCTGAAGGTGTAAGCACCGGAGTCTTCGTTCACGGTCACGTCAGCCAACGAGGCCTGAATTTCTGGGCAGGCACGGGCCATGTCCATGTTCAGGTTCACGTTGGTAGCGAGGGAGACATCTTCGGTGGTTGCCCAGTCGAATTCACAGTCTGCTTCGGTCTTGATCATCACATCGTAGTTCTTTGCTGCACTTGGTGTGTTGCTGCCCTTGTAGGAGCGGTACACAAGCACTTCATCAGAGATATCACCGGTCAACAAGTCGTCGTGCGTGAGCTCGACGGTCATGTATTCAGTGAAGCTCTGCAAGGTGTTTGCACTGTCGATGGTTTGAGTCGGGTGAACCGTGCTCACATCTGCAGTGGTCTCGCCTTGGACGATTGCCACAATGTCGACTTGGTCAGGAGTTCCACCAATTCGTGAGAATGGGATGGAAATCTCTGCGAACGATCCGGAGAAGTCCACATCAACAGTTGCCGAGCTGAGGGATGTTGGTCCCCAGCCGAGGAAACCGTAGCTGTACAAGTCGTAAGAAGACTCACTGTCTGCCCAAAGCACGTAGTTTGCTTGGAACGGCAGTGTGTGTTCTCCACCGAGGTTGTATCCAGTGCTGCTTCCTGCACCATCGACGCTGAGGTAGATGAGCAAGTCGCTTGTGGAGAGGTCTTCACCAGTGAGACCGATGTAGAGGTCGTCACCTTCGATGTATGTCATCATCATGTCGTTGGTTCCGTCACCGCTCATCATACCAGGCATTGCGTATCCAGATGGGTTGAGGGCGTTTCCACCGGTCCAATCTGCATCCGAACCGTCAACGTTCATGACTTCTGGTTGGAAGCTTGTCGACACGTAGGAAGCACGGGTTCCGTCAGTTGACTGAATGAGCATGCTGACTTCCTTGGTAGGCGTCGATGTCAAGTGAGTCGAGGTCATCGAGAACAAGTTTGCTTCGTCAATGGTTGCAGACGAATCGACGATCAACTTCGAGGCATCGATTGTGTTACCGATCGAGGTCACGTAGGCATTTGTGCCAGCGTTGATTTGGTTGTCAGCATCTGCCCAGGTCATGTTTTCAACAGTTCCTTGGGATTCCACGACTTCGAGAGCTGTGGTTGCATCAACCGTACCACCGTCCCAGCGGAACGGAGAGTTTTCGACGTACATTCCAACAAGGCCAGAGGCGTCCATTGGGTAGACATAGACATCATCGCTGTCAACAGCGTAGAGACCAGTACCGGTCGCTCCACCATCCACACTTGCAGTGATTGCAGTGACAGTTGCGTCATCTACGTACACTGCGTACGAATCTCCAGCAAGGTCTGCAGAGCCAGTGAGGATCAAATCTCCACTTGTCTTTACAACACCAGTGTCGTATCCGCTGATGGATGTACCTGACAAGGTCAGGACGTCACCGTTTGCGTTGTCTGCATCAATTCCGTAGGTGGAGGATGTTCCGTCACCTTGGAGGGTTGAGTCAGAGTCAATCACATTACAGTCGCTGATGATCATAGCGCCGTCAGAGAGGGTCACTGTGTTTCGAGCACTGTTGATTGTCACACCGGCACAGTCTTCCATGAGGAGACCGACTGCGTTAGGTGAAACACGACCAGCAGACAACTCAATGGTGTTGTCAGCGATTGTTGGACCGGAGTATCCAGCCGCAGTACCGCCTTCGACCATGAAGACATCTGTACCACCGTCACCGAACGTATCTCGTAGGGTGAGCGTGTAGTTTCCGGCATCAGAGTAGGTCACCAATGGTTCGTAAGCAGTGTTGCTTGCGAATGTGTTGGTAGGCCACGAGTCCTGTGTGCCGTCTGGCTTGTTGATGACAATGCTTGCTTCGTAGCCCCACGAGTCAGTCTGGATGTTCACAGCCATGCTCTTGCCTGTAGCAAGGTTCACGTTGCATTGCACCGGACCGGTTCGGTAGGAGTTCGCACGGATCGTACATAGAGAAGTGGTTGGCGCAGGTGGGTTCGTCATGGAGTCCATCACGATACCGCCGTCTGCGTCAATCAAGGTGTTGTTGTCCACGTCTCCGTATCCACCGTTGATATCGATACCTGCGTGAGCAGCATCGCCGTTACCGTTGATGGTGTTTCCAGAGAGGGTGAAGTCTTGAGCACCGTTCATGTAGATTCCATTCGCCAAGGTGTTGATGGTGTTGTCAGAAATGACAGCTCCTTCGTGACCACCAGGGTAGAATGCAATTGCACCGTTGCTGGTATCACCGCTGTTGAAGGTGTTACCAGTGACGATTGCAGAATCTGCATCACCGCTTGTGTAGAACCAAACATCTGCTATCTCGCCACCATCGTTGAAGGTGTTGTCCGAGATGGTGATGTTATCTGCTCCAAGCACACCGTTGTGGTAGCTGTAGTAGGTCGCACGCTCGAGCATGATACCGACACCACAGTTGTTGAAGGTGTTACCAGAGATGATGCCACCGTCGCCACCAGAAACCTGCATGCAGATGTCTGTGACTTGGATTGCGTTGTTCAACGAGGTGTACCCCTTGTAGTGCGTAATGGTCGAGTTGGTGATCGCAAGGTCTTCAACTTCCCAGTTGTACTGGTTGTTCCAATTGTATCCGTTTGCAACCTCAATCGTAGCAATGTTGGAGAAGACCGAGTTGTTAGCGACAAGGTTTGCATAGTTGTAGAAGTAGTCACCAAGTTGGATACCGTAGGCATCGTTAGTGTCTTCATCCACAGCAACGCCGTACATACCACCGTCATTCATGTAGAATCCGGTGCCACCTGGGCTCTTGCTGTACCAGCGTTGGTTTCCGTAGAAATCATAGACACCAGTTGAGAGCAATGTCGAGCCGTTGAAGTTGTAGTCCGTACCACCGTTGAGGTAGATGTAAGGAACGTCAACCATGACGACTTGGTTGCTCAAACTGGAGCTGATACCACCGTAGTAACCGTATTCGGTCACTGTGCCACCATCGCCATCGCTGAGGGTTCGTGAACTCGAGGTCGAGAACGATCCATCACAAGGAGCGACTGTTTGGTATGAAGCGCTAGCAGTGTACCAGCAGACACGGTGTGCAATCTTCTGAGTCAATGCGATTGATTCAGTGTTTCCAGCCACATCAGTCAATGACACACCAACATCCGCATATCGGAAGTCAGCAATGTTGTCTGTTGAAGAGGTGTAATCATACTCAACTTCAGCAACGGTCAAAGCAGTGTATCCTGCGAGGGATGGCACGTCTTTTCCTGCGCTGTCAACAGTTGCTGTTACGAACTTGATGTCGCTTGCAACACCATTTGCATCGGTTGCTGCTGCACCTGCTGCACCACCGTCTGCATCAAGGAGAGTAACCGTTGCACCAGCAACGGCATTCGTATCTGCAGTGAGGGTAATGTCAACAGTTCGCATTCGAGTGAACAGTCCAGTTCCAGTGACATCGACTGAATCCACATCAATGGTTCCTTCGATGAAGTCCACCTGAGAACTACCAGTAATCACAACATCTTCGACGTTGTTCATGGTCATGTCTGTCAGGGTGATTTCGGCCGAACCTGCGGATTCAATTCCAACAGCGTTGGAAGAGATGGTCATTCCAGTCATCGACACTGGGTTGTCAGTGTTGGTTCCGTACTTGAACGCAGCACCGCCGCTGTTCGTCACGGTTCCAGTCAACTCACCAGTGAGGTCCTTTGCATAGTAAACACCTGCAGAGGTTTGGCTGTCCAAATCAAGGTTCTTGAGGTCAACAGATCCAGAGGCAGAGTTACTGACGAGGACACCATAGGTGCCGCCATCAACTTCCAAACCATCAACGATTGCTGCTGCTTGTCCAGTGATTTCGAGACCAGCATCGGTCGGTGAGATAACTGCGATGTTTTCGAAGTTACCAGCTGCGTATGCGCCACCGAGTTCAATACCAGTGTCTGCACCGGTGATCGAGCCGTCCTTGAAGAGAGGCGTACCGGATTCACGGACGTAGCTACCGAGGTCTGCTGCATTGTTTCCTGCACGAGCGACGAACTCCAAGCGATCTTGGAAGTTGTCAGCACGGTTGTGCAAGACGTCAATGTACATCGAGACCTTGGAAATGTTTCCAGCCGAGATATCAACAGTAGGCATGGTCAAACGAGCACCTTGACCTGGACTCATGTAGTATGAGTAGGCATAATCAAGACAAACGTTGTATGTGGATGGGTATCCGCCACCATAGCCTTCAGGAGGCGTGAATGGTCCGTTGTTACCACCGTGGTAGGAGGTGTAGTAGTAACCCCAGTAGTGGTACGGGTAGTAAGCGTAGGAACCAGTTGGGCTAACTCCTTCGATGTTCTCCCAGCCGAAACCAAACTGATCTGGTGCTTCGTAGTAAGCAGGGTACGCTGGGGCAGTTCCTGGACCACCTGGCCAGTAGCGCCACATGTAGTAGAAGTAGCCCTCTAAGCTCGATGGGTAGTTAGGCCCGTAGGAGTAACCGTAGTAGTCACAAGACCAACTTGGCACACCGCCGGTAGCACCAGCTGTGTAGGTAGCGGTCGAACCGACACCAGACGCTGGGTCAGCAGCACTGTATGGGTAGTAACCGAGGTCAGAGGATTGGGTGATGTTCCAAGCGTTTCCGTCGGTGTCTTCCAATTCAATGTTGTATCGGTCAGTGATCATGTAGTACTTACTGGTCGCATAGTTGTAGGTTGGGTGGGCGTTACCGCCGCCGTAGATACTGTTGTATCCAACCTGCAGGAAGTCGTTACCCAGGTAGGTCGACAAGTCGATCTTGTAGGTCTTCCATCCAGTGTTTTCACCGCTGAGCAAAGTACTGCGGTAAATGCTAGGAAGGGACATACCACCATAGACATCGACACCAACGGTGTTGTCAGTCGAAGTGAATCCGTCAACTTGAGGAGCACCGTTGTAGGCTTGAATACCAACTGCAGCGTTCTTCACAATCACGTTCTCGATGCTGCCGCCGGATGCTTCGACCCAGAGAGCAGTACCAGTTTGACCGGTGTTGATGATGCTTGAATCTGCGATGTCGACAGTTCCGCCGTCCACCTTGACTGTTGCCATGGTGGAACTTGGTGCGGATGAACCGTACACGGTAGCACTGTCGCTCATCACGAGGGTAGCGCCGGAACCGATCACGAGTGCAGCATCTGTCGTTGTGTCTTGAGCGACATCACGTAGGACACCACCTTCGAGAGCGAGGGTTCCATCTTGGATGTCCAAGTGCAGACCGTATGTGCTGGAAACAGCCTTGATTGTACCAACTGCGAGCGTATCACCCGAGACGGACACTGTGAGCGAGCCACCGTCGCTGATCGTAAGGATCGGCGAACTGGTTGCTGTGCTCTTGACCTTTAGGACGGATCCCAAGAGGACGATGTGACATCCATCAAGTTCGAGGTCCGCTGCCAAGGTCATTGGTGTGCTGTCGAAAACATATGCGTTCAGTCCTGCGTTGTAGGTTGTTGCAAGCGTTGTGTTTGCAGCAATCCATGCACAGTCCATTCCCGCTTGGTCGAATTCCACAGGAGCAGGTTCAAGCAAGAGGTCAATCGTGTCACCAACGGTGTATGTACCGTCGGCAGGGTACCATGCATCAGTGTACATGGTTTCGTTTTGACCTGCTGCACCGAAGGCTCGCAAGTTGTGATCATCGTAGTTGTTTCCGGATTCATCAGAAGTGATGACCCAAACAGTTGCCATTCCGCTACCGTCTGTGATGTGGGAGCCAACTTCGAAGAGTTCGCTACCCGACGAATCAACGAGGGTTGCACTGACGTAGTGGCCTGACTTGTAGACCGCAGTGAGTTGGCCGTTGATCACAGCGTTTCGATAGGTGTAGGCCACAGCGATTCCACCGTACCAGATTTCAGAAGAGGACGAGGCCGTAACCATGCCATCAGTTCCATCGTAAGCAGTTGTTGAACCGTCGATGAGCACTTCAATCAAGCGAACATCGGAGTTGGTGTCAGCGTATGCATAGTCTGCAAGGCCTGTACCAGAAGTCGTGACGTCCGTTTCACCGATGGTGACAACAGAGTAACGTGCGTAGACCATTGGATCAACGGTGTCGCTGTGAGTAAACTCAGATTCTTGGATGGTCACTGTGTTAGCAGCAACTGAACATCCGTTGGAACTGAGTCCATCCATTTCTCCACCAGTGATTGCAACGTTCCAACCGCAGCCACTCACAGTCACTGCATCCGCATTCATCAGGTTCATCTTAACGAGGTCTGATGTGATTGCGTTTCCAGTCATTGTGAATGCTTTCATGGAGACATCGTCAAAGGTACCAGGTTGCGTACGGGTCATGGACAAGTCGCCCATGGTCACGTCGTCGAAGACAGCGTGATCACCAGCAGCTCCACTTCCTGTGCTGACAGTGCCACCAGGTGTGATGGTCACTGCAGCTGTACCGAAGTCAACAGTGGTCATTGCAATGGAATCCATTGCTTCAATCGAAACTGTTGCGTAGTCATCTGCGATGAAGTTGTTCAACATCACGTCGCTTCCACTTCCAGCGGCGGAACCAAGGGCGGTTCCGGTTTGTGCGGTGGTTGCGGTTGCAGTAACGTTGGTCACTGTCACGGATGCGAAGTCAACATCAATGAGGTTGACATATGCGTTGATCACGGTTGTGTTCTCGAGGAACAAAGATCCACCTGTCGAACCGTCGACGTTGACGATTGCACCGCCTCCGGCGTTACCGTCTTGGTTACAGTTCTTCATTGCACCCTCAGTGAGGATTGCGATGGTGTCTTCAGCGAAGTCGAAACAAGATGCATCTGTTCCGTCAACGTTGAAGTTGCTCATTGCAACAACTGTGCCTTGTCCACTGCCGTGGGAGAACGCCGAGCCAACATCTGTGAAGGTCACATGGTCCATTGTGAAGTTACCCACGTTGGAGTTGGTGCTTGGCGATGATCCGTGGCGAGAACCAGCAGAGATAACAGCGTCGGATGTGTTCTTGAAGTCAACGTAGTTGAAGACGTGACGGTCATCGGTGCCTGTTGAACAAGCAGCGGTGAATGCCATACCCTTCCACTCAGCCTCGTCCGCACCCTCGAAGAGGATGTGGTCGGTGCTGTTTCCGTTGAGCGTCATTTGATCACAAGAGCCGTCAAACGAGATACCCTTGCCATCAGCAATCTGAACAGTTACGCCAGGTTGGATGGTCAAATCAGCCGAAATGGTGAGGTAGTCACCGCTTGGGTTGATTCGGATTGGGCTGTCGGTTGCGTCCCATGTAGTGTCTTGGGTGATGTCAGAGGTGACATCAGTACCCTTGCCTTCGAACGGCATGGTTCGGTAGTAGACACCGCAATCCGTGTTGCTGTTTTGGTAGCAGTAGTAGGTACCGTAGTACGACCAGTATGGAGCAATTGTTCCTGCTCGAGCGAAGCTGCTCGAGGAGTATGGCAATTGCGGCATGTTGCCGTACCATGTGGTCATGCTGCGAACCAGTGCAGTGGATCCAGAACTCAAGAAGTGCATGTTACCGTGTCGTCCGAGGTTGATACGGTCGTTGCTGTCTGTGTAGTTGTAATCAGTACCGAAGTAGCTGAAGTTGAATCCATCCGGCATTGGGATGTTGTCAGCACACTTGTTGGCCCATGTGTTCCAGTAGTAACTGGAAGCACAATAGTAACCGGATGGGGTACCAGATGAGGAACCCATGACGTCAGATGCGTCAGCGTTCACCAATCCAGTGAGTCCACGGTCGAACGACTCGTAGCTGCTACCGGTCGCCGAGGTGGAGATTCGGTAGTTTGCTGTGTGAGGGTTCGTTCCGGTGATGTATTGTGTGCTGGTTCGGTGTCGGATGGTTTGACCCATTGTTCGGGTTTGATCCATGAATCCGACAGTTGTAGCATCGTACGAGTTGGTACAAGCGTCGTCGTACTTGAACTCGATTTCGTTGGTCACGTCGTAGAAGACAGCCTGGTAAGTACAATAATCATTCGAGGAGTAACCCATGTCTCGCCATTCGACGATGAACATCTTGTTCGGGTCACCAACTTCGAAGGTTTCTGTTGAAGTGGTCTTCGTGTTGATTCCGGATGCAACGGTCGAAACGTCTTGAGCCTTCATGTAGTATTCCACTGAGTCGCCGCGCTCGAGGTCTTCGATATCTGCAGACCAGTCGCAGTTGCCGATTGCACATTCTGCATAGGTGCTACCAGCTTCTTTGGTCATGAGAACAGCAGTCCAGGTGCCGGCAGTTCCGCCATCAGGCGTCACTCGGTAGTACATGGTTGGTCCAACGCCAACGGATGTGTTCACGTTGAGTCCCGCTGGTGGGTCTCCTGCGTCGGCAAGGACAACAGAGATCGTTCGAGTCTTGCTGTGGGAATCTGCAAGAGGTGAATGGGTGAATTCAGGCTTGAACGTATCAGGTGTTGGCGCAACATTGCCGATCTTGTAGGTGACATCACCGCTGGAAGCGATTCGTCCGTAGTATCCCATACCGAGAGCGAATCCGCTCCACTTGTAGTTCGTGATTGAGTTGTATGCGCCTGCATAGTAGTAAGCAGGGGAACAATCGTTGTAGGAACTGTATGGACTTCGCCAGAAGTAGGTGAAACCGTTGCTGGTCACACACAATCGGTTAGCGTTTGTTCCAGCACCGCCAGTAGCGTTACCGAAAGCGAACTTTCCGAAGTGGCCACCGTAATCGGAGCCGAGTGTGATCTTGTAAGCATTGGTGTAACCATAGGATCGGCTGCTGTCAGCGGAGGTTCCGCCAGACAATGCTGAATCGATTCCAGTAGCGGTTCCGATTCCAACCATTGCAAAGGCGTTCTCGCCGCTGTCGTAGAGGAACATGAGGTTCATGCCTGGCCCGTTAGCAGCGGAGATGGTGAGGTAGCCACCATCGTCCTTGTGCAGTTGGTCGATGTTCGATCGTGTGCCGCCAACACCGTTGTATCCAGAAGATGCAGTGGTGGTGTGTTGAGCGATCCAGTTTCCGTAAAAGTAGTACGAAGATGTGTAGAAGCAAGAGCTGCTACCTGTGCCGCAACTCGAAGTGTCGAATTCAAAGAAGAATTCGTCGTTCGAGTCGAAGTGGGTCATCTGTCGATCGATGTATTGGTTTGCACCTGGCGAGTAGTAACTGCTTGCGTGCACATCGGTTGTGAGCACAGTCAATTTCTTCGCAGTACCAGCATCAGCAACATCTTCTACAGCGAAGTAGTATGGTGTTGGTGTGTTTTGGGAACCAGTGAGTGCAGGGTCGTATCCGACGTTTGCACCGTTTTGGGTGTTGAGGTCTTGGTACTTCCAGTAGTACTCGACGTAGTCGCCAGCCGAGATGGTCGGCGTGGTCGCCTTGAATCGGCACTGGGAGGAGGTCGAACTGCATGTTCCAATGCTCGTTGCGGTCACGCTGGTAAAGGAACCATTGTTGAGCGCATAGTTGAGTGTTGGCGCGTTAGCAGTTGTGGTATCGATACCTGACAAGTCAGTGAGCGTCGTAAAGAATGTACGAGCGCCTTCAACAAAGGAACTGATTCCTGAGTATGGAACGAAGCCAGAAACTGGTGCATCTGCATCTGTGCCACCGGAATAGGTGATTTCGATGTAGGAGTTGTAAGAACCAGAGTTCGAGGTGTAACTGTAAAGGTAGGTGTTTGCAGTAACCTTCTGACCGATTCCGACGGTGCCAGAGTTCGTTTGAGCAGAGGTAATGTAACCAGCTGCTGCACTTGAAGCGCATGTGGTTGCTGATGTACAAACGTCAGCAGTCTTCCAGCCGGTGTTACCAATGCTGTAGGTGTCGAACACAGGGCTGTTCCAGATCGAAGTAATCATTCGACGAGATCCAGCGGTGTTGTAGTTGCTTCCTGTGAGGACTTGACTTCCGGTGAGTGCCCCCGAGCACGTGCCTGTTGGCATTGTGTGGGAGTACGAAGTGAGGGAAGGTGTACCGCAGTTTTCCAGAACAGTTGCTTTCACGGATGTCGATGTGCTACCAGATCGGTAGTTCAAGTACGATTTCCACTTGATGGAGTCAACAGTTGCTCCAGTTGGGAGCGCGTTGCTGGAAGTGAAGGTGTAGCGGTGCCATGGCATGTATCGCATCTGCGCGTAATACTTGTAGGTATAACGGTTTGTACCGGAGTAACAGTTGCGGTAGTATCGGTAGCAGTATCCACCAGCGTTGCTGTAGACCTTGATGGTTGGGTCGATAGCGAGCGGGAACACACGATCTTCGGACATCAACCAGTCAGCTTCCACAGCGGTCGTAATGACAACTTGTGGGCCGAAAACTTGGATGAAGAATGTAGCCGTGTATGGTGCGTCCGAGCCTTCTTCAACGACAAGAGGGACTGGGATCTCGGCAAGGAGTTCACCGGTCTCAACGTGTCGGATTTCGAGGGCTTCCTGGGTTTGGGTCATATCTTCGCCGAGCATTTCGTCGCCGAGGTAGAGCGCAAATCCAGATGGAATTTGCATGGTTTCCGAAAGACCGAACCAAGCAGCGTTTGGCTCAAGCACAGGTCGCTCGCGGATGACGAGGTTCTGCTTGAGTTGCGTCGATTCGACAGTGTAGTCGAGGTCGAAGCCTTCTGCGATTGGGTACCGTAGGACGTTTCCACCAACGGTCACACCTTCTTGCGAAGGAGCGACGCGGTAAGGCTGAGGCGCTGTGCCTGTTTCGTCCAAGGTAACGACCATTGGGGCGATGCCCGTGATGATTGGGTCAGCAAACTGGTTTGGCTGAACTGCAACACCGTAAGCCATTTCAGGAGCGAAATGTGTGCTGTACGTGTTTTCAGTCACTTCCCAACCGTTCGTAGTTGCAACGACATTCAAATTGATGTCTTCCCATGCACCACTGTCGTCCATGAAGTGGACAGGTGTTGCGTGGTTTAACTGCGCAAACTTGCCATCTTCTGTGACGTAGGTCTTGGTCGTTTGGTCTCTCATGCCGATCAGTTCATCGGATGGTTCATATTCATAGTCAGTGTCTTTTACAGCGTCTGGCAAAGCAAAGAGATCACTCTCTGCTGTGTCGTTTGTATCTACAAACTCCACGTCGCTTGCGTTGTTGTCGACGAACCCAGCCATAGGCATTAGGGCCATCAAAGCGCACAACAGCAGTGCGATGCCAATGCCGCTGAAGACTGACGTTTTCTTGTTGTTCTTATTTCCCAACATGTGTCATTCACCCATACGGATTGTATGCAAAGCATCCCACGCTCTGCACCCCTTATAGGAGTTGGGGTGCGAAATATTTGAATTCATGGATTCGGATAGATTGTAGAAACGATGTACTGAACGCCAGAACTTGGACGAATCTCACCATCGGCTCAACCAAAAGATCATCGCAGAAATTATTTGAAAGGAACGAGGATTGAGGTGATTTGCATTGAGCACCCGGCCAGTCCCCTGTTTAGGAACCGTAGGCGGTGAATGAAAGATGTGAGAGCTGCACAAAACAGGTGCCAAAAAATAACTTTCACAAAAAAGAATCGAAGGGGTCCGAGAGGGCCGTCGAAACGGCCCCCTCGGCGGCTCTTCTCCTCGTAAGGAGATGGTGAAGGGTGTGCCTTCAGGTCAGATCAGTAATCCCAATCTTTGTTTTCTTCGTCATCATTTCCACCACGGGAAAGGATGAACGCACCAACCACAAACGCCACGAGAACGACACCTGCAATCAGGCCCCAGGCCACCATTGGGATTTCTCCTTCTGGTGTTTCGCCTGTGACGTTGGTACCGTCGTCAACGTTGGATGTGTCTGCATCTCGCTGGTAGTCGATGCTGTTGAGGGCTGCTGCTGCTGCAGTGTTGCCCAATGCGTCGACAGGCACGGCGGTGAAGTAGTAGGTGTAGGTTCCTGCTGCTGTTGGCTTTTCGATTACCACATCGGTGGTGGTTGTCGAAACGCACGTTGATGGCATGTTTGCTGCATTGAAGGTGCCACGTTGGTAGCACACGTTCCATGAAACGACATCGTATGTTTCGCCAGTTGCGTCCCAATCGACAATCCATGTTTCTCCACTTTCCGAGACTGCGAAGTTCATTGCAGACACGCCGCCGTCAACGGACTTGTCAGCGGTCACGTTTCCAACACCCTTTGGTGTCGAACATCCAACGGTGTTGCAGATTTCGACAACCACGTTGTAGTAAGCGTTGTGAACTGTGTTCGATCCAGAGTAGGAGAATGTGGTTGTTCCAACACCCAACCCGGTGGTGAATGCATCGGTGCATCCAGCATCGCCTTCACAGATGGTAATGTCAATGCTGTCAGATTCGAGCATGGTTCCGTCGACGCCCCAGTTGAGGACAATCGCTCCGCCCTTTGCAGCTGCTGCACTGAATCCAGTGATGCTTGCGTCAGGGACATCTGCTTGAGCGAGTGAACCGCCCATGAGCACGATATCACCAGCAGAGAGCACTGGGCTGTCTGCAGGGAGTGCGTAATCGAACATTTCGGTCGTTGCGTCAACATCGCTTGCTTCGGATGCGATGAGGGTCCACAGACCTGCATCAGTCACATACCAAAGAGAGGTTGCTCCAAGATCCTTTGCCACCGTGACACTCATCGATTGCTCGAGGACGTCCGAAGCCGAGAAGGTTGTGACCGGTGCGTACTCAACTGCTCCGACAGCGCTGTAGGTGCCGGAATAGCCTGGCAACTCCTTGTTCTCGTAGTTTGAGAGGTCTGTGTCCGTTGCTGTGATGGCGAATTCACTTGGTGCGTAATACTTGATTGCGTATGACACAGTGATTCCAGCATCAGTGGTAGCAGAGCCACCGCCGTTGTTCCAGATGGTCAGCATCAATTCTTGGCTGGTCGATCCGCCGTTAGCGTCGTACACAGTGAACGAGACTGGGAAGGCAGTCACATACGAGTCAAGGATTGGGATGGTGCACGATTGTGCTTGGTTGCTTCGTTCGCAACCAGGCAACTCGTTTCCTGCATTCGACCACGAGTATTCGAGGCCAGCAGCCGATGGGTCGTCAACATCGAACACCGTAGCAGACATCTGCAATGGTGTCTCTTGTCCTGTGAACAACTCGCCTTCATTCATCAAATCAAGGGAGAGGATCATTGGGTCGTTGTTACGCACATCAGCCGTCATGCTTCGATCGTTGTTGGACGGCCGTGCATCGTTGGTCTTTCCTTCGAGCGTCAATGAAGCAGCGAAGGTGTGCTCACCGGTGTCGAGGTTGGTCATCATGCAAGCATATCCGACCAACTCGCCAGGTAGGTCAGGGTTTCCGTCACCAGTTGAATCGTAGAGTGAGGTTCCGAGTTCCTTGTGCATGTAGGATGGTTCAAGGCCAGTTTCGCAGGAGTTTGCGACAATGGTTGACTCAACACCTTCTGGATTGGTGATGGTCAGCGTCACGTTCCAGTCGTAGTTAACGGATGAATCGCTTCCTCGGTGCTCAACTTCCACATGGAAGTAGGAGATACCGACGTTGAGGTCTGCAGGTGCATCGTCGCTCATCATGCTGGTAGGGTTGCCAGTTCCATCAGCGTTGTAGCCTTGAGCGACTGTCATTCGAGAGACACGGATGTCGTGGTATGTTGCTTCACTGCCGAGGATTTCGTCGTCATCAGTGCTAGGGTATGCGTCTTGAGTGAACTCTTCTTCGCAAATCTGGTTCCATGTCTCGTTTGTTGCAGGGTCTGTTTCTTGACAGGAGTCCCATTGGCTGTATTGAGTGTAACTCAGCAATTGAGCAGTAATCCCGTAGGATGCTTCCTCAGCGGAGCCATCGAATGTCAAGCTGCCACCATAGGTGAACTCAGTCAAGTAAGAGAGAACGTCTCGGACACCTGTGTCGACGGTTGGAGGATCGGTTGATACATTGGTGAATGTTTCAACAGTGGTTGAGGTTCCAACGACCAAGTCGTAAAATGCATCTGCATAGAGGTCTGTGCCGTCATCGGCTTGGAGAGCGGTAATGTCGCCGCTGCCCTTGAGGCGAATGGTCACGCCACGTGGGTCGAAGGTATCCGACCCGTTTGCGATCACAGAGAGCGTCCAGGATTTGACACCTGCACCAGATTCTGCCAACTTGCCGCTGTCCCAAGAGAGATCCACTTGAATGTCGTACCAGTTTTCAACGCTCACTTCAATAGTTTGTGCGTCGTTTCCTGCATCGGAATCGGATGGCGTATCAGCGAGAACTTCGATAATGTAGTTTCCAACAATGGGCGTCCATTCAATCGGGCTTCCACCATATCTTAGGATGTACTTGCCGCCACCAAGGACATTGCCTTGGGCCAAGGAAGTGAAATCACAGAGGTTCGCATTTCCACAGATGACATCTGTGTTTTGCCATTGGAGATCGTTCCCTGCTGCGTCCTTAGCGAGCAGGGTTGGATTTCCATCACCGTCAGAGAGGAAAACGCTGACGGTGTAGGAGAGTTCGGAGATGTCCACATCGCCGCTGTTTTGGATGTAGGCTTCGAAGTTCGTCGTCTCTCCAGCGTTCAGTGTGTTTCGACAGCCTGCGTTCGTACAGGTCGTTTCTTTCGGGCTTGTGATGGCGATGACTTCAGCATCTGCGCCGGAGCGAGCACTGGTTTCTTCGACATCAACGGTTTCTTGCAACTCGGCCATGTCGATGCTTGCCATGAGGCTAAGCAACAACATTGTGACGAGAATCATAGGGGTTTTTTTATTCATATCTATACCTCCGATGGTTCGGTACTCCCGAGCACGTCATGCGTTGTATTTATACTATAGGAGCGATATTTTGTAAAACTGGTTTAGAAATGGCGGCAGACAACCCCCTCGATGATGCACCACGAATGAGGAAAAAATACCTCACAGTGAGCCGATGAGTCAGCAGGTCGAGACTCGAAATTTAGGAGGAAAATGGATTTTTATCTACGAAACGGATTGAAATGAAAGACCCTTTCAGAACCACTCTGCTCATACTTCGCGTAATGCTGCAGATGGTGGAACGAGCGATGCTTTGCGGATTGGATACGCTGTTGCGGCCAAAACGAGCGCAAGGCCGCCAAAAACCACGAGGGCGATGGTGGCCACAGGAAGGCTAAAGCTCGCCCCTTGATCTTTCCAAAACGTCTCGTAAAGAGCGCGATGGAAGCCAATCGCAATCGCAGCACCGTTCAGCATCCCAAGAACGGCTACCCAAACCACTTCGATCATAAACGTCGACATAACCATGCTTCGCCGGTAGCCTAATGCCCTGAGAATTCCGATTGTTTTGGTGCGTTCTGATACAGAACGGACGGTTACCACGCCAATCCCTGCAATCCCGACGATCAATCCAAGTGAGAGATACGCTTCGAAAATGGCCAACAGTGCCAACACGAGTGACTGGATGACCATGACGTCCTCTGCGATGATCGAAACTTGCACGCCATCACCGTTCAATCCAAGTTCCAGTTGCTCTGCGAGTTCCTGTGAGGCGAGGCGAACATCTGAACTCTTGCCCATCGATGAAATCGGCGAATCGGAGGCGACGAAACTGGTGCTTGCCTGGGCCTCGTCATCAACGCTCACATACATTCGAGTGAGGCGAGCGTCAAATTGTTCGATGGCAGGTTCATCCGCAATCCACACCCCTGCTGAGAACAAATATGAAGACTGTTCCATGAAGCCGGCAACCTTGACTATTTTTGCATTACCGGGATTTGAAGTATCAATTAGCGAAATTGATTCTCCAATTGAAAAACTTAGGGTTGAAAGTCCACTCCCATCGGCGACAGATTCGAGTCCAAAGGAGGCATCCACGATGACCAAATCCTCACGATCGCTGACCGTCATCCACACCTGTTGTTCGGTCGTACCTAGGCTTGGATCCCATGTGTAAAGTGGCAACCCACCGTGCTCAGAGAAGTTGTCATCAAACCCACGCAGAAGGTAGGGCATCCTGTCTCCTTCCGCATTCTCAAGGAACACCTGGCTTCGATGAATCCTCGCTACAGAATCGATGGAATCAGCTGTCGCCTCTGACAGATTCCAATCTGTAGGGTCTGCAGGTAGTTCGATCGGACGAGCACGCGACCCCATGAGCAGAAGTTCATAATCGCCTTCTGCCTCTTCGACAAAGGAACTGGAGTAGTTATCGAATTGCTCCGCATACCCGCTGAGAACAACCACTGAAAAGACGGTGATCGAAAACATGCCCATTACGACGGCCGTGCGAACAGGCGAAGACAACGGGTGGGCGAGGGCCACGGGCAGCACTGGGCCAAATCGCTTGGTCAAGCGTTTCGACTTCCCCAATCGCCCTACGAGGATTGGTGCTGCACTCGTCAAAAGAAGAACACCAGCAAACACTTCGACGAGCCCGAGAACGATGAAGGAGAGTTCATCTGGTGTCATCCCTTTTCGAATTGGATCCAGGCTGTAAAGCCCAACGGTCCACACGAGCAGGGCCAAGCCCAGCAAAGCACAGGTGTTCCGTCCAGCATGCCGATGAAGATGCGTCCACCGAGCGTTCCTTTGCTTCAACATCGAAGGGAGTTCAACCGTGAAGAAAGGCACCAGAGCAATGAGCAAACAAACCCCGGACACGACCCACAAGAAGTAAGCAAAGCCACTGCTTAGGCCAAGCACTGCAAGAATGGCCAGAGAAAGGAGCGCCGCACCTAAGAAGAGAATTTGTAGGAGCACGAGCAACCACGACACGGATTGCGATTGCGGTTGTTTACCACCACGCAGAGCAACGACAATGTTTGTCCGAGCGGTCCACACCGCTGTGCCCCAAAGAGCCCCAATGGCCAAGAGGAAGCCCCACGACCAGCCAGCGAAGATTGAGGCCCAAGTCCATTCAAACAGAAATTGACCAGAACCAACAGAAGAAAACATGCTTTGGAATCCAATGCTGATGAACCAAGCGAGACCCAGCCCCAGCACAGAACCAACAATGCAGGAAAGACTTGCTACCATGGCCCCTTCCATTACGGCCAAAGAACGTGCATCGGATTGAGACATACCAAGCGACCGGAGGGTTCCGAATTCGCTCCGCCTTGCCTCTGCCAGCATCAGCACAATGGTGAGCACAAGCAAAACTCCTGCTGCGATTGTAAACGAACCAAAGACGAGGAACATGGCTGCTAACACACCGGACGACTCTGAAGCCAACGCTGCTGCGTCGACCTTCACGGGTCGGACGTTCAAATTGAGGTCCTCTCTCGAAGCCATCTCATCAAGCCATAAGCGAAGCGTCGCCTCAGCATCATCACCTGCGTCAGCTGGCGTCAAAACGATCAGGCTGCGTTCATTCTCACCGGCAGATGCGAGTTCTTCTGCATCGGTGAGGCTCACCAATCCGAGAACGACAGCATCGAGTTCTGCCAATCCCTCAAGTCCTTCGACATCCGAGTAATACCCTGCGTGTTTCAGCCTGTATGCTGTGTCATCACCGAATGCATAGGGAATCAATCCCTTCATCCAAAACGCATCTGTGTTCTCGAGATCAAGTTCGAGAAGGCGTTGGCTCACTTCGATGGTTCCGTTTTCGGTGGCAAAGGGGGCGTTTTCACCACCAAAGGCCAGAAGCATTTGCGGCACGGTTCCAAAACCGCCTGCGGTTGAGAGGACCGGTAAACGGATTGATTCAATGGCTCCTGAGTTTGAACTCCAGCGAACCAATCCGCCATCATAGGTGCACCATGACTGAGGGGGTGTAAAGAGGGCCAAGGAGGCGACGCCGTTGCATCGTTCATGTTCGGCAGGCACGCTCTGATTTGATGAATCTGTGGGCCAGTCACCCGCATTGATGGTTTCAAAGAGAGCGTTGAGTTCAACCTCGGCGGAGGCGTATCGATCGATGGTCAATAGACCTTCGACCTCGACATAGATTCCATCCTCAATCACCAATTCAATGCCGACTATTTTTGAAGGGACTGGAACTTCCAAATCACGCATCGAGTGAGTGGAAAAATCAGAACTGAAGGCATGAAGTTGAATGGATGACTCATTTGCCTCAACAGCCCACCATGCTCCGTTGTGGGTTGCCACGGCATGCATTGTTCCTGATGAATCGTAAGAGGCCCAGGCCTCCTCATCGAGTTCGGATTCAGAGCCGACGACGAGTCCATCCGTATGCGCAACAAGACCATAGTGGCCATCTTCAGAGAGGGTGAAATCGAGCACTGAGGATCCATCAGAAACACGCCACATCCACGCCTCTCCTCTGCCGTCAATTTGGTAGCCAAACCCTGAATCACTGACATGCCAAAGGGCTCGGTCGCCTTCCCCGAGCGTGTGAATATCAGTGGACGCAAGTGTGAGCAGTGGTTCATCCTCAAATTCGACATCAATGAGAGGCACCTGGAGCACTTCCAACATCGAATCCATTCCGAGGGACGTCAGGTTGTCACGTAAGGCAACCGTATCGGGACCTGACAAACGCCCAAGGCCCCGGTCTGATGAGAGGGTCAACACCCCTGTCGAAGCATCTTCGTCGATGTTCAACCCTACATCTTCAGTGCGAAGCACATCATCGAGGTGAGCTTCGATTCCTTCCACAATGGCAGGAATTGTGTCTGCATCATCGTATGCATCACCAACAGCATAGTACACGGTATTGAGCATTCCATCCATGCCTTGCAAGCGCTGAGCAGTGGCTAAGTCGGTAAAGAGTGCCGGGGCAGCTGTCCCCGCTGCAGCGCCTTGACCAGTGTTTGGAACCACCTTGAGCACTGTGGCCATCGCCGTCGAGCGTTGCCTTTGATTTTCTTCGGTGACATACCATCCCACTTCAATGACATCGCCTTGTCCAAGGTCCAGTTCCTCCGCCAAAATGGCGTTCACAGCGACATGGAGCGTTGAATCTACTTCGTTGGAAGCAGCGAGATCTGCATACCTAAGGCCGTCGTTCAGACCTATATCGGGCCAGATTTCATCAGCATCAATCGTGCTGTTGAACGCCAGCCATGTAATACTGGGGAGTGAACGTAGTTCCCCTTCGACGCTTACACCCGCCACCAAACCTTGTTGTTGGCCTAACAACGCTCGGTCGAGTTCATCGTCGACTTGAATACGAGACCACACATCATTGGCGACATTCTCGGAGATGGTGACGCGCTCACCTGTGGACAAATCCAACCCGGAGATGGTGATGTCAGTTTCACCCCATGCACCTTCGATTTCGTATTGAACAGTCGCATCAAGGGAGTCACCCACCACGAGCGAGGAAGTGATGATTGCAGATGCGATCACCAATCCAAGCATGAGAAGGGCTGCTTGCCTTTTGCGCCTCAACACAGTTTCCCGTGCAATGCGCCAAACCACAAGCCGTTGCGGAACAAGCAACGGTTGGATGAAAATCATTGAAACAAGTCCGAATGAAAAGGATCCAACAAATCGTGTCGCACCTTCGACGGAACACCAACTAAGCAGCCCAAAGGCGAGGGCTGCATCCACAACGGGCACCACCACCAATCCGACGCTGCAAAGGAGGCTGATTTTGTGCGCACGAGTGAGCCCCCATGTCCCTGCTGCAGCCACAATGGCTGTCAGAACAAGCAACACGGTAAGGGCGAGGAGCAGGATTATTCCTCCTCGTGTTGAGCATCTGGGTTGACGATGAGTCCGTCATCCATTTGGATGACTCGATCGCAAAGCGCTGCGATGTTGGCATCGTGGGTTACAATGAGAAAAGTGGTGTCTTGTTCTGAATTCAGTCGCTTGAGAAGCGTGAGAACCTCCGCCGAGGTTTTCGAGTCCAAATTCCCTGTTGGCTCGTCGCAAAGAATCACAGAAGGACGGTGAACGATGGCTCTGGCCACAGCAACTCGTTGTTGTTGCCCACCAGAAAGTTCTGCGGGACGGTGCTGGCTACGCTCTTCGAGACCGACGTCTTTCAATGCTTCAAGCGCTCTCTTGCGGGCTTCATTGGCTCCATGGCCAAGCAGGAGCAACGGAAGTTCCACATTTTCAACAGCGGACAGGACTGGAAGCAGATTGAAGTCTTGGAAGATGAATCCCAGATACTTCGAGCGCATTGAGGTACGCTCATTATCAGTGATGCCAAAAAGCGGTTGGTTGTTGACCGTGACGGTGCCTGCAGTGGGCTCGTCAATTCCCGATAATACATTCAACAGGGTTGTTTTACCACAACCAGATGGACCCATAATGGCCACCATCTCACCTGTTTGTAATGTGAGGTTAACACCACGCACAGCTTCCACTGTGGAGGTACCCGAAGCATAGAGTTTCCAAACACCATTGGCTTGCATCGCTGCGCTCATGCTACAAGGAGGACCGAGTGCGTTGATAAACTACCGCTTGAAACCCGAACCATGGGTGGACAAGGCTACGGTAGCGTTCGTGTCATTGCCTTTGGACCACTGGCTGAATTTCTTGGTTCTCGAAGTCACAAGGTCCAACTCCAACACCAAATGAGCATCGAAGATGTGGTGTTGGAACTCGGTGCAGAATCATGGATCGACAAGGGCCTGATTGTTGCTCTGAATGGCGAGCATTGCCCCCTTGACATTCACCCCTCCAATGGTGATGAAATCGCTCTTTTGCCGCCCGTATCGGGTGGATGAACCGTTGCGAGTCTCCATCTCAAGCCGAAGCCTTCAACACCCTTGGCCTCCACCCACACATTGAGGAAGCGTCATGATTGGTGGCTTGGGTCCGTTGGAAATGTTTGTCCTTGTCGGTGTGTTCTTCATTTTGTTTGGAGCAGAGCGATTGCCCAAAATGGCGAACGCTCTCGGACGCTCCAAGGGAGAATTCCAGAAGGGACTGTCCGATACAACCCGCGCAGTGGACCCATCAAAGATGATTGAAGACCTCGATGCCGGCGGACGCACTGCTGAGCAGCGACTGTTTGAGCGGGCAAAAGCAGTTGGCATCGACCCAGCGGGAATGGAAGTTTCCGAAATTGAAAAGAAAGTCGAAGCCCTCGAAAGCCTAGGATCTGATGAATGAGTCATCGAGCCCTTTTGACGTTCATCGGCGATCCACACACATCGCAATCAGCCACAGAGCCTTTCTTTGAACGGTCCACGTTTGCTGGCACTGGACTTGTTGCTCTGCAGCCAGTGCATCGTAATTCCCAACGCCAGACCTGCTTTGCCCCAGTTGTACCAACGGATTTCGTTGGTCGTTGAAGCGCCTGCATGGTGTTCTGTAGCCGATAGTCATCGGTAACGAGGGTCGCATCAAGGGCGATGGCGAGCGCTAGGACATCCACATCAACATCGGAAAGCCGTGGCAAATCACCGCTCGAGGCAGCCGCTTCTTTGGCGTCTTGAAGCCACGCAGGAGGAACTTCCCGCCATTCAATTGAGTCAAGAGATTGGACAAGAAGGGAGCGCTGCGGGGAGACCCGCTCCAATTCGGCTTGTTGACTGATTGCGCACACACCATCAGCCAGTTGGTCAACCGGCCAGTGGAGCAGAGCGGCTGTGTCAAGGACTCGCATGCAACCATCCACCAGTGAACATACTCCATGAACTCACCGCCCACCCACATCTTCATATCAAGGAGCGCAGGGTTCCAACCATGTCATGGAAGGAGTCCATCTTGGAACTCTTCGATGTCTTTGGCCCTGCGAGTCTGGCGGTGATCTCCGCTACAGAGGCCATCATACAACCGGTGCCACCCGATGTCGTATACATCCCAATGCTGCTCAATGATATTGGGCGAACCGAAGTTGTGATTGGCCTTTGGTTGGTCATCACCCTTTCCTCGGTGTTCGGGTCCCTCATTGGGTATTGGATCGGTCAGAAGTGGGGGCGCTCCCTTGTCACACGCTTTGGTTCTGAGGCGCATGTGCAAAAAATTGAGGCATTAACACACCGATACGGAACATTTGGAATTTTCATTGCTGCTTTTTCCCCAATCCCTTACAAGTTATTCGGGTGGATCGCCGGAATGGGAGAAATGGAAAAGAAACCATTCCTCGCTGCTGGACTCGTTGGCCGAGGCCTGAGGTTTGGACTTGAAGCTGTCTTTATCGGGATCTATGGCGAGCAAGCGCTTGATGCCATGATGTGGTTCTTGGACAACGAGATCCTATTTGCAGTGCTTCTCATTGTTGCCGCTGGTGGCATCTGGTGGGCATGGAACTGGTGGAATGGACTCGAAATCACAGCCACTGAAGGCAACTGATTCCAACGCTCGGGCCCCACATCGGCACACCACATACGAGCGAATCATTATGAAGGGGTGGTCGGTGGAACGGCTGTCGCTCGTGTGGTGTAGCTAGGTCCATCATAGTGGGTTTTCATCCCGCCGACCCGGGTTCGAATCCCGGCACGAGCACTCCCCTCTTTTTTTCGGTCTAAACAGGCCACTGCATTTTTTCATAATGGACGCTAAGCAATAGTGCTCGTGACCCTCTCGAGCACGGGAGAATCAATTCAAGCCAAGGTTCCGTTTTGGAAATCGAGAAGCGCTTGGTGGATTTCTTCCCGTGTGTTCATGACAAACGGTCCATACCGAGCAATCGGTTCGTTCAATTCAGGTCCTGCTAAGATAAGGAACTCTGCATCTTCTTTTGTTGCTTCCAACAACACCTCGTCGCCATCGGTCATCAAGGCCAATTGGCCATCTTGCACCGCACGGCCGCCGAGGTTTACACTGCCTCCAAACACATAGATCATGCCGTTCAGCCCTTGTTCAATCGATTGTACGTGGGCGCCGCCTTGTTCGATCTTCATGTGGATGTAAGTGATCGGAATCACAGTATCGATGACGGCTTGAATCCCCATTGTTTGACCTGCAATCACATTCGCCCACACTTTGCCATCCTCGGAACGAACGCTTGGAATATCAGCTGCTGGAATGTCTTGGTACCGTGGAGCCATCATCTTGTCTTTGGCTGGCAGATTCACCCAAATTTGGAACCCGTGAGATGTCCCACCGGTTTTGTAAAATTCATCTTGTGGAAGTTCAGAATGAATGATGCCTCGACCTGCAGTCATCCACTGAACATCGCCAGGATTGAGATCTCCTTTGTTCCCTGCACTGTCCCGGTGTTGCATGGCACCCTGAATCATGTACGTCACCGTTTCAAAGCCCCTATGAGGATGATCAGGAGCCCCGATTGCAGCGTACGGGTCCCAATGAACCGGCCCCATTTCATCAAGCAGTAAGAACGGGCTCATCAGTGAGCCCATGGCTGCTGGTCGACGGACGGGGAAACCTCCGCCTTCGAGAACCGTGTGAGTGGGTACTGTTGTTTTCAAGGATCGGCGATTCATTGAATTACCCCTTGGACAAGCGCTTCAATCGTGGCATGGTTGATTGGTTTCTTGGAATTCACAATGGCTACTCGCCCGAGAACATTTGCTCCAAGGTGTGCAAATTGAATGCGCATGGATGTCATAAGGTTGTGACCTCCACCGCCGCTATGAGTGGCTAAACCGACTGGCTTGCCGTTGAAGTGTTGGCGGAAATCATCGCTGCGAGTGGAAAGCCATGCAATGAAATTGGTCAGCACGGGCGGCATGGAACCGTTGTACTCAGGAGCACAGACAATCAACCCTGTTGCAGATTCGACTTGGTGTGCTGCCTCTACGAACATCGGCATTGGAGGATTCGATTTGTCCATCGCCGCTGTGTAAAGTGGTAAGTTCAGCTCGTCGAGGAGAAGCATTTGTGAGTTGACCCCTGCAGTGAGAAGACGCTGCTCGAACTCCTTTGCAAGTTCTGCATTCGACCCTGACGAGGCAACGAGAATAGCGACTTGCTTCATGGAGGCTCCACTGTGCCGTCCTTCTTTAAGCCGGAGGTATCACGAGGGCTACCATTGAATTCTGTAAGCGATGAGTAAGGCACCAAGACCGGTTGGGACCAACGCCATTGCTAACAAGCCGAGAATCATGCTTTGCACACTCTCCTCTGATGATGTGGCGTCTGCGTCTGGTTCTTTTTCTTCTTCGTCATCCTCACAGGTTGTGATGTATGGGTTGCAGTCGATGCCCGTTTCGTTGTTGTCTTCTGGAGCTTCATAATCGATGTCTTCGGTCTTATCTTGACATCCATCGCCATCAGAATCCGTCTGGTTAAACGATTGCCATTCCAAATCACCTTTCTGGCACGAATCATCGGTGTCAGCCACACCATCATTGTCATCATCGAGGTCTTCGTCTGAGTCACGGCAACCATCGGCATCGTAATCCAACACTGGATCTGAAATCCAGTCCATCTCACCACGTTGGCATGCATCGAGGTAGTCAGGGACACCATCATTGTCGTCGTCGTCATCTTCGAATTCATCTTCACATCCGTCTGAATCGAAATCAGTTTCAATGTTTGACTCCCAGTTAGTGGACTCCTTTCCACAGAAATCAAGGGAATCAGGAACCAAGTCATTATCATCGTCCGAATCCTCTGACAGGTCTTGACAACCGTCGCCATCGAAATCAGTTTCCTCATAAGAAATCCAACCTAGCTCCCCAGTTGGGCAATCATCCGATAGATCGAGAACCAAGTCGTTATCGTCATCAAGATCTTCGTTCATGTCTTGACAACCGTCGGTGTCGTAGTCGGTCACTAAGGAGGAAGTCCAGTCAACATCGCCCACTGGGCAATCATCGTCTGCATCGGGGACACCATCGTTGTCATCATCGTCGTCTTCTTGTTGGTCAAGACAACCGTCTTGATCCCGGTCGAGCACATCGGTTGGCACCCAGTTGGCAAACCCAAGAGGGCACACATCGTCTGTATCGGAGAACGTGTCATTGTCATCGTCTTCGTCTTCCTCAGCATCGTTGCAACCATCACCGTCATGGTCTGTGAGTTCGGATGAAATCCAACCCATGACACCTTTGCTGCAGTCATCAAAGATATCGGACACCATGTCGTTATCGTCGTCTGAATCTTCAGTGGAGTCTTGACACCCATCATTGTCATAATCCGTGGCTGGACCAGCGGTCCAATCCAAAGCACCTGCTTTACAAGCGTCTTGTCCGTTGAGCATGCCATCATTATCCCAATCATCATCTTCGTATTGATCATAGCAGCCGTCTTGGTCATAATCGAGACCAGCGACTGGACTTGAGAGCCACCCAATCCAACCGGTCGGGCAATCATCAACGTCATCAAGAACGCCGTCATTATCGTCGTCATCGTCCTCAACATCGTCCTTGCATCCATCGTAATCGTGATCATTCCCCTCTTCTGAGGTCCAATCAAGGATTGTGTTTTTGCACAAATCGAGGTAGTCTGTCACGCCGTCATTGTCATCATCATCGTCCTCCATGTCATCCTGGCATCCGTCGGAATCAAAATCGGTCTCAGCGGATGGCAGCCAGCCAATATCGCCTCGAGGGCATTGATCTTCAGAGTCGCTGATGGTGTCATTGTCATCGTCGTCATCCTCAGTTTCATCCCGGCAGCCATCAGCATCGTGGTCCGTCATAATGCTGCTAATCCAGTTGATATCGCCGTAGTGGCAGGTGTCAGCGACATCGAGAATACCGTCATCATCGTCATCAAAGTCTTCTTCTAGGTTGTAGGAGGGATGGAACTGGTCAAGGCAGCCGTCGCCGTCATGGTCGGAATATGGAGAGAGAACAAGGGGCCAATTATCAGTGCCCTTCGGACACGAGTCGTCGAGATCGAAGACCCGGTCGTTATCATCGTCCATGTCTTCACTTGCATCGCGGCAACCGTCGTCATCGTAATCGGTCACCACGCCACCTCCGTCTTGGTTCACTGCAATCCAACCGACTTCGCCGGTTGGACAATCGTCGAGATTGTCAGTCACACCATCGTTGTCGTCGTCATCGTCTTCAGAGGCGTCGTTACAACCGTCGGCATCATGGTCAGAACTCAGATTTGAAGTCCACCCAAGGTCACCCGGCATGCATTGATCGTCATCATCCGAGATGAGGTCATTGTCATCGTCGAGATCTTCGGTTAGGTCCCTACAACCATCTGAATCGTAGTCATTGGCTGGCGTCGAGGTCCAATTGAGCTCGCCTAAGCGGCAATCATCGTCCGTGTCACGAACGCCATCATTGTCATCGTCAAGGTCTTCTTGAGCATCTTGACAGCCATCGCTGTCATAGTCAGTGGCTCCAGAAGAGACCCAACCAATGTCACCTTTCACACAGACATCGACATCGTCGAGGACCCCGTCGTCATCATCGTCATCATCTTCTGTGTCGTCTTTGCAGCCATCGGAGTCGTAATCGTTGGTGAGCGATGGTGTCCAACCAGTCAATCCCTTCGGACAATTATCGTTGAGGTCAATCACACCATCATTGTCATCGTCCATGTCTTCGATATCATCTTGGCAACCATCACCATCATAGTCGGTGGTCGAGTTTGAGGTCCATCCAATATCGCCGGGGGTGCAATCGTCGTTCGAGTCAAGTAGCCCGTCGTTATCATCATCGTCATCTTCAGTTGAGTCTCGGCAACCGTCTTGGTCGTGATCATTTGCGACACTGGAAGTCCATCCGAGTTCGCCAAACCTGCATTTGTCATTGTCGTCGGAGAGGGTCCAATTTCCGTCAAATCCAGCATCTGGAATGCCATCATTATCGTCATCACCATCACACGGATCGCCTGCGCCATCCGAATCATAATCAGCCTGAGTTGGATTGTAATGGAATGGGCAATTGTCACTCGAATCGCCGACACCGTCGTTGTCATCGTCTGCATCTTCAGTTACATCGTTGCATCCATCGCCATCTCGGTCTGTGGTCCAACTGACTGTCCACCCCATGCTGCCTTTCGGGCATTCATCTGGGGCAATGTAGCGCCAGCCATTTCCCCATGTGATGGCGTAACCGTTGTCACATGCGCTTGATGCTTGCACGAGGGAACCACCATAGGTGGAGTTACCGCCTGTATCGCAGAGGTTGTCATTGTCATCATCGAGGTCTTCGCTTGAGTCTTGGCATCCATCTGAGTCGTAATCAGTGCTTGCCGAAGGCGTCCAACCCATGTTCCCGCGTGGGCAATCATCAGAGGTGTCTGGAATGCCGTCTTCGTCATCGTCCAGGTCTTCGTTCGAGTAATCTTTGCAACCATCTTGGTCACGGTCGGTGAGGCTTGTTGAGACCCAACTCAATTCACCAGTTTTACAATCATCAACTGAGTCATTGACCCCGTCATTGTCATCGTCATCGTCTTCAGTGCTGTCATGACATCCGTCGGAATCGTAATCATTCGCAGCAGACGAAACCCATTGCTGAGCACCCTGTTCGCAATTGTCATCCACATCGTCAACACCATCGTTGTCGTCATCTGGATCGCATACATCACCAAGAGAATCGAAATCGTAGTTGTTTTGGTTGGCATTGGCGTCAACGGGGCAATTATCGCTGGAATCAGACGTTCCATCGTTGTCATCATCGGAATCTTCAGCTGCATCATTGCAACCATCACCATCGACATCTGTAGTTGGGTTTGACACCCAATTCAGCAAACCCTTTGCACACAAATCCGAGCCGTCGGCTACACCATCATTGTCATCGTCAGGGTCTTCACCCGCATCACGGCAACCATCGCTGTCATAATCCGTTGTGGAACTTGGCGACCATCCGACATCACCATCGGGGCAATCGTCACTGCCGTCGAGGAGTCCATCGTTGTCATCGTCGCCATCTTCACCAGCGTCTTCACAGCCATCGCCGTCGTTATCGGTTGCGCTGGAGGAAACCCAATTCAGACTTCCAGCGGGGCAGTCGTCGTCATCATCGTTGACGCCGTCATTGTCCTTGTCATCGTCTTCTGAATTGTCTTGGCAACCATCACCGTCGTAATCGGTCGAGGGCGTGGAAGTCCAGCCCAAATCGCCCGTTTGGCAAACGTCAGGCGCAAGGTCAAGAACGCCATCATTGTCATCGTCATCGTCTTCGCCGCTGTCTTGGCAACCGTCTGAATCGTAATCAGTGGAGGAACTGGGCGACCAACCAACGTCGCCTGTTGGGCAACCATCGGATCCGTCTGCAATTCCATCGTTATCGTCATCGTCGTCCTCGGAAGAAGCATCTTGACAGCCATCGCCATCGTTGTCGGTGGCTGGAGTTGAGGTCCAACTGAGGTCACCGGTGGGGCAAGCATCACTTCCATCGGTTACACCGTCATTGTCATCATCGGTGTCTTCACCGCTGTCTTGGCAACCATCGCTGTCGTAGTCTGTCGAGGGTGATGGGACCCAGTTCATATCACCAGTTTCACAGTCATCAACGGCATCGAGAACGCTGTCATCATCGTCATCGGTGTCTTCACTGCTGTCTTGACAGC
>ERZ1049444.267-NODE-267-length-54042-cov-9.343435_pt1 | contig 54042 bp, 44 predicted proteins | sample MGYA00383101_ERZ1049444 | MGnify/ENA primary metagenome ERZ1049444 (study PRJEB29581, sample SAMEA5548371) | metagenome | biome: marine; feature: coastal; material: water | depth 50 m | study: Short-term variability in the microbial, nano- and picoplankton... | reverse complement strand
AAAGGCGGGCGCGCCAGGATTTGAACCCGGGATCTTCGGCTTAGGAGGCCAACGCATTATCCAGCTATGCTACACGCCCAGTTTGAACGGTCGGCCTACCAATCATCATGCTTTCGCCTGAGCATACCGTTGACCGATTTCTGCTGCGTTGAGCAAAAACCGCTCCAGTTCGATGCGTCCCTGCGTCGATTTATGGAGCGCAACATCGCATTTAGCCAACTCGACGAGGAGTTCGGTCAGCAGGTGTTCTTCAAGTTGCATACGGCCAGCAGTCAGCAAACGGTGGAAATGAATCACGACATCTTCGGGCTCGAGGTTGTTCTCGCCCATCACTTGGTCGAGAGCGCCCATGGCGCCTTTCAGCACCCTTGAGTTCTTCATGCCCTTCTTCTCCCAACGCCAGTCATGAACACGGTTACGAAGCGCTTCTTCGAGGACCCGTTGCATTTCTTTGACGGACGTGGCGGTCATCAAGTGTTGCAAGTTTTTGCGGTCGCCAAGCATTGACCGATGGCCAAGCAGCTCTGTGACAAAGATCGCCTTGCGGAGGTTACCGTTGGCGATGTGTGAGATATCGCCAAGAACGCCTCTCGCTACATCCATCTGCTCTTCTTCGACGATCGTAGCGAGGCGCCCTTCGATTTCTTTTCGGCTTGGTGGAGGCAGTCGGATATGTTGAGTTCGGCTTCGAAGCGCTTCAATGACCCGTGAAGGCGTGTGCGTGGTGAACATGAACCTCGCGCTTCCACTGGCGCTTTCCATCATACGACGAAGGTATGATTGACGAATGGTTCCCAGGTGGTCAGCGTCCTCGATAATGATCAATCGAGACACTGGCGCCCTGCCTTGGTGTGTGGCGGGCGTTGATTCCTTTCCAGCAGGGGCTGGCGTCGTTGCTGCTGTTCCTGAAAAGGTAGCATCGTAGGCATCGAGGCTTGTGCGGCCAGCCAAGGTATCGCTTGACGAGGAGCCTTCTGGGCGAAGAAATTCTTCGAACTTCGACATCGCACCAGAGGTTCGGGCCAGATCACGGGCTTGGAGAACGTGCGTTCTCGCCTCCCATGCAGGTCCAAGCACTTGACGAGCAATCAGCCTCCATGCAGCTGTCTTACCGACGCCCGGCGGGCCTGAAAGAAGAAGGTGAGGAGGATTTGCTTGGACAGCAGTCCGTTCGATGGTCGACTTTACTGCATCAGGAAGCAAGAGTTCGTCAAAGCGAACCGGTGCTTTCGTAACGAGCCAACTGGACATCATATGGCACTGGACGTCAGCGGTCTTTCAACCCTGCGCGTGGCAATGTTCACTCTGCGACGAGGCGCTTGGTGCCGTTGCGTCGGAGTTTCATGAAGATTCGAGATCCGCATGCCTTGCAACTGATTCCGTTTCGCTCGCGGTGGAACGATTCGAGGCTTCCACACACTGCACATTTGTAATCGACGAGTTCAACCATAATGTTCGACTCCGTTTCATCCGACCTGCCTCCCTCTCTTGAACCTGTCCGTCGCGAGAACGACAGATTTTGAGCGAGAGTGGGGCGCTCAACGAACTTCGTTGACCATGCCACCGACGAGCGGTGGGACCATTCGAACCTTCTGAACATCGCTGAAGTCCATTTGTGCAATGTCGGCTGCTGCAACCATCGTGTTGTCGACGAAAACCCATGCGCCGTTGCTTTCTGTTGCTTGTTCAGCGATGTCTGCTTGCGTCATTTGAACGGTGGTGTGACCGGTTGCGTCAGCGATTTCAACGGTGAACGTAGGCTCTGCGCCGCCAACAAGACCTGGCATCAGCTTGAACTCGTCTGTTGATTGGAACGCCATGGCTTTCAATTCCTCTGCGGAAACGAGGCGATCGTTAACGAACACCCAGGTTCCTTGGGCACCTGTTGCCTTGGCAACGATTTCCGGTTTGGTCATTTGTGCGACGGTATGGCCGGTCGCATCTGCTATCTTCACTTGGTACAATATTTCACTCATGTGTAATCCTCCTTGGGAAGATAGAACCCTTGAGAGTATATGAAGGCGCGAAGAAAAGCCGTCAAACCTTCGCCATGAGCCCCAGACTCAGGGGGGTTGGTGAGATGAAACGCGTGTTGGTTTCCGTTTCCATGTCGCACCTTCGAACGAGGTGCCTCAAGAGGGTGAGGGGGGCCGACCTAGGAAGGAGTCCCCGCCTGTATTCGTGGATAACATCAAGCATTTCTTGGCGTTCACTTCTTGTGAGTTTCGAACTGACTCGACCAAGCACACGCTCCATGGCGTGAGCGATTGGTCCTGGTTTTGTCAAGACATCGAGTGATTTTTGGGCGGCCGTCATGTACTGAAGGGCGGCGTGGTCAGGGTGCTCACCTTGTTCGAAAGCATGGGCCAAAAGGCGCCCAAGTTCTCGCTTTGCCTTTGGTGAGCGGCTGAGCAAAAACAATTTGTTGGTGTTGTGGAAGCCCATGAGTTTGTCCGCAGTCCAACCACCTCGTCCTTCTTCCAACCAAAGTGAAAAGAATTCCACTCGCGCGAGGAAGTGTTCTGCTTGGAGTGGGTCACTGAGCCGTCCTTCTTCGATCACGGGAATGTGAGGGTTGAGGGTTGTGAACACCAACGCAAAGAGCCCCGTCCCATTTCGGATGGCTTGAGGTTGATCGTCTCGATACACCCGTACTCGCTCTAAACCACAGCTCGGTGAGTCTTTTTTGAACACAAAACCACAGATTTCTGCTTTCATGAGGGCATCCGATTGAAGTTCTGCATATTCCAGCATGTCTTGTGTAAAATCATCATCGGTTTTGGGGTTGACGAGGTGGATTTTCCCGTCCCTGTTAACGAGGCGGATGGTTGGGCGTGGCGTCCCCATGCCGATGCCGACTTCTGGGCAAACCCCAATCAAGTCAAGGTGATGTGACCATGAACGTGTCAAACTGCGAAACTCTGCACCGTCTCCGTTGTAGCGTACTTTTTCACCCAAGAGGCAAGCAGATACACCGAGTTTTGGCATGTTGGACATGCCTTCTCGTTTGTTATTGAGTATATCAAGCGCTGTTTTGGCGTTCACAGCCCCAGCCGGACATCCTCTGTGTTGAGTGTGGCGCCCACTCCGAGAATTGAACTCGGGTCGCAGGAATGACAATCCTGCATGATAACCTCTACACCAAGCGGGCCTAAGCAAGTGCTCCGTTACGGAACGGCTATTTAAGCCGCGCCGTGTGGCCCGAATGGGGAGTCATCCATGGCGGGAAAAAAAACATCTGTAGAACAGACTCGTGAAGAAGAAAAAAATGCACAAGTTGGGAACATGCTTGATGCGGCCTTTGGTGGCTTAGGTGGCCTTCAAGTGACCCCCGAGAGCGACGATACAGGTGCAAACCAAGAGATCATTTCTGAAGCACCACTCGAAGAGACATCACCTGCCGAAGACACGTCGGAATCAACCGAACCATCTCCCGGCCCCACAGGTCCTCCATCAGAACCACCATCGAAGCCTCCGAGTGGCCCTCCTTCGGGTCCACCATCGGGCCCTCCATCGGGCCCTCCCTCTGGCCCACCGTCTGGTCCGCCATCTGGACCACCTTCAGACGCACCTGTGGATGAACCAGCTGAAGTCGCCGAACCGGCTGCTGAAAAGCCAATGGAAGCCGAGATTGAATCTCCAATTGTAGAAGTGCCAGCCGAAGAAACACCCGAATCGACGGACGTCGAACAACCTGTTGAGGTGGAACAAGTGCCTGACGAACCTGCTCAGATTGAGATACCTGTCACCGAATCAACAGAACCTGAAGTGGTTGTTGAGGCCGAAGCAGAAACAGAACCAATCCCCTCAATCGAACCGCAAGAACATGCAGCTGTGAGTCCCCCTGGCATGACTTCAGATCGTGCAAACGCAGCGGAAGCGGAAGTTGCCCGTCTGTCTGCAGAGGTGGCACGCCTCCGCCAATCAATGGCCGGTGCTACTGAAGTGATCGAAGAATTGGAAACGCCTCCAATGCCCCCTGCCGTCCTCAAAGACATCGTGATTGCAGCGCACATCGTGAGTGACTTCGCCCGCCTCGCTCGTCAACTCGATCGTGAACAACTAATCCGAGCGACGATGGGTACGATTGCAATGTTGCACCCGGATGATACGAGCATCATGATTTCGACGAGAAACATGACCATGCTGCCTCGATTGGATGAACGTGGATTATGTGCAGCCCGCCTTGGTGGGCCAGCACCTCAGTTTGCTCCGGAAGATTGGCGAGTCCTCCAAGTGGTCCTTGCATCCGCTAGCCTTGCCACCGGCGGACCGGCAGCGGTGATTCATTCACACGGAGCATACACGACAGCAGCAAGTTGCGAAAAAGATCTGGTTGTTGTCTCGCCGATTGATGAAATCGGAAAGCGAAGCATTGGCAAGGTTGTCATTGTGGACCCTGATGACGAGAACCCTGATGATTTCCTTCGCCAAATAATGGAAGCCTTGCAACAGGGCGGCATGCGCTGCGTTGTTGTTCGAGGTCGAGGCGCTTACGCTGTTGGACGGGATCTCGATCAAGCTTGGGCAAACGCCGCAATGGTCGAGCATAGCATGCGAATCGTCTTGCTTGCCCGTCAGGCAAACCTCAAGATTTGATTCACTCGTCTGGAAGATCAACCGATTCTGGAAGCGCCCGGATGTCTGCATTCGTTGCTTTGAGTGTTTGAACCGACTTCCCTAAATCTTCGTTGATTCTCAAATCTTCCAATGTTTTGATTTGACTGTTGAGCATGTTGTACGACCCGACGCTCTTGTTGTAATGGTCGTTCATCTGGCCTAATTTTTGGCCGACCTTTTCGTAGTGTTCACTCCATGTGGCAAACCGTTTGTACAATTCTCGGCAGGCCGCAAGAGCCTCGCGTGTGTTTTCTGCCTGTTCTGACTGGCGCCACTGGAAAGCAATGGTTCGCAGCAAGGCCAAGAGCGAGACAGGTGAAGCGATGAGAATATCGTTTTTCATAGCGAATTCGTGCAGGTCAGATTGATTGTCAAACGTCACTGCCAAGAGAGCTTCAGATGGTACAAACATGATCACATGTTCAACGTCGCCGCCAACAGATTCTCTGTAACCCTTTGATTTCAGTTCGGTGACCCTGCCGCGCATGGCTTTTGCATGTTGTGAAATGAGCGCAACCCTGCTTTCTTCATTCTCTTCACCGATGGCTTCGAGGAAATGCTTTGCCGTTGCTTTGGCATCGATTGGTATCCTTCCACCTCCAGGGAGGTTTACGATAAAATCGGGTCGCTTCCCGTCTTCCTGACCTTCTTGCTCGACATAATCGATGCCTTCCCTAAGCCCAGACATCTCGAATATGTTGCCGAGGGAAACCTCTCCCCAGTTGCCTCGAGTGCCTGAACTCTTGGTCAACGCCGTTGTCAGATTGTTCGCTTCCTTTCCAAGTGCGTCGGTACGGGTCGAGAGTTGTTCAATGTGACTTTTTATGTCGCCGTACGCCTTTGAGCGTTCATTTTCCATCTTGTTGGTCGCCGCCTGAAGAGCGCCAAGTTGTTCCACAATTGGCTTGATCAAGTGTTCAATTCCTTCTTTCGTGGAATTAAGTTCGCCCGTACTCTTCTCTCGCTCGACTTGCATCCGTTGTTCTGCGAGTGCGAGGAATTGTTCTGAGTTGCGTTGCATTTGTTTTGCCGAGGCATCAGCAAACCGTCCTTCGAGATCAATCTCAGGCCCTGATTGCGTAGCCAAGAGCGTTTCAAAATGGCGCGCTTGCGTCGATGAATGTTGCTGATTCATATAGCGGTTGACTGCGAAAAGCGCAACAATGAGTGCAAGAATAATGAGAAGGTCCGCAGTAAGTTCCATGAGATCGCCATTGGTCCTCTATGGCGACAGATTATCAAGACTCGCTTCACATTTCGACTTGTAAGTAGTCGCCTTCGATACGAGTGTTGTAGATGTGGAGGTCTTTTTGCTTCGACATTTTACCAACGAGTTTTCCATAGGCTGGGAACAGTGGGAAAGGAGCCCATTCCACCAGTTCACCATTGCTTAAGTCGTGAGTTGTTTGGTGCAGTGGGCAACGTATGCATCCGTCCTTGATCTTACCACCGACAGCCAACGGCCAGCGCATGTGTCGGCACAAGCCCTCAGTTGCGATGAACGAGCCATCGATGTGGCCAACCATCAGCACCTTGGTCCCGATTGTAACCATCTTGGTTTTTCCTAGCCTCAGTTTCTTGTGTTTGATTGCGTTCTTCCAAACCATGCCATCACCTCAGTTTCGGACCTTGGCCATGCCGCCGTCTAAGTGGAAAACTTGCCCAGTCAAATTGTCGGGTGCATCGCACAGCAACCATCGCATGGTGGAGGCAATTTCTCCGGGCTCATTGATACGCTTGAGGGGAATCATTCCAACTGCAGCATCACGCATCGCATCGGATTTGAGAATCTGATTCGCTAAGCGTGTCTCTGTCAGCCCCGGTGCGACTGCGTTGACTCGGATGCCTCGCTGACTGTACGTCGAGGCTGCTGTTCGGACCATTGATTCGATACCGCCTTTCGCTGCAGCGATGGCTTCGTGGTTGACAAGACCGAGAGAGGCTGCAACGCTTGAAGTGAACACCAATCGGCCACCGCCGCTACGCAGCATGGTTTTGCAGGCAGTGGAAAGCGTGAGGAAGGCGCTTGAAAGGTTCGTATGGATAACTTCGTTGAATGCATCAAGTTTCACGGCATGGGGTGGGCGAATGAGTAATGAGCCGACCAAATGAGCAACGCCAGCGATTGTTCCATCGCCTCGATCTTTTGCGATTTGGACCGCTTGTTGGACGAGTTCGGCGTCTAATGCATCGCCTTGTATCAGTTCTGCACCTCGGTCTTGGAGTGTTTGACAACGGGTTGAATCACGAGCCAAAAGAGTCACTGCGTGCCCATCAACAAGAAGGGATTCGGCAAGGATGAGGGCTATGTCGCTGCTTCCACCGACGATGAGGTAGGATTGTGGCATATCCTTGAAACATTTCTTGAGCCATTTATACCTCTGTTTCGCAGGCGACATTGCGCGTGAGATCAGAAAACCCATCGAACTGATTCTAAATCGACAGCAGGCATATACGCATTTCAGTCACAGCAAAAATCATGGTTGTGATGAGCGATGTGTGGTGGTTCGTAGGCCTCGGGGTTTGGTCAGCGGTCATCGTGATGGCAATCAAGCCGCTTCATGGGTACTTCATGAGCAAAGGCTGTGAAAACATGGTCGCTGTGTACTACAACCGAAAAGTCGCTCACATGCTCGCAGGCGGGGTTCCAATTTTGGCATCCCCGGTTGTCTTCACCGACCCAGTATGGCCGTTACTTGGGGGGTTAATTGGCGCAGCGGTGTTAGCGAGCACGCATCTCTTGGACCGACGGTTGTGGTGGATGCAGACAGAACAGAACATGAACGACGCCACGTTTTCACTTATGCTTGGCCTGTCCGTTTTCGCCCTGTGGACATACTCTGATGAGCCTTGGTTGGCCGTTTTACCTGCCTTTTTCATGGCTTTTGGAGATGGTGTCACTGGAATCATTCGGAACAAAATGTTCGCCAAGAGGACAAAAAGCGCCTGGGGAAACTTGGGTATGGCCATCGTTTGCCTGCCCGCAGGTTACCTGATTGGCGCATCGCTGTCTCCGGCCATTCCTCTATGGGGCACGATTTCAGGAGCGGTTGCTTCGTTTGTTGAACGGTATGAGTTTGGTCCGATTGACGACAATGTACTGATCGTTGTGGCATCGAGCATTGTTCTCTTGCTTGGGCTTGCGGTTGGCCCGTTGTAAGGCTCAATTAAGGATCTTCAAAATTGTGAATTGTTTTCCATCATAGCCCCACTCGACGAGGCCTGGTTCCAAGAAACGGAAATGTTTGGTACCAAAATCAACCCCAAAATCGGGATGGGGTGCTTCAAGTTGAAGCGCCAAACGGGTGCTGTAACCACCCATGGCGCCAACTGCCGCTGTACCTTCGATGCCGTCGATAAGGACGGGGTGGAAGGCCGAAAGGCGGGGGGCTCGAGGGGTGTTCATTCGATGGTCGTCAACCTCCAACTGGAGGCTCTCTTCTGTTGCTGGAATTGTTTCTTTTTCCATAGCCCCTTTAGCGTTTGAGGGTATATCAAGGTACCTTCATCGTTCACGCAACTTTCGAAGCTTGTCTTGCAAGGCCGATTTTCGTGCATCCTTTGGGCCTTCATCTTCTTGGGAATTGTTGGCTAAACGACGATCAAACACACCGCGCTCCCATACGTGAACATCGCCGTTTTCACAACCAACGATGAGCCGCTGTTCATTCGAATGCATGAATCGAACATGCATCTGAGGCGATGTTGCCAAAATATCGCCCGATTCTGCATTCACTGCTTCAAGGCTGCCTGCGGAACCGGACCATCGTGCAATCCAGTGCGTTTTTACTCCGTTGGATTCAAAGCCGACACAATGAGTTTCGATTGGCACACCTTTGAGGCGCCAACGTTGCCCTCCCTTTGCATCAAAAGCGCAAGCATCACCGTTCTCATCGGCCACAACGATTCCATCGTCGAGGGATGCAAGCGATTCGATGCCGCATGGGCGAGTGAGGAAGATGTTCGATGTGTGGTCAGAAACCGTTCCATCAGCATGGCCAAAAAACAGGTTCGTCTTTCCAGCCGACCCGCAGGTGATTGGAGAATCCACCGGACCTTCGATGTGGGTCAGCGAGCCGTCTTCGCCCACCGTTGCAAACCCGCACTTTGGCCGGCCAAGTCCAATCCAAAGGGATGCGTCATGAGTCAACATTGTCCATGGACGCTCGTCCATCCTTGTCACCCACTTTTCATCACCGTTGAGCTCAAAAGCCCACACCGCTGATTCAATGAAATCATTGTGTTCGATATCATACACGGATGAGACGGCATGCACGACTTTGTTGTGAATCACTGTGGAGTCTGCGCTGCCCTCCAGTGCATGCGACCACCGCACCTCACCCGTGTTTTTTTCGATGCAAACAAGATGGAGGCCTGCTGTTGCAATCACGCATTCGTTGCTAACTGCAAGATCGTTGATTCGGTCGTTGAGTTGTGTGCTCCACAGCAAATCGCCCTTTTCATCCCAGCGTTTGAGCGTCCCATTCCACCCTCCCACGAGGACTGAGTGATCCTCCTCCAGCGCCACCGAAGCAACGGCTTCACCGAGCGACCGCGTCATCCATGTTGATGTGAGGAGGTCCATGCCCTGCTGTTGGGTGGCGTCAACTTAACTTGGACGGTTCAGATGTGTCAATTTGCAGTGAGTTGGTCTTGATGGCGAGGGTCGGTGAGTGGAATCCTTGGTCGTGGAACAGCAAACGTCAGACCCAACGCAACCAGACCGAAAAGGCACGCTGAGTAATAGTGGCCCATGCCAAAAAAGGACAGGGCAGCCGCTGTACGAAGCACAAGCAGCGAGCCACTGCGCAAGGCCCAGACAGTGAAACCTGCTGCGATCAACGCAAGGCCCATGAAACCGAATCCGATTGTGATGTAGACGCCTGCAGCTCCTGGGTCCATGAGTGGATGCTCCATTTGACCGGGCGTCATGTCGATGTTGCGGATTTCACATTCTTCCGCGCCATTGGAACACGGTGCTTCGGCGAACGCCTCTTGTGAGGGGACCGTGAAATCAAGGTTGGTGAACCCAATTGGCTCAATCATTGCAGGTGGCGAAAGCAGCACACGGTTCGCGAGCACGTCCCGCTTGCCGTCGCGCTCAACGATGATGTCGACCCGCGCTAACCCTGGATCAAGGCGTTCAAACTCAAACTCTCCTGACGCTCCAGTTTTCATTTCAGTGTAATTCCAAGACCCGTCTTCTTCCCACGAAACATAGACGGTCGCATTGGCCAAGGCCTCGCCGTTATGATCGCTTACAGAGCCCCGAAATGTTGCTGTATCATCGGGTGCCGTCATGGAAAGCCTGTACACGAATTCATCGGGGCGTACAAGACCTGAATCGGCTGATGCGTAATCGAGTCCATTGAGAAATCCGAGCATGCAGATGAACAGGACGAAGATAGCAATGGCTTTGCCCATTGGGTGTAGGTTTGGATCTTCAATGGTAAGAACAGCGTTGGAAGATGAGAACATCATCGCAGACTTGGGCTCAGCCAATCCAGTGAGGTCATCGAGGTAATCCTCTTGTTCCTCTCCATCGAGGGGCGGTGCTTCATCGCCCTTCTCGTCCATGGATTGACGAAGGGGTCGTCCTACTTGACCTCGATGCGGCCCTTGGAATGAGCGATAAGGCGGGCTAAGGCTTGCTCGTGAATCCACACCGTCATCGAAATGATGCCATCGTCGAGGCGTTCTGTTTCGGTGACGAGCCCTGCGTCATACACATCTGAAACATAGCCCTCGATGCCACGCGGGCTTTGGTCGTGTGCTGGAAGAAGCAGGAGATCGACCTGGGGGCCAAACAAATGAAACAGGATGGCGTCTTTCAGTTCCTGCATTCCTTCACCGCTGTGTGATGAGACAATGTAGGGTTCGGGCAAACCGAGGGCAGAGACAGTGGCTATGGCTTCCTCGATGTGTTGCTGGGAGGCCTGGTCGACCTTCGTTAGCACTGTCATCACATGATGCTTCAATGAACTTGCATCGTTTTGCCACGGAAACTCTTCGTCTATTTCTTCGCCATAAAAACGAGTGAAGACTTCTTGCCTCGAGGTAAACAATTTGCGTTCAAGTTCAACTGGGTCGTCGCTCACATCAGCCAGAATAAGCAACAGGTCTGCTTCCAATGCCTCAGCGAGCGTGGCCCGGAAGGCATCGAGGGTTGCCGAGGGGAGGTGATCAATGAACCCAATCGTGTCTGCTAACAAAACACGTGGGCTTGCTTCCATTCGTCCGAGGGTTGTTTCAAGGGTCGAAAACAACTTGTCTTGCACAAGCACTTCTTTGCCTGATAGATTTAGGAAGAGGCTTGATTTCCCTGCGTTGGTGTACCCGGCTAATCCAACGGTCATCGCGCCACTGCGCGAACGCTGGCGACGGCGTTCTGACTGAGCTCCTGCGTGCTTTTGCTGCCGCTTTCTGAGGTGCGTCAACTCTCGGTTGATGTTGGCGATTGAGGCTTGTAAGGCAGTAATACCTCCGCCACCGTACCCAGCACGCTCACCGGTTGTTGATTGATTCGCTAATTCCCTCAACACGGTCCGATCTGATTGCAGCCTTGCAATACGAACCTGGGTTCTCGCCTCAATCGATGCTGCATGAGAAGTAAACAGAGCAAGGAGCAATCGAACGCGATCCCATACCTCGACTTTGACAGCATCACTGACGCCAACGAGTTGCCTTGGGGTTGCATTTGTGTGAAGAAGAACAAGATCGACACCCGACCAAGGATGATTTTTAGTTCGTGTCGAGAGTTCATCAGCCACATCTTGGAGGCGCCCTTTTCCAAAATAGCCGCGTGGGTCTTCGTGCCCCGGCTGGTGCAGTGATTCCGTGATGGTGATCCCCATCGTTGCAACCAATGCAATGAACTCGGAGGCATCTTCGTTGCCCCTGAGAAGGAGGATTGCTTGCCGGCCCTCATGGTTGGTTCGCGCCTCGCCAAGCGTCACACCCCCTGTGCCGGCCAAAACAAACGGGTCCTCCTCTCCCTTGGCCATGTGAAGGCGTTGAGTCATCGTCATAAGAGTCCACCTCAACCACAAGCCATGGTCGAAGGGCATACGGTCACTGTGGAATGGTCAGGGGACCCTTCCCTCGGGACCCTGTTCCTAGCTGCGGCATCCCGGCCGCACTGCAAAGCCACGCTCAAGGAGCATGGCGGTGAAGCAAACCTCACGGTTCAAGTCCACCATACTTCGTTGCAAGAACTCAGAAACATCGTTGATGAGTTGATGATTGCTCTTGCTGATCTTGAAGGCGAATGATCAATCCTTCAAGTCAAGAATGACCGGTGCGTGATCCGATACATCAAGGCCGCCTTGCCGTTCGATTCGAATTGATTCGAAGCGTTCAGCTGCTGCATCGTTCAGCAGGAAATAATCGATTCTCCAGCCGCGATCCTTGATGCGGGCTTGACCACGGTTGGACCACCATGAGAAAATTTTCTCACCTTCGCCGACGTGTTGTCGGAACACATCATGCCAGCCATCATTGAGCAATTCTGTGAACCAAGCTCGCTCATGTGGAAGAAAACCGCTGGACTTGGCGTTGCCTTTCGGATTCCAAATGTCATCTTCAGTGTGAGCGATGTTAAGATCCCCACACACGACAACGGGGGTCGATTGCGCCAAGTAAGGTCTCAAAAATTCTCGCCATTCGTCCATCCAGGCCTCTTTGAATGCTTGGCGTTCCTCTTTGTTTGAACCGCTCGGCAAGTACGTATTGATGCAAGTGAGTTCGCCGTGCTGCGTGACAAGCACTCGGCCCTCCGTGTCGCCGGAATCGATTGAGCCGCCCTTCCCGGTTGCCACAGCATCGGTAGGCCACCTGCTCAAGGTGGTCACGCCTGAGTAGCCTTTCTTTTCGGCGGCGTGGAGGTTCACTTCATAGCCATCTGGCCAGTTCCAGCCCTTGGGTAATTGCTCAGGAAGGCATCGAACTTCTTGTAGCATCCACACATCAGCATCAAGTGAGTCAAAATACCCGTCAATCCCTTTTCGGATGGCCGCACGAATGCCGTTCACATTCCATGACACGAAGCGCATGTTATGGCCTTACGCCGCCGGTGAATAAGTGTTCAATCGATGAGTTTTGAAATGAGACGGCCTGCTTTTCGACCCGATGAAACTGCTCCATCTGCTAAGCAGTGTTCTTTTTCCACCCACGCGCCAGCAAGGACAACGCCGTGCTCAGCAAAGGTGAGTTGGCTCAATCCTTCCGTGGGTGATTCATGCAGGGTGATCGCTTTTTGTAGCCCATCTTGTATGATGTGTTCGCGCCACCCAAGTGCGCGCTCGTCGAGGAAGGACTCCAGTGCAGCAAGGCGTTCTTCAGATGTTTCGAAGGTTGTTGGACCGGCATCTTGAGCAAGGCCCCCAACTGCAATCGCAGCTAAATGTGAGCCTTCCAACCCAAGCCTCGGCTGTATTGAAAAATAGTCGACAATGGCCATTGACCGTTCAACATCAACAACGATCTGGTGGTCGTTGAAAGGTTTCGAATCAAGCCCCACCTCAATAACTGAAGCCGTCGTTCGCTGAAGAGAATCGAATGGTGCTGCTGCTTCTGGGTCCATGCTCGCCACAAGCCGGCGGGCCGTCTTTGAACCACAGGCGAGAATGATGGCGTCGGTTTCGATGGTTCGTCCGTCTGAAAGGTGGGCTTTACCACGCTCAATGCGGGTCACCTCCAATCCACATTCGATGAACACGCCGACTTCGTCAAGTGCTGCAGCCATTCTGCCAACCAATCCAGCCCAGCCTTCATTGCTCACCAACAATTGACTCTTGTTGAGCGCTGTAAGTCGATTTGAATGGTGTGTTGGCGCCCCCCAATTGGAAACAAAATGCGCGCCTTGCACAATTGGATGGCCAAGATCACCAGCCTTGATTGCCCGTTTGTTGAGAGCGGCGGTTCGCACATCACCGGTCGGGCGTATTGCCCCATGGCCAAGGATTTCGACACGGTGGGGCCGGACCGGGCGTGTCGCAAGTCGAACCCTGCTCAGTCTTGTTGCGAGGGTGTGGAAAGGGCCGTTTTTCATCAACAGGTGAGGTCCATAGCCAATCGCAAAACCGTCGAGTGGTTGGGTTGTCGCTCTCCCTCCAATTCGCTGCGCTCGCTCCAGTGCTACGACATGGTGGCCTGCTGATGTAGCTTCGAGTGCCGCTGAAAGCCCAGCGAGCCCTCCGCCAACAATCAGAACTCGGGCCATGGTTGCTCGAATGAGCGTCAGGACATGAACCCATTCACAGTGCAAATGGTGCGGCATGTTCATGGTTGTTCGACCAACACAAAGGAAATCATAGGCGATGTACAATGGACGAACGACCCCTTATCATCGACGTAGTTGACAACGGAGGACAGTGGACGCACCGTGAGTGGAGGATGCTGCGCTATCTGAAAGTCGACACAAAAATCATCGAAAACACAACCCCTGTTTCTGAGTTGCGTGAAGTGGATGGAATTATTCTATCAGGCGGCGCTGCCCGCGTTGGACTTACCGGTGAATTGGGGAACTGTGGGGCCTATCTCGAATTAGATGTACCAATCTTAGGCATCTGTGCCGGCCACCAGTTCATGGCCAGGTTCTACGGCGGCGACGCTCGGGAATCTCCCGAGCCTGAATTTGGCGCCATGCAAATTCAACTTCACGATGGGGGCGGTACAATTTTTGCTCGAACAAACGAATCCCAAACCGTGTGGGAGTCTCACAACGACGAGGTTCACGAAGTCCCTGATGGATTCTTCATCACCGCAAGCAGTGATTCCTGCAAAGTGCAAGGCATGGAAAACGAAAACGGCGATCGCTTTGGCCTTCAGTTCCACCCTGAAGTCAATGATTCCGAGTTCGGAAAGGAAATGTTCGAGAACTTTGTCGAAGTGTGTCGAAAGGCAAGAGCGAGTGAGTGAACTCAACCCTCTTCCTCAAAGGCATCATCTGATAATTCCTCTTTCTCGCCTACGAATGCTGGGAAGAAAAACCACAACACTGGCAAGATGAACAGCGATTGGATGTTCTTTCCGGCTTTCGCTGTTAATCTAGATTCAAATTGAACCCACGAATTTGCATCTTCGCTTCCAGGCTCTGGTTCCTTGTCGCGAACATCTGACTGGTTTGCCTTATCCACCAGGCCAAGGTCATACCCATTGAACATCATATCAAAGTGGACGCCGAGTGGAGCGAGGGCAATGTCGATTGAACTGCCTCCATGCACCATGGCGCCATCCTCGGTCTGTGCCACAAATGTCTCGTTTGCAAGATCCCCGTTTTGATCATCATTGTCATCATCACCACCAACACTACCGCCCGATAGATCGGTGAGGTAAGCACCCGGTAAAATCAACAAAAAACAGGCGAGGGTTGTGACCCAAATCACACTTCTGAAGGTGGCCCTGAAGCGCATGCCAAACACCACCGCCACCTCACCCAACACAAGCAAGGCAAGGCAGGCTTTTGTGAATAAACGGGCTGCTTCAAGGCGGTTTGTATCTTCCTTGCTTTCCGCATCATCCTTTTCTTCACCGTCTGGAGATGTTGAGTTGGATGCCGTAGAGTTGTCTGCTGGTGGCTCATAATCTCTCACGAGCATGTAGATCGCAAATGATGTCGAATTTTCGATTTTGACGTCGATCAGTGTTTGTTCATCATCAACCGCTACAATCGCTTTGATGTTGCTTGGTGAAGGGGCACCTTCTGTGTACCTGCCTTCAAACTGAACCACCAGCCAAGCCGAAAGCAGGACATGAACGGCAATCAGGACCGTTGCCGTTAGGCGTACACCGGCACCGAACTTCGTCGGCGCAGGTCGCAGGGGCATGTTCGCCCCTGCCCCTCATCGTACTTGAGTTCTCGATTCAAGCCTCAGAGCGGCGACCAACAAAGATGCCTGCAAGTGAGATCACTGCGAGCACTGTCAGTGGAGATAGCGCCGGGAGAAGGCCTGCATCCTCTGCAAGTTCTTCCGCAGTTTCACCGTCGGTGTCCTCATCATTGCTTGGCAATTCGATTTCGCTGGTATCGACACCAGCGTCTTCGAGGTCTTCTGTAATCTGATCAAGGTCGTGGTCTTCGACGTTCACGATGTCTTCGATTTCTGTCGCCGTTTCAGCCTCATCAGCTGCCGTACTGGCTGGGACACCGGTCAAGTATCGGATGCTCAATGAAACAGGCGGCTCATCGGAGTATCCTTCAGTTGATGGTCCTGCCATGACATAGCCGCCATCATCGTCCATTGCGTACACGCCAACGCCAACCATTGTGGCGTGCTCAGAACTCCACATTGGAGCCCACATGCCCTCGTTGTAAGGTGGTTCAGTCGGAGCGACATCTTCGAATCGCTCCTCGAGGTTCATTCCAAATTGTTCGAGGACTTCACCAAGATCTGACTCGGCGAACGCTTCAGCGATTGCCATAAGAGCGTCGCTTGGTTCAGGCTCTTCTTCGACCATGAAACAATCAGTTTGTGTATCATAGGCCTCATTTTCACCGGTTTGGGTCAACTCCATGTGCATGCAGTATTCGCCTTCTTCAAGCACTGAAACATCGCCAGACATCATGTAACTGTAGTCACTGCCATCAATTGACATCGTGTCGAGGAACATTTGATTGCCCTCTGAGTCGAGAATGGAAACGGTGTAACTTGCATCACCATTTTCATCCCAATCGCCTACTTGTGTCTCAAATTCAATGTTCATGTTTCCAGGGTTCGCATTGTGCCAGTCGATTTGCGGACCAACCCACGTATCGCTGCACATATTCGAGAATTCCATCACAACGGTGCCGTCCGATGAATCGGTCACTGAGCCGCTTGTGCAGTATTCGTGTTCACCGTAAGCAGATGGAGAAGCCATTTCAGCGTCAAAGCTAGCGTACCCGCTGAACCATTCCATGTTCGAATCACAGCCATATGCATCGCAAAGAGTGGATTGTTGTTGCGAAAGAGGCGTTCCAGAAGCATCAGTAAGAAGGGCTTCGATTACGTAATGGCCAGTTGCACCTTCATCTTCTAACGTGGCACAATCTGCGCCGGGATTGTTAATGTTAGACCACGGGATGGTTGTGCCATCGTTACAAGTGAACTCATCAGTGCTCGAATGGCCAGCATCTTCGTCTTCGTTGTTCGCACAATCATTCGACCAATCTCGGACTTGGTCCCAAGAGATCTCTGTTCCATCATCGCACAGGAAGGTTGCTCCGTTTTGATCGAACATGAGGTCATCAGCATCCATTTGGATGTTCATACTGATGTTGTCACCCCAACTGCTCCAACTGCCAGACATGTCCATCTCATCGGAGCCATCCCAGCAATCTTCGTAGCCATCGTTGACTTCCCAATCCCCAACCCATTGGTCGCCGCTATCGCACAACCATTGGTTTTCGTACGGGTCATAGGACTCGCCTTCTGCCTCGTCGGCTCCGAAAATATCGAGAATATCATCGCTGATTTCTTCAGTTAGATCATCGATAACTGCTTCCGCGAATGACTCGCTGGCTCCGCCGATTACCTCGCCCATCATGAAAAACATGAGGGGATTGCCTGGCGGGCAATCTTGGCATGCTGAAACTGATGTTGTGAGGCCTGCCCCATCACCGAGGTCAACAGTGAGGTCATCACTCATGGAGAATTCCATCTCTGCTCCTCCTAGGAGTCCAGAGTCAAAGGTTCCGGATTCTGTGATGGCGTCTGAAAGCTCAATATCGAGTTCGCCGGCATCGAGGCCGAATTCTTCAGTAGGGATCCCTGTGACGCTGAAGGCATAGTCGAGAGCGCCTGAGTAGGTGCCAGAGATCTCACCGCACATGTCATACACAGAGCCTTCATCGACGTGCGGTTCTACACCGTCTTCGATCATCCAATCGTTCATGCAACTCCAGTGAGTGTAGTCATTTGCTGACATTTCCACATAGATTGGGCTCGGTTCATCGAATCGCCATTCAGAGGAGGATTCAGTGATTCCGTACGAGAAGGAGACGCCGGTGTCGAAGTCGATGTTGACCTCTTCCCCGCCACCAACAAACGCAGCGTCGAATTCAACAACGTCTGAGATGGAGATTTCCATGCTGAAGTCCATGTCGGCTCCGACCAAGTTGTAATCGTCGTCGAGGTATTCTGTGTACGCAATGTCAACGGTGAGAACTTGGTTGCCGCTGGATGTTGCATCAATATCGAAAGATGTGTCAGTTCCACCAAAAGATGCTGCTTCCATCCAATCGGTCATGAAGACACCATCAACAAGGATACCGTGACGAAGGGTGACATCGTCTGTTCGGCTCCAAACGGTGACATCCTCCCCGTCCAAATCCTGAATGACTTGAGGGGCGATGTTTTCTGTGTGGTGCACATACACATTTGAGGAACCCGTGATCAGTTGCCCTACAATCAAGTTGAAGCCTGCATCATCGGCAGCGCCCATCACTTCACTGAGCATATCTGGAATATCGAGGCCCGTCATATTTGTGACATCGGAATCCAAACTGCTCCAATCGTATTCGACGCCATAGTAAAATTCAGACGCCTCGGTTGGCGCTGCGGCAACGGTTCCGAGCGGCACGAGGGCCACAAGGAGAAGGGCAGTCAACAACAGGCTCGGTGCGGATGTTCGCATGTTCATGGTAGCACCATTATCTCCCAGAATATTATACTGTTGGCGAACAAAATGCCAATTTCATATGCTTATACCCTTAATTTGGCTGGCATAACCATGGCGCTGCTCAACATATGGTCCTTAGGGCACTTCGTTCAGTGGGGCATTGTTGGCTATGTATTGAAGATAGGGTGGGGCTCATTCTTGGCCCTTTCAATCGGGTGGGAAGTTTTGGAATTGTACCTGCCCTATGAATTTGCATCGGAAGAATGGAGCAACAAAATTTCTGATGTCTTCGTGAACTGTGGTGGATTTTGGCTTGGGCGTACCCTGCGTACCTCGGCCACAGACGTGGACTAAATCCCGCGGTTCAACTCGAGCGTGGCCCTGTCATCTCTTCGGGGCGGACCCACTGATCGAACTCTTCGTTGGTCAGATAGCCGAGTTCAAGAGCGGACGCTCGGAGCGTGGTGCCTTTCTCATGGGCGTTTTTAGCAATCTTTGCAGCCTTGTCATAGCCAATGTGGTTGTTGAGTGCCGTGACCAACATGAGTGAATTTTCGAGGTGGTTCGCAATGTTCTCCTCAACTGGCTCCATGCCTTCAACGCATTTGGTTCGGAACGCTCGGCATGAGTCGCTCAGCAATTCAATTGAATGCAGGAGGTTGTGAATCATCATTGGCTTGTAGACATTCAATTCGAAGTTTCCTTGGCTACCGCCAACGGTGATGGCGGTGTTGTTACCCATGACTTGAGCGCACACCATTGTGAGGGCTTCAGCTTGGGTTGGGTTCACCTTTCCAGGCATGATTGACGAGCCAGGTTCGTTGGCTGGAAGGGCGAGTTCTCCGAAGCCACATCGTGGTCCTGAGCCGAGCCAGCGCACGTCATTTGCAATTTTCATCAACGAGACAGCGAGGGTGTTGAGGGCTCCAGAGGCAGCAACGACAGCGTCGTGTGCGGCGAGTTGCGCAAATTTGTTTTCTGCGGTGCAGAATGTAAGGCCTGTGATGTTGGCAATCTCATCAGCGACCATCTGAGCAAACAGAGGGTGAGTGTTGAGGCCTGTGCCGACCGCAGTGCCGCCCAAAGCAAGTTCAAACAAGTCATCGAGGGCGAAATCGATTCGGCGCAGATCTGCATCCAATTGCGCCACCCAGCCCGAGGCCTCTTGACCAAGCGTGAGTGGTACAGCGTCCATCAGGTGGGTTCGGCCAATCTTGACGATGCCGGCCCATGCCTTTGCTTTGTCATCGAGTGCGTTACGAAGCGCTCGGACGCTTGGAAGGAGTTCGTGTGTGAGCGCTTCCGCCGCTGCGATGTGCATGGCGGTTGGGAAGGTGTCATTGGAAGATTGAGCGCGGTTGACGTGATCGTTTGGATGGACTGGCGTTTTCGATCCGAGAACGCCCCCTGCCATCTCAATGGCCCGGTTAGCGATGACTTCGTTGGTGTTCATGTTGGATTGGGTCCCGCTCCCAGTTTGCCAGATGCGCAGTGGGAAATGGTCGTTCAGTGCACCATCAAGCACCTCCTGTGCGGCAGCGATGATCAACGCTCCAACCTCTGGGTCAAGTTGCTCAAGCGCCACGTTCGTCTTTGCAGCAGCCTGCTTTAGGATGCCAAATGCACGGATGACGCCGAGTGGCATGGTGTCTGAACCGATGTCGAAATTGATGAGTGACCGAGCGGTTTGACACCCGTAGTATTTGTCGGCTGGAACTTCAAGTTCGCCCATGGTGTCCGCCTCAATGCGTACATTTGCCATGCTCAGCCGTGGAAGCGGTACTTCTTCACCGTTCGTACGGAATTCCCCTTGATTGCCTCGGAACGGACGCTTCCGTTCAGAGCAGGGGCGCGGGTGAGCCTGTGACTCGTTCACTCCATAATGGAGACGCGGATGATTTGTTGTGGTTCTGCTGGGCGGTCGCCAGAGAGTTTTCGGCACCCTTCGATCGTCTTCACGACGTCCATGCCTTCAACAACCTCGCCGAAAACAGCGTGGTTTCCATTGAGCCAGGGTGTCGCAACAGTGGTGAGGAAGAATTGGGAGCCGCCCGTGTTCTTCCCTGCGTTGGCCATGGAAAAGATACCTGGCTTATCGTGCTTCAAACGAAGAGCAGATGGCTCACAGGGGATGTTCCAACCAGGGCCGCCTGTTCCAGCTCGGCGTGACGATGGGTCCTTGGAATGAGGGCAGCCGCCTTGAATCATGAAGTCTTCAATAACACGGTGGAAGTGGAGACCATCGTAATGACCCATTTCGACTAATTTGACGAAGTTCGCCACTGTGTCAGGGGCACTTCCGTGATATAGTTCGATTGTGATGTTACCGGTGCTGGTCTCCATGAGGGCGTGCATGCTCCGCCCACACGAAGGGGGGTCAAGAGCATTCGCTTTCACGCGGAAGGGGCCAACATCAGTTGGTCAACCATGGACGGAAGTGTTGATCCGCATAGGTTCGAGCGGCGTCAGCAGGATAGCCAGCAGCAATCAGTTGCTGCTCGTAGGCAAGTTGTTCAGCCGTGATGGTGGGATCGGTTGCTGCAGGCAAGGTTGAGGTTTCGTAGGCCTTTTGCTGTTCTGCAAATACGCTCGATTGGCCACCACTGCTGCGGCCACGGAGCAGGAGAGCGGAGACGAGGCCCACCACGAGAAGTCCAACAAGAGCATAGACAATCATAGGCGACATTCCAAAGATGGTCGAGTCTGATTGAACATCAGCCACATCGGTGTCGTCCCCAGTTCCATCGGTGGACCCGTCGGTGTTGCCGTCGCCAGTGTTGTCCCCGGGTGTTGTTGTGTTGCCATCCGTTGTCGTGTTTCCACCATCAGTGCCGTTGTCGGTGGTCCCATCGGTCGCATCGACTTCACAACCATCGGTGCCAACTGTTGTTCCCGTTGGCGTGTTTGGACAATCGTCATCGGCGTTGAGAACGCCATCACCATCTGCGTCAACGATGGCTGCTGGGCAACCATCGCCGCCTTCACCATCCGCAACACCGGGCACTTCTGGGCATTGATCGCCTTCGGTTCCCAATGGGTTGTCGCCAAACGAATCAAGGTCAGAATCAAGGGCTTGTGTTGCATCTTGTGGCCAGAGGTCATTCAGGTTTGATACGCCGTCTTCGTCGATATCAGCGCAACCGAATCGGTCGATGGTTGATTCGCCGAACGTGGTGGGGCAGTCGTCGACAATTCCGTCACCGGAATCTGTTGTGTTGAAACCGTCCCGGTCGACATCGTTGGCCCACAATTCTTCTTCATTCTGAATAAAGAAAGAATCGCCAATGAGAACGTTGTTGTTCTCGTCACTTTCGGTGAGGTCGTCGTTCACATCAATGGTGAGGCGGCACGCATAATTGCCTGTCGTGGTTTCATCTGGTGTTGTAAAGAACTCTGAATCAGCACCAAATGTGAGGTTTCCTTGAGTCGACACCGTGGAGTTGATGGTCACCATTCGAGCAACTTCCGCTCCCGTATCATCGAGCAAATCGATGTGAAGAACGATTGATGTGTTGTCACCTGGGCCCCGTAGGCTGACAAGTTCCCATGAAATTTGCACTTCTTCGCCAGATGTGTGATTCAGAGGGCAAACGAGCGTTGAGATTGCGACGTCAGCTGGTGCTGCGCCCACCGTGTTGATGGAGAGGTTGTAAAGGCCAAAGGCACCAGCTGCATCAACCACGACGGTGTAATCCTTGGTCTGCCCTTCAAACTCAGTATCGAGTGTTTGGAAGACCATTCCATAGCTTGTGTTGTCTGCTGAAGCAATGAGGTTGCCTCCAGCATCTTGAATTGTGACGGTGAATGGAAGGCTTGTGTCCGCATCAAAGACAAGGTCGAAATTTTCATTGTCACTCATGCTGAATGTGTAAATGTCCAGATCGTCTGCACCTGAGAAGCAACCTTCGCCGCCCATGGAGGGGTTGGTCCCGAGGTCGATTCCGTTACCGGCGGGTGCATCTTGGCCAATACCCAAATCATTTTGCTGTCCACAATTGAATGAATTAGAGTCGACGCCTTCTGTCTCGATGACAAGGGTGTAAACGCCAAGGGAGAGGTATGCTTCAACGCTGATGAAGAAGGTTCCACCTGCTCCAGCATAGGTTGCATCGTCAGCGGTTGAGATGGTTTCATCGTTCGAGCCTGCCAAGTATCCGCGTTCAAACCACACCCCAGCACTGTCGCGCAGGTAGACATCTGCGTCTTGATCCGGAGCGTTTACCATGGTCACTGTGAGGTTGAGCCCCGGTGAAACAACGATTTCGAACCAATCTGCGGCGTCAACATCTTCGTGAACGCAACCAGTAATGGTCATGGATACGTCTTCGCCAAGGGAAAGTGCGGTGTTTTCGTCTTCGCCAGCATCTGCACCAGAGCCACCATCGTCTTGTGATGGGCAGGCGGTGGCTTTCGTATTGACCAAAAGTTCGTCATCGGCAATTCCTTCGTTGTCCAATTCGTTCTTTTCGCTGATAAGTTCTTCAGAATCTGCCATGACAATGATGCTGTAATTGCCGCCTTGGGCCCCCGCAGGGATGGTTCCGGTGAATTGAACAATTTCTGATTGATTGACATCAATTGAAGGCACGCTGATGTTGCCGAGAGGTAAGTCCCAGTCTGTTGAGAGGGCTGCGTCGACCGAAAGCCAAGCGCTGAGGGTGCTTGCTGGAGCCAGTAAAGAGCCAGTATTGTTCACTTGAACATCGATCGACACACTTGTACCGGCGATTCCAGTTGTTGGTGCAGTTACATTCGTGACGATGAGGTTCGCTGCAGGAGTGGAGTAGTTCGTCCACACATCCAACGTCCAGTTCACAGCGGTGCCGGAACGAGTGATGTTGAGGAAGTATGTGTCCCCTACACCGTCATAGTCGCCACCATTGGTGCTGACGAACCCTTGGGTGCCGACATAATCGATTGTTTCGTCGTTTGAATTTGTGAGACGGAAGGTAAAGAACACGCTTTGATCCACTGTCAATTGGGCTTCGATGTTGTGATTAGCTGGAACATCAAACGCGAACACGTCGTTACCTTCTCGACCGTCGATGCAACCGGTGTAGGAATCTGTGACGTTGGTTCCCAAAGGCGTGGATGCTGCAGATTCATTGTTTGGAGCATCTGCCCCAAGGCCTGCATCGTCCTCACCACTTGGATTGTAGTCTTGGCAAGAGTCGCCCACAAGCATGGCTTTGTCCGAGGCGAGGTTGTTGTTGGTATCGTTGTATTCTGTGAGATTGTTGTAACCATCCGCCCATATAATCCAGTAGTAGGAGCCATCGGGAAGGTTGCTTGGAAGGGTTACTGACGCAACTGTTGTTCGCGAGGTATTCTCTGCAAGGGCTGCTTCAGGTTCGGATTCGTCGAGCAAGGTGTCGAATCCGTCAAAGGTCCGGTCGCTTGAGAGGATGAACTGGACTTCGAAGGCGTCTGATGTCGTGTTGTAGATGTTTTCAACAACGTATTCGACACTCACCGTGTCGCCTGCTTGCGCAGTTGCAGGCTCAATCACCGAAGTGATGACAAGATCTGGTCGTGGCGGCGTGTTGTTTGTCCATGTTCTAAGCGTGTATTGGCCGTCACCAGAATAGGCTCGAACATTGATGTAAAAGGTTGAGGCGGCACCAGAGAAACTTGTCCCTGCCGTGCTGACCTTTTCGAGAGGGTCGTTGTATTCTGACCAATCATAGTCGTATTCATACCCGGTTGAATCGACTAAGTAGAGGTCGAAATCGGCACCGGCTGGTACGACGAGTTCGACGTCGACATCTTTGCCAGCGGTTGTGGTCACAGTGTACCAGTCATCAGTGTCGGTGGCGTCGACGCACCCTTGAGCACCTGTTGTGCCTGAGTTTGGGTTTGTGCCCAGAGAACGAGAAGTGGTTGCATCTGAACCAGCATCGCCGCTTGAGCCTCCGTCCGATTGGAGGGTTGAAGGGCTCGGGCAAGCAGCACGCCCACTGCTTGTTCCGGCTTTAGGTGCAAGTAATTCAAGAGACTTCAGAGGGTGAGCCTCGATTGACTTTAGCAAAGGTTCTGCAAAAGAGGGGGTTGATTCCTTAACCTCGAGTTCTGATTCGTGATCGGAAAATGCTGCGGTTGCGAGTGGCATCATCGGAGCGATGAGGAAAAGGAGGGTCAGGCATAGGGCGGTGCGGCGCGCATTCTGCATAGACGAATGTCGAACTCGCTCCATTATGAAACCTCGGATGAGGCCGCTTTTATCCCAGCGCTGAAGGTATCAAGCGAAGGCTCGCTCAATGTCACCAGTGAGGTTCTCGAAGCGACTCTGAAGTTCATCCATTGCGCCGTTGAAGGCTTGCTCTGGAGTGAGGCTTCCGTCGGTTTCGAAAGAGAACACATAGGCGTGCTCAACTTCTTCGAGTGTGATGGCGTCATCAAAGTCGCCATCTCGTCCGGTTCCTGGTCCGACTTGGTGAAGCGCTGCTTCCATGTCGATCACGTAGTTGATATCTGTGAGGGTCTTGTCTTTTCCAAACAGTTTCGCATCGATGTTCTTACCGTCAGAGGTTTTCAAGCCGAGGCCAAAGAGTGCTTCTGCCTTCTTTGGCTTGTTGAGTTTGGCGATGCGTTGTGGGCGGAAACCAATTGCTGCTGCAGGCGCCCACTTTGCGTGGTCACGGCCGCGGCCAAGGGTTGCGAAAGCGTAGAATTCGAGGAATTGTCCTTTCGAAAGAATGGTCAGAGGGATTCGCTTGTGTTCATCACGGATGTCAAACATTTGGTCTGAGATGGTCGTGAGATCCCCTGCATAGACCGTTTTGTAGTCTTCTTCTGCATCGGATGTTGGGCCTCGAGCAGAGAGCGAGTAGAGAACTTGGCAGGAAGGACATCCCTTTGATTCTTCAGCGAGGTCAATGCAATTTGGACATACATCGGAGAAGTGAATGCCTTCTTCTGGGAAGGTAGGGATTGGAATCATTGCCAATCGGTGAGCGAGAATTTCGTCTGGGAGAACGTTGACCGATTCAAGGACTTCGCCCTTGTTGTCTTGGTTCACACCTTGTGAGAAATCCACTCGGTTGATTGCGAGCTTTGGGACGTCAGCAATCAAAGCTCGACGGATTGCGTTCACTTGCGCAGCGTCAGTATCGGTAAGAAGAACGCGGGTTGCGTTCCCTTGTGGCCAGCCTTCAACAGTCTTTGCTTCCATCTTTTCCACCTCAAGTATCAGACACGGCGGCCACGGCGGCCACCCTTCTTTTTGGTACCGTCGTGAGCGATTGGCGTCACGTCTTCGATTCGAGTGATGGTCATTCCAGCACGGGTCAACGCACGGATTGCGGCTTGTGCCCCAGGTCCGGTGTTGTTGGAGAGGTTGCCTCCAGGTGCTCGGTATTTGATGATGAGTTGGGTGAATTCCTTTTCTTTGAGGGAGTCGGCCATCTTTTCTGCAGCACGGGTTGCTGCGAATTGTCCACCGCTGTCCTTGGAGGACTTGACGACTTGGCCGCCAGAGCAGGTCGTAATGGTTTCAGCACCGGTAAGATCGGTTGCTGTCATCAAGATGTTGTTGTATGAACTGAAGATGTTGATAATTGCACGTCGTGTCATCACTCGTCACCTCCAGCGTCTTCTGCGGATGGGGCCGCTGCGGCTGCTTCCTTCACTTCAGTAGCGAATTCTGCGGTTGCCTCTGGGTCCACTTCTTCTTCTTCAACTGCATATTCTGCGGAGGAAGCACGTCCGTCGATGATTTGTCGGATGTGGTGGTCTGCGTCGTTCAAATCGGAAGACATGTGGTACTTGATGAGTTCTTCTTCATCTCGGCTCACAGGGTACGATGGGATGGTGACTTTCTGGTCGCCGACGCAGATGTGACCGTGGGTCACGAGTTGGCGTGCTTGCTTCATGGTCGCTGCAAGTCCCTTGTAGTAGACTTGTGCTTGAAGTCGGCGGTTGAGGATGTCCTCAGTGCCGAGAGAAAGAATGTCGTCGAGGGATGCATCAGATGCAATGAGCCCCTTGTTGTGAAGGGAACGGGTGAGGTCATCGACTTCACGCTTGACGTGAGCGGCGGTGCCGGCAGACATACCGATCAAGCGCATGGCTTGGCGTCGGTGACGTCGGAGCTGAGACTTGGCCTTCCAAATCTCTCGCATGTTCTTGAGACCGTGATTCTTCTGAATCTGGTGCTCTTCTTCGATTCGTTCTGCCTTCCACGGGTGAGAAGGTGTGTCAAACTTAGGTCGTGCAAACTTTGGTTCTCCCATTCATCATCCCTCCATATCACTTGCTTCGCTTCACACCAAGTGTGAGGCCACCACGGCCATTTGAGCGGCCACGTTGTCCACGGACCTTGTTGCCGCTAGCGTGGCGAACACCACGGTAGCACTTCATGGTACGAAGACGGTCGATGTCGTCTTTGAGGGTCAACGTAACTTGTTGACCAGTGAGGTGGAGTTCGTCCCCTGTTTCGAGATCTCGTTGGCGGTTAAGCATCCAGAGAGGGACTGTTTCTGCATAGCCTTCGATGGCCAAGCGGAGGGTTTCTTGCTCTTCGACTGAAAGGTGACCGGCGAGTGAGGAAGGTGAGAAACCGGTGTTCTTGCAGATTTGGACAGCAGTTCGTGGACCAACGCCCTTAACGGAAGTCAGTGCGGTAGAGAGGGTCTTGAGACCATCCATGTCAGTATCTGCCATTCGCAGAATGTATGAGAAATCTTCTCCCAAATCCTCGTCTTTTGGTCGTGCCATGTTGTTTCACCTTCAACCTCGACACCTAGTGTCAAGCAGGTTTCCGACCAACCTCCCCTATATCAAGACCGCGACGCGCTCATCGCGATGCTGAAAGCGAGATTTGCTTCGTTTCGGGCACGAAAACACGGGCCTCCGCAACGACGCATCACTCGGCAACACAAATCAGCAACATCTCATCGCCTGGCTGCTGAACCAAAAAGGCATCACGCCGACCGTGGCGGCGGCTCAATTGTCGGTCGATTGCGCCCTGAACTTTGGGTTGTACTTCCGGGGGAAGTGTGGCGCGCACTGTAAGGCGACCAATGTCGTGTTCGAGAAGCACTTCCACCAAGCGGTCAACGCTTGACACTTCCAACGTCATCCGAGCGAGTGCGACCACGCGACCTGTCGCTTGAACAAGCAAGCGGTCAGCTGGGTTTTCTATTCGAAGCGAGTGATTGTGATGGATTTGCGGCCGGCGTCCTTCGACGACCCCCCATGCAATGTTTTCTTCCTTCGAAACTGTTTTGAGCCAATCCATGGCAAGACCGCTCTCTACCAAGGCGGCATCGAGAATACTGATTCGCTCGCCGCGCCGAGGGGGGCGGCGAACTGCAACAGGGTGGTCGGCCCCATGCATCAGCCGGCGGCCTCCTGAGACAATGGTCGGTTCAATGCCGAGCTTTGGAGGCACCCGCACGAACCGGCGAGCGACCCCCTCTTCGGCTGCGCTGCCAATCCATAACGCCAATCGGTCCACACGGCCGCGGCCACGTGAGGTCCAAACCCACGTTCGCAAAATCCCTGGCCAGTTCAAGTCCACAAGTGCCTCAACTTCGAGGCGTTGCTGGTGAGTGAGGCGGGGTGAGAGGTCGAGAAGAAGTGAGGGGCCATTTCTGCCTTCTTCGAGGTACGGCGCCCATCCAGCGAACACTTCATCGAGGCGGGGTGCCATTTCCTCAAGACCGTGTGTGCGGCTGTTTCTAGGCCGGGCTGGGTCAAGGTGGAGAATGGCGATTTTGGGACGAGGGGCGCCCCCAAGGGAGGCCGTCACAGCCTCGATGATTCCCTCACCATTCCTGCCGTCGCCGATCACGACGCGACTGGAACGCATCCATTCCGACTCGGTCTCTTGGCGTTGCAATGCAATCGTATTGAGGTTGACAGCGCTCGCCTGCGCCCGGGTGGGGTTGAGTTCAACACCGAGTGCTGGGCGTTGAAGAACCGACGCGTGGGCTGCAAGTTGAATACCGCTTCCGCAGGCGCAGTCGAGCACAATTCCCTCTGGAAGAGCCGCATGAGCAAGCAATTGCGAACGAATGAGGGCCACTTGCCACGGCGTAGCCAACGGCTTCCCTTCACTGGCGTGGAAGAACACAAGGCCCGCTGGGGCGGTCGAATCTGGTGCAGATTCACTGAGGCCTTCCGATGAAGTGGTGGCTGGATCAAGGACTTCCGTCATGGGAGGCCCTCACTGTCCCGCTACATCTGAACGAGTCATGATGCTTTCAAAATGAATACCTGCATCTGCAAATGCCTGTGCTGCGCCTTCCTGCCTGTCAACGATGCTAATGACGCCAATCACCTTACATGTGGTTGCAGCATGAATCCGATCAACCGCCTTAATGGCCGAACCACCGGTTGTTGTGACGTCTTCGACAATCACAATACGCCCACCATCAGTAAGCGGTGAACCTTCAATCCCCGGAGGATTATTTGTCTTCCTTCCGCCGCGGCCTTTTGGTTCCTTGCGAACCATGAAACCAAGGCGAGGGTGGTCGGCTGGCGAAGCAGTCACAGCGATAGCAGTGAGTGGTACCGCTCCAAGTTCAAGCCCACCGACGAAATCTGCGTTGAGGTCATCCATGCGCATGTTGAACAATTCGCCAAGAAGATGCGTTGATTCAGGGTGCATCATGACTGGTTTTGTATCAAAAAACCATCGTGAGGTTCGCCCACTTGCGAGCGTGAACGCTTCATCATTCCCACCATCGATGAATGCAAGGTCCCGTACAAGCTGCACAAGTCGGGGCCACTTTGCATGGGCTCGGAGGGAGGCGTGGACGGTCATGCTTCGGGGGTCGGCAGCGATAGAGATGAACTTTCCTTTCCTCCTTCGTGGGTACTTTCTCATGGTTTTCCGGGCGCGCCTCTCATAAACGGTCGCCGCCAAGGACCAGAAGAGTACCATGTCATCCGATGAAACGAAGGGACAAATCCGGGGCCATAACCCCCTGATTGGTGTCGACGTGGAACGGTTGGAAGCCGAGATGGTGGCTTACCACCAGTGGTTGGATGAGCGGGCTGATGAGGCGTACATCATCGCAGAAGAGGCCCGAAAGAAGGGCTATGACCACAAAGAGTACGTTGAGATTCCACGAGCTGCCGATTTGGCCGGCAGAACTGAAAAACTGCTTATTGAATACCTCGATGGTTACGAAGTCGCTGATGACATTCGAAGGCTTCTTGCCGAGCATGACCGTGAAACGACCTCAATTATGATGGCACAATCTGTGGCACGGGGTTTTCGAGAAAAGGGATACGACCTTGTCACGGCCATCGACGTTGGGCTCCGCGTCGGGCTTGCAGTGCTCACAGAAGCGGTCCTCGTCGCTCCGCTCGAAGGGATTAGCGAGGTTCGTTTGCTCAACAATGTTGATGGCTCCCAATTCGTATCGGTGCACTTCGCTGGACCGATCAGGGCAGCAGGTGGAACGGCACAAGCGCTCGCGGTTCTCATCGCCGACATGATTCGTCGTGAATTGAACATCGGCCATTATCAGCCGACCGATCCTGAGGTTGAGCGTGTTAAGGAAGAGTTTGGTCTGTACCGAGGAAACTTGCAATATCGACCGTCGCCAGCGGAAATCGACGAAATCGTTCGCGCATGCCCAATCATGATCAATGGCGAATCAACGGAAAAAATCGAGTGTGCAGGATATGGGCGCGTTCGAAACATCGATGAGCCAAGAATCCGAGGCGGCGTCCTGTTGGTGATTGGTGAAGGCATGTGCCTCAAAGCACCGAAAATTCAGAAACATACGGAGCGACTCAGTGTCCCGGGCTGGGATTTCATCTCCAAATTTGCCTCTCGCGGCAAAGAGAAAGAGGGCGACGGGGAAGGTCCAGTTTTCAAGTCGAGAAAGGTTCCAAGCATTACCAAATTCATGCGAGACATCATCGCAGGGCGGCCTGTTTTTGGCGCACCGCTTGAAGCGGGTGGTTTTCGGTTGCGCTACGGCAGAGCGCGCCCTTCAGGCCTTGCTGCTGCCTCGACCAACACAGCCTCCATGCTTGCTATGGATGATTTCATCACCATTGGCACACAGATGAAAATTGAACGGCCCGGAAAGGCATGTGCAATCACCCCCTCAGACCACACCGAAGGGCCCTGGGTTGTGCTTAACGATGGCCGGTTCCTCCGATTGGATGATGCGCCAAGCTTTGCTTTGATTCGGTCAAAGGTCAGGTCTGTATGGGATAACGGAGAATTGGTTCTTGGCTATGGAGAATTCATGGAGAACAACAAGAACCTCGTCCCTGCAGGGTACTGTGATGACTGGTGGGCGAGTGATTTGCTTGAAGAACTCCCAGATGAAGCTGAAGTCGAACGACTGCTCGCACTCATGGAGGTGGCGCGCAGTGAAGCGCCCCAAGGCTCACCTGGCGTTCATCCTGAAGACGCAGAAAATCCGAATGCGCAGTTTCATATCCGTAGGCGCTGGCATGAATTCCTTCGCCATCAACGACCAAACTGGGAGCAAGCAAAAGCGATTGCCGTTCGATACAAGACATCACTCCCCCCTCCTCACAACCCTTGGTTCCTTGACCTTCCTTTGGAATGGGTCCCAAGCACACTCACCCTGCTTGAGCAAGCGACCATCGAAGACTTTGGCACGTCCAAGCACGGGATCATCGACGCAGAAGAAGGTCTCAATGCCCTTCCAAAGCCTGAAGCAAGGCAACTGCGAATCGCTGACGGCGTTAAAGGTTGGAATGCGGAAGCAATGGAGGTCTTACGGCCAGAGCGCATCGATGATTTGGAGGCACATGCCATCCCAGGCCACGAAATGCGTCCACTACCACCGATATTTGGTGGGGAAACACCCGAAGCGTGGACCCTCATTCAACACGGCATGGGAAAAAGTATTGCGATGATCCTTGGTCTTGCCCACCACCATGACGGTGACGACCTTGTCATCACATCGGGTTGGCCAGCCGTTCTAGATGGATTTGGGTTCAGTTTCGAAGGCGATAAACCATTGAGAATTGTCGATGCTCGCTCAAGATTTGAAGCCCGAATTGAAGAACTCAAGAAAGCACACATTATCCTCACCGGGGAACGAAAGCGTTTGAAAGAGTTGAAAGAAGCGCGAGCAACCGTTCGAATTGCTGCTGAAACCGACGCACGTCAGCGTGGGCTCGGCATCGCTGAAACCGATGAAGTTGGTCGCAACGCTGCAGAGCAGGTGCCCGATCCGGGCCCTGACAATCCGGAGCAGTATCTTGCTGCCCAAGTGAACGAAGACGATCACGCCGTCGATGGTATTCTGATTCAAGTTCGCAAAATATCGGAACTACGGTGGGAACACTCTGCTCCTGTACGGGTTGGATGTCGAATGGGCCGGCCAGAAAAAGCCGCGCCTCGAATCATGAGCCCAATGACTCACGCCCTGTTCCCGATTGACCTCACTGGCGGCAACCAACGCCTGATGGCCATCGCAGCTGAAAAGCAAACCATTCGGGTGCAAATGGGGCGGCGGGTGTGCAAGAAATGTGGCAAAGAGTCCCCCTTTGTCGTCTGCCACCACCGTTTATTGGACGATCACGGCGAAGGGCGCGTCGGCGTAAATTGCCGAGGGCGCACCGCCATGCGCGAATCAGAAAACAGCAACAGACGACGACGTGGCGAAATCCAATCGGTTCGTTTGGACACCATTCTTGAAGACGCAAGAATCCGTTTAGGCATGGACCGCATTCCTCGAACGGTCAAATGTATGAAGAAAATCGCCTCGAGGGATCAGACGCCTGAAGCCATCGAAAAAGGACTGCTGAGGGCGAAATTCCAACTCCCAGTGTTCCGCGATGGAACCGTTCGTTTCGATATGAGTGATGTACCTGTAACCCATTTTACACCCCGTGAGATTGGTGTCGCATGGCAAACCATCGAATCGCTTGGTTACACCCACGACATGGAAGGAAACCCTCTTGAAAGCGATGAACAGATGTTAGAACTCTTTCCTCAAGACTTCATTGTGGCCAAGAATGCTGGTGAATTCTTTGTTCGAACTGCGAAGTTCATTGACGAATTGCTTGTTCGGTACTACGGCATGGAGCCGTATTACAGCGTGAACACACCAGACGATTTAGTCGGCCACCTCATTTGCGCCCTTGCCCCTCACACCTCTGGTGGAGTGTTGAGCCGAATCATTGGTTGGGCTGACTGCTCAGGTGGCTATGCCCACCCGTTGTTCCACGCAGCAAAGCGAAGGAACTGTGACGGTGATGAAGATGCAATCATGCTCCTCATGGATGGTTTGCTGAATTTCAGCAGGGAAATCCTTCCTGCAAATCGTGGTGGGTTGATGGATGCTCCACTTGTCTTGACGACTCGACTGAACCCCACCGAAGTGGACAAAGAAGCGCTCAACGTCGACTCAGGTTGGTTCTATGAACGGGATTTCTACGAGACGACGTTGGATCAGCCACACCCGAAAACCATCGCGAACAGAATGGATTTCGTCGAACGACGGCTGGGGAGCATCGCCGCAGTTCGCGGGTATGGATACACGCACGATTGTGATGCAATTGATGCAGGACCTGCACTTTCTGCCTACAAAACTCTTGACACTATGATTGACAAGATGAATGGGCAACTCAATCTCGGACATAAATTGCGAGGTGTCGATGTCCGAACCGTTGCTTCAAGTGTGGTTCGGTCGCACTTTTTGCCCGACTTGCGAGGGAACATGAATGCCTATGCACGGCAGAAGGTGCGGTGTCTGAAGTGCGCCCATTCCTATCGCAGGATGCCGATTGCAGGCAATTGCATTCAACAGAAGAAGAGTTCTGGCCAAGGGCTTGCAAGCGTTGGTGTTGCCAAATCAGAAGGCGGGTTATGTGGAGGGAAACTTGCCCTCACTGTCTCCGAAGGTGCGGTTCGAAAGTACATCAAGGTCACAAAGCACGTTATGGCAACCTATGGCGTGGACACCTACACCAAACAGAACGTCGAATGGTTGGCCGACAGCGTGGATTCGTTGTTTAACAACGACCGGGCTAAGCAACTCTCACTGAGTGACTTCTTGTGATCACGCAAGTGGAGAAGGCGCAGATGCGTTCACGGCTTCGGAAACACCTTCAGCGTAGCGAGCGAAGTTTTCGTTGAACATTGCAGCGAGTTTGTCAGCAGTTGCGTCGAACGCTTGCTTGTCATCCCATGTGCTGCGAGGTTGGAGCACTTCGGATGGAACATTCGGGCATTCCTTTGGCACTTCAAAGCCAAAGCGCTCGTCTTTGATGTATTCTACAGCGTCGAGGTCACCATCCAAAGCAGCGTTGAGCATAGCACGGGTGTGGCGAATCTTCATTCGGCTTCCGACTCCGTAGGCGCCACCAGACCAACCAGTGTTGATGAGCCAAGCAGTTGCTCCGTGCTCCGCCATCTTGGACGAGAGGAGGTCTGCATAGACGCCTGGGTGCATTGGCATGAATGGTTCACCAAAGCAAGCTGAGAAGGTGGCTTGTGGTTCTTTGACGCCCACCTCGGTGCCCGCAACCTTTGCCGTGTATCCGGAAATGAAGTGGTAGGCCGCTTGGTCTGGGGTCAATCGAGAAATTGGCGGGAGAACGCCAAATGCATCACAGGTGAGGAAAATCACATTTTGTGGGTGGCCCCCCTTCGAATCAAGCGTGCGGTTTTCGATGAATTCAATCGGGTACGAGCCACGTGTGTTTTGGGTTTTGCTCGTGTCAGTGAAGTCAGGGACGCCTTCGCTGTCCATCACGATGTTTTCGAGAACAGTCCCGAATTTGCGAGTGGTGCCAAAGATGGCTGGCTCGTCTTCTTCGGACAAATCAATCAGTTTTGCATAACAGCCACCTTCGAAGTTGAAGACACCGTTTGCACCCCAACCGTGCTCATCGTCGCCAATCAGCGCACGCTTTGGATCGGCCGAAAGCGTGGTTTTTCCAGTTCCGGATAGGCCGAAGAAAATCGCTGTGTTTTCGCCCGTTGTGTTTGCTGAGCAGTGCATTGGGAGAATGCCTTTCTTTGGAAGAATGAGGTTCATCACTGAGAAGATGGACTTCTTAATTTCTCCAGCATAGCGTGTACCGCCGATGATGACTTCTTTCGCAGCGTAGTTGACGATGACGAAGCAGTGAGAATTCAATCCGTCCTCTGGACTTGCCTCGAAGTGTGGTGCGTGAAGCACTGTGAATTCGGGCGTGTGGTGCTTGAGTTGCTCCTCACTCGGGCGGATGAACATGTTTCGTGCGAAGGCGTTGTGCCAAGCATTGTGGTTCACGACCCGGATCGGGAGGGCTTCGCTGAAGTCTGCACCACAATACAAATCTTGGACGAAGAGTGCGTCCTTGGATGAGAGGTATTCAACCACCTTGGCTCGCATGCGGACAAAGGTCTCAGCATCCGTCGAGACGTTGACATCGCCCCAGTTGATGTCCCCAGTCGTGGATGGTTCATCGACGATGAACTTGTCATTTGGCGAACGGCCGGTTCGTTCGCCAGTCTCAGTGACGAGTGCCTTATGAGCGCTGTACACACCTTCGCCTCGGGCGACGGCGAGTTCAATCAGGGTCGGTGCATCTTGATTCCAGTAGACTTCACCCGCAGGGGTGATTCCGTACGAAGAAAGGTCCCCTGTGGGGGTCCCATGGGCGTCGGCCATGCCGTTGCGTTCCACAGGCCCTCTTTGTCCCTTTTGGTGGAACAATTGCTAATTTTCCACTATGGATGGCGAGGCGGGGGAGCGGGGCCTATCGATTCGGGTCGAAGGAAATGAAAGCGATAGGAAACCGCCCGCAGACGCCCAGATTCGTGAGAAAGCATTCAAGGAGGCGAGCAAGAGCAAGTGCATGGCCGAGGAGCGCAACGAGGGGGGTGGCTCGGGCCCTCTGCGTGATGACGTGCTTAGGAAGCGCGACTTCCAGCGTCCACGGGGCATGGATCTCGGCTCGTTCATGGTCACTTCAAATGAGGTTGACGAGCAACCCGAATCAATTCAAAATCAACCTGTGGAAGAGGTGGACGAAGCTGTTGGCGAAATCGTATCATTGTTCTCGAAGGGTGATGAGCAAAGCAACGAGCCAGGGGCAGTCCAACGAGACGGAACCGTTCAATCGGCACCAGAATTAGACAGTGTGGAAGACCTCGCCGTTCACGGTGAACGGCGACTCGGGCTTGGATTACTCGTGGCAATGGTGACCGTTTGGTCTGCCATTGGTGCAGTTGTTGGAACCGTCTTACCCCCTGAGTTGAGCGGTCTTGGTTTGTTCTCGATGGGGGTGTTCGGATTGTACCTCGGCGAGCGTTGGATTCCAAAGCCATCGATGCGGTTGCTTGGCGTCACCTGGGTCATCATATCGATGAAATTGTTTTACGGGTTGGTCCTTGATTCATGGCACTGGGGATGGTTCGATGCTTCGCCACTTGGCGCAAACGAAACCCTTGGCCTTGCCATGTTGACCGTCGTTGGTGGAAACGTACTCATTGCTCAACGGCATGACGAAGATGCAATTGCTGCACAAGCAACCCTAATTTTACTCATCGTTGGAAGTGCTGCAGGGGCATTGTACGGCGAAGTGGGCGTTGCGGCAATGGTGGGGATTGGTACCCTCTTGATGCACGGGCTTGCCTTCATGCGCCGCTCTGGTAACTTGGCAAGCTTGGGAATTGCTTCCTCCTACCTCTGGGTCGGCGTTCACGCACTCTCAAATGATTGGTCATTCTTCGGAGTGGAACTCGTTCGATTTGATGATGAGTTGTTGCTGTTTCTCTTGATGGCTGGTGTAACGGCGACGAACGCTGTTGTGGCTGCTTCCTTTGTCAGGGCTGAAAATTGGTTCTCCGACGCACTCAAGGCGCTTGGACTCGGCAAACCTGCCTTGTGGTCCGTGTCTGTTGGCCTTGGTATGATCGGCGCACTTTTGGCCATCGCTGCAAACCGTCTTGAGACCGGGTATGCCCTGGCGCAATTGCTCCTGTTGGTTTCGGCCTTCAGCGCATCCTACCTCGTGGTGCGGGGCGTCCATCTGAAGGATCTCGCACCTTTCATCCTCTATCCCGCACCGGTGATGCTGATTGGCCTAGCCTTGTTGACCTCAGGGGCGTTTGTGGATGAATTGCCTGCGGGTTTGAGCCCGTACAGCCTCTATGCAGCCGTGACCGCAGTGCTCACTGCCGCCGCACTCCTGCGAAACCAAACCTCAGTTTCGGACCATGTTCTATGGATGGGGGGCACCGTGATTGTCGTGCTCTTGACGTTGCTAATCCCAGCTGGTGAAGCGGATGGTAACGGCCGCCTTTTGCTCATTTCCCAAGGTGTCGTATGGATCGGTTTGTCGTGGTTAGCCATCCAGCGTGATTCACCATCGATTGCGGGCACGGCTGTGCTTGCTCCGTGGGTGTGGTTGATGTTCTTTGCAAGCGATGTCGAATCGAGGGTTGTGTCTATGGATCTCATTCCAATCTCAATCGATGAAATCGACCTTGCTGCCTGGTTGTGTGTGCTTATTGTGCAGCAGATCAGCGTCAATGTCCACCATGGGGAAACTGGACTCAATCTGGCAGCAAGGCTTGCTGGAGCCTCTGAAGTCGGCGCCCGTTTCCGAGACTCCGGGTTCGCCAAATTGTGGAACCTCAGCTTCATTTTTTCAGTTGTCGTCATTTGGGGCATCACTCGGCCCGGAGCGCTTCCAATGCCGGGACTGCTGGCGTCCATGGGCCTTTTGCTCATCGGTCATGCGTTGATGGTATGGCGTGGTAGGCATCTTGGAAAACCGCGTAGCCTAATGACGGTTTGGGGAATCTTTGCCTTAATCCTCGTTTGGCGCTATGGACAGTCGGCATTCTGGGCCATGATCATGGTCGCAGCATGTGGCTTGATGCTGCTCGCTACCGACCGGCGAAGAAAGGAGGGGACAAGCCTAGCAGAGCTTGAACTGACGGAAGCCCTTCCCGGACGGCTGCTGACGTTAATGCTAGGATTCATCGCTGCGTTCTACATCGTCATCAGCCTTGAACCGATTACAAATGTTGAGCTCACTGGCGCAAAGAATATGCTTTCCCCGGAAATGAATTTGTTTGTCCTGACGGGTGTTGGGCTCGTCGCCCTCGTCTTGTACCTTCAACGAGCAGTGACGCTTGAAAAACTCCTTCCGCCTGCTTTTGCAGCCCTGGGGCTCATCATCACAATGGCATTGGCTGGACTCACCCTCGAAATGACATTCGTTGTGCTCACCGCTTTGATCGCCTTCGTTGGCTCTGGCTCCTACCTCGCCATTCAAGGTGAATTCCGTGCCGGCATGCGCGCCCTTGCTCGGCGCGACGATCGCCTTGCTCGAATTAAGGAAAAGCAAGAACGGATGCAACAATTCCTCGCTGCCTCGACAAGCGCAAGCGAACACAGTACAATGGACGTGGTTGAGCGGTCCAATGCGGGTGAAGCGATTGTGCCCGGCGAGGTCATTTTGCAGTCACAGGCACCGCCGACTGATGATTCGGGGCCTGTCCAAGGCTCCTTGCGACTGATCGACACCGAGTTGTTGGCACTTGCTGAAAAGCAACGAAAGCGCTCGAAGAACTGGAGTACGGCTGGAGAATACGACCTTGAAACTGGAGACATTCACCACCAGCCAATTATCACGATGATGTTCCTCGTGACCACAATTCTAGCGACGACGGTGATTTCATTCCTTTCTGGTAACACGTTGATGACATTGCTGTTCGGAGTTTTACTCTCGATGTTATTTGTTGGGGCGGCGCGGTTGCGAGCAAACGAAATTGGCTTGAGGCTCCCCGATATCATGGGCATTGAGTCCCCAATTGCGGTTGGTATGGCTGGCTTGGTACTGATTCACGTGGCTGGAAGGGCTTCGAATTCCGTCGTTGTGCTCGACAATACGTGGCATTTGCTCGTTCTTTTCGGTGGCTTGGTGATGATGGCTGGTATGGGCGTCATTGGACGAAGTGATCTCGGGCTACGTCTTCCAAATGCATTGGAAGGTGTCGTGTTTTTGGCCATGCTGGACCGCGTCATTTGCCTCCTTATTGGCGGCGAGGTGCCCCTTCCCTTCAGTTTCGACCCATTTGGCGAGTACCTGTTTGAATCAGGTGTGCCAATGATGGGAATTGAGACGGCGCTTGTTGGTGCCGTGCTCGGCTTTGATTGGATCGAAGGGAAGCGAATTCAACGAGAGATGGGCGATCACCGGGGGGCTGCTGGCCGCAGTGCTTGGGCCCTCGCCGTCTGTGTGCTTTCATTCGGAGCTGCAGGGTTGTTGGTGCTCGCCTTCACCGCACGGAGAAGTGTATGGTGGCAGCAACCTGCGCCTGCTTTGATGGCTTGGATTACTTTTCCGGTCGTGGTGCAAGGCATCATGGCATGGGCGCCAGAACTGCTCAACTTCACCGCTGTTCCGTTCTACCTTGTCGCTTCAGCCATGTCCATGATCACGGTTGGATTTGTTGCGTGGACCGTCATGAATCGGATGGGACTCTGGCTCCCTGCTGGGTTGTGGGCCCTGCACATTTTACTCTTCTTGGCTTGCTTTGGATTCCCGAACCTCGTGTACGCTGTTGTGTTCATTCTCATCGCATCGACCGTGTCGTGGGTCAGCGGTATTCTCACCCTCAGAAAAGGTTGGAGAATTGTTGGAGCACTTGATTTGGTGCTCGGCTGGATTGTTGCCGGAGTTGTGCTCATTGGAGGCAGTTCCGTAACAGGATTATTTGCCATCCTGCTTGCTTCCGCTACGCTCCTCGGCATCGTAACGTGGCTCACGCAGACCTTTGAAGGCGAAATGGCAAACGAGTGATGCTTGAGGGATACGAAGTTACTAGGCCTTCATTTCTGCATCCAAAAGGTTCGTCAGTGAATTCATGAGATCTGGAGCAGTGACCGGATTGATGTTTGGTGAAAGACGCAATGAAACACTAATTTTGGCCTGCGTGCCGCTGTTTCGAACGCCTAGTGAAGCCGGGTGCCCATCGACTTCGAATGAGATCAGCATGAGGTTAGATTCGCCCTCAAGGCCGTGACGATTCCATTGTTCAACAGTGCCTTGCTGCTCAAAGAAAGCCCGAGCGATTGACTCAACTTGGTCCGCAAGTTGGTTTTGACCGGTCCAAAGGGTTCGGTCCACGCCACTCACCGATCGGCGTTGCTTCCAACCTCGCTTCATGTGGTGGGCCGCATCTTGATTCGAGAAGGCAAGCAAGTAAGCAACAAGCGTCGCTGCGCCATCACCAACCAAAGCCCAGTCGCCAGATTTTCCCGGGAGCGGCGTTGGCATCACAATGTGGCCTGAATCCTCGACACCAATCGATCTTGGAGGGGTTTCAGAATGGGAGAGGGCATCGCCAAGTGCTTTCGACAGCCAACGGTCGCCAACAGCGGTCTCGGAAATCTCAACTGGTGCAGGTAAGCGCTCGGCTGTGGCGAGCAGTGAAAGATCAGATTCGATGCTTGCAGCAAGATGCCATGGGGCCTTCGAATGAAGTGCAGCGGTGGACAGGATGGTATCTCCAATCGCATCCCCATCAACGATCATGAAGCCATCTCGGGTTGCTTGAACGACGAGGCACCGATCCCCGTCACCATCGAGTGCTGCACCAACCAATGTTCCCGGGGGTGAAGGCGTGAGGTTTCTCAGCAACATGTGCGGAGAGTTTGATGCCTGCTCAAAGGTCCATGTTTGGGTTGGCGAGAAATCCCCTGCGCCACAATTGAGGTTGAGAGCTGGCGCCTCACTGCTCACCTCGATGCTTTCGAGGCCTTGCTCGGAGAGCCAATTGGCCAACCATGTGTGGGCGGCACCCTTCGATGCATCAATGACGAACGGGCGGGCCACATTTGCCCCATTGATCCCTGCAGTTCCGGTCAGAAATTGAAAATGGGCATACCGCTCAGAAAGCCATGAAGGATGGTGGTTTGCTGCGCTCATCGAAGCATCATATGGTTGGCTTGGTTGAGATAATTCGGCTTGATCGATGGCGTCAATCTCTCGCTCTTCAGAGGCTAAAGCATCCGCAATGTTCGAGACAAAATCTTCGTACTGTGGATTGGTTTTGTAGCCGAGCGAATCAAACACCTTCAATCCAGAATCCGATACTGGGTTGTGACTGGCGGTGATCATGCAACCAATGCGTGCTTGATGACGGAGGGTGGCGCGATGGAGGGCAGGCGTTGCACACATCCCAACATGAACGACCGTGCATCCTGTGAGCCGAAGCCCCAGCGTGAGTGCTGCGACCAATTCTGTGTTCCTTGGGCGGTCGTCCCATCCGATCACTGCCTTTGTGCCCTTGCCAGGTAATTGATCCATGGTGCGCCCAAGTGCTTCGCCAACGATGCGAAGGAGGGTGGTGCTGATGACCCTATGATCGTGAAGAGCGTTGATCGATGCTTCTTCATCGGGGGAAGCGTCAATCACTTTGCCACGAATGCCGTCGGTTCCAAACAAGCGACGGGTCATTTCGTTCACCTGTGGGTTGAATTGGCAGGCGAGAGGCCGGTGACTGTTGTGTTTGGCCAGACCACGCTGTTGGGGCCGAGAACGGTCCCTGGGTTGGTCACACTGTTGCATCCCAATTGGCAATGTTCCCCAAGGATGGCGCCGAATTTTCTGAGGCCACTGCCCAACCTTTGACCTTCGAAACGCAGGTGAACTTCTCCTCCATCGTTTCGTAAATTGCTCAATTTTGTACCTGCGCCAAGATTAACGCCGCAACCAAGAATTGAGTCTCCCACGTAGTTGAAGTGGGGCGCTTTTGCCCCTGGAAGTAAAATTGAATGTTTGATTTCCGTCGAATGCCCAACCACCGAACCAGAGCAAATCCAAGCGTACGGCCGGACGTATGCGCCATGGCGAATGGAGGCTCCTGATTCGACCAAGCATGGGCCGATGAAATGGACAGAAGGCTCGACGGTGGCGTTAACGTGGACAACGACTGGGCCTTGTGACTCGTCGACGGTTGCTCCGCTCGTCCTAGGGTCTTGAGTTGGTTCCGAATAGGCGTTGATGGCCGCCATCAACTGGGACTTGAGTCCGTTTGTGGCTTTGGGGTCGAGGAGTGACCAAGCTGGCTCTCCGTGGGAAAAAACAGGGACAGCGCCCTCCTGTACCTCTTGTGAGAATGCAGGAAAAAGGGCGTGGGCAGTCACCCAATCAGGCCATTCCATGAACAGGGCATGAGCATCGGTGGCATGAAGATAGCGCTTCCATCATGCCGCAAGGTGATACAATCGCTTTCCTGTACCATGATCGAGGGTGAATGAAATGAACTCAGAAAGATAGCGGGGGATGAAGAAACCGACTTTTCGAGCAGTGAGCCCGTGATTTCTCATCCGTCGTTCGTTCGATAAATGATGCACGATGTCTGCTGCAGAGCAGCTTTCTTGTGAAGATACATACTCCACGATTTCATTCTTCAGTCGTGCCAAGCGTGCTTCCTTTTGTGTCCCGTTGCCCTTCATTTTACTCATGTAATACATCAACGGCAGCGTATATCAATGGTTGATGGGGCATCCATGGGAGCCCAGCAATCAGAGGATATCAAGCACGTCATTCCACTTCATGGAAGAACCGCGTCGGAACATACCTTCGTGGAATTGCCGCTGGGCTAGATGCGACGCTCGAGCCAATCGGCCGCGATTGTCATAGCACCCGTAACGAGTGTGGATTGGAACCATTGTGCTGGAGAGATCGATCTGGGGGCCGTTTGTTGGCGGGGGTGTGCGCTCAACAAGTTCGTTTTCGCCATCCCAAACGATGTCCTCTGGCGAGGGGGCACTGATTGTTTCGTGTTCGAAATGAAGGCTTCCTTCTGCTGGCTTGACTGGTTTCCAAGTGTTTGAGCGGCCGTTATCGAGCCAGAAAACCATGGCTTTCATTTGCTCGACTGTGGCCATGGCCATGTGTGTTTTCTCCCACCATCCGGCGGTTCGAGCAAGGGTGATGTGATGAACACCAGGATAGGTGTCCCTCGGGTCAAGTCCATCTGCATAGGTACGGGAAAGGCCGGTCATTCGCACGGTGTAGATTGGCATTGCTCCAATGCGGATGTCTTGCAACCTGTAGGGGTTCGCGAGTTCACCGAGCAACAAAAACGGACGTCGTTGAGACATTGGGGGGGCGGATTGTTCTGCAAGAAGGTGGCCAACAGTGCCTTCTGAAGAGGTAAATGAAGCGCAATAGGCTTGCAAAGCCGGCCCAGAAAGTTGACCCTCTGGGCAATCGACTGGAGGGGTCAATTCACTGAGGGCTGCGTTGGAGAAGAACAACGGGGACTCAGGAAGGGCCACTGGCGAGTTTGCTGGCGCATAGGGCCACAGCCGTGGAGAGGTGTCTCGCATGCCCCCCGCTTCGTTCGCACTGGTATGAATTCAACGCCTAAGATTGGAAGATGGATTCTTGTAAACACTGGGGGCAAGTGACCTTGATTGGGCGAACCGAGGGGATGCCGAGTGCAACGCCGCACGCTGGGCAAAGGATCGCTTGACTCACGCTTTGTCGTCGCTCTGCTGCTTGTTCAGATGGATCGTATTGGAATCTGAAACTTTGCGTATTGAGGATTGAGGGGGTCGTAGGGAGCGGGGGGGCCTCCTTTGAGGAGGGCGCAAAATTGTTTGGATCCTGGGCCGGCGATGACGGCTGAGGCGAGCCTGCAATCTGCTGCTCGATCCAAGCGTGGCCAACGCCATAGGCAGCAGCGATCCGGTCAATTTCCAACATTCGGTCATAGCCGCTCATGCCAGCCAAGGCGTGGAGCACTTCGTGCGGTACAGATGCCATATCCCGCTCGCAGCGTTCATCACTCTTCACTGTTCAGTTATATTGTGTCGAGGGTTTTGCCGGTATCCGGAACCCCATAACATGGATGTGGAAATTATCATGTCGCCGAAAGCCTTGAAAGAGAAGCGCGTCCGCCGCGGGAACAAGAGAGGGACCTCAATGCCTCAAAGCCGACCAAGGAAGTTGACCAAAGAAGTCATGGCGAGGATGTCGCCAAAGCAGCGAGCTGAAACAGCACGCTCCATTACCTGCGGGGAAACCATGCTCGAAGCACATTGGGTCTGGTATGATGCATCGATGGCTGATGTGATCGACGACTTGACGTCGAACAACTGGGATCACGTGTTTGTCATTGATCACGAAGGTGCGCCTCAGGGAAGAATCCATGCTGTTGATGTGTTGAAAATCATCGCACGAAAGAAGGTCAACCGTGACATCGCTTGGATGCATGGCATCCCCGCACAACAGCTGGTGAATCTTCCTCCACTTACAGTCGCACAATCCACCCCATTGCTCAAGGCGGGTGCTTTGATGCTTACCCACGACCTTAACCAAATTGCTGTCGTGAACAATGAGGGCGCCCTTGTGGGTGTTGTCGGTCACCAAACCATGGCCCGGCATATGCCGAAGTTCATCCTGTGATCAGATGCCCCAGTAGCGTTCTGCTTGGGCTTGCTTTGCCTGCAATGAGCGGACAATGGTCATCGTCATCCACAAGACGACAACCCAAATCAATGGATTTGTCAAGTCTTCAAGCACCTTACCAACGCTAAATTCGTAAGCAGTTCCGCTCAACACATCGGTTGCGATTTCAAGGGCCGTGTCAACGAATGAATACACGACCATACCAAAAATACTGAGCACAATGAGTCGTCCTGAAAACGACCCTCGCTTCAATCGAAGCAGCATGAAGCCCGCTGTTGAAGTGAGGAAGGCGATGACAATCCAAGCCAGGGCTTTGTGAACTGCAGACAGCCAGACGATTGATTGGGAAGACACATCGGCAAGCACCGAGTATTCTCTCCATCCTTCTGCAACCGCAAAGATTGCGCTAAACAGGGTAGCGGTCCATAACAACGATGAAAACATTGCAGCGTCTGCGTTTTCCCTCATTTCTTGAATGACTTTGTTGACGGTTGTCTCGATGCCTGCTCCCTTGCTGAGAATGTAAAGTCCGGTCACCATTGGCAGACCACCGATTAGCAAACCGCCAATTTCGTTTGGAAGCATGATGCCAAGACCGAACACTGCGAGAACAAGTCCGAAAGGAATCATAATTTTAGCACGCCATTTTGGATCCTCAAGTGCCTTGACGATGTAATAATACGTCCCTTCGATGCCCTTTGATTGCTTCACAATGATTTTCTCAACGTGATCGATACGAACTTGTGACTGAATGATTGGAAGCACTGATTCGTCTTCTGCACCATCGGTGATGAGAATGGCTTTGTCTGGTTGGAATTGGGCGACCACTTCTTCGAGTTGAGCTGCGATGGCTCGGTCCGAACGGAGGCCGACTTTTTCATCCCCTGTGAGGATGGCAATCTCAACTTCGTCTTCTTCGGGTTTCTTTTCAGCGAGTTTGTCGTGAGCGGACAACGCCCCAAGCATGGCGTTCGTGTCGCTTTCCTCAGGGTCTGCGATTCCCAATTTCAGCGCCGCAGTGAGCACTTGGCGTCGGCCAATGACCGGCCCGCGAATCGCTGTTTTGATGCCGAGGTCGTTGTCTCGGTCGACCGTCAATACGAGCGTTCTCACCATCATTTACCACCGCTGTTGGGTGTACCCTAGTCGCCCACCCAATTCAAAGTCTTCGCGCGAAAGCCCGGTTCGACATGCACAAATGGGCCTTATTCTGTTGACGACGAGGATGGTTCTTCTGGTTTTTCTTCGGAAGAGGCCTGGGGTGGCGGAGCAGTGGCTTGCGTCCGCGCCTTCCATCGTTGTGTTGCCCTGATGTACTTGAGCGGGTGGTCAAGCCATGGCTGGTCGCACAGTCGGTCGTCACCAGGCAAGACTGGGCAGTTGTGGTTGACCTTCAACTTGCCACATCCAGAGGGAGTGTAGCCGTGTTGATAGACGTGGTCAACTTGGTATGAGGTCGTACTTTCGTTGAAATCTGGGGCGCCGCGGAAGAAACCGACGCACGACTCTTTTGGGAGTGCCAGCACTGCTGAAATCGATGCCAAAAAGACCCGCCCAAAATGGTTCAAGTTGACACCCATGGCCAAATCTGAAACGGCCTTTCGCATGCAGGGAGGCCAATCTTCTTCAGCCGCCCCAACCAATGCAATCGCCTCACTTGCTTGATTGGACATGAGGTTTCGAACCATGCCAACTGGTTCTGCCAACCGGATGGCAAGATCGGTGGTGACCTCTGCCATTTTCTCTAAGGCATCTTGTTCGACGCCTCTTTTGATCCGTTCCCGGAGCAACCGAGCTAGCTTGGCAGATGACCCATAGGTCGCCTCATCAAACAATGTCACCCACCCTTGATTGACATCACAATTTGGTAAGCGCCATCGTGCGCCAGTAATCTTAGGACATATCTCGATGAAATCACTGAGCCCAATGTTCCAAACTGGTCCTGATTGTGATTGCCTTAGCGAGCGCATGTCAACGTTGCCTGAACCAATGCTCATGGCTGCTTGGCGTCCACCTTTGCCTTCTTTGCGTTCGAGTTGGCTGATGTAGGTTCGGGCAATGGTTTCGATGTTCTTGGTGTCTTTGATCAGGATTTGTTCAGCGCGCGCCGCTTCTGCTTGAGCCCAGCGAGCAATGAGGCGTTCGTCCTCAGATGCACACACGACCAATCGGGCGTAATAGAACGAGAAGGCTTCGATAATTCGGCCTTCTTCAGTGAATAAATCGCCACCAACGACCTCGACGCCTTCCTTGGATTGGATCGAATCAATGAGCCGAATGCGAGCGCGCGAACGTGCTTTTTCCATCCACGAGCCATCCAAGAGTTCGTCAAGGTCGATGTTATGGTCGACCGCCATCGATTGGATCCATCCACTCGCCTGTGGCAAGAAGGGATAGCGGGCGAACGTCACCTCGTCTTCCAGTTCCGGCAGGGACCTTGGGACGGGCATGGTTGAGCGAAGCGCGCCGACCGCATAAGAACTTCAACGGACACTTGATGAGGTCGCCACGGAACCAATGAACATGCACGAGGCTGTTGACCAACGCCTAGTGGACATTCAGGATGAGGTGCGTGACGCCTTTGGTTGGGCCCTTGATGAAGACAGGGTTGCCGCAAAAGCACTGGTCCAACGCACGTCTGAATTTGCCGCTGCAGTGCCCTCTTGGAGTGAAGATGGGCGCCGTGCATCCTTGGGCGCATTGCGCACAACATTATCGGACGCTGAGCGGGTAACCGTCTTGGGAGCGGCGGCAACTGAAGAGGAGGCGTTTCGAGCTGCTCAGCAGGAAGGTGTCATCATCGCTGCCGATGGATCGGTTGGTGCTTTGAAAATGCGAAATCGCCTGGCGTGTGTGGTTTCTGATTTTGATGGGGGGGTTCACCTCCACAGTGCTGCGGAGGAAGGTGTTCCAATCGTAGCCCACGGCCATGGCGATAATGTTCAGCGTTCGGCGCTTGCGTTGTCAGAGTGGTCTCAATTCGATACACCCCCCTCGCTGATCCTCACACATCAGACGCCTACGCCGTGTCACGGCGCTCATAATTTCGGTGGCTTCACAGACGGTGATCGGGCCGTATGCTTCGCGTTGGCAATGGGTGTGAATCCTCAGAACATCGACTTAGTGGGCTTTTCACTCAACACTGTCGGCAAGTGGTCGGCCACAACTGTCCCCGAACAGAAATTGAAGAAGTTGACGTGGATGTACCGCATCTTGAAAATAGTCGGACTTCATGATGCTGTTGCTCCCTAGAAATACATAGTATCAAAAGCAAACTCGATGAATTAAGGTTATCATGGAACAGAAACGCTTGGTCAATTTGGTGTTATGGCCAGTTGCGTTGCTCGTTCTCAACAGCTTATGGATGAGTGTTGCAGGCGGGGTTGCTCCCTACGAAATCAATGATGTGGACCAAGACATCGAAACACGCACCGTCGAATTGGAGTCTGTGTTTGGCCTCACCAAGGAAATGCCTGCGGAAATGGAAGTTGAATTCACAGGCGTATCGGTCGATGATGGAACGGTATCGTGGACAATCTTCGACGCTTCAAACACCGTGATCGCCCAATGGACTGGCCTGCTTTCTGAGGGGCCACCGAATTGGAGCGGAGCACTTGAGCCTGGCACGTACACTGTCGAAACGACCGTTGACGAAGGGATCGTAGCCGAACAGGTTCTCCAAATCCAGCCGTTTGAATCCTACAGGCTCGAGGGGCACATCATCCTCTCAATCTCCCTTTTCCTCGTTGCCTTCGGAGAAGTATTCATCCGACAAAAAGCAGAGATATTCATGGCCAAGCGTGTGAAATCCAACCCCTCGGGCGTCGAAAAGAGCCCGTTCAAACCTCTCAGGGCTGGAATGCCGGATGATGACTTGTCACTGGATGAAGATGGGCCGTGGCGCTCACCAATTGGTCGCTGACCGCTGAGGTTCACTCGCGGTGGTGGACGGAAACAGTCCCGCAAACCCTGCACCATACCTTGGTACCGTCTTTGCGAGGTGTGGCACCGGCAACGTCGATTTTCACACCGCAAACGCATGTGACTGTGTTCTGCATGATTCATCGCAATCGGTGCTGATTGATGAACTCAGCGATTAGTCAGCAAGCACGACCCATGCTTCGAAACACATGAAACTCTTGCTCGCAGAGAACCCTTTGACCTCTTCAAATTCAAGGGATTCAATCGTTCCACCCGCATCTATGATGGCCGCTGCAATCTTATTTTTCTCCGATGCTTCGTTGGCTCGCTCGATGATTGCCCAGCCTCGGAGAAGGCTGGTTTGACCCCTTCTTAGCAATGGAAGAAGGTGCGGCAAGTGTTCAACACTGTCGTGGGGGAGGTTGACCAAAAGAAGATCGCATGAGTTGCAAAGATGTGGGTTTGTCTTCCACTGGGTCGCATCGGCACACATGACGGTTGAGTGGGTGAGGGGGGGTGCGGGTTCGCCAACTTCGGTTTTCCTTCGATTGCCCAAATATGTCAAATTTATTTGCAATAATTCCACTGCATCGGGATTTAGATCGCCTGCGTGATAGCCCTCGATGAGTTCTGGCTCGCTAAGGAGTGCGCCCATGCTCGGGCCAACGCCAGCATAGGGGTCAGCGACAATAAGTGGACGGGCCAAACGTTGCTTGAGTTTCTTTGCACTTTGCAGGGTCCCAGTTCGTTCGTTTGAAAGCCGAGCTGAAAAATATACTTTGGAAGCATCAACCCAAAGAAAGTACCCGTTTTCTTTGATTCTCGTCACCGTTTCTGTGGAGCCATCGCGACTTGCAAGCGGTTCAAGATTGCGGACGCGGAAATCACCTTGCACACCCAAGTCCGCGCATATAAGTCGGATGCTTGGCAACTGTGTGAGCATGGCGTCTGCAATCATTTCAGCCAAGTGCCAAACGCTTTCTTCGATCTTGACAATCAACACATCGCCTTGAGTTTCATACGCCTTGGGTAAGTCGTCTTTGTGGGATTTCAAGAGGGTTGCGTCGAGGTGCTCGGTCCAATGCGAAGGTGTTTTTTCTTTAGCAGCAAGGTCAACCAGTGCGTTTCCGGCCCATGCCGCATCGCCTTCGAGTGGAGCGGTCTGGTTGAGAGGAATGGCTTTGTTTCCGTCCGTTAAACTCGTCACGCCTGTGTGCTCAGCAAGCCATTTTTCAGAACGACAGCGCTCCAACCAGTGTTGGGTTTGCGCGCTCGGCACACTCAAATGACGCATGATGCTCGCTCACTCCAAGCGAAGGGGAGGTTTGAGCATGACGGCGGAACACACCATGACCACTCCCCTTCCAAACACGGGCCTCATGCTCATTGGCATGGGACCGGGGCGTCTTTCTGGAATGAGTCTTGAAGCACTCAACGCCGCAAAGACCGCAGATGTGCGACGGTACGAAGCGTACACTGCTCTTTGGCCGCAAACTGAACTCGACGCACTTGAAGCTGAAGTCGGGGCTATCGAGAAGGTGATGAGGCCGGAGGTTGAACTCCCTGAGGCGTTGTTTGAATTGGCTCGAACTTCGTTGGTTGCGCTCTTGGTGGTTGGTGATCCACTTCAGGCAACGACGCATGTCGATTTACAACTCCAAGCGGCTGAAGCTGGCCTTGAATGCCTGGTGTTCCATGGCGTCTCCATCACCACGCTGGTAACCGGTGCCATCGGATTGTCCAACTACAAATTCGGGCGACAAACCACGCTCACCTACCCATACGGTGGATGGGTGGCGACTTCGCCCCTGGAAGTCATCGCCGCGAACATGCATCAAAACCTCCACACATTGGCTCTTCTCGATTTAGATCCGACGGGGGAGGGCATCGGCCACCAACTTCCGATGAAACCACACGATGCTGTTGTATCGTTGAGGTTGATGTGGAAAAAACTCGCAGAAACAATTGAAGAGATGCCGCAGGAGACTGCATTGCAATCGATGCGCATCGAAGCATGTGAAGCCCTCCTAAGTGGTGATCTTGATTCAATGAATGTCGTGCTGTGTTCCGATATGGGCACACACGATGAATCCCTTGTAGCCACGACTGTAGGCCAACTTGATTCTCAAACCGGGGGGCGGCTCAACAGCCTCGTGTTCCAATCCAAAACCAGTGAAGTTGAAGAGAAGGCTCTCCTTCGTTGGCGCTGAAGGTGTGTGGCTGTATGTCTGACGATGTGATGATTCTCCTTTCTTTCCTGTTGTTCATGTTCTTCTTCGCAGGGGTTGGACTTGCTTCGATGCGTGTCAAGGAAGACACGACGGATGACTACCTCGTTGCCGGCCGGGGTATGCATCCTGGATTGGCTGCACTTTCGGCTGTCAGCACTTGGAATTCCGGCTACATGTTCATCGGTTTCATCGGTTTTATCTACCTCCAGGGGTACTCCGCAATTTGGATTGCTGTGGTCTCGACCATTGGGCAATTGGTAGCATGGATTTGGCTCTACAAGTACATCCAGAAAGAAGGTGAAGAACGAGGGATTCGCTCCCTTACATCCCTTGTTTCAAGCACAACCGGCTCACCAGAAGCAAAGGTTGCAGCGGTCCTATCGGTTCTTTTCCTCTCGATTTATGCAGCGGCCCAACTAACTGCTGGCGGTGTTGCCCTCGAGACAATGCTCGATTGGGCGCCTACGGTTGGTATTCTGATCGGATTCGTGCTTGTTGTGGCGTACTGCTATGCAGGCGGAATTCGTGCGTCCATTTGGACCGATGCCGCCCAATCCAGCGTTATGATTGTCGGCTCAACGATTCTCTGCTTTGTTGCAGTCAAGAGCTCTGGTGGATTTTCTGGTTTGCACAATCAACTTGCGGAAGCCGGGGATTCGATGGTGAGTCTGTTCCCGTCTGGTTTGAGATTCGGGGCTGCCCTTTGGATTGCTGCCTTTTTCTTAGGCGGCTTGGGTGTTGCTGGACAGCCACAAGTTGTGTCCCGAGTCATGACCCTGAAAGACGACGCTGCTCGAAAGCAGGCAATGGTTTGGTTCTTCGTTTGGCAAACACCGTTCATCGTTTTGATGTTCATCATCGGCCTTGCGTGCCGTGTCTTGTTGCCGGAGTTGGGTACAGATGGTGCCCAAACTGGGTTGCCATTGTTGGCTATGGAACAACTGAGCCCCTTCCTTGGTGGCGTCATCCTTGCATCGATTTTTGCCGCCACAATGTCAACTGCGGACAGTCAAGTGTTGGCTTGCACGGCCGCCATCACCGATGACGTACGACCTGAATGGAGTCAAAACCACAAGGCGACAAAAATGGTCACCCTTGGCATGGCTGTTTTCGCGACGGTGATTTCCCTTGTCGGACAACAATTCCCCGGGTTCGGAGATTCTGTGTTCGACCTCGTCGTCCTCGCTGTTTACGGCCTAGGCGCTATTTTTGTTCCGATGATTTTGGTTCGCATGATGGGGTATGAGCCTGATACCACCCACTCGATTCTGATGATGATGGCTGGATTTTCCGGCGTAATCGGATGGGTGACGTTTGGCCTCGATGGTGCAGATGGTATCTTCCCCTCGGTACCTGGTGTCGGCGCTGCATTTGCTACCCACTTCCTCTTGTGCTGGTTGCGCGACGATTCACCAACCAATGCATTCGGCCGATACAGTTTACCGGGCCAACAAACAGTCGCAGTCGGCCTCGCTGTCCTGCTCGCTGTCGTAGCTGTCACCGAAGTGTCCTACCTGAGTTTCGCCCCGGATTCAAACGCTAATGGGGCTGGTAGCAGCAAAGAATACACGATGAATTACACCATCGAAGAATGGGAGAAAACAGAGACGTTGTTTATCGGAAACGATCAGACAGCACAGTTTTCATTCACCTATGATGAGATGTTCACTGCCTCCTTAGGCATTCAGTTTGTCATCTCATATGAGGAATCCAATGAATTCCTCACCAGTACTTGTGATGATGTGACGGTCGAGCCTGACTTTAGCAACACCGCGGGGCCACACGACGACGTCGACGATTCTGCAAAATCGACCTCGACCTGTGATTCTTCTGAACAGCTGATGGCATCAGTTATCACCGACACCTCGCTTATCGAGTTCGGTTCAACGCCCGGGGCATACACCGCCAATGGAACCATGAGCGAACTCGAAGCTTATGAAGATCGAATGAACAACATTGAACGCATGATGGGCACATATGAGGCGGGCGTGACCGTAGCAACAAATAGCAATCCATTTACTGCTGACTCTGGAGAATCGATCACCATTACATGGCGAGCGTTGCTGCTCGTTGCGGGCGACATCACTCCTGTCTAATCACAGACTGAAGGTCTGTCCTTGTTGAGCCACGCTCCAACCCGAAGCGGCGAGGCGTGTCGATGCTTCGCTGTTTGAATCATACAGTGGATTCGTGTGGTTTAGATGGATGAAATGGATTTCTGGATCGTGTTCTTGCCTTGGCCCGAGCATCTCCAGGGTCTTGCTGACTGGAGGATGAGGGACCTTGTCTTGGTTGCGCCCGGTGAGTTCGTCGTTTGACCAGAATGTACCATCAATCAAAGCAATCTCCACGTTAAGGGAGGCTAACCAAGAGCGGATGGTCTCGTGGTGATGGCGTGCGAGTGTCTCTTCCCATGTGTCGTGATCGGGAAGAAACAACAACGAACGATTTGGCCCCCGTATCACGAAGGCGTGCATGTCTGAGAGTTCATCTCGATGAGGCACACGGATTGGTTGAGCAATCACATGTTCGCTGAGCTGAATGCGATCGCCATCGTGGAACACCTTTGCATCGAAGACACCTTGCTCGACCATGAGGGACCATTGGGGGGTTCGGTCGATGAGGTGCTCCATTTCACTCGAGGTGTGGAGCCCTACATTTCTGGCGTTCATGGTTTCACGGCCAAACAAGCCCAAGCCATCGACATGGCCAAAGTGGGCGTGAGTGAGCAGGACATTATCGATGGTTGATTGGCCCCAAACCGTCAATTGTTGGCCTAGAAAGCGAGTCGCCTCGATCAGATGATGTGCATTGCCATCTGTGATTCCAAGGGCCACGGGGTAGGCTGCGTCTTCTGGAGCGAGTCCAGCGCAACAGGGGCGCGTGCAACCGGGTTGTGGGCGTCCACCGTCTTGTGCCAAGCCAAGCAATGTCACTTCGACCATGCAATGACCAGCAAGGGCCTCGTCATCAAATCATCCATTCACTGGACGTATGCGTTGGCCGCTTCTTGCGCAGTGGCCCCGTATGGTGTGACGCGGTACGCCATACCGCGTCGCTTGAGAATATCCTTCAATGAGGCCGTGAGGTCCTCCTTCGTGATGAGTTCTCGGTCATCGGATATCGAGGTGATTAACGCAGACTGAACGACTTCGCGCAGCCATGCGCCGGTAAGGCCATCGCTGGACTTTGCGAGACGTTCGATTGCTTCGCGGTTCACCGTTGGAGCGGTGTTCATTGGTTTCAGGTGTTGGTGAATGATGTGGTAACGTTGTTCCTTATCAGGCAAACCAACTTCGACAATGCGGTCGAAGCGACCAGGTCGGTCAGCGATTGCAGGGTCGATTTTGTTCGAATGGTTGGTTGTTGCGAGGGTTATGACACCGTGATTTGGCACAACGCCATCCATTGATTGAAGGAATTCACCCAAAAGTGGATGGTCAGAGGCACGGCGGTCAAGAGCCCCTGCAGTATCGATGTCTTCGATGATGAGCAGGGTTGGCGATAACTTCCGGGCCAGTTCGTAGCACTTCTTGATGTCTTGGCGCCCAGTGATCATCTCAGCAGAGATGAGGATGCACGTGATGTCGGAGTGAGCGGCCAGCCACTTTGCAATCATGGTCTTCCCAGTCCCAGGGGGGCCTGCCAAGATGACGCCTCGAGAGTTCGCAAGACCAAGTTCCTTCAACTTCGGCATGGCTTTTTGGAACGTGATGATGTCCTTCCAAAGCGTTTCTTTGACCGCCGGGTCCCAAGCGAGCAGTGCGTCGATGTTGGTGTCTCGCTCGATGAAGTTGTACTTCAAATCAAAGAAGGCTTGGTTGAGTGGGCCATTTTCGTAAAAATCCTCTTCCAATTGGTTGATGAAGTTGGTGAAGTCGTAGCGTTCTGTGTTCATGTTGTGAGCCGTCGGCGTGTGGATGGTAATCCGGTGATCGCCATCACCGTCAACGGAAGAAATCAGAGTGAAGCGGTGCGATGGGTCGACCTTGCTTTGGTAAAAGCGGGTGCCGATAACCATGATGCGTTGGCGTTGTTTGCCCTGCAGTGGGATTGTATCGTACATGCATGGGCGGATGATTCCATCTTCGATTGAGAATTCCTCACTCACCTCATATTCGGGTTCGAGGTAGTGGTCGAGGTGCATCTTCATGAGTGCCCCGAGGTGCCCTTTCCAGTAGCGTGAATCGCGTTGGGTTTTTGTGGCGTTGAGGAACGTGAACATCTTCGAATCAAACATGTTTTGTCGGGGTTGTTTTGGCATCAAAGCGTGTGCAGCTAACTTTGCGTCTGC
>ERZ1049444.253-NODE-253-length-55426-cov-7.697513_pt1 | contig 55426 bp, 54 predicted proteins | sample MGYA00383101_ERZ1049444 | MGnify/ENA primary metagenome ERZ1049444 (study PRJEB29581, sample SAMEA5548371) | metagenome | biome: marine; feature: coastal; material: water | depth 50 m | study: Short-term variability in the microbial, nano- and picoplankton... | reverse complement strand
AGATAACAAGGCAAAATGCGGCATGACCTATCAGGTACTCGCGCGAAAATGGCGCCCTAAGAGTTTTAGGGAAATGGTTGGCCAGGAGCACGTGCTTCAGGCGCTGATCAATGCGCTCGATCACGACCGGCTACACCACGCCTATCTCTTTACCGGTACCCGCGGAGTGGGTAAGACCACTATTGCCCGCATTCTGGCTAAGTGCCTCAACTGCGAGCAGGGCGTTAGCTCCCACCCCTGTGGCGAGTGTGGGTCTTGCCTGGAGATCGCTGAGGGGCGTAGCGTTGATTTACTCGAGGTTGATGCCGCTTCCCGTACCAAAGTCGAAGATACCCGCGAATTGTTAGAAAACGTGCAATATGCGCCAACTCGCTCGCGCTATAAGGTTTATCTGATTGATGAAGTACATATGCTGTCGACCAGCAGCTTCAACGCGTTGCTCAAGACGCTGGAAGAACCGCCACCGCATGTGAAGTTTTTGCTGGCGACAACGGATCCCCAAAAATTACCGGCGACGGTGCTGTCCCGGTGTCTGCAGTTCAATTTGAAAAATATGCCCCCCGAGCAAATTGTCGGTCATCTGGCCAATGTGCTGGAACATGAAATGGTCAGCTTTGAGGAGCCCGCCCTCTGGTTGTTAGGCAGGGCAGCCTCCGGCAGTATGCGAGACGCACTTAGTTTAACCGACCAGGCCATCGCTTTTGGCTCGGGAAAATTGATAGAAACCGACGTACGCAGCATGCTAGGCAGCGTAGACCTGAGCTTTGTTTATCAGTTATTGGAAGGCGTTGCTGCTGGAGATCCGGCAGAATTGCTGGCTATTGTTGGGCGCATGGCAGAGCATGCCCCCGATTTTGAAGGCAGCACGGACGAACTCATTTCTATGGTGCACAGGGTTGCAGTCGCTCAGGCGGTCCCCGACGCTATTGATAACAGTTGGGGTGATGCTGATCGGGTCGCGGCATTGGCGCAGTCGATAGGCGCGGAAGATGCCCAACTGTTCTACCAGATTGCCATCAACGGTAAGCGTGATATGGCTCTGGCGCCTGATCCACGCAGTGGTTTTGAAATGTTATTGTTGCGCATGTTGGCTTTCCGGCCAGCAGCGGTTATCGACGAATCTCTGGGTGCAGCTGATCTGCAACCAGCGTCATTAAATCCGGATCAAGGAAGTACCGCTGGGGAGGTCGGCGCTACTGCAAAAAAGCCCCATGAGCCTCGACAGGAGGCAGTGCCTTCTATCGAGTTGCAGGCCCCAGAGGTCTCGCCCCAGCGCCCAACGGAGCGACTGAAGCCGGAACAGCCGTCTAACGATGCGGACCCCGCTTCACGGCAGGCTGCGCCGCTGGTTAGTAGCCCACCCCCAGAGGTCCCAGAGTCGACCCCAAAGGTGACAGGGGTGATTCTGGAGCCCAGCCCTGAGAACTGGCCGCAGTTGCTTTCACAGTTGGGTCTGTTGGGGATGGTGCAGAGTATTGCGAGCAACATGCAATTGATTGAGGCTGCAGCCGGGCAGCTCGAATTCGTCCTGGATACTGACAATGCCTCGCTGTTTAACGACGGTCATCGTGACAAAATCCGCCTGGCGTTGCAGAACTATCTCGACAGAGAGTTGTCTGTTTCGATAACAGTAGGCGAGCCTCCGGGAGAGACCCCTGCAATGATTCAGGCAAAGGCTGCAAGTGAGCGACAAAAGCAGGCGATTGAAGCAATTGAAAGTGACCCGCGACTGCAAGCATTAATCACAAAATTTGACGGTCAGTTGGATCGCGCGTCCATCGCTCCGCTGGATTCCTGAGGAACAAAGAATGAAAAATATTTCGGACCTGATGCAACAGGCGCAAAAAATGCAAGCAGATATGCAAAAGGCGCAGGAAGAACTCGCTAAAGCTGAAGTGCTTGGCGAGTCTGGCGCCGGTATGGTCAGCGTAGTAATGACTGGGCGTCATGACGTAAAACGGGTAACTATAGACCCGGCGGTACTGTCTGAAGATAAAGAGGTACTCGAAGACCTGTTGGCCGCTGCTGTCAATGATGCAGTGCGTAAAGTGGAGTCCCATAATCAGCAGGCTATGTCAGGCCTGGCCTCGGGGTTGAACATTCCTCCGGGCTTTAAGATGCCGTTTTGAACGAGTTATCAAACCAGTGAAATTCAGCCCTGCTCTACAGGAGTTGATGGAGGCCCTGAGGTGTTTGCCTGGAGTGGGGCCTAAGTCTGCCCAGCGAATGACTCTACATCTGCTAGAGCGAGACCGGGAAGGCGCCAGCGAGTTGGCCGGTGCATTGCAAAGTGCTGTCGATAAAATCGATCACTGTTCTCGCTGCCGCAATTTCACCGAGTTGGACGTCTGTGAAATTTGTGCCGATATCAAACGGGATGTCAGTACGATTTGCGTGGTAGAAACCCCAGCCGATGTGTTGGCGGTGGAGCAGAGTGGCAGTTTCAGGGGCATATACTTTGTATTAATGGGGCACCTGTCACCCATCGATGGCATTGGCCCGGCAGAAATTGGGCTCGACAAGTTTCAGCAGCGGGTGGTGGATGAAGGCATTGAAGAAGTCATTTTGGCGACCAACCCAACCGTAGAGGGAGAGGCCACCGCCTATTACCTTTCGGATGCATTACAGCGACAGGGCGTGAACGTGTCGCGTATCGCCCATGGCGTCCCTCTGGGCGGCGAGCTCGAGTACGTAGACGGTAGTACCCTGGCTCACGCGTTTTCCGGCCGCAGGCCGGTGGAGTAAATAATGGATTGGCAGTTAGTAGAGTCCGACGCCGCGCTTGCAGAGCTTATGAACGCCGCCATCGGCTGCGATGCTGTCATGGTCGACACTGAGTTTATGCGTCGTAACACCTTTTATCCCCAGGTGGCCTTGGTGCAATTGTGTTTTTGTGGTGGTGGCGCCACCGGCACCGCCTGGATGATTGACCCCCTGAAAATCGAAGATCCGGCGCCACTGGCAAACTTGTTCAAGGACGCAGGTGTCATCAAGATACTGCACTCGGCGAGTGAAGATCTTGAAGTCTTTCAACGGTGGCTGGGGGTATTGCCCTTACCCTTGTTTGACACTCAAAAAGCAGCGGCGCTGGTCGGACTGGATTTTGGACTGGGTTATCGCTCCATGGTGCTCGAGCTTTGCAATGAAGATCTGCCCAAGGGCGAAACACGCTCCGACTGGCTGCAGAGACCGCTTACCGAGTCACAGTGCCACTACGCCGCCCAGGATGTGATTTGGCTACTTGATGCCTACCAGATCATTGCTGAACGCTGCCACAGTATGCAGCGCTATGATTGGGTATTGGAGGATGGAGAAGAAGCTTGCCGTGGGCTTGCTTCCATGAGCAGTGCTCAGTATTACCGTCGTATCAAGGGCGCCTGGAAGCTTGAGCCAAGGGAGTTGGCTGCACTGATCGCAATTTCTGAGTGGCGCGAGCGCACCGCCCGGGAAAAAGATAAGCCACGCAGTTGGATTATTGACGATAAGGCTTGCCTGCAGCTTGCCCAGGTTGGGCCTGCGAATATGAATGATCTGCGGTCCAAGATAGAAATGCACGGGTCTTCTATGCGTCGTTACGGAGAAACCCTCCTCGATTTAGTGGCGGAACAATCGGCCGTTCCAGAGGCAGAGTTGCCAGCCACCTTGCCAGCGCCTTTGAATTCCGTCCAGCGCAAGCAGATGAAAAAATTGAAGCAAATAACCGAAAAAATAGCGCTGGACTTGGGCGTCGCACCGCAGGTGCTGGTGGCCAGCAAGGACTATGAAGTCTTGATTCGCAAAGACCCTGAGCAGCCAGCCGCCTGGGCCGGCTGGCGTCGTCTAAAAATTATTGAGCCACTGCGCTCATTGCTGGAAGGGGATGTTGCTTGAAACACCTGGTGGAGATTTTTCGCAGTTCACGTAAGGAAGAAATGTATCTTTACGTGGAAAAAGCGAATGGACTTAAAGATGTCCCGGAGATCTTAATGAAGCAATTCGGGGAGCCCGAAAGCGTCATGACGCTGGTTTTGGAACCCACTCGAAAGCTGGCGCGAGTCAGTACGGCAGAGGTGCTGGAAGGACTTGAACGGAACGGCTTTTTTTTGCAGATGCCACCGACCGCCGCAGAGCTACTGCGCAGAGAGGGTAGTCGTGAGTGAGTGGTGGAACGAATTATCACTTGCCCAATTAGATAATGAGCAGTGGGAAGCATTGTGTGACGGTTGCGCCAAGTGCTGTCTGCACAAGCTCGAAGATGAGGACAGTGGCGAGGTTTTTTACACACGCGTGCGTTGCCAGTACCTGCTGGAAGACACCTGTCGATGCAGTGATTACCCCCAGCGTTCGGTGATGGTGCCCAATTGCATCAGGTTGGAAAAGGAGTCTGTTGCATCGCTGGATTGGTTGCCGGCCACCTGTGCTTACCGACTGCGTTCACACGGTCAACCATTGCCAGTCTGGCACTATTTGGTCTCCGGCAGCCCAGACACAGTGCACCAAGAGGGCGTATCCATTCGAGGCAGGTCTATTTCTGATGAATATGTACACCCGGATGGCTTCGATGAACATATCATAACCTGGACGGAATAGGAGTAAACAGGTGCTGAGTGAAAGTTCCTATCTCACGGCGATTTATGTCTATTGTGGCGCTGCCATCATGTTGTTGCTGTGTCTGGCCTGGTGGTTTGGTCGCCGCTGGCCGAACGCCTGGGTAGCGCTATTGATCCTGGTGACTGCTGCATTGCTGCTTACCCCGGCATACCCGCGTGAGGAAGTAGATACGCTGGCACCAGCGTTAATAGTCGCCGGGTTCCAGATGGCAACAGAGGGTTTTGAATCGGCTCGTCATGCCTTAAAGCCGCTCACCTATAGTTGTGGCTTCGCTATTTTATTGGCGCTGGTGTTCAGGTTAGTGTTCTTGCGATCAGGGAGAACGTCAGCCTCCAGCAATGCCGAAAAAGCGGAGTCCAACTGAATGAGCCCGTTTCGGCAATTATCCAGCCTGGTGTTGCTGCTATGTTTATTCTCCTGCTCATCGTTGGCGAGCAGTGCCAGTTTGAAGCCCGATTTACGCATCTTGATTGATGTTTCCGGAGGGATGAAGACGCCGGATCCCAGAAATCGTCGAGCGTCTGCGCTGGTCCTGTTGGTGAACTTGCTTCCCGACGGTGCCAAGGCTGGCATATGGGTGTTCGGTAAAGAGGCTGAACTTTTGGTACCTCACGGCTTGGTGGATGCAGCCTGGCGTCAACAGGCCCAGCAAGCTATTGCAACTCTTAAGGCCGCTGGTCAGAGAACTAATATCCCTGCCGCCCTTGAACAGGCGACTGCTGACCTTGAACAGCCGACTTCCGGTTATCGCACTAGTGTCTTATTGCTCACCGCGGGTAAGGTTGATGTTGCAGAATCGCCAATCATCAACGTAAACGAATCACGGAAACTGTTGAATGGACGGGCCGCAGAGTTGGGTGAACTGGGTGTGCCGGTGCATACCATAGCGTTTTCTGCGCAGGCTGATGCCATGCTCTTGCGTTCCCTTGCACGGCAGACTAATGGCACATCGCGGCAGGCAGATTCGGCAGACGAGCTGAGTGTTATGTTTATGAGGGTACTGGAGATGGTAGCCCCCGTGGCGCAAGTTCCCATTATCCATCGTGAATTTACTGTTGACCACCGCGTACAGCAATTGTCAGTGCTGACCTTTTTTCAGCGCGGTAAAGGCAAATTAAGATTGATTGATCCAGACGGTGTGATCCTTTCATCGGAAGATGAATCCGGGCGTGTGGACTGGTTTCGTAATCAACAGTTTGCATTGGCTACTGTAAATAACCCCGGCGAAGGGACCTGGCGACTGAAGATGCCTCCAAAGGCGTTTGCCAGGGCATTGATCGTTTCTGACCTGGAGTTAGAGGTGGGCCCGCTGCCTAATTACGTGCCCGCGGGACAACAGGCCGAGTTGACATTGCATCTGTCTGATCAAGGAACGGTGATCACTGATCAGGAGGTGTTATCGGGCTTTAACGTCAGTTTGAGAGTCAAGGGTCCCCTGGGGAATAACGACATTGTGGTCGTCGATAGCCCTTCCACTGATGGGGTTTATCGGGTGGTAACCCCGGTTTTAGCCCAGCCGGGCCGTTATCAACTGCTGCTTAGGGTCGATACCCAGTCCTTGCGACGAGATTTGCCGATTTATTTGGAGGTTGAGGTGCCGGCGGAGCAGCCGACGCTGGTGACCCGTGGACAGGAGATGCCCGAAGATGACTTTAAAGCACCATTGATGTGGTTGGCGGGTATCTGTGGTCTTGTATTGCTTGGCGTCTGGTTTATTTTGCGTCGCCGCGAACAACGTAAACTTGCCCTTTGGCAAAAACGCGCTCGCGAAATTGGCCGCAATGGCTCAAGCAGGTTCTCAACGAGTTCCGCGAGCGCGAATGAGGCTGGTGACCAACTTGATTAGTCAGTTACCAATCGGTACGCTTGGCGGCTTTGAAAATTTAACAGGTAATAGTTCAGATGAAATTTGAAGGAACCGAGAGATACGTTGCCACTGATGACCTGCGCATGGCCGTTAACGCAGCTGTCGTTTTGGAGCGCCCGCTATTGATCAAGGGTGAGCCTGGAACAGGTAAGACCATGTTGGCGGAGGAAGTGGCAGAAGGGCTCGGCAAGCGGCTGATTCAGTGGCACATCAAATCGACCACCAAAGCCCAGCAGGGTCTCTATGAATACGATGCGGTGTCGCGCTTGCGTGACTCCCAGCTGGGCGACGCCAAAGTGCAGGACATCGCCAACTACATTAAACAGGGCAAACTCTGGGAGGCTTTTGATTCCGATGAGCAGGTGGTCCTGCTGATTGATGAAATCGACAAGGCCGATATTGAATTCCCCAACGACTTGTTGGTCGAGCTGGATCGCATGGAATTCTTTGTGTATGAAACCGGAGAGACTATCAAGGCCAAGCAGCGCCCGATTATCATCATTACCAGTAATAATGAAAAAGAATTGCCGGATGCGTTTTTGCGGCGCTGCTTCTTCCACTTTATCAATTTCCCTGATCGGGACACCATGCGTGAAATCGTCGCCGTTCACTACCCGGATATTTCCAAGACACTGGTGCAAGAAGCCATGGAAGTATTCTTCGATCTGAGAGGAATCCCCGGTCTGAAGAAAAAGCCTTCTACCTCGGAGTTGATCGATTGGCTGAAATTGCTAATGGCCGATGAGATTCCGGATGAGATTCTCAAGGATCGTGACCCCACCAAGGCGATTCCACCGCTATACGGCGCGTTAATGAAAAATGAGCAGGACGTACATTTGTTGGAACGTTTAGCTTTTATGCATAGACGCGAGACACGCTGAGGCTAGCTCTGTGCTGATTAATTTTTTCCATGGCCTGCGTGATGCGGGCGTCCCGGTAACTACCCGAGAGTTGTTGGATCTGCTGGAAGGTATGAAACGGCGGGTGGTGTTTGGCTCAATGGATGAGTTTTATTACTTCAGCCGTACTTGCATGGTCAAGGACGAGAAGTACTTCGACCGTTTTGACCAGGCCTTTGGGTTGCACTTCAAGGATCTGGAAGCGCTTGACGATGTGATCGAAGCCCTTATCCCTGATGACTGGCTGCGTTCCGAGTTTCTTAAAAATCTGTCCGCAGAAGAAAAAGAAAAAATTGAATCCCTGGGCGGGCTGGAAAAGCTTATCGAGGAATTCAAAAAGCGACTGGAAGAGCAGGAAAAGCGCCACGAGGGCGGTAACAAGTGGATAGGCACCGGCGGCACCTCGCCGTTCGGCCAGGAAGGATACAATCCTGAAGGCGTTCGGGTAGGGCCTAACGGGCGCAACAAAAAGGCAGTAAAAGTTTGGGACAAGCGCGACTTCAAAAACCTGGACGATAGCGTTGAGCTGGGTACTCGCAATATCAAGGTAGCTATGCGCCGATTGCGCAAGTTTGCACGCACCGGCGCCGCCGATGAGCTGGATCTGGATGACACTATTACTTCCACTGCCCGCAACGCAGGCCTGCTGGATATCAAGATGGTGCCTGAGCGTCACAACGCGGTAAAAGTGCTGCTATTTTTTGACGTGGGCGGTTCCATGGATCCCCATGTAAAAGTGTGTGAAGAGCTGTTCTCAGCGGCGCGCACAGAGTTCAAGCACATGGAATATTTTTACTTCCATAATTTCCTGTATGAAAATGTTTGGAAGAACAATGTTCGACGGCACAACGAACGGACCTCCTTGCTGGATGTGCTGCATAAATACAGTCACGATTACAAAGTGGTGTTCGTGGGTGATGCTTCGATGTCACCTTATGAAATTCTTCAGCCAGGTGGCTCTGTGGAGCACTGGAACGAGGAATCGGGCGAAGTCTGGATGCGCCGGCTGCAAGAAGTTTATGACAAAGTGGTCTGGATAAACCCTGTTCCCGAAGAAGAGTGGCAGTACACCCAGTCGGTGGCTATTACCCACAAACTGCTGGAAGGTAAAATGTATCCGCTTACGCTCAAAGGGCTTGAGGAAGGTATGGGCTACCTCTCCAAGTAGGGAGGTCTTAGGTCTCAGGGTTCGAGCAGGCGCTTACCTTACCTTTGCAAGGCTCCCCGCAAAGGCAATCAAGCTGGCGGTAACCGCTACATTCAGTGACTCCACTCCATTGTTCATTGGTATCGACAGCGACTTGTCGGCCAGCTGGACGACGTCTTTTGATACGCCTTCGGTTTCGTTGCCCAAAACGTAAGCAACGTGTTTTTTAGGCGTGAATTCAAACAAAGTCTGGCTTGCATTAGCTTCAAGGCTACAAATTTCTACCTCTTGCTGTGCCAGTCGTCGCAATGCGTTTACCTGGGAGTCGCACATTACCAGCGGTGCTCGATAGAGCGTGCCGGCGCTTGCCTTGATCACCAGGGGTCCCAGGGCAGCATTGCCCTTGCTTGACCATAGCACGGCGTCTATGTGGCCGGCCGCGGCAGAGCGCAAAATCATTCCCAGGTTTTGCGGGTTGGTAATGCCGTCCAGTGCGAGGACACGTTGTGGGGCGAGTCCAGGTAGTTCCTCAACATAGGTTTGTAACGAGCGAAAACTCGGGCAAAGAATATCCAGCGCTACTCCCTGGTCCTGCTTGCCGTTCTTGGAGATACGGGCAAGCGCCTCGCGGCTGTGCTCGTGGACCGGGATGCTTTTTTTTGCGGCCGCATCAAGTAGTTCGGTAATAATGCCGCCGCCGCGGTTGCTACTGGAAAGGTGTAATGCGTGGCACTGGAGCAGGGGGTCTCGCAGGGCTTCCAGGGCTGGTTTACGGCCATAAACTGTCAGCACACGCTCGAAAAACGCTTTTTTCTGGGTGTAGTCTTCGCTGTCCTGCATGCTCACGCTTTAGCCTCTCTTTCCCGCTGTAATTGCTCTCGAAATTTGCCTGGAGAGATTCCTGTCCACTTCTTGAAGGAGCGATAAAAGGCCGAGTTGTCCTGGAAGCCCATTACCGCTGCAATGGCGTCAATGGAGAGCTCATCCCTGTGCATGTATTGCACTGCGAGTTCGCGACGTAAGTCATCTTTCAACTGCTGAAAGCTGGTTCCTTCAGCAGTAAGGCGCCGATGCAAAGTGCGCGGGGACATGTTCAGCTGCGACGCCGCACCGCTTGCTGTGGGCAGTCTCTCCGGGCCGGCAGAGACCAGAATCTGCTCTACTTTAGCCGATAGGGTTTTCAGGTTACCGGGCACGTCACGTTTAACCAGGGGGTAGGGCGCCAGTCGCAGGAATTCTCTCAGGCTCGCCTCGCTTTGAACAATGGGGTGCTGCAATAACTGCCGGGAAATGACCAGACCTGAGTTATCCATGTCAAAGGCAACAGGACAACCGAATAATTTTTCATAGTGCTGGGTACTTGCCGGTGCCGAGGCTCTTAACTGAACTGCTTGCAAGGGCATTTCTCTGCCAATCAGCCAGCTATAGAAGCGGTACATCATGAGCAGGATATTGGCATGCCCTATGTGCTCACTGTCGCTCTCCTGGGGGGCGGAGCGCTGAAACAGGCATAGCATCTGGTCATCTTGCAGAGGCACCAGAGGCCCGCTTATGCGCTCTCTGGACGTATTCCGGTACTGGTCGCAGTAATCGTGAAACTCCCAGGCGCGAATAAGGGCCTGCTCCAGGGTTGGACAGTGAATGACGAACAGGCACATCATCCGAAACGTGCCAGGCGGAGCATGGTATTCCTGTCCCAGGCCGAACGCCTCGTCCTGAAGCAGCTCCATCAATAAGCCATAGAGCTTGCTGTAGCTGGCGGTCGTGATTTCTGTTGTTTCCGGGTTTTGATCTGCCAGGGGGTTAAAGTCCAGACCGATCTGTTGCAGCGCTCGTTCCAGTGGATAGCCCTGGTCAATCACCACTCGCAAGAGGGTATTGAGCGTTTTCAGGGGCATGGTGTTCACAGCGCTAATGTTTCCCAGTGGTGACTGCAGAGGCGGGGAGATGGGCGAGGTATTTGGCTTTACGTGCCCTCTGCCAGCGCGGTAATTCGATCGGCGGACGCCTTGATGCGGGCGGCGATCTCCTCGATCCTGGCGCCGGTGACCTGGCCGCCCAAAGATCCGGCGACAAAACACATGACTGGAAGCTTGTTTTCGATAAAAACCGGTACGGAAATAGTGCTCACGTCGTACTTGGCTTTTGGATCAATACGATCCAGGTGAAAGTATTCGTCACACAGATCGTGCTGATAACGATTCGCAGCGTCTTCGAGTTCGGTCAGACTCCAGGAGGTGTGGATACGAGCCAACTCTTTTGTCAGTTCGATTTCAGCTTTGGTTTTGAGTGTGACTTCGTAGCCGCGTGCGCGAATAGCAATTAGCGCAACCCTAAGCTTTTGATCCAGTTTTTCGTTGTACTCGCCGCGGGATTCGTGAGCGCGGCTCAGCCACGCTTCCAGGTGTTTAGCGGGAGAGAAGGCGGTGAAACAGGCGGCCACTGGCGCTGTATTGGGCAGGCGCAGTCCCAGTTGGAATGAGTTAATCAAGGGCTGTGCTTTACCGTAGAGCGCTAGTAGGACCATGTGTTGTTTGGAGCGGCCGGTGACCGCGAAGCCAACGTCCAGATCTTGCTGCAGGCTTTCCAGCTCTGGCCTGGCATATTCCAGTACCGGGAATTGAGCAAAAGCGGCATTGCCCGCAGCGATAATAGAGGGGCCTAGTCGGTAAGCCTTGGTTTTCGGATGTTGAACTAAAAACCCGTAATTGGCCATGGTGGTGAGGATCGCATGGCAGGTAGCTTTATTGAGGTTTAGCCTGCGTGTCATCTCGGTCAGGCCAAAGGCCTGGTGAGGGTTGGCCATCAAAAGGTCCAGAATCGCCAGAGCGCGCGCTGTCGGTTGTGAAAAAAGGGCCAAACTATTACTCCAGGCAGGACCACCGACTGCGTCGGCGCGTGCAAATTTTAGTATAAAATGTTGTACTTGTTTCGGTATGGTAACGCCCGAGGTAGGCTACAGCAAGCCTGCTGTTATCGATGCTAAAGTGCATAGCCAGCGTGGCTCGTGGCAGAGCTCCGGAGAATTGAGACCAACGTGTTAATCCTGTATGGAACCAGCGCCTGTCATCTGTGTGAAATCGCCGCTGACCTGCTGCGCGATGCGAGCCTCGAATTCGAGGAAGTCGATGTCAGTGAGTCAGACGTGTTGTTCGAACGCTATGGCCTGACGATTCCTGTCCTTAAGCGAGAGGACGACGCAGAACTGAACTGGCCTTTTGACGCAGCCCGGTTGGCGGCCTTTGTCAGTTAGTTGCCTACGCGAACCGCCAGTACGTCGCAGCTGGCGCCGTGGAGTACACCGTTGGCTGTAGAGCCCATTAATAGGGCGAGGCCATAGCGGCCGTGGCTGCCGACAACGATCAGATCTGCGCCGATTTCCTCTGCCATGGCATGAATTTCAACCTCCGGTCGGCCAAGCACGATATGCTGATGATCTTGGTCTATGCTGTTTTGCTCGGAAAAGCGCTTTAGCTGCTCAGTTGCCTGATTCTGTATTTCATCCTGCAGACCGGAAAAATCCATGGGGATATCCACCCCGTAGGCGAAACTGAGAGGTTCGATGACGTGGATAATGTGTAGTTCGCAGTCGCCGTTGTCGGCGATACCTTGCGCCCGTTGCGCAACTTGGTTGGACTCATCACTCAGGTCGATGGCGACCAGAACTTTTTTATATTGAGACATGCGTTTGCTCCGCGTTTTCAGGATTAGCAGGGCTTTAGTTATAGCATAGAATCCGGTCTGGGCAATCCCGCCTCTGGCTTGAATTTGATCTGAATCAGGAACCTTGTTGATTGAAATACCTACTGATCTTGTTTGTGATTGCTTTGGCCTTGGCGCCGCTGACCCACTTTTTGCCCAGTAAACGGCAGCGCCTGATTGCCAAAATGCGCGAGTACGCCGCCGTGCACGGACTTTTTGTCGAATTTCGGGATCTGCCCTCACGCGCAACGCGGCAAGGGCGTGAGGAGCGCAAGCAGCAGATTATTTATTACGGCAGGCGGTTGCCCCCTTCTCGTAACGACGCCCGCAGCCGCACTGCCTGGGCATGTGAAGATGGCAACTGGCTATCTTTGGCCGAGAGAACGGCGGTGCCAGCCGCATTAGAGCAAATGCCTGCCACAATTCTGGCGGCGAGTCTCGATGAGGGGTCCTGCGGGATTTACTGGCTCGAAGTCGGCGATGAGGCCGATGTTAAACAGATTGTCAGCGCTCTGGAGGCTTGGCAAGGCCAGCTCTGACCGGGGTGTTTGGGGCTAAATTGACAGCCGGGCAATAAGCACTGATGCACGATTTTTCTTGACCGGGGCGAGATGGCGACTTATATATGCCCTTTTTTGACGCAGGCTCGCACAGCATTTTGCGAACTAACACATCGTTTGAATAGTAGGAATCAATGGGTAAATCACTAGTTATTGTCGAGTCGCCAGCGAAGGCCAAGACCATCAACAAGTACCTGGGCAAGGACTTCGTGGTGAAATCCAGCGTCGGTCATATCCGGGATTTGCCTACTGCGGGTAGTTCGACCTCCAAAGTGGATCCCAAGGAGAGAGCAGCCCAGGCAGCGATCACCCGCAAGATGGCGCCCGCAGCAAAAGCAGCTCACCAGAAAAAGAAGAGTCGTGAGCAATTGATCCGCCGGATGGGGATAGACCCGGAAAAGGGTTGGAAGGCGAACTATCAGGTATTGCCCGGCAAAGAAAAGGTGGTCAACGAGCTGAAGAAACTAGCAGCTGACGCCGACTCCATTTATCTTGCTACCGACCTTGATCGCGAGGGTGAGGCGATAGCCTGGCACTTGCGAGAAGCGATTGGCGGAGATGATTCCCGCTACCAGCGAGTGGTGTTCAACGAAATTACCAAGAAAGCTATCACCGAGGCTTTTGAAAAACCTGCCTACCTTGATCAGGATAGGGTAAACGCTCAGCAGGCACGACGCTTTCTGGATCGGGTCGTTGGGTATATGGTCTCTCCGCTGCTCTGGTCCAAGGTGGCCCGCGGCCTGTCTGCCGGGCGAGTGCAGTCTGTGGCGGTGCGTTTGATTGTGGAGCGCGAGCGAGAAATTCACGCGTTTATTCCCGAGGAGTATTGGGAGATTCACGCAGATCTGGCCACTCAGGCAAAACAGGAAGTGCGGTTTCAGGTGCGCAAGCACAAAGGAGAGAACTTTCGCCCCGGAGATGAACAAAGCGCGAGTAAAGCGACCTCAGAATTGGAGTCGCTGCCTTATTCCATCAGTGGTCGGGAGGACAAGCCCACACGCTCCAAGCCACCGGCTCCGTTTATTACCTCAACGCTGCAGCAGGCTGCGAGCACGCGCCTGGGGTACAGCGTCAAGAAGACCATGATGATGGCGCAACGCCTGTATGAGGCAGGCTACATCACCTACATGCGAACAGACTCGACCAATTTGAGTGCCGAGGCTGTCGCAGCCTGTCGCGGCTATATCGAATCCAATTTTTCCAAACGCTACCTGCCTGACAGCCCCAACTCTTACTCCTCCAAGGAAGGTGCGCAGGAAGCGCACGAGGCCATCCGTCCCTCGGACGTCAATGTGCTGCAGGCGTCGTTGAAAGGTATGGAGCGCGACGCTGAGCGCCTTTATGAACTGATCTGGCGTCAGTTCGTTGCTGGTCAGATGCCTGCAGCGGAATACACAGCCACCACAATTACCGCCAGTGCCGGTGATTACCAACTCAATGCGAAGGGCCGAATCATCCGCTTCGATGGCTATACCAAGGTGCAGCCTCCCGCCAGCCGTAAGGGTGACGATTCGGTGCTGCCAGACGTAAACGAAGGCGATGTACTGGCGTTGAAGAAGCTTGATCCGGTGCAGCATTTTACCAAGCCGACCCCTCGCTACGGAGAAGCGAGCCTGGTTCGCGAGTTGGAAAAACGAGGCATTGGTCGTCCATCAACGTACGCTTCGATTATTTCTACTATCCAGGATCGTGGCTACGCGCGCCTGGAGAATAAGCGATTTTATGCAGAAAAAATGGGCGACATTGTTACCCAGCGGCTACAGAAAAGCTTCCCCGATCTTCTGGACTATGGCTTTACCGCAGGTATGGAAGAACGGCTGGATGATGTAGCCGACGGCGACAGGGATTGGCGTGACTTACTCGATGCATTTTATGCCGAGTTCAGCGGATTACTGGAGGCAGCGGCAGAGCCCGAGCCTGCGGGGATGGAACCCAACGAACCCACAATGACTGACATCAAGTGCTCTAAATGTGACCGAGATATGCAGATACGGACTGCCAGCACGGGTGTGTTCCTGGGCTGCTCCGGCTACGCATTACCGCCCAAAGAGCGCTGCAAAAACACGATTAACCTGACCTCTGGTGACGAGGCAATTCGCGAAGACGCGGATGACGAAGCTGAATCACGGCAATTATTGGAACGCCATCGCTGCAAGAAGTGCAACGCGGCGATGGACAGCTACCTGATCGACGAAGATCGTAAGCTGCATGTGTGCGGCAATAATCCGGACTGTGATGGTTTCGAAGTTGAGCACGGTAAATTCAAGATCAAAGGCTACGAAGGCCCCATTCTTGAGTGCGATAAGTGCAGTGCCGAAATGCAGTTGAAAAATGGTCGCTTCGGTAAGTACTTCGGGTGTACCTCAGAGGAGTGTAAAAATACCCGTAAGCTGTTACGCAACGGCGAGGCTGCCCCTCCGAAGATGGATCCGGTACCCATGCCCGAGCTGGAGTGCCAGAAAGTAGAAGATACCTACGTATTACGCGACGGCGCCGCTGGAATGTTTTTAGCGGCCAGCCAGTTTCCGCGTAACCGGGAAACCAGGGCACCCTTTGTCGATGAGTTGCTGCCTCACAAGAGTGAGATCGACCCCAAGTACAAGTTCATCTTTGGCGCTCCAACAGAGGATGACGACGGTAATCGAGCTCAGGTGCGGTATAGCCGCAAGTCCAAAGAGCAATACGTGATGACCGAGAAAGATGGCAAAGCCACGGGTTGGAAGGCCTTTTATCGCAAGGGTAAGTGGGAAGAGGAACGCAGCAAGGGCAGGGCGCGCAAATAATATGAGCTCCGCTCGAGGTCAGGCGAATCACGCGCTCTACCTGGCCCGAATCCTGCTCGCCGCCTGGCGCCGTGATCTGGCGGCTGAGGCGGTTGCGACAATCACCTTAACTCAGGCATTTTTGCCGGCCGTTCGGCTGCACCTTGGGCATGCCTATGGCTGGTTTTTAGTTGAAATTACCCGTCCTGGCGGCTTGCCCGTCCAGCCACCGCAATGCGTTGCCGAGTTACCCGAAGTCGCTGACGGCAAAGCCGTGCCGGGAGAACTCCTGGAGTTTCAGCGCCTGGAGGAGAGCGGCTGGATTGGCGAAATGCTTTCTGCGGATGCGCTCCCAAGTCCAATGGCAAGCTCGGGCAACCTGGCAGTCAGTTCACCTGCATCCGGGCTTGACCAGGCTTCGGTTTGGGCTGCTCAGCTGCAAACCCTGTTTGATCGTATGGGCGATTCTTTGGACGAGTACTAAACCGGCCGTCCTGTAAAGGCCATCCACCGCTGCACTGCGCCTGCCGGATTTAGTGCTATCTAGGAGCCTGACCGGCTGTTAGAATATTCACGAAGTTAAAGCAAAGAGAGGTTTATTGAGTGTCTGCATCCTTACTAGAGATCGTAGATCTGGGCGACGGAGAAATCGTATTGCAACGTGCTGACGATGATTCCGAGCCGCTTGTGGTTATCCGTTTCTCAGAAGAATCGCGCGTTTACATGATGGACAACAGCCTTGAAGTCGCCAAAGCGATGATACAGGCTGGGATACAGGCGGCCGCCGAAATGGCCGAACAGGGCGAGGTAGAAATCGAGCCCACTGTTGAGGCCCCCAGAGTCCTTCACTAGTCGCAGCGATAGAATTTCAAACGCCGGGCTCTCGATATCGCAAACCGGCTCCCAACAGACGCCAACAGCGCTCTGTCAGATTTTTTTCCGCTTCAATATACACCCCGCAGTCAGTGACTGCGGCGCAATACTCCAACGCTTAGCCCTTCAATTGCAAAACTCTGCTCACGCAGATCAACTTTGATCGGTTGGTAATCTGGATTCTCAGGCAGTAGTTGCAGCTGATGCTCGTTGGGCCCTTTTTGCAGGCGCTTGACGGTGACCTCGTCTTCTATGCGTGCAACCACCACATCCCCGTTATTGGCGACTGGCGTGCTGTGCACCGCCAGTAAGTCGCCATCAAATATACCGATATCGATCATGCTGTCACCGGTGACACGAAGAAAGTAGTCTGCTCTGGGCTTGAAAAACTCAGGGGGCAGATCGCAGTAATCCTCAATATTCTCTTCTGCAAGCACCGGGTTACCGGCCGCAACACGGCCAACGATAGGAATACCCGCCGTATCGGGAAGCTTAATCCCGCGGGATGCGCCGGGAATGATTTCAATAGCGCCCTTTCGGGCCAGGGCCTTAAGGTGCTCTTCTGCGGCGTTTGCTGACTTGAACCCCAGCTCCCTGGCGATGTCAGCCCGCGTAGGAGGGTAGCCGGTATGGTCGATATGCTGGCGGATAACATCCAGCACCTGTTGTTGTCTGTTGGTGAGCTTTTCCATGGTTGCCCCTATCTGTTTATTTATACAGGTGCTGTAATTATATACAGGTGTGGCAGATAAAAACAATGGGCTTGTCTGCTGCTGCTGGCGACAGCGTAAAGAGCGATTATAGCGGGAGTGTGCCGTTTCGCTGTTGCGCTGCATCTGTGGTGAAGCGGAGGTTAGTCCGGGAAAACCGGCGCAGATTGAACTAGTAGTCTTCGACGCCGTACATAACGTCGGGCTCTATAGAATTGATTGGGTTGGTCCAATCCTCGGGGTGCATGGGCAGATCGGGATCCAATAGGTCTTCGTCGTCCAGTTCAAAAGCACTGCGCCAGTCTTCGGGTGCCTCGGCTTTCTGCAACAGCATCTCGCGCCAGGCATCCAGATCGTATTCTGATACCTCACCGTCCAGGTATTGGGTTTCAATTGTCAGGGTTGTCGGGTCCCAGTCGACTACCTCAAACAGGGCGCTGGTTTGGAGGTCTTTGTACCACCCCCCGACCATGGGGCTGAGCATCTTCATCTACCTGTCCTCTGGCATTTTGGCTATTCGATGGCTCAACATATCACGCTGGTAAAGGCTGTCCATTATGTAAAAAGGCTATAAACCGTGCGTTTTAAATTCTTTTTACCTTGCTCAGTTTTCTTTTCAAAATAGATCAATCAGTTGCGTTACACTTCCAGAGTTGACTTCAATCGGTGCGCCAATTTATATACTCCTTGTGAATTAAGGAGGGCCCTGAACATGACAAACTTGTCTAAAAACTTGTATTTTTTTTGCGAGAGGATTAGCCCTTGAATCGTTTCAATACCTGGCTGGAATCAGTGGCCACCGCAATTGGCCTGCAGCCGGAGTTACTGGCTTTGGCGGTCTTGTTGATGGCAGGGCTAGCGGGTCACTTGCTGCTGGGCCATTTGATCCAGCGATTGCATCGGGCGGCAGGGAGCAATCAGAACAAGTGGGACGATGTGGTCGTCACCGCGCTGGAGCGACCTGTCCGGCTCGTGCTTTGGGTGCTGGTCGGATACATCGCTCTGGACACTTATGAGGTCGGCGCTAACTTACAGGCGCGTTTAATTGAGGTGTACGACACTGCTCTGGTGTTGTTGGTCGTTTGGTTCCTGCATCGTTTGATCGGCGGTGTTGAGAATGAATTGATGCGCGAGCGCTACGGAAATAGCCAGTCCACCGACAAAGCCACTGTCCGTGCGGTGATTCAGCTCTCGCGAATATGCCTTTGGGTCATTGCGGGTTTGGGGGTATTGCAAAGTATTGGTGTGTCCATTTCGGGCTTGCTGGCTTTTGGTGGCATTGGCGGTATTGCCGTAGGTTTTGCCGCCAAAGATCTGCTGGCTAACTTTATTGGTGGGCTCAGTATTTACCTGGATCGCCCCTTTACCACAGGTGACTGGATTCGTTCACCCGACAGAAATATTGAAGGTACAGTAGAAGATATAGGCTGGCGTTTGACGCGAATTCGTACTTTTGACCAGAGACCGCTGTACGTCCCCAACGCCGTTTTTGGCCAGATCTCGGTGGAGAACCCATCGCGTATGTTCAACCGGCGTATCTATGAAACAGTGGGCATACGCTACCAGGATTCGCAGAGCATGGCGCCGATCGTCGAGCAGGTGAGAGCAATGCTGCAGAGTCACCAGGAGATTGATTTGTCGCGCACCTTGATTGTCAATTTTGTCTCTTTCGGGCCCTCATCCCTGGACTTCTTTGTTTACACCTTCACCAAGACTACAGACTGGGTGCGGTTCCACGAGATAAAGCAGGATGTCATGCTCAAAATTCTTGATATTGTGATCAGTAATGGCGCAGATGTCGCATTTCCGACGCAGACTTTGCATGTGGAGCAGGTGATGCAGATGGACCCGGAGCACGGTGCATGAAAACCCTGGGGATCATTGGAGGCACGGGTATCGATCAACTCGAAGGCCTCGAGATCGTCGATAGTCATGCCGTGGAGACCCCCTATGGAGACCCGTCCCGGGCGGTTGAAGAGGGAATGCTGGGTGGAGTTCGCGTATTTTTCCTGCAGCGACACGGCAGCCCCAAGACGATACCACCGCACCTGATTAACTACCGGGCCAATGTCTGGGCGTTAAAGTCCCTGCAGGTGACGGACCTGGTTGCAATTAACGCAGTGGGCGGCATTTCTGCCGCCATGCGTCCCGGACGTCTGGTCATACCAGACCAGATTGTTGACTATACCTGGGGGCGCGCACATACGGTGGATACAGGGGAGGTAGGTACTCTGCTGCACGTGGATTTTAGCGATCCCTACGATCATGAACTGCGCGAAGCACTGCTGCAGTGTGCTGTTGCTCAGAACATTGCTCACGAGGGGGCAGGCGTGCACGGCGTCATGCAGGGGCCACGCCTGGAAAGCGCCGCTGAAATTCGCCGCATGGCGGGGGACGGCTGTGACCTGGTCGGCATGACCGGAATGCCCGAAGCTTCTCTGGCACGGGAACTGGGCCTGGCTTATGCCAGTATCTGTATGGTTGTTAACGCGGCTGCCGGGTTAGATGATAAACCGCTGACACTGGCTGTGATGCGAGCGAATTTGCTGCGCGAAGCAGCCGCGGTTAGACAGCTTATCGCCGCGCTGGTTGCGGATTATTAATGGGTTGCTTTACAGCGCCTGATTGGTTTCTTCAGCGAATTCTGCGTCGGCCATTACCTGCAGCTGTTCTTCATCCAGCGGCATAAATTTTATCACTACGCCTATTAAAGGGTGGTCGATATAGTGCACTTCCTTGCTGCGCATACGACGCTTTTGTTGCAGCAGTACGGCATGACGCCAGGGATAGACAGGCCCTGTTTCTTCCGGCGCTATCTCCGATGCTAACTTCTCTTCAAGAACCGGTTGCTGACCTGCTGCTTCGGGATTGTCATTACCCAAAGGGTAGGCAGTCTCCTCGAGGAGTACCGGTTCGGGTTGCTCAATAAACAGGGACAGTGGGCCCAGGGGAGGCTCTGGCATGCGCCACTCGGCTGGCAAGTACTGGCCCTGGGTGTTGATCCAGAGGTTGGTTTCCAGGTGCAGGTAGCGAGCAATATGCAATTTTACCGTGCCTTGTAAGCGAGGCCAGTCGCCGCTGTCACCGGAGCGGTCGATGACCAGGGGTATAGCAGTGCTCTCGCCTTGTACCGGCTGTACCCAGGTTTCGTGAAACAGGGTTTTGTAGTTTCCAGTGCGTTGCATGAAGGCAGCTTTGTCATAGAGCTCCGCGTTCTTTCGCGGCAGTGCAATAAATGGTGTGGGTGTGAGAGGGGTGAGGTTTTGCTCTTCCGGTACTGCCTCGGCATCCAATGCTGGCGCCGAATTGCCAGTGGGATTGCCAGCGATCGGGATATCCGGAGCTTTGTCCTCGGTTCTGTCCTCGGTGGTTTCCTCGGCAGGCGGCCGCAATGTCTGACGGCCTAGCGAGTCTACCTCGCTGACGCCGCCGTGTTCCTCTTGTCTCGATTCCAGTTGTCCCGGGTATATCAGGAATCGGCCAGTGTCAGGGTAGGCGAGGCTGGGCAGGGGATCCCATTGCTCCGGTGTGGAGCCGCTTTCATGGCTGAATATCATCAGTTCTACCTGATACCAGCGCTCCTCTTGTCCGTGGACCGCAGCGGCAAACAATCCCAGTGCGAGGCTGAGGGGGCGAATTAGAGCATGGTTCATTAGCGGCATCAGGCTGCGTCTTCCGTGGCTTCTTGAGCGAAACGTGCAAGTAGATCCTCAACATATTGCTGGCGTTGAGCTTTGTCGTCCAGTGCGTGTTCAAAGCGCAAGCGGGTTGCGCCAGCCAGCTTGAACGAGCGCGGGTCAGACTGAACCAGCTTCACCAGCGACATAGGATTAACTCGGGTGCTTTCCTTGAAATCGATACTACCACCACCGGCACCGGCTTCAATGGCGCGTATGCCCAATTCCTGTGCCTGCAGGCGCAATCTCGATACCTGAAAGAGGTTTCCAACTTGCGGCGGCAGCAAGCCGAAGCGATCTATCATTTCAACCTGGAGTTCCCTGAGCTGGTCTTCATTCGCCGCCGCGGCAATGCGCTTGTACAGTACTAGCCGGCTATTAACATCAGGCAGGTAGTTCTCGGGAATCAGTGCGGGGATATGCAGGTTAACCTCGGTGCCTGCATCCAGCGGAGCATCTACATCGGGAATCTCACCGCGCTTCAGTGAAGCCACAGCGCGCTCCAGCATCTCCATGTATAAAGAGAACCCTACAGAGTGGATCTGGCCACTTTGCTCGTCACCTAATAGCTCGCCCGCGCCGCGAATTTCCAGATCATGGGTTGCCAGCAGGTATCCCGCGCCCAGATCGCCAGCGGCTTCGATGGCCTCCAGGCGTTTACCGGCGTCAGCGGTAATAGCGGATCGCGGAGGCGTCAATAAATAGGCATAGGCCTGGTGGTGTGAGCGACCTACTCGTCCGCGCAACTGATGCAATTGAGCGAGTCCAAACCGATCGGCACGCTCGATGATGATGGTGTTGGCATTGGGGATGTCGATGCCGGTTTCGATAATCGTTGTACACATCAAAATGTGGTTGTGCTGGTGATAAAATGAAGACATGACGTGTTCAAGTTCGGTTTCACGCATCTGCCCATGGGCGACGCCAACATTCAGGTCGGGAACCAGCTCGCGCAGCTTGCGAGCGCTCTCTTCGATCGACTTTACTTCGTTGTGCAGGTAGTAAACCTGTCCACCCCGGAGGGTTTCTCGCAGCACAGCTTCCTTTACCAGAGCAATATTATGCTCGCGCACAAAGGTCTTGATGGATAGACGTCTGGCAGGGGGGGTTGCAATGATAGAAAGGTCACGCATGCCACCCAGTGCCATGTTTAGCGTCCTGGGTATAGGCGTCGCAGTGAGCGTGAGGATGTCCACCTCCGAGCGCAGCGCTTTGATGGCTTCCTTTTGCTTAACGCCGAAACGATGCTCTTCGTCGATGATCAGCAAGCCAAGATCATTAAAGCGAAAATCTGACTGCAGTAGCTTATGGGTGCCCACCAGGATGTCTATTTTGCCATCGGCGATGCGCTTGCTGACGTCCTTTACCTGAGCGGCAGATTTGAAACGCGAAACCACTTCCACGTTCACCGGCCAGTCAGCAAAACGATCGCAGAACGAACTGAAGTGCTGCTGGGCCAGCAGGGTGGTCGGTACCAGCACCGCGACTTGTTTCTTGTTCTGGCTGGCGATGAAGGCTGCGCGCATCGCGACTTCTGTCTTGCCGAAGCCCACATCTCCGCAAACCAGTCTGTCCATGACTCTGGGACTGCACATGTCTTCTACGACGGCGCGAATAGTGAGTTCCTGGTCGGGTGTTTCCTCAAAAGGAAATGCAGCAGAGAACTGGCTGTACTTGTCTTGATCCAGGGTGAAGGCATAGCCGGTTCTCGCTTCTCTGCGCGCGTACACCTCCAGCAACTGGGCTGCAATATCGTTGGCTTTTTCGCTGGCCTTACGTCTGGCTTTGTCCCACTGCTCGGAACCCAGGGTATGGAGCGGTGCCAGATCAGGGTCTGAGCCTGCGTACCGACTGATCAGGTGAAGTGACGCTACCGGCACATAAAGTTTGGAGCCTTTGGCGTACTCCAGCGTAAGGAACTCCGCTTCCTGCTCATCCACCGACAACGTTTGCAAACCTACATAGCGACCCACACCGTGTTCCAGATGAACGACAGGCACGCCCTCGCGCAACTCGTTGATGTCACGAAATACATTGGCATTGGTCGCTTCCTGGCTGGGTCGTCTGCGGCGTCGCTGGGCAACGCGGTTGCCGAACAATTGTGTTTCGCACACCAGGGTAGGCTTGCCTGGGCCAAAATAAAGACCGCGGTCCAGGGGTGCCGTTGCGATGGCAAAAGTTTCACCTGAAGCTAAAAATGCCTGCCAACTGGTTGCCGCCGGAGGTTCGAGGCCCAGTCCCTTCATTGACTCCAGCAGAATTTCCCGGCGCCCAGCTGACTCTGCGCAAAGCAGCACGGGTGCGTTGTGCTCCTCGAGAAACTTGGCAAGATTGGCTACCGCTGAGGTGACGGTTTGGTCCGTAGCCAGGTCCGGCGGGGGCAGGACAGTGGTTTGCTGGTGCACGGGAGCATCCGGGTTGTGGCGCAACTCCAATACTGGAAACTGTTTCAGCAGACGGTAGAATTCCTCCACTGGGGTAAAGCCCTTTTCCGGGGGTAGCAGGGGGCGGCGGGGGTCTATGCCATATTCTTCAAAGCGGCTTCCTACTTCCTGCCAAAAGTGCTCGGCGGCGCCGTGGTGGTCACCGGTAGTGATCAAGGCCGCGTCTTCTGGTAAATAGTCGAACAAGGTGGCGCAGCTGTCGAAAAACAGCGGTAGGTAATACTCACAGCCTCCGGGGCTGCGGCCCGCGCTGACCTCGACATAGCTGGGGCAGCTGTCGTGGTCAACATCAAAGGCCTCCCACCAATTCATCTGGAAGCGAGTAATAGCGCTGCCTTCCAATGGGTATTCTCGGGCCGGAAGCATGTTAATGGCATCGACTTTTTCTACTGTGCGCTGGCTTTCCGGATCGAAAGTTCGCAGCGTGTCCACTTCGTCATCCAGCAGGTCAATCCGAAAGGGCAAGCTCGATCCCATGGGGTAAATGTCAAATAGCGAACCACGCAGCGCGAATTCGCCATGCTCGAACACAGTTTCAACGTTGCGATAACCGTTGCGCTCCAGGTTGCGGCGGAAACTGTCCAGATCAATACTCTGGCCCTCTTCCAGCACCAGGCTTGATCCTGCAACGTAGTGGGTGGGTGGTAATCGATGCATCAGGGTTGGCACGGGGACAATTAAAACTCCCCCACGACAGCGTGGGAGGCGGAAGAGGGTGCTCAGTCGTTCAGATATGATGTCCTGGTGAGGAGAAAAGTTGTCATAGGGCAAGGTCTCCCAGTCTGGAAATGCCAATATTTCCAATGCTCCGTCCAGATAAAACGGGAGCTCTCGTTCCAATGCCAGGGCGGCGCTGGTGTCTGCAGTAATAACGACCAGCAATCGCTTTGGGTCCGCCAGCTCGGCGATACAGCGGGCATCGGCGCCGCCATAGAAAGGGCCCAGTGCGGTGCGGGTGCCTGTTTTGTGGGGCCAGGGTGTCGCCTGTACCAAAGGTTTAAACATGCCAGTGCTTCGGGTTTTATTGCCAGGGGGCGCGCATTGTAGCGCGGGCGTGCACCTTGTCTCCAGCCCATTACTGCGGGTGATAGCGAGAATGCTGTCACTCGCTTGCGTGCGTCGAGTCATCAGACGATAATACGCGGCCTTACACCGCCGCTCAGGACTCAAAGAACGTGACCGACCGCAAAAGAGAACGCCCCGCCGACTATTTTAAAGACTGGAAAGAGCGCGAAGCGCTGGCCGAAGGCATGATTCCCGTAGTGGGAAGATTGGCGCGGGAAAAAAGCGTGAAGTGCTATATCTACGGCAAGTCGCTGGTTAATCGCTCTGTGCTGGAGATCATGAAAGATCACCGCTATGTGCGTCAGGTGGAGGCTAACGAGCTTTCAGAGTTTGAAACCTTCCCGGTATTGAATGAGTTGTCAAAGCTTGACCTGGGGCCTGCACATATAGATGTGGGTCGCCTGGCGGTCAATTACTACGACAAGGGTGCCGGCGAAGACCTGACCATTGAAGAGTACGTTCGTCGAGAAGTTGCTGACGACCTGGGTACGCAGGCCAAGCCACTGAACAAGCCCCAGGATGTCGTGCTTTATGGCTTTGGCCGAATCGGTCGACTGATGGCCCGAATCCTTATCGACAAAACTGACGGTGGTGACGCGCTGCGTCTGCGCGCTATTGTGGTGCGCAAGGGCAAAGCCCCTAACGACCTGGTCAAGCGCGCCAGCCTTTTACGCCGCGATTCAATTCATGGTGCCTTCGACGGTACCATCCGTGTGGATGAAGAACGCCAGTCATTTGTTGCCAATGGTAACGAGGTCAAGGTTATCTACGCTGACGGGCCAGACACTATCGACTACACCGATTACGGCATCAACGATGCTATCGTGGTGGACAACACGGGCGTTTGGCGCGACAAAGACGGCTTGTCCTTGCACCTGAAGAGTAAGGGCGTGTCCAAGGTGATTCTCACAGCACCGGGAAAGGGCGACCTGAAGAACGTGGTGCACGGTATCAATCACGACATTATTGATGAGACGGATAGCATCATTTCTGCAGCGTCGTGCACCACTAACGCCATCGCGCCGCCGCTCAAGGCAATGGACGATGAGTATGGGATCAGTGCAGGCCACGTGGAGACGGTTCATGCCTTCACCAACGACCAGAACCTGATCGATAATTACCATCACGCCTCTCGCCGTGGCCGCGCTGCGTCATTGAATATGGTTCTCACTGAGACAGGGGCCGCGAAGGCTGTGGGCAAGGTGTTGCCGCAATTTGTTGGTAAGCTAACGGGTAATGCCATTCGGGTGCCGACGCCCAATGTTTCAATGGCAATACTTAATTTGACCCTGGACCGGGCGACCACCGCGGAGGAGGTCAACGAGTATATGCGCAACAAGGCGTTGCATTCGTCGCTGCGCAAGCAAATCGATTACTCCAACTCACCAGAAGTGGTGTCTACGGATTTTGTGGGTTCGCGCCACGCCTGTATTTTTGACGCTCAGGCGACCATCGTCAATGGAAAGCAAGCCGTGCTGTATCTCTGGTATGACAATGAGTTCGGTTATAGCTGCCAGGTGCATCGCATTTTGGAGCAAATGGCGGGTCTGGATTACCCGGTATACCCAAAAGAAGCCTGATTATTGCGCCGGCGGGGTACCGCTTTGGCAGCCATTTATCTACCCCGAAAGTGGTATTTGGTGAAGGCCGAAGAAATACGCAAAACCTGTTCAAAATCAAAGAACTGCCCTGCTGATTGTGGCCTTTTTTTAGCGCTTCACCTATAATGCGCGCGGCTTGGGGGTGGGTGGCTACAATTGCCATCCTCCGGTGGCAGAAAATAGCATCAGGATCGCGTTATCAGCGGTTTGATTCCGGTGCTTCCAGCCTTAACCATCTCTGGCCCACCCACACACTAGATTTTGTAGGCAGATCGTATGATCAAGATCAAGCGGGGTATGGAAATCCCAATTCAGGGAGCCCCCCAGCAAGCAATTGAAGACGCTCCTGCGGCGCGCGCGGTCGCGCTGGTGGGCTTTGACTATGTCGGCATGAAACCCACTATGGCTGTTCAGGAAGGTGACCGGGTCAAACGTGGCCAGCTTCTTTTCAGCGATAAAAAATCCGAAGGTATTCGCTACACTGCGCCCGCCTCTGGCGTCGTATCCGCCATCAATCGCGGCGCGCGTCGAGTTTTGCAGTCAGTTGTTGTTGATATAGAAGGTGACGAGGAAGAAAACTTCAGCGCTTTTAGCGCCGATGAGGCAGCTGGATTAGATGCTGCTGTCATCCGCGAGCAGCTCATACAGAGCGGACAGTGGACCTCGCTGCGTACTCGCCCGTTCAGCAAAGTGCCAGAAGTTGATGCTGAGGCTGCAGCCATTTTTGTGACCGCCACGGACACTCATCCGCTGGCTGCCGACCCCGCGGTGATCATTGCCGAGCAGGTCGAGGCCTTTGTCCTGGGACAGGATCTGCTGGCAAAATTGACCAGTGGCAAAGTCTACCTGTGCAGTGCCGCTGGCACCTCGGTTGCTGCGGGCAAGGCGAGTAACATTGAAGAGGCCCAGTTTGCGGGTCCTCACCCCGCTGGACTGCCCGGCACACACATCCATTTCCTGGAGGGTGCCAATGCCAGCAGGACCGTCTGGCAGGTTGGGTATCAAGACGTTATTGCCATCGGCAGGCTGTTCCTTGATGGGCGTCTTTACACCGATCGCGTTATTGCGTTGGCTGGCCCCCAGATTATAAAGCCTCGCCTGTTGCGTACCCGTTTGGGTGCTGATTTACAGGCGCTGTGCGCAGGTGAGCAAAAAGAGGGCGATAACCGGGTTATCTCTGGCTCTGTATTGGGTGGACGTGGCGTTGCCACTGGTACCGCCTATCTGGGCCGCTACCACAACCAGGTGTCAGTCTTACTGGAAGGCCGTCACCGTGAATTTATGGGCTGGTTATCACCGGGCGTGAAAAAACACTCATCGCTCGGCATTTATATCAGCAGTTTTTTTGGTCTTAAGCCTCTAGCCATGACCACCAATACCAATGGCTCCGAGCGTGCCATGGTGCCGGTCGGTCAGTACGAAACAGTCATGCCACTGGATATTCTGCCCACTCAATTATTGCGTGCGCTGATTGTTGGTGACACCGAGACCGCCCAGCAGCTGGGTTGCCTTGAGCTGGAAGAAGAAGACCTGGCACTGTGCACTTACGTGTGTGCTGGCAAGTACGAATATGGACCTATCCTGCGGGATAACCTGACGCGCATTGAGAAGGAGGGTTAATACGTGGCACTTCGTAAATTACTGGACAATCTGGAACACCACTTTACCGAAGGAGGCAGATTCCAGAGCTGGTATGCGCTGTACGAAGCAGCGGACACCATTTTTTATTCTCCTGGCTCGGTCACCAAGAGCACGGCGCATATTCGCGATGGCATAGACCTCAAACGCATCATGATCACCGTTTGGTTCGCCGCCTTCCCTGCAATGTTTTATGGGATGTACAACCTTGGCTTCCAGGCTACTGATGTGATGGCCGCCGGCGCCAGTGTTGATGGATGGCACGGCTGGCTGATTGAACTCCTGGGGGGCTACGATGCAAGTAATCTCTGGCACTGTTTCTGGTACGGCGCTGTGTTCTTCATTCCGATATACGCGGTGACCTTTGTGGTCGGCGGGTTCTGGGAAGTGTTATTCGCCATGAAACGGGGCCACGAGGTGAACGAAGGTTTTTTTGTGACCTCCATTCTGTTTGCCCTCATTTGCCCACCGGATATCCCGCTTTGGCAAGTGGCCATTGGCATCAGTTTTGGTGTGGTCATTGGTAAGGAGGTGTTTGGGGGTACAGGCAAAAACTTCTTGAACCCAGCGCTTACCGGCCGCGCGTTTCTTTACTTTGCCTATCCGGCACAGTTGTCTGGCGATACCGTATGGGTAGCGGTGGATGGTTATACCGCTGCGACGCCGCTGTCCTTGGTGGCATCGGACGGCATGGCTGCGCTGCAAGCTCAAATTCCCTGGATGGACGCATTTACGGGGGCTATTCCCGGCAGTGTGGGTGAGACGTCAACGCTTGCTATCTTAATCGGTGGCGTGATCCTGCTTGCGAGTCGAATCGCATCCTGGCGCATCATCACTGGCGTGTTCCTGGGGATGGTGGTGCTTAGCACGTTCCTTAATATGGTCGGTTCAGACTCCAATCTGGCGTTTGCGATGCCGTGGTACTGGCACTTGGTGACCGGCGGATTTGCCTTCGGCATGATATTTATGGCCACCGACCCGGTATCCGGAGCCATGACTAATGGCGGCAAATGGATGTTCGGTATTCTGGTCGGCCTGATGACCGTGCTTATTCGAGTCATCAACCCCGCCTTTCCCGAGGGGATTATGCTGGCCATTCTTTTTGCCAACCTGTTTGCTCCGCTGATGGATAACTTTGTGGTTCAGGCCAACATTAAACGGAGGCTTGCACGTGTCCAGTAATGACAGCATCAAGAAAACCCTGATTGTTGCATTTTCTCTGTGTATCGTTTGCTCAGTTATCGTTTCTACCGCAGCGGTAATGCTCAAACCTGCTCAACAGGCTAACCAGTCTCTGGACCGTAAACGCAATATCCTCGCTGCCGCGGGTATGTTGGACGAAAACATCAGCATCGATGAGCAGTTTGCCAAGATGACCCCCCGTGTGGTCGATCTGCGCACCGGGAAGTTTAGCGACGCGGTAGACGCCGAGGGCTACAACGAGCGCAAGGCTGCCAAGGACCCTGCACAGTCTGACGCCTTGTCCTCCAGCGAAGACATCGCCAAGGTCTTCCGACGAGAGCACTACGCGGTTGTTTATGTGGCGAACGACACCCAGGGGGGGGTGGATAAAATTATCCTGCCTATCCGAGGCTATGGTTTGTGGGGCACGCTTTATGGCTTTATTGCCTTGGAAGGTGATGCCTCGACGGTTGCCGGTATTGGTTTCTATGAACACAAGGAAACCCCAGGACTCGGCGGTGAGGTAGATAACCCGCGCTGGAAAGGGCTGTGGCCCGGAAAGCAGGTATATAAAGACGGCGAGTTGGAAATAGCCGTGGTAAAAGGCACGGTTGACCCTTCGGCCCCTGGCGCTGATTACCAGGTAGACGGCATGGCTGGAGCCACGCTGACCACTCGTGGCGTTTCTAATCTCGTGCAATTTTGGCTGGGCGACAACGGTTTCGCGCCATTCCTCAATAATCTGAAATCCGGGGAGGCCTGATCGTGGATTCTGCTAAAGAAACGCTTACCAGCCCAATCTTCAAAAACAATCCCATTGCCCTGCAGATACTGGGTGTCTGCTCGGCCCTGGCGGTTACCTCTTCCCTGCAGGTCACGCTGGTAATGTGTATCGCACTGACCGCCGTTACTGCCTTCTCCAACCTTGGCGTATCGCTTATCCGTAAGCATGTGCCCGGTAGTATCCGTATTATCGTGCAGATGATTATTATCGCCTCATTGGTAATTGTGGTGGACCAGGTGCTGAAAGCCTATGCCTACGGCATCAGCAAACAGCTCTCGGTGTTTGTCGGCCTGATCATTACCAACTGTATTGTCATGGGCAGGGCAGAGGCCTTCGCCATGAAAAACCCGCCTTTGCCCAGTTTTATCGACGGCATCGGTAACGGCCTTGGGTACTCGGTGGTGCTGATTGCGGTAGCGGTAGTTCGAGAATTATTTGGCGCCGGTAAGCTGTTTGGCATCGAAATATTGCCGCTGGTCACTGACGGTGGCTGGTACAACCCCAATGGATTGTTGCTGCTACCACCGAGTGCTTTCTTCCTGATTGGTATGTTTATCTGGGCGCTCCGTAGTTTCCAGAAAGACCAGGTGGAAGAAGCGGACTTCAAGATGGCGAAACATACTGTACTGAAGGAGGGCGTGTAACATGGAAGAGTTATTGAGCCTGTTTATTCGCTCTATCTTTATCGACAACATGGCCTTGGCTTTTTTCCTGGGCATGTGCACCTTCCTTGCGATCTCCAAAAAGATCGACGCTGCACTGGGCCTTGGTATTGCAGTTATCGTTGTTTTGACGATCACCGTTCCGGTCAATTACCTGATCTATAACTACCTGTTGGCAGACGGCGCACTGGCCTGGGCGGGGCAACCCGATCTGGATCTGAGCTTTCTTGGTTTGCTGTCTTACATTGGTGTAATCGCGGCAATCGTTCAGATCATGGAGATGTTTCTCGATAAGTTCGTGCCTGCGCTTTACAACGCACTGGGCGTTTTCCTGCCGTTGATTACCGTGAACTGCGCTATTTTGGGTGCAACTCTATTCATGGTCGAGCGCGATCTGGATTTTGCTGAGAGCGTGGTGTTTGGTGCAGGCTCCGGTGTCGGCTGGGCGCTGGCTATCGTCGCGCTGGCGGGTATTCGCGAAAAGCTGAAGTATTCCGATGTGCCGGATGGCCTCAAGGGCCTGGGTATTACTTTTATCATCGTTGGACTGATGTCGCTTGGCTTCATGTCCTTCGGCGGCATCGATCTTTAAGCGGGGCGTAATCGAATGGATATGACAATTGTTTTTGGTGTGGCCATGTTCACCGCGATCGTACTCGCGCTGGTGGCTATTATTTTATTCGCGCGTTCGGCTCTGGTAAGTTCCGGCGATGTGAGTATTGAAATTAATGGCGAGAAAACCATTACCGTGCCTGCTGGTGGTAAGTTACTGCAGACCCTGTCTGAGAGTGGTTTGTTTCTGCCTTCAGCTTGCGGTGGCGGCGGTACTTGCGCCCAGTGCAAATGCATTATCAACGATGGTGGTGGTTCCATGCTGCCTACTGAAGAGGGCCACTTTACCAAGCGCGATGCGGCTGAAGGCTGGCGCTTGTCTTGCCAGACGGCTGTTAAGCAAGACATGAAAATTGAGGTACCGGAGGAGGTGTTCGGCGTAAAGCAGTGGGAGTGTACGGTTGAGTCCAATCCCAATGTGGCGACCTTTATCAAAGAGCTTACTCTGAAGCTGCCTGAAGGCGAGCACGTTGATTTTCGAGCTGGCGGTTATGTGCAGCTAGAGTGTCCAGCTCACCACGTGAAGTACTCGGATTTTGATATCGAAGAAGAATATCGCGGCGATTGGGAACATTTTAACTTTTTCAAGCACGAGTCTGTTGTTAAAGAAGATGTGATCCGCGCATACTCCATGGCTAATTATCCGGAAGAGAAGGGCGTTGTGAAGTTCAATATTCGCATTGCCACGCCGCCTCCGGGCTCGGAGGGAATTCCTGCAGGCCAGATGTCGTCTTGGGTATTCAACCTTAAGCCTGGCGATAAAGTGAAGGTTTACGGTCCCTTCGGTGAGTTTTTCGCCAAGGACACTGACGCTGAAATGGTCTTTATTGGTGGCGGAGCAGGCATGGCCCCCATGCGTTCACACCTCTTTGATCAGCTCAAACGCGTTCATTCCGATCGAAAAATTTCCTTCTGGTACGGCGCTCGTTCGCTGCGGGAAATGTTCTACGTCGAAGACTACGACATGCTCGCCAGGGATAATGAAAACTTTGACTGGCACGTCGCCCTCTCTGATCCCCAGCCCGAAGATCACTGGGACGGCCTGACGGGATTTATTCATAACGTATTGTTCGAAGAGTATCTGAAGAATCATCCCGCACCTGAAGATTGTGAATACTACATGTGTGGGCCGCCAATGATGAACGCGGCGGTAATCCAGATGCTGATAGACCTGGGTGTAGAGCCCGAGAATATTATGCTTGACGATTTCGGCGGCTAATGAAATTTAAACGACCAGTGACAAGCCACTCCTACGAGTGGCTTTTTTCTATCCGGGCTTTGATGCTCGGACTCGCACTGGTGGCGCTTGCCGCTTGTGGTCAGCAGCCACAGCTGCACAAACTGAGTGGCCCTACCATGGGCACGGTTTGGAACGTTACCCTGGCAGTACCCGCTGAATCTAACCTGGATCAGCAGCATCTGCTTTCGGGTATAGAGGATGTCCTGCAAGTAGTGAATGCCAGCATGTCTACGTATCGGAGCGACTCGGAGATTTCTCGCTTTAATGAAAGTCCTCCGGATCAATGGTTCAGTGTGTCTGCAGGTTTTTATACGGTGCTTTCTGCGGCGATGACTGTAGGCAGACAAAGTAATGGAGCCTACGATGTCACCGTAGGCCCGTTGGTCAACTTGTGGGGCTTTGGCCCGACCGGAGTGGTGGATGCTCCGCCTACTGCCGAAGCCGTAGCTGAGGTTGGGCGCAGGGTTGGACAGCATTATCTTCATGTGAACAAAGAGCGCGATGCCCTGAGCAAGTCAGGCGACGTCTACCTCGATTTTTCCTCAATTGCCAAGGGCTACGCGGTAGACGAAATCGCTCGTTGGCTCAGCGGACAAGGGGTTGCAGACTTTCTGGTAGAGGTGGGTGGTGAAATGCGTACTTCCGGCCTGAGCCCCAGGGGGGATGCATGGCGAGTCGCTATTGAACAACCTGAAACCGGTCAGTTCGATATAGCGCGGTCTATCCGTTTGGGCGATGTAGGCGTCGCCACCTCGGGCGATTACCGTAATTACTTTGAGTCAGGGGGGGTGCGTTACTCTCACAGTATAGACCCGCGCACTGGCTACCCGGTGGCTCACGAGTTGGTGTCAGTTACCGTGATCCATCCGAGTACCATGCTCGCCGATGCCTGGGCAACGGCACTGACGGTGTTGGGTGTAAATGAAGCTTGGTCAGTGGCGCAAGAACAGGGTTTGGCGGTATATTTGATTCAGCGGGAAGGAGAGTCGTACGGCAGCCGTTATACGCAGGCTTTCGCGCCTTTTCTTGAAGAAGAGCCCGTCCAATAACAGCAAGCAGCTGCTTGCGGAGAATACCCTATGTCCATGTTTTTAATTACTTTTCTGGTCTTCGGCCTGGTGGTCGCCGGGATGGCCGTAGGTGTAATAATGGGCCGAGGCCCAATCAAGGGTTCCTGCGGTGGTATGGGAGCACTGGGTATTGATACCGCCTGTGATATCTGTGGCGGTGATCCCAAACGCTGTGATGAAGAAACTCGAGATGGTGAAGTAGGTCGTAGCAATCCCGAGTTGTATTACTCGGTCGATAACAAGTAGTCGGGCTTTCCTCGTTTGAGTGCCCGCGGACACGCCATCACTAACTACGCAGCTTTTATCGGTTTGCGTTACAGTTTCTCGCGTAAGCGCAATCGTTTCACTTCAGTAATCGCCCTGGTTTCTATGCTGGGTATGGTGCTGGGCGTCACTTCTCTGATCACCGTGCTTTCGGTCATGAACGGTTTTGGTGGCGAGTTGCGGGGCAGGATTTTGTCGCTGGTGCCCCACGGATTTGTCGAGTCCCCAAGCGGTGGTATTTCAGAGTGGCAGCCACTGGCCAAAAAAATCGAATCGATGGAGTCAGTGTTGGCGGTGTCTCCTTACATTAGTGATAAGGTGATATTTGCTAACGGCAGAACCCTGCGCGGCGGTGTCTTGACCGCGATAGACCCAGCGATGGAAGCCCGGGTCTCCCGAATACCTGAGGCAATGATCAGCGGATCTCTGGACAGCCTGGCACAGCCGGGGTTTTCTGTTGTCCTGGGTGCCTCCATGGCGCGTATTCTGCGAGTGAGAGTGGGTGACAAACTGGAGGTGACTGTTCCTCGATTGACGGTCACGCCGTTGGGCGTCTTTCCGCGTAGCAAGCGACTCACCGTCACCGGCGTGTTTGAGGTGGGCGCTCAGCCAGATACTTATCAGGCTTACATTAGCCTACCAAGTGGCCAAAAATTGCTGGGGCCCAGGACCGGCGTAGATGGTCTTCAGCTGAAAACAGTAGACCTCTATTCAGCACCCCAGACTATGCTTGCGGTTGCGGCCAGCATACCGGCCAATATGAAGGTGAAGGACTGGAGCCAGACACAGGGCTCACTGTTTCAAGCGGTTAAAATGGAAAAATTGGTCGTGAGTTTATTGCTATTGTCTGTGGTCGCGGTGGCCGCCTTTAATATTGTCTCCACCCTGGTTATGTCGGTTGCAGAAAAACGTGGCGACATAGCCGTATTGCGAACCATGGGTGCAAGAGCAGGCGGTATCATGGCCATTTTTGTGTCTCATGGTCTGGGCCTGGCAACGGTCGGAATAAGTATCGGTGCGGCGCTGGGCGTCCTGCTGGCCACTAATATTTCTGCGATTACTATTTTTTTGGAAGACCTACTGGGCGTCAAATTGTTCGACCCGTCTGTTTATTTTATCAGCGAGCTCCCGTCTGTTTTGCTGTGGTCTGATGTGATCGCAGTGGTTGCTGCTTCGCTGGTGCTGAGTTTGTTCGCCACACTTTATCCAGCCTGGCGTGCCGCCCGGGTTGCTCCTGCCGAGGTGCTTCGCTATGAGTGAGCCTGTTCTGTTTTGCGACTCTTTGGGCCGAACCTACCAAGACGGTGATAGGTCCGTGGAAGTGTTGGCAAACGTTCAATTGCAATTGAGCCCCGGGGAAAAGATCGCCGTGGTTGGAGCCTCAGGCTCAGGTAAATCCACGCTACTGAATTTGTTGGGGGGGCTGGATAAACCCAGTCATGGCGAGGTATTGCTGTGTGGTGAAAACCTGGGCCAACTGTCCGAGGCCAGGCTGTGCGAGCTTCGTAACAAGCGCCTGGGTTTTGTCTATCAGTTTCACCACTTGCTGCCGGAGTTTGATGCCCGGGAAAATGTAGCTATGCCACTCCTGATTGGCGGGCTGTCCCGACGAGAAAGCCAGCAGCGGGCCGCGCTTATGTTGGAACGCGTCGGGATGCAGCACCGCCTCGAGCACCGGCCATCGCAGCTTTCCGGCGGTGAGCGGCAGAGAGTTGCTATCGCCAGAGCCCTGGTAACAGAGCCGGCCTGTGTACTCATGGATGAGCCCACTGGAAACCTGGACCCACAGTCAGCGGCACAGGTGCTCGATTTAATTGACGAGTTAGGTGAACTTCAGTCTGCATTTGTTGTGGTGACTCATGACCCGGCAATCGCTGCGCATATGCATCGCACGCTGGAACTGATCAATGGTCGTTTGGAGCAGCGTCCGTGAAATGGTCGGAGCGCAGGCGCGTCGCCCTGCGATACACCTTTGCCCACGGGCAGGGGCACCTGTCCACCTTTTTGTCTTCTTTGTCGATGCTGGGCCTTGTGCTGGCAATAGCACTGTTGATTGTGGTGCTTTCGGTGATGAATGGTTTCGATCGTGAAATGCGCGAGAGAATATTGTCGCTGGTACCTCATATTACGGTGTCTTCCCATCAGCCAATGGACGACTGGCAAACTCGGCGCGACGAGGTTTTGATACACCCCCAGGTGTTGCAGGTGAGCCCTTTCACCCAGTTTGATGCGCTGTTTATGACGGGCACAGAAATAGAAACAGCCAGCGGTATTGGCATTGATGTGACAGAGCCTGGCAGCGAAGCCCTGCTGGCTTCGTTACCCGAGTCGGCTCGAGCCGTCTTTAACCGCCGCCAGGACGCCCTGGTGTTGGGTGTCGGCATTGCCGAACGCCTTGATGCTCAGGTGGGAGACACCCTGACTTTAATCGTTCCCGGTGGCGGTCTTACCGGCGATACCGGAGCAACTCGTTTTGAGGCACTGCACCTGGCCGGAGTGTTGGAAACAGGCACGGAGCTGGATCAGGCGGTCGCTTTGTTAAGGCTGGAAACCGCATCTGAACTTGCGGGTTTGGGTAGCAGCGTCAGTGGGTTGCGTCTGGTGAGCAGCGATATTTTTGATGTCAGTAAGATTGGCTGGCAGGTGGTCAATAATCTGCCCGTGGGCCATTACACGACTAATTGGATGATGACTCACGGGAACTTGTACGCAGCGATTCAATTGTCTCGCGACCTGGTAAGTATTTTACTGTTTTCAATTATCGCAGTGGCCGCTTTTAATGTGGTTTCCTCCCTGGTTCTGGTGGTGTTTGACAAGCAGGACAATATTGCAATTCTGCGAACACTGGGAGCGTCTGGAGGAGACATTGCCTGGATTTTTGTCTTACAGGGAGCAATGATAGGCGCGGTCGGCGTTATTGCAGGCAGTCTACTGGGCGCGCTTTTGAGTCAGTTGGTGCCGGGCCTGGTGGCGGGTCTGGAAAGCGTGTTAGATATTCGCTTTCTCAATACCGATGTCTATCCGGTGTCGTTTGTGCCGGTGGATTTACTGTGGCGTGATGTAGCGATCGTTGGCAGCGTTGCGATGGCAATGTGCCTGTTGGCTGCCATCTACCCCGCCCGGCGCGCTGCTGGGCTTGCCCCTGCGGCCGTGCTGAATCAGGACCGTAGCTAGCTGTTCCTGGTTTTAGCAGCTTCAGCTTTCTTCAATATTTTTGCTGCTCGCTTTCGGCGACGTTTGCGCTCACGCAACATTCTGGCCACTCGCAGCCGCCACAGCGTGTTGATCACAAAGTAACCCAGAGAACCAAAGAACAAGCCGCACAATAAACAGCCCAGTAAGAACGGTTGCCATATCGCGCTTAAACTGTGTGTCAGCCAATGGTAGCTGAGTTCAAAGCTGATTTTCTGCATAGGTACATCGATGACCATAGCTCCAAGTTTGTAAGCCAGGTAGAAAATGGCGGGCATGGTAACCGGGTTTGTTATCCACACAAGTCCCACCGACAGCGGCAGGTTGCAGCGAAACAGCAGTGCCAGCGATGCGGCGGCAACCATCTGTCCTGGAATCGGCATGAAGGCGACAAAAAGACCAACGAAGAACGCCATCGATGCGGAATAGCGATTGATATGCCATAGATTGTCGGCGTAAATCCAGTCACCCAGCACGGCCAATGATTTAATCTGCCGCATTCGTTCGACGCTGGGCGTGATTGATTTTAGAGTTTTCTTCGGCATTAACTATTTGATCGCTTTTGGTGTCCCTGTCTCTCGCCCTCCGTGGTTCACTATTGCTGTTGAATCGGGGCGAACTTACCTCGTTATTATGCCCGCAACCGGGCGGCTTCTCTACATGCGTTCATGGATGATCGGATATCTGCTGGCTACCCTTGCAATGGTCTACTCGCCCTGGCTAGTACCCGGGCATTGGTTGTTTCTCCTTTGGCCTGTTTTAGCCTGGAGTGCGCTGCGTTGGCGCAGCGCACCCCTGATTCTGGGCGTGTTGTGCGCTTCACTGGTGCTGAGTTTGCGTGGGCACAGTTTGTTGCTTGCGAGGCTGCCTGAGGCTTGTAATCGACAGCCTTTCTCGGTCATAGGGGAAGTTGTCTCGTTGCCCAGGGTGAGCCTGATCGCTGAGGGGCGCAGGCGCCAGCGGTTTGAGTTCCTCCTGCATTCGCAGTCCTCTGTGATGTGCAGTGGCCCCCGCAAGCTGTTGCTTTCATATTATGGAGACCAGAATATTCTGCCGGGCCAGCGTTGGGAGTTCCAGGTGAGTCTGCGCCGCCCCTGGGGACTTGCAAATCCTGGGTCTCATAATATGCAGTCCTGGTATGCCACTGGTGGGATTGACGCAGTGGGTACTGCTAAAGTGGGTCATGGCCGTTTACGGGGTGAGGGTGCGCCATGGTCAAGTTTGCACCATCGCTGGCGTCAACAATTGACAGTGAAAATCGCAGAGGCGGGTCTTTCAGACGCAGCAGAAGCGGTTGTGAAAGCACTGACGGTCGCTGATAAGAGTGGGCTGAACTATGAGATGTGGTCTCTTTTTCAGCGATACGGCATTAATCACTTGTTGGTTGTTTCGGGGCTGCATATTGCTTTGGTCTCGGGGCTGGCGTTCATGCTGGGCCGGTTAGTTGCCAGTGCAACGGCAGGCTTGGGGCTGTCGGCGTGCCGATGGCCTTGGCCCGAATGCTCGGCGATGGCAATGGCCACGCTTTATGCCGCCCTGGCGGGCTTTTCCGTGGCGACCCAACGCGCCTTGCTCATGCTCGCCAGTTTCATGTTAGCGAGGCTGTTGCGGCGCCAAAGTAATGCCCCCGGCAGTTTGATGACGGCTGCATTCTTACTGGTGCTGGTTAATCCACTGGTTATGCTCAGCAGCGGCTTCTGGCTATCTTTTTCTGCAGTAGCAGCGCTGTTGTGGATGGGGCTTTGGCAGAAGTCAGGCTTGAAAGGGCGTTACCTTGCGCCCCATCTGTATATGGCATTGGTTATGTTTCCTGTTGGTGCACTGTGGTTTGGCGGTGCAAGTTGGGTGTCAGCGCCTGCCAATTTTTTGATGATTCCGCTGGTGGGTCTCTGCGTGGTGCCTTTATCACTGCTGGGTGCCTTCTTCTCGTTGCTGGGTCTCGATAGTGCAGCCTCAACGCTTTGGAAACTGGCGGGACTGCCGATAGATTGGTTGTGGCCGCTCGCCGAGAAACTGGCGGGTGACCAGGCTTTATTCGTGGCGACGCCTGCGTCCACGTTATCCATCTGCCTTGGTTTGTTGGCGGTTGGCTTGATTGTGCTGCCGTTTGGGAGAGTCCTGCGCGTGCTGTGCGTGGTCATGCTTCTGCCGCTGTTTTTGGCGCGCCCGCAGCCATCCCCAGAGCCGCAGTTAAATGTGCTGGACGTGGGGCAGGGAACCGCCGTGGTGTTCACGGTCGGCGAGCGAGCATTGCTTTATGATACCGGCGGTGGTCATCCCAGTGGACCGAATATGAGCCAGAGCGTGGTGCTGCCCTGGCTCAGTCACAAGGGTATTTCTGCGTTAGATACATTGATGATCAGCCACAACGACCTGGATCATAGCGCCGGTGCGGCCGACATTATGGCGGCCTTGCCCATCAGACAAGTCTGGCGCGGGGAAAAATTGCATTACCAAGGTCGCCGCTGCGATGCCGGTGTGTCTTGGCAGTGGCCGGGCAAGACGCGGTTTCATATTCTTTCTCCGGTAGGCGCGCAGGAGGGAAATAACGCTTCCTGCGTGCTGCTGATTGAGACGCCTGATCATCGATACTTGCTGGCCGGCGATATTGACGTAGCGCAGGAGCAGGACTTGATTCGCTATTGGGGTAAAAAGCTCGCTAGTGACGTGCTACTGGTGGGACATCACGGCAGTCGCACCTCCACTTCGCAGGCCTGGCTCAATCAGGTCTCTCCGCGAGTCGCCGTGATTGGTGCAGGTTATGCCAGTCGCTTTGGTCATCCCCATCAGGACGTCGTAAGTCGCCTGCAGGGTTCGAACGTAATGGTTTACCAAACGGCACTGGAGGGTGCAATTACGGTGTCAACTGACCCCAGTGGAGGGCTACTAGTGACAGGCTATCGGCAGGGATACAAACCCTGGTGGATGTGATTTTTCCGCAGTTCCGTCACTCCGGCGGCTGTGCGTATAATGGGACCCTCTAACAAGAACTGGCGAGATGTCCCTGTGCTCGAATTGTTGACAGCTGGCGGGTGGTTAATGGTACTGATTGTACTGTGTTCCATCGTAGTGCTAGCCATTTGTATCGAACGACTCTATACCCTTAATCCCAAGAAAATTGCTCCGCCGCACTTGCTGGCCACGGTGTGGAAGCAACTCAAGGGCGGCGAGATGGATGCGGCGAGATTAAAAACGCTCAAGCAATCCTCGCCCTTGGGCCGGATCCTTGCCGCTGGTTTGAGCAATGCGTATCACGGTAGGGAGGTGATGAAAGAAAGTATTCAGGAAGCCGCCCAGCACGTGGTCCACGACCTGGAGCGGTACCTCAATACGCTCGGCACGATTGCCGCGATATCGCCCCTGCTGGGCTTGTTGGGCACAGTAGTGGGCATGATCCGGGTGTTTGCGGAAATCATGTCACAGGGCACCGGTAACGCCAGCGTGCTTGCTGGCGGTATTTCTGAGGCATTGATCACGACCGCGGCCGGACTGACAGTAGCGATACCCGCTTTGGCCATGCATCGTTACTTCATTGGTAAGATTGACGCTATCGTGGTTGAACTTGAGCAGGAGACGATCAAACTGGTCGATGCCTTGCACAGCGAAGAGAACACGGAAGACAGCCCTTGAAATTCAGGCGCCAACGGCTCGATGACGTCAGCGTCAATCTGACACCATTAATTGATGTCGTGTTCCTGTTGTTGATTTTCTTTATGGTGTCGACCACATTTACGCGCGAGACACAGTTAAGTGTTGATTTGCCTGAGGCTCAGGGCCAGCTTAAAGAAAATAATGAAGAGGAAATTGAGATTCTGATAGACGAGGGTGGTGCTTATAGAGTGAATGGCCAGGGTCTGGTGGATAGGCGTATGCGCACGCTGCAAGCGGCCATTTATAAAATATCTGCTGGTGATACCACTATGCCCATGATTATCACTGCTGATGCCCAGGCGGCTCACGAAGACGTGGTGCGGGCGATGGATGCTGCTGGCCAGATGGGGTTTGTTCACTTAAGCATCACTACTCGCCAACCTACAGAAGGTCATGCCGATGGCTAGTGCCCGCAAACAGGCGACATCCGCAGCAACGAATAAAGCGAGCGATTGGCAGTTATACGGCAGATTGCTCCGCTATGTGTTGCCTTACTGGTGGGTGTTCGCGCTCAGCCTGATTGGCTACATGGTTTACTCACTGGGTAATGTGTTGTTGGCGGACATGATGCAGTTCTTACTGGATGCGCTCAACAAATCAGAGGCAGCAGACTCAGGGCTGGTTTCCCGTGTCGCCTATCGCTTCTTCTATGAGGAGGGTATGGATAAGCTGGAGTTTACCCGTATCGCATTCCCAATCAGTCTGGTGATACTGGCCTTCATCCGCTCTATGGGTTTTTTCGTCGGCACCTATTTTATGAATCATGTCGCACGCAACCTGATTCACACTCTGCGCTGCGAGCTGTTTGACAAAATGCTGGTGGCGCCCAGTGCCTACTACGATAGCCACAGCCAGGGCGTACTTATTTCCAAGATCACTTTCAACGTAGAGCAAGTGTCAGGCGCGGTCACCAAGGCATTGAAAATCATTGTCCGTGAAGGCCTTACTGTAATGGCCTTGCTAAGCTATATGCTCTACCTCAACTGGCGCTTGTGCCTCGTGTTCCTGGCGGTTGCCCCGGCCATCGCCCTGGTAGTCAGCGTAGTGGGCAAGCATTTTCGCCGTTACAGTCGCCGGATACAGGCCTCTATGGGTGATGTTACCCAGGTATCCAACGAGAGCATTGGCGCCTACCGCGAGGTGCGAATATTTGGCGGCCAGAGGCAACAGTCCAGACGCTTTTTTACGGCCAGTGAGTACAACCGGGCGCAGAGCCTTAAGCTGGCGCTACTGGATGCCCTGAGCACACCGGTTATCCAGACCCTGCTGGCGCTGTCACTGGCAGCATTGGTATGGTTTGCCTTAAAGCCAAGTTTGCTGGCTGATTTTTCAGCTGGATCACTGGTGGCGTTTCTCACTGCAGCCGGACAGCTTGGCAAGCCGATCCGCTCCCTTTCCGGGGTGCAGGCGGTGATTCAACGGGGTCTTGCGGCGGCAGAAGATATCTTTGCGCAGTTGGATCAGGAGGAGGAGTTAGATCATGGTGAGTTGGATGTCTCTCGCGTAACAGGGGAAATCTCATTTCAGGATTTGAACTTTGCCTACCCGGGCAGCGAGACCCGGGTACTGCAGGACGTTTGCCTGGATATTCAAGCGGGAGAAACGATCGCTCTGGTGGGGCGTTCGGGCAGTGGCAAGAGCACCATAGTGCAATTGTTGGCTCGGTTTTATTCACCGTCCTCCGGCCGAATCCTTCTCGATGGCAGGCCCATCGAGGACTATACCCTGGCGAGCCTGCGTAAACAGCTGGCTTTGGTGTCCCAGAACGTGACCCTGTTTCACGATACCGTGTTTAACAATATTGCCTATGGAACCCTTGCCGAAAGTGGGCCGCAGGCGGTGGAACAGGCTCTGGAATCGGCTTATGCAAAAGATTTTATAGCGCAAATGCCAGAGGGCATGAATACGATGCTGGGTGATGATGGCGGCGGTCTCAGCGGCGGACAGCGCCAGCGCATTGCCATTGCTCGTGCTTTCCTCAAGGACGCACCGGTCATTGTCCTGGATGAGGCCACTTCGGCGCTCGATAACGAGTCCGAGCACCGGATACAAAAGTCTCTGGACACCATCTCCCGGGATCGCACTACCATCATCATCGCCCATCGGCTTTCAACCGTAGAGCGGGCGGACCGAATTATCGTTATGGACGCGGGTCGAATTGTGGCCAGCGGTACCCATGAAGAGTTGTTAGCGGGAGAGGGCATCTATGCCCAGCTTTATCATCAGGAGTTCTCCGATTAATGTCGGCTCAGGGCGGCGGTTTGGAAGCAGCCTGGTATAGGGGTGACAGGTGGCTGTGGTTACTGCGGCCACTGGAGTGGCTATTTCGCTTGCTCGCTGCATTGCGTCGCCGGCTTTATCGCTCCGGTATCATTTCGTCCTATCGTGCTCCATTACCTATCGTTGTTGTCGGTAACATCACTGTGGGTGGTACCGGTAAGACACCTGTCGTTATTGCCCTGGTTGAGGCATTGCAGGCTAAAGGCCTGCGCCCGGGCGTAGTGAGTCGGGGCTACGGCGCGACGAATGCCGATTTCCCCCATAGATTGAGTGAGTCCAGTGACGCCCGACAAAGTGGTGACGAACCGCTGCTGATCTATCGCCGAACCCAGGTTCCCTGTGTGGTGGATTCGGACAGGGCCAACGCGGTACAAGTCCTGCTGCGACACAATGAACTGGATCTTGTTATTTGCGACGACGGGCTACAGCACTACGCGCTTGCAAGAGACTTCGAGATTGCCGTGGTTGATGCAACTCGTCGTCTGGGCAATGGGTTTTGTTTGCCTGCGGGGCCGCTGCGTGAACCCGCATCGAGGTTGTTGAGTGTGGATAAAGTCTTGTATCGCGGGAGCGATTCTGCCGCCGACGGCGTTCGCTACGAACCACAGGTATGGGTCAATTTGCAGACTGGCGAACAACGACCGCTGGATGAGTTTTCCGGCGGCGTCCTGGCCCTGGCACTTGCGGGTATTGGCCAACCCCAGCAGTTTTATTCCACGCTGGATAGTCTGGGTGTCACCTACCAGATCAGGGAATTCCCGGACCATCACAGCTATACCCCACAAGACTTTGCTGCTTTGGATGAAAGCCTGGTACTCATGACTGAAAAAGACGCGGTAAAATGCGAGTCATTAGCTGGCCCCAACGCCTGGTATTTGCAGATAGATGCACTGTTGCCTGGGGCTGCAGTGGCCGCAGTGTTACAACTGGTTCGTTCCTGACTTTTTAACAAGGTAAGCGCATGTCCTTCGCAGTAGTAATACCCGCCCGTTACGGCTCCAGTCGTCTTCCGGGAAAGCCTCTGCTGGATATTGCCGGCAAACCGATGATTCAGCGCGTTTGGGAGCAAGCCCATGGCGCTGGCGCCAGCGAGGTCGTGATCGCAACCGACGACAAACGTATAGAAGAGGTTGCCCAGGGCTTTGGTGCCCAGGTTTGCATGACCGATCCCAGCCATTCATCTGGCACAGATCGTCTTCAGGAAGTGGCGGCCCAACGAGGTTGGAATGACCAACAAATTGTTGTGAATGTGCAAGGGGATGAGCCATTGATTCCGCCCGCGCTGGTTGGCCAGGTGGCGACTAACCTGGGTGCTAATCCTTCCGCTGCAATTGCGACCCTGAGTGAACCGATTACCGACCTGAACGAACTGACAAACCCAAATGCCGTTAAGGTGGTTACCGACAGTCAGGGTATGGCGCTTTATTTTAGCCGTGCCGTTATTCCCTGGCCGCGAGAGGCTTTTGGGCTAAATCAGGCAGCGATGCCCGCTGGATCCTGGTTTCGCCATATAGGTATCTACGCCTACCGGGTGGGGTTTTTACATCGTTACGTAACATGGGCATCGGCGCCCATGGAGCAGTTGGAGCAGTTAGAGCAACTGCGCGCACTTTATAACGGTGAGCGTATTCATGTAGACCTTGCCAGTGAAACCGTCCCCGGTGGTGTCGATACCGCTGAGGATCTACAGGCAGTGCGCAGACTCATGGAGAATCGTAATGACTAGTCCCAATCCAACTCAGGTTTTGTTCGTTTGTCTGGGCAATATCTGCCGGTCGCCGACCGCACATGGTGTGTTTGAATCCATCGTTAAAGAGCGCGGCTTGCAGGAGTCAATTCATATCGACTCCTGTGGTACGGGCGATTGGCACATTGGCTACGCACCCGATCCTCGTGCGGTAACAGAGGCGGCGAAGAGAGGCTATGACCTTGGTGAACTGAGAGCGCGACAGGTTGAGCCTCGGGACTTCGGTGAATTTGATTATATTCTGGCAATGGATGAAAAGAACCTTTCCGATTTAAAAGCGATGTGCCCAGCGACGTTCTCTGGCTTCCTCGGGCTATTCTTGCCTTTCGATACGGCAGCGACGGTGCGGGAAGTCCCCGACCCTTACTATGGCGGTGATGAGGGATTCACGGGTGTGTTGGATATGATCGAGGCCGCAAGCGAGGGACTGCTGCAGGAGATTTGCGGTGCAAATACTTCCGGCTGAATCCCTGAGGCCATATAACTCGCTTTCCCTTGAGGCTTCTGCTGCCGCGCTGGCGCTGGTTGATACTGATCAGGAACTCAGTAAAGCGCTGGACTGGTCCAGAGCTCAGGGGCTTGCGGTTCTGCCGCTGGGGCAGGGCAGTAATGTCGTAATCGTCGATGACCTTGAAGCACTGGTTGTCCGTCAACAGGGCACAGGCTTCAAGGTACTCGGCGAAAGTGATCATGAAGTTTCTTTGCGGGTGAGCGCGGGGCAAGACTGGCATTCACTGGTAGAAAAAACGCTGGGGCAGGGCCTTTACGGTCTGGAAAATCTGGCGTTGATACCCGGCACTGTTGGAGCGGCACCGATTCAGAATATCGGCGCTTATGGCGTTGAACTTGACCGTTTTGTTCGAGCGGTGCAAGCGGTGGATATAGAGACTGGGGAGCATCTTGTGTTAACGCGCCAAGAGTGTGCTTTTGGGTATCGCGATAGTGTGTTCAAGCATGAATTGAGAGATAAAATCATTATCACAGCGGTAGACCTGTGCCTCTCCCGTGAACCTGTAACTGCGGTGACTTATCCGGCTTTGCAAGCGGAATTAGATGACAGCGGCATACGCGAACCGACTCCGCGAGATGTGTATTGCGCTGTCGTTAACGTGCGTCGCAGACGTTTGCCTGATCCCGCGGAAGAACCCAATGCGGGCAGCTTTTTTAAAAATCCGGTTATTGAACAAAGGCAGGCGGAAGCCTTGTCGCGAGAGTTCGGTTCAATGCCGGTGTTTGTCCAGCAGGATAATCGAGTCAAGGTTCCGGCGGCCTGGCTTATTGATCAGATAGGCTGGAAAGGACATCGCCAGAACGGTGTAGGCGTGCATCCTGGGCATGCTCTGGTGTTGGTTAACTACGGAGGAGATTCCGGTAAAGCGCTTTTGCAGTTGGCCGCTGATATTAGCGCCTCTGTAAGCGAGCGCTTTGATATCAATCTGGAAATTGAGCCCCGCGTATATGGTTTGCCACAGTGAACGAGTTTGATAACAAGGCCTTCATAAGCACACTGACTACCAGACCCGGCGTCTACCAGATGTATGACGAAGCGGGAAAATTACTCTACGTCGGCAAGGCGAAAAATCTCAAAAATCGGGTAGGTAGCTACTTTCGTGCCAGCGGACTCACCGATAAAACCCTCGCGCTGGTATCGAGAATTCATGATATTCAGGTGACCGTCACTTCCACTGAAGTAGACGCGCTGTTGCTTGAGCACAACCTGATCAAGAATTATCAGCCGCCCTACAATATTTTACTTAAGGACGATAAGTCCTTCCCGTACATTTACATTTCAACGGATAAATATCCGCGTATTTCTTTGCACAGGGGTGCTCAAAAAGGGAAAGGGCATTACTTCGGTCCTTATCCCAGTGCCGGTGCGGTGCGAGAGTCGCTGCATTTTCTGCAAAAAGTGTTCAAAGTAAGACAGTGTGAAAATAGTTATTTCCGCAACCGGTCCAGGCCGTGTTTGCAGCATCAGATCGATCGCTGCACTGCTCCGTGTGTAGACATAGTGACAGAGGATGACTATGGCCAGCAGGTAGAAAACACCAGCTTATTCCTGCGTGGAAAATCTCAGCAACTGATGGTCAGGCTAGCCGATGATATGGAGCAGGCGGCTGCAAAACTTGAATTTGAATCAGCGGCTGTGCTGCGTGATCAGTTAGCTCAACTGCAGCATGTGCAGGCGAGTCAGGGCATTGAGGGGGTTAAGGGCGACCTTGATATTCTCGCTGCAGCGGTGGACACAGGGCGGGCATGTGTGCAGGTTTTGTTTGTGCGCGGTGCCAGAGTGCTGGGCAGTAAAACCTACTATCCGCCTTTGAAGCTGGAAGAATCGCCAGGCGAAGTGCTAGCGGCTTTTGTGCCACAGTATTACCTTAACGGTACGCGGGCGGTGCCGGGTGAAATCATCGTCAATGAAGAGCCAGACAGTGTGTCTGCTCTGGCGGAGGCGCTTTCGGTGCAGGCAGAGCGCAAGGTGCAATTACGCAGTCGCGTGCGTGACGCCCGAGCACGCTGGCTTCGCTTGGCGCAGCAAACGGCTGAAACTAACCTCGCAGCGCATCTTGCCGGCAAGCAAACTGTGCAGGCGCGCTTGCAGGCGCTGCAAGAGTGTCTGTCATTGCCAGAGGTGCCAGAGCGTATGGAGTGCTTTGACATTAGCCATAGCTCTGGCGAAGCCACGGTCGCCTCTTGTGTTGTGTTTGACCAGAATGGTGCCCGTAAAAGCGACTATCGAAAATTCAATATAGAAGGTATCACCGGAGGCGATGATTACGCTGCCATGCAACAGGCGCTCGAGCGGCGTTACAAGCGGCTCAAGTCTGGAGAGGGTACCCAGCCCGATATACTCTTTATTGATGGCGGTAAAGGTCAGGTGTCCCAGGCCATGGGGGTGCTGGAAGATCTGCAGATCAGTGGTGTATTGGTTATTGGAGTCGCCAAAGGCGCAACACGTAAAGCAGGGTTCGAAACCCTGATCGATGGGGCCACCGGGCGCGAGTCGCAGTTACCGGGGGACAGCCCCGCGCTGCATTTGATTCAGCAGATTCGTGATGAGGCGCACCGGTTTGCGATTACGGGGCATCGCGCACGCCGGGATAAAGCCCGGCAACGATCAGTGCTCGAAGATATTCCCGGGGTTGGAGCCAAGCGGCGCAGGGAATTGCTGCGCCACTTCGGCAGCGCCTCTGGTGTTGTGAATGCGAGCGTTGAAGAGTTGAAGAAAATTTCAGGAATAAGTGCCACAATGGCGGCACAAATTTACGATCATTTACACGACGTGGGTGATAATGCAGACAGGAAGTAGGTTTTTGACGATCAATGTACCCAATACGCTGACTTTGCTCCGTATCTGCCTTATCCCAGTGCTGGTCGTTGTGTTCTACATGCCCTTTAAAAATCATTTATTAGTGGCGGCCGGTATTTTCGGTTTCGCCGCAGCGACCGACTGGGTTGACGGTTATCTTGCCCGCAAATTAGGCCAGATGACGGCTTTTGGTGCATTTCTCGACCCTGTAGCTGACAAGCTCATGGTTGCGGTCGCACTGGTACTGTTGGTAGAACGCCACGATACGCAGCTGTTTACTCTAGCGGCCTGCGTCATCATTGGTCGGGAGATCGTGGTCTCGGCTCTGCGGGAGTGGATGGCGGAGCTTGGAGAGCGAACCTCAGTAGCCGTGTCCTACGTTGGCAAGGTAAAAACCGCTTTCCAAATGATTGCAATTACGGGTCTTTTGGCCATTGATCCTGCCACTCATGAGAGCTGGCTGCTGGCACTGTGCTATGTGGTTTTGTATGTGGCGGCGATATTGACCCTGTGGTCTATGTTCGTCTACCTGAAAGCGGCCTGGGTGGTGATGAAAGAACGCGATAATTCTTTTTAATTCAGTTGCTTGCGAGATTATTGTGGAATTGCTGTTGACACTTGGCTCTCGGTGCATACAATAGGCGCCTCTTGAACGTACGCCGCCCTGCGGGGTACGCCTGAAGCGGGAATAGCTCAGTTGGTAGAGCGCAACCTTGCCAAGGTTGAGGTCGCCGGTTCGAACCCGGTTTCCCGCTCCAAATTCTCTTCAACAAGACTGGTCCTCAGTCGATATGGCTCGGTGGCAGAGTGGTAATGCAGCGGATTGCAAATCCGTCAACGCCGGTTCGATTCCGACCCGAGCCTCCATTTTTCATACAGGTATCCAAAGACTGAATCATGCAGCAAGCGCACGTTGTGTCGCGCGTCCTGATGCTTGCTTTGGGCTGTTGGTGCCATTTTGGTGCTAGTTTTCTATGCTTAAAGGTTCCAAAATGCCCGCGGATGTTTGCTATGCTAAAAGCAGAGCAAAGCAACGTTTTTACAAGAGGATGGCAGTTTGATGACAGCAAGTGGCCCCTGGGGTGTGGATGAAGTCGCACAGTGGTTAGGAGAATGTCGATTCCCGATTCGGCTCGCATGTACCGCTGCCGATGGCTTTCCGCGCGTCGTATCAGTCTGGTTTCTATATAAAGAAGGATCCTTCTTCAGCGTTTCCCATCGCAATTCATCGCTGGTTAAGTTGCTTGCGGCATCGCCTCGTGTTGGTTTTGAAGTTTCACCGAACGAACCTCCATATCATGGCGTGCGAGGTCAGGGAATGGCTACGCTGATCTCTGAGGGCGCCGGCGATGTGCTCAACCAGGTGATTGACCGATACCTTGGAGAAACCAACAGTTCACTGGCGCAGTGGTTGCTGTCTCGGGTGGATGACGAGGTCATCATAAGGGTGGAACCGCAACGCTTTTTCAGCTGGGACTATCGAAACCGGATGGAATCACCTACGCAGGAGTAACGCCAGCAGCAATGTTGGGGAGCAGCGTTTCGGCCGCTTCATCCAGCTTTAGTGTCGCCATAGAGTCGGCTCGGGTTGCGCCAGGGTTGATAATCGCTATCGCTTTGCCGGTGGCTTGCGCGTGCTTGCAAAAGCGGAAACCTGAATAAACCTGCAGCGAGCTGCCAATCACCAGGAGCGCATCGGCTCGGTTCAGGGCAGTCATGCTGGACTCAACCCGCGCCCGAGGGATGTTCGCTCCGAAGAACACGACATCAGGCATCAGGTTGCCGCCGCACTGAATGCAGGGTGGAACGTCAAAATCGTCCAGCTCAGTATCAGGTAGTTCACTGTCACCGTCGGGGCGCATGTCCCCGCTAGACAGCACTTGTGCTGAATTGTGGCTCAACAAACGCTGTTGCATTGTCCGTCTTTCCGTGAGGTCCTCGCAGGATAAACATCGCACCCTATCCAGTCTGCCATGTAAATCCAGTACACTGCGACTACCTGCGCGCTGATGCAACCGGTCTACATTTTGCGTAATTAAAAACTCCAGGCGACCGTCGGCTTCTAATGCAGTGAGTGCCCTGTGTGCGGCATTGGGCTGGGCATCGTTAATCGTTGGCCAGCCGGCCATTGACCTCGCCCAATAGCGTCGCCGGGTTGCTGCATGATTAACAAAATCGTTGTGCTGGATAGGCTTGCGATGCTGCCATTGCCCCAAACCGTCGCGATAGGCGGGGATGCCGGAAGCGACGCTAATGCCTGCGCCGGAAAGGACTACCAGCTTGGGATGGAGCTGTAGGAATTCGGCCAATCTGCTGGTGGGGCATTCTTCTGTGTTCATAGGAAAAGTATACGTCTCAGGGTTTGTCAGCAGATCTCTGATCCACGCGAGAGTTTAAGCGTACATAGTAAAAAACGGAGTAACCTTCGATGCAAATTCTGGTCACAGGCGGAACGGGGTTCATTGGCGACGCGCTGCTGCCCGCATTGCGGGTGGCAGGCCATGAGCTCATTGTCTTATCACGACAAACATTATCGAACACCACAGACATCACCTATGTTCGTGCATTGACGCAGTTATCAGCAGAAACGCAAGTGGACGCTGTTATCAATCTTGCTGGGGCATCGCTTGCCGGCAAGCGATGGAATACTCGTTACAAGAATGAAATTGTCGATAGCCGGATGAATATTACCGGAGAACTGATCCTTTGGATCGAGTCACGGGAGCAGCGACCAGCGGTGTTACTGAGTGCCAGCGCGATTGGTTACTACGGTCATCACGGGGACGAAAGGCTCGACGAGCAGGGGAGCAGAGTTCCTGGTTTTTCCCAAAACTTGTGTGAGGAGTGGGAGTCAGTTGCAGAGAAAGCGGCGAAATTAGGTGTTCGAACTTGTCTGCTACGGCTCGGTGTTGTTCTCGATAGTGATGGCGGTGCATTCCAGCAAATGGCACCACCGTTCAAGCTTGGCGTCGGCAACTGGATCGGAAGCGGTCGGCAATGGCTCAGTTGGATTCACCGCACAGACGTTGTTGCAGCGATGCTGTTTTTGCTGGCAGGCGATGCTTTGGAAGGGGCCTACAATCTCACTGCCCCGGAACCGGTGACGAGCAAGGGCTTTAGTGAGGCTATGGGGCAGGTGTGCAAGCTCTGGATTAGCTTGCCGGTGCCCGCGATAGTGATGCGCCTAATGCTGGGTGAGATGGCCCAAGAGCTGTTGATTAGCGGGCAGCGCGTGGTGCCCGATCGATTGCAAGCGGCTGGTTTTGAATTCATGTACCCCGATTTGGATCAAGCTTTAGCTGAAATTGTGAGCACCTAAAACTGCGTTGCACACTGGCTTAGGCCGCCGTCGCAGATACGGCTGCTGGCGCGGCCAGTGAGCGCGGGGTCACGGCGGGCCCATAGGTTGCGCGTCCGAGCAGCACGAGCGGCAGTGAAAGGCGGGTCCCAGGGAATAATGGGATTGACGAAACATCCATATTTTGAATGGCTGCGTACTATTACTGAAACCTTCATTTGGTGTAGTAAAATGGCAGAGCAACAACTTCAAGCAAGACCGCTGTACGGCATTGGCACGGTAGCTAGACTGACTGGCCTAAAGCCTGACACTCTGCGTGTCTGGGAGCGGCGTTATAGTCTGGGAGCAAGCCAGAAATCGGAAACCGGAAGGCGACAGTATACTCAGGCAGATCTTGAGCACTTGCAGCTGGTATCGGCATTACTGTCTTCTGGCTCGCGCATCGGTGAGATCGCGTCGAGCGAGAGAAAAACGCTTGAGAGGTTAGTCGAGGCTTGCACCGACAAGTCGAGGACACAGGTCGCTAAAAAGCCCAGTGTAGTATTCGTGGGTGAAGCAATTTGTGACTGGTTAGGTGATCACCAGGGCTGCCTGACAGGGGTGAGCGCTCAACTAGCCTCTACGAGACTGGAAGCAGTCGACTTAGATATTTTCGCCGGCGTCGAAGACGTGGACCTGCTCGTAGTAGCCTGCGATCGGATGAATACTGGGCAGATGAGTAAGCTGAACCAGTTGCGAGAAATTGTAAACCCAACGTCCGTGCTGGTGTTGCAGTCAGGGATGAGCGAGAGCTGGTTGAACGAGCTTAGCTCGGAAGGCATTGCGAACATGGCGTTTCCACCGGACCGGGCGGAGTTAGCATTTCACATCACTCGCAGCTCTGCGGAAAAAGCAACGCGTGACGGCATCAACAGCCTTGCGGATCTAGTGACAGCTAGGCCGCGATTGCACACAGAGGCTGGTCTAGCCGAGGCTTTGACGATGGAAACCAGCATCGCCTGTGAATGTCCGCAGCACTTATCAGGCCTAATCACTCAGTTGGCCGAATTCGAGGCCTACTCAGCGGAGTGTTCGGCTGACAGCTGGAAAGACGCGGCAGTGCACTCGTGCATTTACGCCTACGCCAGTCAGGCGCGGTGGCTGATGGAAAAAGCGTTGGATATGGCGCTACAAAGCCATGAAGACGAAGTGGGCCAAAAGCGTCTCAAAAGCGCCTGACAGGGCGGTTGCAATAGGCCTCGTTGAGCATAGAATTGATCTGGCAAGCCCGCAGTGCGGGTTCACCAGAGGGGCCAAAGCTTGAGTAAAACAGGGAAGTTTGTCGGAGTAGTTGGGACGGCAGTAATGTTTGCCTTTAGTGCCTGGATGTTTCAACAAACGGGCGACTGGGTGGCTGCGGTCTTTGTTGTAGGTAGTCTCGCCTACGGCGTGTTCTTTTTTCTCCAAGAGGTGTCGGAGTGAGTGTAGGTGTGCGCCGGCACTTTCTTGGCATCATCGTTTTGTTACTCTCGGCCTGTGCGACGCTGATTCCAGAAGTCGATCCACCAAAGATATCGCTTGAGAGTTTTCGCCCTCTGCCTTCCGAGGGTGCTGTCCCACGCTTCGAACTAAAGCTACGTATTGTCAATCCGAATAAGCAGAGTTTTGATATTGCGGGGATCAGTTATGGGGTGGAGATTCAGGGCAAAGAGTTAATAAGCGGTGTCACTAGTGAGGTCCCGGTATTAGCTGCCTATTCTGAAGAGGTGGTAACACTCGATGCTGGCTTGCAGTGGTTCCAGCTGGTGCGCCTGCTCGCTGGAGCCGGTAAAGTGGCCGGCGACAGTCTCGACTATCGATTTACTGCGAAAGTCGATTTTAATGGCTTTGTGCCAACGCAGCGGGTTGAGGAAACAGGGTCCTTTACATTGAACTGACCTCTAGCCGAGCAGTGACTGGGCAAAGATTGCCAGAATAATAACCGGGCAAAAGAATTTTACATACCAGGGCCAGATCTTCCAGAAAAGGCCCTGCGCCACTGCAGGATTGCCTTTGCTTAATTCCTCCAGCAAGGTATTGCGGTGCATGACCCAACCTGCGAACAAGCAAAGCATAAAGCCCAGCAGAGGCTGACTGTAGCGTGTCGTGAGCGCAACGACAAAACCAAAGAGTGTGTTGAAGTTCAGCAAAATGATGGTGCTGGCAACTGCAATCAATCCTCCAATTACCCAGACTGCGGTATTTCGCTTCACACCGTGCTCTTCAATGGTGTAGGCCACCGGCACTTCCAGCATTGAAATAGAGGAGGTGAGGGCAGCGATGCTCATCAGGAAGAAAAAAGTGAAACTCACGACTGTGCCGGTAATGCCCATGGTTCTAAAAAGCTCTGGCAGCACGGTAAAGATAAGTGTGTCTTCAGAAATCAGCGCACCGGCCTCGTTAAAGATTTCAACCCCGTTGTGCAGGGCTACATACATAGCAGGCAGAACCAGGAAACCCGCAAGAACAGCGATGGAGATATCGACCAGGGTCACCAGGCCTCCCAGCACAGGGAGATTTTCACTGTCGGAGATGTAAGAGCCGTAAACCAGCATGGTGCCTACTCCCAGGGACATTGAAAAAAACGCAGCTCCCAGTGCGGCGATGATTAGCTTGGGAGACAGTGCTTTCTCAAAATCGGGTAGCAGGTAGATTTTTAGTCCATCTGACGCTCCATCCAGAGAAAGGACATAGGCTACCAACAATGCCAGAGTAATGAGTAAGGCCGGCATCAATCGCTCAGACCAGCGTTCGATGCCCTGGCGGACTCCAGCGGAAATAATACTGATCGTCAGCACCATGAATAGCAACATGAATGCGATGTTGCGAGTGATTGAGAATGTTGTCAGCCAATCTGACAACTCCTGCATACCCAAAAGACCTGCTAATGAGGACAAACAAAAAGCGATCATCCAGCCCGCTACAATGGCGTAAAAACTAAGAATAAGGCTGGCCACTAAAAAGCCAACAACACCCGTGGTGACCCCTATTCTTCGCAGCAAATTAGTGGGGGAAATCAGTCTCAGTGCACTGACTGCATTGGCGTGCGCATGGCGCCCTATGATCAGCTCCGCCATTAGGGCGGGATAGGCGAGCGTGAATGCCAGGATCAGGTAAACCAGAAGGAAAGCGGCTCCACCGTTACTGGCTGCCTGGGTTGGGAATCCCCATATATTGCCAAGACCGACAGCCGAACCAGCGGCCGCCATTACAAAACCAAAACGGGAAGAGAATTCGCCACGTACTGATGCCATGATTTACCTTAATCGATTGTTATTAGCGCGGGAGTGTAACACGGCGTCGGGTAGCGCCAAGTCTACTCAGGCCGGGGTCGGATCACACGGTCGTTCGATGCGTTTTCGCCTGTCGGATCCGAATATTCTTCGTACTAACTGTGGTAACAGAGACAGTATTTCAGCATAGGCATCTGCGGCCGCCGCCACTGGAGAAATAGTCACCTTGGGCTTTTCGAAGTTGCCTTTGACCCTAATGGATGAGGGAACCTGTAGCTTGCGGGTTTTGGAGCGTGGCGTAAATCTTACATCCAGCGATTCGTCAGCCAGATTAAGCAGCGCAGAGCCGGTGGCGACCATTTTGCTGGTTTCAATGTATAAACTGTCAGTGGAGGCAACACCATCATTGAGTAAAAATAGAGCCATAGTGCAGTCAATTTTCGTTGAATCTTCCAATGCCGCACCCGAGTAAAACCATGCGAGAAGATCGGTGGCTAAAATATCGTAGGCGGCTCCCTCAACAACCGCATTTTTTAAAGAAACAGCAAGATTGCCATTCAGCGTTTCCAGAAGCCTTTGATAAGAGCTACCTTGCGAGGTGATGCCTCCGCGCAAGTTCGCGATTCCGCTAATATCGAAGTTGATTCCCAGGTCTTTACTAATAAGCTCTACTGGTATGGCAAGGGCTTCACCTGCCAGGCTTACATAGGGTGGGGAGGTGTTGAGGTCGATAATGCCCCGTATCTCGGTATTGGACTGGTCATAGGCCGCTGAAAGCTGGCGCAGGGTGTAGCGGCGTTCGTTGCCCGTGAAGTGCATAACGAAGCTTTCTATATTGATGTTATTGCCCTCGATGCCGCCGAAATTGAGCATGATGTCCGTGTCATAGTTTGGTGTGTTCTGCAGGGCATTCTGCAAGCGAACTGCGGGGTCTATCTCGTTCAATTGCTCGAGTGGTTTGTATTTTTTTTCTTGTTTTGTTGTCGCTTGCAGGCCGATATCCTGTAGCTGAACGACCGGGCTATCGAGCTGCAGTGACAGGCTTTGCACAGTATCAGCATTGAGCACAATTGCAGCAACAGCCGACAGTTGAGTTTCGCCGAAACGGGTGCTCGCTCGGGCACTTATCTTGCCTTTATTCGATTGCAGCTGCAGCACGCCACTGCTGGGGCTCATGTCCAGCCCGGTTATGGCCCGCAGAAACGAAGGGTCTCGAAGCTTGTAGTCAAGAGTCAGGTCCGCAGATGGCAGCCCGGTGATATCCTCTACATGGCCAAGTAGACTTGTTTCAAAAGGTCCGTCTGTCTGGGCGCTATGTATGTTCAACTTGCTGAGGTTCCAGCTTTCT
>ERZ1049444.250-NODE-250-length-55640-cov-8.330341_pt1 | contig 55640 bp, 48 predicted proteins | sample MGYA00383101_ERZ1049444 | MGnify/ENA primary metagenome ERZ1049444 (study PRJEB29581, sample SAMEA5548371) | metagenome | biome: marine; feature: coastal; material: water | depth 50 m | study: Short-term variability in the microbial, nano- and picoplankton... | reverse complement strand
TTTGGCTCATCTTTAGGCCTTCGGGCGCGCGCTCTAAAGCGGACATTACATCAAATCGGGGCAGGGTGGATTTAAACTCGGACCGCAGCCGGCGACGAATTTCATCTTCGATTAAACTGCTCGCTTTCAGCAATTTTAGCCATAAGCGCAATCGCTCTTTGGCTGTTCGATCTTCAGAAAGGTCCATCTTTGGGTTGGTTTTCATATTTCGCCTCCAGACATGGACAGGGCTTGGCCGGTCACGGATCGGGCCCCTTCAGAGCAAAGCCAAAGCGCCATTGCGGCCACTTCATCTGTTTGAATAAACCGCTGTTGCGGGTTTCCAGCGCGAAGGCTTTGGTAAGCGGCGTCCGCGCTCATTCCAGTTTTTGCTATTATATTTTCGACAGAGCGTTCTAACAATGGAGTTTCGGTAAATCCTGGGCAAATTGAATTGACTGTGATGCCTGTGGTAGCCAATTCAAGCGCAACAGCACGGGTCAGGCCAACAACCCCGTGTTTTGCAGCGCAATAGGCACTGACATAGGGATACCCTTTTAACCCGGCAGTTGAAGAAACCGCGATCAGTCGCCCCCATCCATCGGCTTTCATATCCTGAAGCGCGGCCTGCCAAACATTGGCAACACCGATTAAATTGACGGCCAACATATCTTGTAATTGATCAGCGGACATTTTCGCAAAAGGAACGCTGTGCGCAGCGCCGGCATTTGCAACCACGCCGCTGATCGGCCCCAAATCGGCGCGGGCGTTGTTAAATGCGTCTGCTACGGCAGCAGCTTTGGTAACATCACAGATCTGATAGGGCAGGTTTTGCTTTTGCAAAGCGCTTTCGCGGCGCCCTAAAATGGTCACCTTGGCCCCGTTGGCGCTAAGCTCGGCCGCTATTTTTGCGCCAACGCCGCTTCCGCCGCCTGTGACAATGATATGTTTTCCTGCCAGTGTCATACTCTAATCATTTCTGCTTCACGATCTGCCAACCTCCAGAGCTGATCACGACCCGCATGATAAGGCAATGGCCACGGTTCACTGCGTGAGCCTATTTTAGAGCCCTCGCGCAACGTCCAATACGGATCTGCCAGATGCGGCCGCCCCACAGCCACAAGATCGGCGCGTCCCGCCATCAAAATTGAATTGGCATGATCGGCCTCATAAATATTGCCGACCGCCATGGTTGCGATGCCGGTTTCATTGCGAATGCGATCCGAGAACGGGGTTTGAAACATCCGCCCATAAACCGGTTGCGCGTCTTTTGTTGTTTGACCTGCCGAGACGTCGATAATATCTGCGCCAGCTTCAAAAAAGGCCTTTGCAATCATCACGGCCTCATCTGGTGTTACGCCAGAGGCCCCAATCCAGTCATTGGCTGAAATGCGCACCGACATGGGCTTTTCTTTGGGCCAAACACGGCGCATCGCATCAAAGACACGCAACGGAAAGCGCAAGCGGTTTTCCAAACTTCCACCATACTCGTCAGTGCGGGTATTTGAGGCCGGAGATATGAACGAAGACAAAAGATACCCATGCGCCGCGTGCAATTCAATCATGTCAAAACCGGCGCGCTCTGCCATCAAAGCCGAGGCGACAAATTGATCACAAATTTCGTCCATATCGGATGGAGTGGCCGCGCGCGGTGTGGCGTTGGCTTCGGACCAAGGGATCGCAGAGGCCGAGACTAAATCCCAATTGCCGGATGCCAAGGGTTCATCCATGCCTTGCCAGCCTAAATTGGTTGATCCCTTGCGACCGGCGTGCCCAATTTGGCAGCATATTTTTGCATCGGTTTCTTGGTGCACAAAATTAGCGAGCCTTTTCCAAGCTGTTTCATGTTCTGGGTGGTATAATCCCGGGCAACCGGGGGTAATTCGGCCAGTGTCCGACACACAGGTCATTTCCGTGTAAACAAGTGCCGCACCGCCTTTGGCGCGTTCGCCATAATGGATCAGATGCCAATCTGTAGGACATCCGTCATCTGCTTTATATTGCGCCATGGGTGAGACAACGATCCGATTACTAAGCTGCATATCACGCAATTTATAGGGCGCAAACATCGGCGCGCGGACCGTTGCATCGGGGGCGACGCCGGCTTTTGTCTGAAACCATTTTTCAGCCGAGGTTAGCCAATCTTTATCCCGGAGCCGTAGATTTTCATGACTGATCCGTTGCGAGCGGGTCAGCAAAGAATAATTGAACTGCACCGGATCAAGATCAAGATACCGCTCGACCTGTTCAAACCATTCAAGCGAATTTCGGGCAGCGGATTGCAGGCGCAGCACTTCAAGCCGGCGCTCTTGTTGATAGCGTTCAAAGGCTGCATGAAGGTCGGGTTCAGAATGTAGATAATTTGCCAGTGAGATCGCGCTATCAAAGGCAAGCCGTGAGCCTGATCCAATTGAAAAATGTCCGGTGGCTGCCGCATCCCCCATCAGGACAACATTTTCATGATACCATTTTTCGCAGATCACGCGCGGAAAATTCATCCAAACCGCTGATCCGCGCAGATGTTCGGCGTTCGACATAAGATCATGGCCGCCCAGATGACGTGCAAAAATATTGCGGCATGTTTCTACAGTATCTTCCTTGCTCATGCTTTCAAAACCCCAGCGGTCCCAGGTGTCTTGCTGACATTCTACAATGAAGGTAGCGGTGGTTTCATCGAACTGGTAAACATGTGCCCATATCCAGCCATATTGGGTTTTTTCAAAGATAAACGTGAAGGCATCATCAAATTTCTGATGTGTGCCCAGCCAAATAAACTTACATTCTCGAATATCAATATCCGGTTTGAATTGGCTTTCATATTCCGCGCGAACACGCGAATTTATGCCATCACAGGCCACCACCAGATCATAATCTTTTTGATAGCTTTTGACGCTGTCAAATTCAGTTGAGAACTTCATTTCAACGCCCAACTCATTGGCGCGCTGTTGGAGCAGCATCAACATCCTTTTGCGGCCGATACCTGCAAAGCCGTGGCCACCAGAAACGGTTCGAACACCGTCATGTACAACGGCGATATCATCCCAATAGGCAAAGTTATCACGGATTAGTTCTGTACTTTTGGGATCATTGATTTCTAAATTATCCAGAGCATCATCTGACAGGACGACACCCCATCCAAAGGTATCGTTGGGTTGGTTGCGTTCGATCACCACAACGTCATGCGCGGGATCTTTGAGCTTCATTGAGATGGCAAGATATAGCCCCGCAGGACCACCACCCAAACATGCAACACGCATTCAAAACCTCCGTCTAATATGTTCTTTAAAAATTTAGCTTTGCTGAAGATACATTAGATCATAAAGAGTATATTTCAAGGTTAAAATATTTAGCTTTAAAGGAATTTAATTTTATCGCGATATAGCGCCGTCACTCCTGGTAAAATCTTACAACTAGTAAGCTGTTATTTTTATGGTCAAAACGCGTCCCAAAGTCCGTTTTTTTCCAAGATGGATTTTAGCAAAACACAATCGTCTGTCATGATCCCATCGACGCCCAAATCAATGAGCCTTTGAATTTCATCGGCTTGATTTATGGTCCAAACATGAATTTTCAGCCCCTTTGACTTTGCATAGACAAGAGTTTGAGGCGTGATCAATTTAATTCCGAAATAGCTGACGGGCAATTGTGCGCAGTTGGCGCGAATATTTCCCGGCCAGTTCAAAAGATGCTTTAGATAAAATCTGGCCACTCCGCCGGTGCCTAAGGACCGCGCCGGTGGGCTTTGTGATAAGGAAGATGTTACCGCCTTTATCCGGCGCTGGTTGAAACTTCCCACACAAAGTCTATCACAGGCATTCATCGAAGTTGCCAGTGCAATAAACGGACCGGTCGCCGACCAAGACTTGATATCAATATTAAAATAGGCCTCCGGAAAGGCTTCAAAAAGCTCAGCCAGCTTTGGAATGGCATGCATTCCATTTATTCTGAGCTGATCAATATCTTGCGAGTGCACATTTTCAAATTTTCTGGGATCGCCAGTGGTGCGCTGTAAATGATCATCATGAAAACAATAAAGAACGCCGTCGCTTGACGATTGCACATCTGTTTCAATAATCCGGTAGCCAAGCTCATGCGCGATCTGAAAGGCTGCATGCGTGTTTTCTGGGGCCAGTTGGTTTGCCCCGCGGTGCGCAAAGGCAAGGAATTTACGATCACGAATGAGCTGTGAAAAATTTGGTCTTTTATGGCCCACAGAACCCTCATACTGTAAAACAGAACACCTGACCGAAAGTGTTAATCTTTTCTGCAGGTCAGTCAAACCAGAGTGCGTTGCCCTTTGCAATCGCCCTGCTGATCACTTTGCTTAGATAAATTATTGCAGGCAGTTAATCAAAGCGGTCACGTCATCGTGTGAATTATAATGCGCATGCGATACCCGGACGCGGCCATTGCGGATACTGCAAATAATGCGGTTTTCCGTCAATGAGGCCTCGGTCGCGCGCACATCGCAGTATGGGTTTTGCAGCGTCACAATATGCGGCGAAAATCCAGGGCTTTCCGGGCTTTGAAAAGGCGCCCAACCAGAGCCTTCAAGCTTTGAAATCAGCGCCGTTGCAAGTTTTTGCGAATGCTCAAATATGTTGTTCAAGCCCAGCTTTAACAATTCATCGATCGAAGCATTGAGTCCAGCGGCGGTAATATACGATAGGGTGGATTGGGTGTATTTAGATGCGGTTTTTGCCAGCTTTAAGTTTTTTGCGTCCATGTCAAAAGGGTTTTCACCGCCAAACCATCCAATAAATGGAGGCTGTTTCTGCAACAGCTTATCAGACAGAACAGCAAAGGCAATTCCACCATGTCCACCGAGCCATTTATATCCGCTTGCAACGACAATATCGGCCTTCCAATCCCGCACGGATAGGGGCAGCGCGCCAGCCGCTTGGGTGATATCCACAGCCAGTTTTGCACCGACTTTTGATGTCGCTTTGCGCAGTTGGGTAATATCCAGCTGGGTGCCGGTTGAGAATTGCACATAGCTTGCACAAACAGCAGCTGTTTGCGCATCTATTTGGTCAATGATTGCCGCAGTAAGGTTTTGCCCTGCCACCTCATCCACAAACACCATTTCACATCCATTGCTTTGGCAGGCGGCGATCCATGGTCTTGTAATGGCGGGAAAATCTGTTGAAACAACTATGATTTTCGACTTTGGCCTGGGATCGAAAAGCATGGGCAGTTGAGCCAGTATTTCACTGGCGCTGGAAACAATAGCAAGGTTTTTAGGCGCACAGCCGATCAAACGGGATACATTGGTGCGAAGTGGCTGCAAAAATGCAGCCTCTTGTGCGTCGGACATGTATAAATTTCCATGCCGCGCTGTGGTGTCAAGAAACCCATGCATGGCTGCAACTGCCGGATCACCAATCAATCCAAGCGAGGCTTGGTTGAGGTAACTATGTGTCGTCAGGCAGGGATAATCCAACCTATTGGAAAGGGCCTTTTGCATTGCGGCATCTCGCGGTTCATGTCCAAATGCAGTTTATTGAGTTTTACGCATTAGGCAAATACCCATCTGTCAGTATGGGGCTATCTGTTCTGCTAAGTGCTTTGCGTCATTTCGTATTTCTCGACCGTTTCACCCTCAATCACCACTGGACCGAGGGGTTCAAAATTGAGGTTTTCAAGGATCTGGATCGATGCGCTGTTTGCTTTGAACGCAAGGGCCACAACACGATCAAGTTTCAGCGTGTTTAAGCCATAATCCAATACGGTCTTAGCGGCTTCAAAGCCATAACCTTGCCTCCAATATCCGGGCGCATAGCGGTAGCCAAAATCAAGGCCATAGCTGGTCGCGCGAAAACCGCACATGCCCATAAGCAGGCCGTTTTCGCGATGTCGAACCGCATAGCGCCCAAATCCATTTGTGCGGTAGCTTTCGATAATCTCATCAATATAAGCATCCGCGTCTTTTGGTCTTAGGGGTTGGCCATCAATGTATTTCCGGACCTCTGCACTTGCTTCGATAGTGCGCCAGACTTCTTTATCACTTGGTGAAAAAGCGTTGATAACCAGCCGTTCGGTTTCTAAATGCATTTTAATAGTTTTCAAAATTCAGCTGCCAAAATTATTTAGGCTTTAAAGACTTATAAATCTGTAATTCATCCCAAAGCGCTTCATATTTTCGGCTGGTTTCACTAAGCCGAAGCGCCAAGGCACGGATAATGCCTTTGATGGCTGGATCAGTTGTTTTAAGTTTGGTTTCAATCGTACTGTTATCAATATGCATTAAAGAGCAATCGGTTTTTGCCCTTGCTGTGACGCTGCGATTTTCGGCTAGAATTTCACTGATTTCGCCAAAAATTTCGCCTTCATTCAAGGTTGCAAGCGCCACACCATTTTTTGTCAATATTTCAATGGATCCGCTGTGAATAATAAATATACTCTTTGGTTTATCCTGAGCTTTATAAATTATATCACCAGATTTGTGCATGCTAATCATGAGTGTTCATCTTTTTGCAATCCTAGATTAATATAGAAATATAGGCGTGATTAACTTGATATCCATTATAGGCGTTGAGAGGGAAGTTGTCTAATCTTGGCATTAATTGATCAAACCACTGACCATAATTATTCTAAGTAAATTCAAAGCCCGGTTGCTTTAATAACTTAGATCATAGTGCTTTTTTATGTTTTGGATAAAATCGTATTTATATCCTGCAAAGAAAAAGGCTGGGTTAAAAAACCCAGCCAAAGTCGACCTTCAGGGAGAAATCACTATAGGAGGAATGATTATATTGTTTAAACGAAGAACAGCTCGGTTTGGATCAAAGTTAATCCATTAAAACAGCATTTTATTGAACAATAAAAATAAATTGCTCTTATAAATAGGACGCAAGATCAATATCGGGGCTGGAAAATGAATGGAACGACTCGCCCTCATCATATGGTTCTACATATTCCCGCATTAAATCACTGGTCTTTAAATCTCTATTCATCACATTTATGAAGGCATCAACCGTTTACCAAACACAAAAAAACGCATATTCACCTGTGCCCAAATCTATTAGACCGTGGTGAAGGCAATTATCGTAGGGATATTCGTGTATATATTCGGCCAGAGCTTTAAACATTCTGTCGGTTTGACCTTCTTTTGGGCGAAACCGCATGCAATTCATCATCGACATTTAACCACCTCCAAATCATAAAAGTAATACAAGATGAATTAAAAAGGTGAAGTCCCTTAAGAGTTTTTAACTGCTGTTTCAGCAGCGCTAAATCAAGAAAGATGCGAAGCTCTGCCGCGCTTTATGGCGCAACAGGGATAGCTTTCGCAAAGGCATCCAATTCAAGAAGTTTTGCGTTGATCCGGGTGATTTTAGGCATCGAGCTAAGATCAACATTCCATCTATTGGCATTGTAAATCTGCGGCACAAGACAGATGTCGGCAAGTGTCACCTGATCGCCATAGCAATAGTGATCATTGCCAAGCATGGCTTCAAATGCAGCCAGACCGGGCGTAATAAATTCAATCATCCAGTCCTGAATTTTAAGGGTTCCCCCCGAATTTTCAGTGACGAATTTAGCCACTTTCAAGTTGCAAACTGGATGAATTTCCATGGCTAATGCATAACCCAAAGCGCGCACTCGTGCCCGGCCGATCGGGTCTTTGGGTAAAAAACCCAAAGAGCGTGTTTCATCCAAGTATTCAATAATCGCCAAAGACTGTGTCAGGCTAATCTCGTCAATTTCAAGCACCGGCACCAGGCCTTGGGGATTGCGGCTTAGATGTTCGGGCGAGCTCTGAGCGCCCTGGACAAGGTCGATGGGTATATTTTGCCACTGAACACCTGCAAGCCCCAAGGCTATGCGCACCCGGTAGCTTGCAGAAGATCGCCAATAGTCAAAAAGATTGATCATTCCTGATCCTCCAGAATTTTATCCAAACCAGCCTCTAGACCTTTGAAAGCTTTGCCCAAGCGGGTTTCCATTTCCTGCTGAAAGCGGTCGGCCAAGGGTAGTAGCTCAGTCATGAGGTTTTGGCCTTTGGATGTCAGGTGCAAATGCAGCAAACGGCGATCGGTTTTGTTAATCTGCTTTGAGATGTATCCTGCCTGTTCAAGCCGTTTGGCAGCGCGGCTTACTTTTGATTTTTCCATTGCGACACGCGCTTCGATATCGCGAATGGAAGTGCCGTCAGATTGGGAAAGATGGACAAGCACCCGCCATTCGGGGTTCGAGATACCAAATTGATCACGATATTGGCGGGCAAAAGCATCAGAAAGCTTTTGTGCCGCAACAGTCAGACGATAGGCACTAAATCCGGCCAAATCAAAGGGGGGCAATTGGTTCATTCTACCTCACGGTACAGTTGGTTTGAGAAAATCCCTCAATACTCTCCTTTAAACGTAAAGTCGTTGCAAATGCAACTAATTCCTTGACATCGTTGCATATGCAATAAATGATGCCGAGCATAGACTAGCACTTTTAGAGTTACGAGACCGGAGAAATTTTCATGACCAAACACGACGTGACAAACGGAATGGTTCGCGCGGCCAGTCAGGCTGGCCCCTATGAAGGATACCTGCCGGGTTTCGGCAACGATTTTGAAACTGAAGCTTTGCCGGGGGCCTTGCCTCAAGGCCAAAATAGCCCGCAAAAATGTAATTATGGGCTTTACGGTGAACAGCTTTCTGGCACGCCCTTTACGGCGCCTCAACACCAAAATGAACGCACTTGGTGTTATCGCATTCGTCCCTCTGTAAAGCATACAGGTCGATTTGAACGCTTTGATCTGCCCTATTGGAACTCTGCGCCGATGGTGGTTGAGGGCGTGACCTCTTTGGGGCAATGCCGATGGGACCCTCTGCCTTTGCCAAAAGAAAAGCTCACATGGCTCACTGGAATGCGCACAATGACCACGGCAGGCGATGTGAATACACAAGTTGGCATGGCAACCCATGTCTATCTAGTCAGCGCATCCATGGAGGACGAATATTTTTATTCTGCTGATTCCGAATTGCTGGTGGTGCCGCAACAAGGTCAGCTGCGCTTTGCGACCGAACTTGGCATAATCGACATAGGACCAGAAGAAATTGCAATTCTGCCGCGCGGACTGGTTTATAAAGTTGAAGTTCTGGATGGACCGTGCCGCGGTTTTGTGTGTGAAAATTACGGGCAAAAATTTGAATTGCCCGGGCGTGGACCAATCGGGGCCAACTGCATGGCCAATCGCCGGGATTTTAAAACGCCAGTGGCCGCGTTTGAAGACAAAGAGGTGCCTTCATCGGTGGTAATTAAATGGTGCGGTCAATTCCACCGAACTAAAATAGGTCACAGCCCCTTGGATGTTGTGGCGTGGCATGGAAATTATGCGCCCTGCAAATATGATCTGAAAACCTACTGCCCTGTCGGCGCGGTATTATTTGATCACCCGGACCCATCAATTTTCACTGTTTTGACAGCTCCTTCAGGTGTAGATGGTACAGCAAATATAGACTTTGTGCTCTTTCGTGAGCGTTGGATGGTGGCTGAAAATACTTTTCGCCCGCCATGGTATCACAAAAACATCATGTCCGAACTGATGGGCAATATTTATGGTCAATACGATGCAAAACCGGAAGGGTTTGTTCCCGGGGGGATCAGCCTGCATAATATGATGGTACCGCACGGGCCAGATCGTGACGCATTTGAAGGCGCCTCGAATTCCAAATTAAAGCCCCATAAACTCGACCATACCATGTCTTTTATGTTTGAAACCCGTTTTCCACAGCACTTGACACAGTTTGCGGCGAAAGAGGCTTTAATCCAGGATACATATATTGACTGCTGGGCATCGATAGATAAGAAATTCGATGGAACGCCTGGATTGAAGTAACTGAATTGACGATAAGGACTACTTAAATGCCATTAGAACAAAGCTGGGTCACGAGCGCAAATTCTGCAAACTGTGCCTTTCCATTAAACAATCTGCCTCTGGGATCGATGAAAACCGAAAACGGCGCAGCCTGTGCGGTGGCAATCGGTGATTTTGCGGTCAACCTTACGGCGGCAGAGGCCGCAGGTCTGATCAGCTTTTCCAAACCTCTTTGTGCGGATGGAAACTGGGATCGCTTGATAGCCGAACCCTCGCAGACATGGGCAAGCTTTCGACGCACTTTAAAGTCTGCTTTGGCTTTGGGCAGCTCGGCCGAAGCCGGGTTGAACCCTTATCTTGTGAAATTGGCAGATATCACCCTCAATATGCCATTCACCGTTACGGAATACACCGATTTTTATGCCGGTCGCCATCACGCAACCAATGTCGGCACTATGTTTCGCGGCGCAGAAAACGCTCTGCCGCCAAACTGGCTTCATATTCCAATTGGCTACAATGGCCGCGCCTCTTCTGTGGTGGTATCCGGCACGGATGTGCGCCGCCCTTGGGGGCAGCTAAAAGGCCCAAACGATGATCTGCCCAAGTTTGCACCCTGTGCGCGGTTTGATTTTGAATTGGAAATGGGCGCAATAGTCGGAAGGCCCAGCACCGGGCCGGTTTCTGTGGCGAAAGCCGATGCCATGATTTTTGGCTATGTACTGCTCAATGATTGGTCGGCGCGCGATATTCAGGCCTGGGAATATCAGCCCTTGGGGCCATTTCAGGCCAAGGCAACGGCGACGTCTATTTCGCCTTGGATCGTCATGAAAGAGGCCCTTGAGCCATGTCGAACTGAAACGCCTCCGCGTGAATTTGAGCTGCTGCCACATTTACGTGATTGCGGACCGATGCTTTATGACATCGACCTTGAAGTAAGCCTTACGCCGCAGGGTCAAAAGGCGAGCACTTTGGCGCGCACAAATTATCGTGAAATGTATTATTCCTCTGCCCAGCAACTGGCGCACCATACGACCAGCGGCTGTTCAATGCGAAGTGGTGATCTGCTCGGCTCGGGAACAATTTCAGGACCTGAAAAGCATCAGCGGGGCAGCCTACTTGAACTGAGTTGGGGCGGAAAAGAGCCCATGGAACTCGCCGAGGGACAGAGCCGTTCATTTTTGCAAGATGGTGATAAACTGACGCTCTCCGGCCATGCGCAGGGCGAGGGGTATTTAATCGGGTTTGGAGAGTGCTCGGGTGTGGTTTTGCCCGCGCTTTCAGACCCCTTTGGGGGAGAGAAAGAATGAGCAAGGCTTTTGCATCAGCCGGCGATCTTGAAGAAAAACAGATCAGCTTTACAGAAGTGGGCGAAGGGCTGTATGCGTTCACCGCTGAAGGCGATCCAAACTCGGGCGTTATCATCGGCGACGACAGCGTCATGATTGTCGAAGCCCAGGCAACTCCGCGTTTGGCCCAAAAAGTTATCGATTGCGTGCGATCAGTGACTGACAAGCCGATAAGCCATCTTGTTCTGACCCATTACCATGCGGTGCGTGTGCTTGGTGCATCCGCCTACGGCGCTGGGCAGATCATCATGTCCGAAAAGGCACGGGCCATGGTCGCTGAACGTGGGCAAGAAGATTGGGACAGCGAATTCCAACGCTTTCCGCGGTTGTTTCAGGGCCATGAAAGCATTCCGGGCCTGACCTGGCCCACAACGACCTTTAACGGCCGAATGAGTGTATATCTAGGAAAGCGGCGCGTTGATATCCTGCAGTTGGGCCGGGCGCATACGGCAGGGGATGCTGTGATTTACGTGCCAGATCAAAACGTCATGTTCACTGGTGACATCGTTGAATACCGCTCGGCCTGCTATTGCGGCGACGGGCATTTTAACGACTGGCCAGACACGCTTGAAAACATCCGCAGGTGGGACGTCGATGCCATTGCGCCTGGGCGCGGGGATGCTTTGGTTGGAAAGAAAATGGTAAATGCCGCGCTTGATGCGACCCGTGACTTTGTTTTGTCCACCTATCGTCCGGCGGCCCGCGTTGCTTTGCGGGGGGGCAGTCTGAAAGAGGCATGGGACGCGGTGCGCGCGGAATGTGATCCTAAGTTTGGCGATTACGCAATTTATGAACATTGCCTGCCGTTCAATGTGGCGCGCGCCTATGACGAGGCATTGGATATTGAAACGCCGCGTATTTGGACCGCACAGCGTGATCTGGATATGTGGGCAGCTTTGCAGGGTTAGTTTTATGAGGAAACCGGCCAATGGCATTTGACTATAAACCCTTTGACTATGTGAGCCCGCCCGGCCTTCACAGTGCAGAACCCCGCCATCCTGTGGTCATTGTAGGTGCCGGGCCGATTGGGCTTGCCGCTGCGCTTGAATTGGCCAACCACGGGGTGCCAAGCGTTGTGCTGGACGACAACAATGTGGTGTCTGTGGGCAGCCGTGCAATTTGTTGGTCGAAAAGGTCGTTAGAGATCCTTGACCGGATCGGCATTGGAGAGGCCTGTGTTGCCAAAGGGGTCACCTGGAAAGTTGGCCGCACACATCACAGAGCACAAGAAATTTTCAATTTCGACCTGCTGCCCGAGGCGGGTCATAAAATGCCTGCCTTCATAAATCTTCAGCAGTATCACGTTGAACAAATGTTGGTTGAGCGGTGCATTGAAAGCCCGTTTGTGGAGTTGCGATTTAAAAATAAAGTGGTGGCCATAGAGCAGTGCGACACCGAAGCAACGATCACCATAGAAACCCCGGAGGGCACGTATAGCCTGTCTGCTGAATATCTTCTTGCGTGCGATGGCGCTCGCAGCCCGCTTCGGGCGATGATGGCGCTTGATTTCGAAGGAGAGTTGTTCGAAGAGCGCTTTTTAATTGCGGATATCGAGATGGAAGGAGAGTTTCCTTCTGAGCGATGGTTTTGGTTTGAGCCGGATTTTCACAACGGTCAATCCGCTTTGCTCCACAAACAACCAGACAATATTTATCGCATTGATCTGCAATTGGGTTGGGATGCTGATCCTGAAAAGGAATCCGATCCAAAAAGGATTATTCCGCGCATCGAAAAGGTTATTGGTCATAGTGACTTTAAACTGGACTGGACCTCCATCTATACTTTTCAATGCCGCCGCCTTTCCCGTTTTGTGCATGATCGCGTGATTTTTGTCGGGGACAGTGCACATATTGTCTCGCCGTTTGGGGCGCGGGGGGGCAATGGAGGCCTTCAGGATGTAGATGCCCTTGGCTGGCGTTTTGCGGCGGTGGTTCAAGGCCGCGCATCACCGCCACTGCTCGAGCAATATAACACCGAGCGCACCTTTGGGGCAGATGAAAATCTTTTGAACTCAAGCCGGGCAACGCGGTTCATGTCACCAAGTGCGGGGGCAGAGCGCTGGTTTCGTGATGCAACGCTGGCTTTGGCGTCGCATGCCGACTTTGCCCGCCCAATGGTTAATTCAGGGCGGCTATCCATCCCCTGTATCTATCCGCTAACGGCCCCCGATGTATCCATGATGCCAACCCAAACCCGCCCGGGTGCAACGGCCATTGATGCCCCCATAGAAGATGGTTGGCTGCTCAACCGGCTTGGTGGGCAGATGCTCGTTCTTGTCATCGGCTGTAAAGCGCCCGAGGGGATTACACTCCCCGTTCTGACGCTTGAGCCGACGCCAGAGATTTCTGCGCGTTATCTCGGAGATGCCGCTTACGGCATCTATCTTGTTCGCCCGGATCAGGTAATCGCAGCGCGGTGGCAGGATATTGAGGCGCAAGCAATCCAAGAGCAGGCAAATGCCATTTGGGAGGGCCGAGCATGACATTGACGCTGAGCAAAAATATCGATGACCAAGACGCTGCATATGCAGCGCTCATTGGTGCACACCAGGGTTTAAGCGAAGCGCAAAGCATTGCCCTTAATGCCCGTCTCTTACTTATCTTGTGCAATCAGATCGGCGATATGGACATCATCAAGCAAGCCATTCAGCTTGCCAGCAAAGACAATTGACCGCCGAGATTTGGGAAAGTTAAAAGGGGGTCGCTTTTGCAAACAGACCGTTGTCTGAAAACCTTTTTAGGGGCTGCCATATTCGGACATCAGCCCCGGCCGCACGCCAAGCCCCATTGAGGCATCAATCACCGCGCCATGAAGCACACGCGCAGCTGGGCCTGCCAGAAAATGCACAATGCCAGCAATCTCTTCTGGCTCGATCAATCGGCCTTTGGGCAAGTGTTGAAAAAAGTCATTTTGTTCATCAGGGCTCATCTTTGACAAGGTGCTAGCTTGGAACATTGGCGTGTTGGTGGCGCCCGGGCAAATGGCAAAAATATCGACATTCAAATGCACCGCTTCAGCTGCCAACTGTCGGGTCATAAACGCAACCGCAGATTTGCTCATGCCGTCTGAAAGGCGAAACCCCGGGAAGGTCGCGATGCCGCCGCCCACCGAGCTGATATTGATCAGCTTTTTATCTGGGGCATCTGGAAGCGCCAAAAACTTCTGACTTATTTTCAGCGTGCCATCCGCGTTTATTTCCAACATGCGGCTGTCTTGGGTTTCCGAGTCGCTGGCCCATTTTGCAACCGTCGCAGAGCCTACCGCGGCATTATTAACCAATATATCAATGCGGCCATGTGATGTCACAACTGCTTCGATGCATCGGTGAATTGACGCGGATTTAGATAAATCCAAAGGTTGGACAGTTATCCTCTGCAACCCATCGAAATTGCCAAGCGCTTTATCCGGGTCTTCGACGCCCTCGACACATGTTGTAATGACAGTCGCCCCATAGGCTGTAAGCCGTTCGACGCAGGCTCGGCCAATACCGCTTGTGCCGCCGGTCACAAGCGCGATGCGTTCGGTTAAATCATATGGGGCAAGCAGTTCGGGCGCGTTCAGCATGTCATTCATCCTTCAGACTTTTATCAAAGTGAAAATACACACCTGCATGTGGTTGGCCATATATTGTCCAAAATTCACATGCGTTGAAAGAGCTATTTTTTATTCAGTTTTCACAATTGAGTTCACTTTAAAAACTGATTTAGTTTTGGCGCCTAGGCCATTGCCTTTATGAACCGGGCCACAGCGATACGTTCGCTAAAGACCCGATTGGGGAAGCTTTCAAAAAACCCGTTGTGTCCGCCATAGCTTGTAAAAACCCTTTCAAATTGCGGCCCGTCATCAAGGGCACGAGCCGAATTGACAGAAACAATTGGATCATCTTTGGCTGTTAGCAGGGTCACAGGAACGTTGGTTTGGGCGAAATCACCCTTTCTAATCTTATAGGCTGAAAAGTACATTTCAGCCGATGAAAATTCGCTCCAGCGAAGGACTGAAAGTTCCGTCAGATCATGAAGGGTTTTTTGGTGCAGTAAATCGTTTGCCGACATGTATTCTGGAAACTGAGCCTGCTTCTGTCGATACAGCCTGTCGAATTTGCGCAAGAAATACCTGCGGATTAAAGGGGATTTATCGATTAAGGTACATGTTTCTTCAGGTTCAATAACGGGGCTTACAGCGACCACATGACAGACCTGAGGAATTGGCTTTTTCGCTAAGTCCCTTGCGACCCTAAGAGTGCAGTTGCCGCCCATTGAAAAGCCTATCAAACCAACAGGCATCGAAGGATCAAGATCACAAATCTGCTGAACCGAACCATGCAAGAATGAATTTCGCGTGATGGGAACCATTTCTTTGTTCAAAATGGCCGCATCCCCGTGATCGGGCAAAGTAACCCGTGCGGTGGAAAACCCATTATCGAAAAGTGTTTTCGCAGTTGATAAAACATAGGTCGATTGCGGTCGGCCCATCCAGCCATGAAACAGCACAATCATGCCTTTGGGTTGCGGGTGTCTGTTGATATAACCACTTGTTCTCAGCCCACCACCGGTTTCAAAAATGAGCTTTTCAGATTGTGCATCAAAGCCGCGGCAGGCTAAATACCGCAGCTTGCTGCTGGCCAGTGCTGTTTGAACATTGGCAGAGCGCAACCACAGTGGAGGCATAAAATCGGTTGGATCGTTCATGCTATTACCCAAATTCACAAAGGCTTTCGACGGCGCATTTCTGGTGCTTGCAGTTCCAGCTTACTTTGCCATCAAAGTTCAAATTCTTTCGCAATTAAACCACCCTTCAGTTGGTAATGCTGAACGTTTAGAAATCCAATAGGTAATCTGTTTTGATCAGTATCTCAATGACATCAGATTTCCAATCCTAGCCGACTATGTATTTTCCCGCCTTATTACGGTGAAGAAATTGGGAAAGGTGCGCCGGTTTATCCCCAGACCCTTTTTCCCCGGTTAAAACCTAATTCTGTTGATCCTAAAATAGAGATCAATGTTTGGGCGATATATTTGCTACTTAATGACCTGCATAGATAATATGTTAATTTTCTGAGCCTTTGTGTTTTTCATAAGAGGCCCCAAGTTCACGACGCAAAAAATCGCCAAAGTTCACAGCTTTAAATTTGGGCTCTCCTGTCCCTTTTAGCGGGGCCACGTCAAGATTGACGTTTGGGTCATAAAAAAATGGGCAAGAGTACCTTTCGCGGCCCGAGCGATTAATAACCCGATGAGGGGTCGAGCGCAAAAGCCCGTTTGTCATCCGGTGAAGCATGTCACCAACATTCACCACAAAACTGTTTTCCAGTTTTGGCACGTCCAACCAGCGACCATCGGGCGATTGGACCTGCAATCCACCAATATCATCTTGGACCAGAATAGTGAGGCACCCGAAATCTGTATGCGGAGCTGAACCATATAAATCCACCGGGCTTCCCTTGGGCAGGGGCGGATAATGCAACAGGCGTAACCAAGTGGTTGGTTTGACGAATTTTTCCATCACGGACAGATCTTGTACGCCTGCAGACACCAGCGCGACGCGCATTAACTTTTGGGCAAGGCGCTCGAGTTCTGCGTTGAATTTCTCTAAAATAGGGCGAAAACCGTCAAGTTCCGGCCACTGGTTAGGACCTGAAAGATAAACGCCAGCCGTTTCTTCACGGTCTTCGCGCATCATCATAAAACTTGCTGATTGATTGGGCTTTTTAACCTCTGCGAGCTGGGAATTCACATCAGTAGACGTATTGATCGCGATATAACCGCGATGTTTGCGGTCGAGCGCAATTTTCATCTTTTCTTCTAAAGGCATGGCATGAAACCTGCGCGATGCATCAAAAACACTTTCTACCAGCGCCGGTTCTATTCCGTGATTGACGATATAGCCAAATCCCAAATGATGATAAGCCTCATAAAAAGAAGAATAGAGTGCAGAGGATGGGCTTTGCCCGGAAAGGGAGCCAACATCTATAACGGGAATGGACGTGTTTTCACTGTTCATAAAGCATCTCTCTGATCGGGCTCTGCCACAAGCCCAAGTATACGCTCTATCTTTGCAATGAATAGGTGTTTTAAGTTAGGCCATTTTAACCTGCATTTTGAGCTAGGGCGACGATATTCCTATTCACCAGAAAAAAGGATCGGTCTGCAGCGCAAAAGTTTTCAGCAAATGAACTGGGAAAATTGCGACATAGAGGTCGTAGATAGCGGGTTTGGTGACCCTATTATTTTGTAATTGGTATTAAAATCCGTCTTTTCGGTGAGCCAACATGCAGAATGTTCCACGTCAGTCAGACCACCTTAGAGTGCATTATAAAGGCTTGCTTTTTGTCTTTATGGCCGGAGTTTTGTGGTCAACTGTAGGATTGGGTATTCGACTTATACAAGAGGCCAATGTTTGGCAAATCTTGTTCTATCGATCGATAAGCCTAAGCACTTTTTTGTTTTTTGTAATATTAATCCGATCCAGGGAAAACCCGCTTAAATTGGTTGTACGTGCAGGCGCACCAGCAGTGGTCGCCGGGCTTTCACTGATGGCTGCATATTCAGGAGGAATTTACGCCATCCAATCTACTTCGGTGGCCAATGCCATGCTGCTTTTTGCTTCGGCACCTTTTTTTGCTGCCGTATTGGGCAGTTACGTTTTGAAAGAGCGCGTGTCAGCAGTAACTTGGGTTTCAATCGGTGTCGCCATATTTGGAATTACTGTGATGGTATCCGATCTGACAGGAGGCCCTGAATGGTCAGGTAGTCTAGCAGCTTTAGGGTCTGCCATTGGGTTTTCTATTTTTACCGTTTCGCTGCGATGGGGTAAATCAAATGACATGTTGCCGGCCGTCTTCTTGTCAGGATTATTTTCCATCATAATTACAGCAACAATATGTATTAATCTCGCTCTTCCGCTAGTGCTGAGCGTAAACGACATCAGCATCTCTTTTGGGATGGGGGTTTTTCAAGTGGGCGCGGGTCTTGTCTTTTACACACTTGGCTCAAAAACTCTACCAGCTGCTGAACTGACGCTTTTATCTCTTGCGGAAGTATTGTTGGGGCCCTTTTGGGTGTGGTTGTTTTTGGGTGAGATGGCTTCAAGCGCAACAGCACTTGGGGGTGCTATACTTTTATTCGCTATAGTTGGAAATGCTGTCTATGGGACCCGAAAGAAAAGAGAAAACCACGTGCAAGAATAAGTTTGTAGTTATCTAAACCCCTCTTGGTTGCTTATAATCTCTGCCAGAAAGAAATTGAAAGATAACTTGGGGCTTGACAGTCACAAGCGGGGGTTTCTATCACTTCTTGGTGCATGGGATCGACTTCGATTTATTAAGTAGGATATTTACGCATGGTTGACTCCTCTTCAAAGCCTCGGCGCCGTAATGGTGGAGGGCGCGCCAATCGTATTGCAGCCCAGCAGGCCACCACCGGTAACGAAGCGGTGCGCGGCGGGCTTAGCGGTGGTCGCTACCGTCCTCTTTCAGAGCTTGATATGGAAAACATCAATCAAGCGGCGTTAACAATTCTCGAAAATACAGGGCTGGCTGACCATTTCCAGGAACTCTTAGATATTGTCTTGCCCAAGGGCGCGTTTTTGAATGCGCATGACCGGCTGTGTTTTCCGCGGGCTTTGATGGAGGATATTCTTGCCGGTGCGGCGAAGGAATTTTATGTCCATGCGCGGGGCGAGCGGGCAGGAAAAGATGACATGCATTGCACTGCAGAAAGCGTGTATTTTGCCAATTCAGGTACGGCGGTCACAACCTTTGATGCTAAAAACAAGTCCTATCGCCCCTCGGACTTGCGCGATATCTATGATTTCACCCGGTTGGTTGACCGGCTGGAAAACATCCACATGCTGGGTGATACGGTTCTGGCCACGGATGTTGTTGATGATTTTGCGCATGATATGAACACCGTCTATGCAATCCTCGCAGGCAGTCAGAAACCAGCCTGCATAACCTTTCGCGATCGCAGCCACATTACGCCGGCTATTCGTCTGTTTGATCATGCATCAGGCGGTGAGGGCAGCTTTATGAAAAAGCCCTCGGTCATTTTTGGAGGATGCCCCATTGTCTCGCCGCTTCGGATTGGCCGCGAGAATATGGAAATCATGATAGATACCGCCAAACTAGGTCTCACCGTTGATCTGGCAGTGCCGCCACAAGCCGGAGCAACGGCGCCTGCCACGTTGGCCGGCACTTTGGTTCAAACCGTCGCGGAAACATTGGCCTGTGTGGCCATCGTCAACCTCATCTCTCCGGGCTGCCCCATTTGTTTTGCCGCTTGGCCTTTTATCACAGACCTGCGGAGCGGATCTTTTACCGGCGGCGGCGGCGAACAGGCGCTTATTGGAGCTGCCGCAATTCAAATGGGCAATTATTATGGTCTTCCGACATCTGTAGGTGCTGGGATGACCGATGCAAAAATTCCTGATGCCCAATATGGGCTGGAAAAGGCGCTCACCTTTACGCTTGCTGCTCATGCTGGGGCAAACCGGCTCTGTGAATTTGGTGGCATGATCGGAAGTCTGATGGGCTGTAGCTTTGAAAGCATGGTCATCGATAATGAAGCCGGTGGAATGATCTTACGGTCCTTGCGTGGAATTGAAGTGAGTGACGAAACCATGGCCATTGACGTGATCCACCAATGCGCCATTGATCCGGGCCATTTTCTAGGCAATCCGCATACCCTCAATTATATGAGCACTGAATTTGTTTACCCTCAACTTTTGGACAGGGAACGCTCGGATACCTGGGAAAAAGAGGGTAAGACCGACCTTTTGGAGCGCGCCCGCCAAAGTGCGGATGCGATCCTTACGGCCCATTTCCCCAATTATTTTGGCGCAGCTGATGCCCAGGTTCGTCAAGAATTTCCAATTGTGTTATCTGCCGACGAAATGATGAAACCTCGCAGCTAAAAAAGTCTTAACAGTATAGGGTTAAACGAATATCAAAAGTAATTTTTGAACAAAAACCGATATATTCAGCATTGATAGAGCTCAAGTTCTTATTATGCGCCTTCATATCAGGGAAGATGATGACAGCAATCGTGTCTGTCGTAAACCATAGCTATATGCGATCAACTTAATTGACTAAACAGTCAAAAGTAGAGTTTGATCCGAGTGACAAGACCTAGTTTATAACCTAGACCAGTGTGAAATCCTGTAGGCGAGGAAAATATGGTAGAACATGACAGCGTATACTCATGGATGCGCTTGTTCATTGGGCTGGTCATAGCAACCGTTGGCAATGTGGGTATGTGGGTTGTTGTTTTACTGATGCCCGACATCCAACAAGAATTTTCGATCGACCGAGCATCTGCATCAGCTCCATTTGTTTTAACAATGATCGGTTTTGCCCTTGGAAATGGCTTTATGGGGCGCGTGGTAGATCGATTTGGAATTTCCACAACGCTTATATTTTCTGCGATTGTAAATGCAGTTGGTTTCAGTCTGGCAATGTTGTCCCAGTCGATATTTTTCCTAAGCGCCCTGCAGTTCATTATAGGTTTTGGAACAGCAGCCTCGTTTGGTCCTTTGATCGCCGATGTCTCGCACTGGTTTTTAAAAAAACGTGGAATTGCTGTCGCAATCACGGCAAGCGGCAATTACTTTTCCGGCTCTATATGGCCGGTGGTCATAAAAGGCACACTTGAAACGGATGGTTGGCGATCTGTTTATGGCTTGCTGGCTGTTTCAACGGTATTTTTAATGGTGCCCTTAGCTTTTATGTTACGCCGCAAGGTTTCTGCTGAAACATCCAAACTATCAGATGCCTTGTCAGAGCGCAGGCGAGAAAAAGTCAATATTTCGCCAAATCTAATCGTTATCCTTTTGTCACTTGCTGGGGTGGGTTGCTGTGTTGCTATGTCAATGCCTCAGGTCCATATTGTCGCTTTCTGCGTTGATCTTGGATATGGACCTTCTGCCGGGGCTGAAATGCTGTCGCTTATGTTGATAGGTGGGATCATTTCCCGCCTTATCAGCGGTGTCCTTGCAGACCGTATCGGCGGATTATTTACACTTTTGATTGGCTCTACACTCCAATGCGTGGCGTTATTTTTATATCTGCCTTTTGACGGTCTTGTTCCACTTTATCTGATATCGTTGGTTTTTGGGTTGTCTCAAGGTGGCATTGTGCCAAGTTATGCCATCATCGTCAGAGAGTACCTGCCGGGCGTTTCAGCTGGGGAAAAGGTTGGAGTTGTTATGATGGCTACAATTATGGGAATGGCGCTGGGCGGGTGGATGTCAGGATGGATATATGATCTGACTGGCTCATACCAAGCGGCCTTTTGGAATGGTATCATCTGGAATTTCCTGAATTTAGGGGTGATTTTAATTCTGCTCACACGCGGTCGCGGTCCGAAAAATAAACTAAAAGTATCTGAAAAGAGCACCGGCGAGGTATATCTTTCGTAGCTTGCATCAAATCTGTGCGGCGGTTGTTATAAAGTTAACATAGTGACGCCCGTTCGCCCCACGGCAGCATTTGGCTGAATCTAGCTTTGCGGCACGAGTGCCAAAGCGCGGATAGGTGATCCGGTGCCGTTTTTGATTTTCAACGGTGCAGCCATTAAAATTGCGCCCTTTGGCGGCAGTTGGTCGAGATTGACCAGACTTGCCAAACCAAAGCAATTGTCGCGATGCAGATAGTTGTGCGCAGGGTAAGGCGGGCTGAATTTGCCGGCCATACCCGCGTCAGTGCCGATGCATTGGCTGCCCCAGCCAACGATGCCTTTAGACAAGAGGTAGTCAATACAGTCAGTGGAGGGTCCGGGGCTGTGGGATCCATCCTCGTGTGGGTCAGGATCGTCGTTCAAGAACAACGCCTCATCGTGCGAACGCTTGTCCCAGTCAGTGCGCATGAGGACCCATTCGCCGGGGTTAATTTCGCCATGTTGTGCCTCCCAAGCTTTGACGTCTTCTGGGGTCAGCAAAAAGTCGGGATTTTCTATGGTTTCCGCTGAGCAATCGATCACGTTTGCCGGTGCAATTATGCGTTGCATATCCATTGTGTCGGTATAGCCGTCCTCGAAATCCTTGCCGGAAATCCAATGGTGCGGCGCATCGAAGTGAGTGCCCGAATGTTCGCCAAGTTTCAGCCAGTTCCAGGCAAAGAAAGGACCGTCAGCGTCGTATTCGCTGATCTTGTGGATTTCAACTTTTGGCGTGTTCGTGGCGAAATCTTCTGGCAGATGTAGGATCGGGGTGTCCGGACCAAGGATAGCGGTGCAATCGACTATCTTTACCTCACCAGACAACAACATTGCGCCAAGAGTTTGCAAGACATTTGCGGGGTTCATTTTGGTCTCCCTATCCGTTTTGGAGATTATTGGTTGGTCGCCACGGCCTGCAAACCGGCGACTGCGCCGCTTTATGACCTCTTCAGTGATGTCGAAAACAGTGTCGATGGTGTTTTCTTCGGTGACCTGCCCGGGTGATAGGCGCATCAGCGGACCGCGAAAATCGACGGAGTAACCCTCGACCCCCAAAGCGCCAACGACAGCAGCAGCTTCTGGTTTGTCGGGCAAACGCAGCATGACAGAGCCGCCGCGCTGGTTCGTATCTCGGGGAGAGTGCAGTGGCAGGTTCAACCGGTCTGCGCGCGATATGATACGATCGACCAGTTTTCGGTTCCAGGCAGCTAGGTCGGCATGGTTCTGTTCTGAATGCCATTTCAGGGCAGGTAGCGAGGCCAATGCAGCGATAGAGCCGGGCGTGCCACCATCAAAGCGGCGGATATCAGGGGCGTATTCAAACTTGTCAAAATCCCATGAAAACGGGTTATTCTGGGAAAACCAGCCGCGCCCCTCGGGTTTAAGATCAAGCGCCAAGGATTTATCAACGTGAAGAATTCCGGCACCTGGCGTGCCGCACATCCATTTGAGGCTGGTCGAAAGGACAAAGTCCACTTTTGGGTTAGTTGCATCGAACGGGATCAGGCCTGCGGCTTGTGTGATGTCGACGCCGATTATACTGCCCATTTCGCGGCCATGCGCAACAAGTGGCGCGAGATCAATACGGGCGGATGCAGTGGATGTGACCCATGTCAGCAAAGCAAGCCCGACGTTGTGGTCCCAATGAGATGCGAAGTCCTCGGCCTCGACCCATGATTTGTTTTCAGACAAGGGTACCGTATCTAGGGTGAAACCCATTTTCGGCGCGAGACCTGCCAGCAGGAAATGTACCGAGGGAAAGCAGTCGGCAGAAACAAGCACACGTTTTCCCTTAAGCATCCCTTCGGGCAAGGAGCGCATCATTTTATAAAGGCCGTCGGTCACGCTGTCGCACATGGTTGCCGAACCCTTGGGTACGTTGATGATACGCCGCCAGTAGTCGATGAAATCCTGCCGCTTAAGCAGGACATATCCCCATTGTTTGTCATTGGGGGCGGCCCAGACTTCGGCAAACTCGGCCATAGCGCTGGAAAGTTCTTCTTCTTTACCAGGATACATGCCGATCGAGTGATAGAGAAAATAGCCGGAGTAGCGGGAGTTTGAAAGCATGTTTCATCCTGTCAAAAACACTGTACGAGTTAAAATACCAGCCGCAGGTTGGTGATGACAAGAAACTGACAGAAAAGTAAATGAATTGCAAAAAAATACCCAGTGACTCGGTTTATTATGGGATTTGAGCCTGGGCCTTTGGCGCCGAAAATTTAAAATCCATTAATGTTACCTAAAAATTTACTTTATCACTTCTATTCCTATACCAAAGCTTAAATCTACTACCGAAGCGAGATTGCCGCTTTTGGTGGTGAACACCCATTCAGATGCAGTGGACGGAACATTATCTTCATCGTCATCATGCCTAAAAGAGCTGGCTCGCTGCCAAATTAAATTTCCATTAAAATCTATGTGAATAAGATAGCTTCTCCAAGCAGTTCTTGGGTCGTCTTCGCAGATCGATCGAAGATTTTTGCTCATCTTGTCTGACGTCAGCGCCTACCGGAAAGATTTAGGGGTTTAAGCAAGATATGATTTCTGGTTCATTTAAGCCATTTAAGTGAGAACATGAAAAAAGATCATAAGCGTCGGATTAAGCCTCTGATAACATTATATTTTACAGTGCTAAAACAGTTGATCTACTGTTGGAAAATGTTACCAACTTTCGGCATTTTGGGTCCCAAAGATGCAAATTAACCGAATGAAAGCTATCGCGGATAGTCAGAGTCTGGTCTTTACTGGTTAAATCAGGGTGGTCGCGCAACACTTCGGTCAATCGGTAAAATGGGATACGGCTGTACAAGTGATGTACGTGGTGAATACCGATATTACCAGTCAGCCACATCAAAACTACAGGCAAATCATAGTGCGAACTGCCGTGCAGTGCGGCATCATGCACTTGCCAATCGCCTTGGGTATCCCATTGTGTGTTCTCAAATTGGTGCTGTATATAAAACAACCAAACGCCAAGAATTGCGGCCACATACATCGTTGGCAAGAAAATCCATAGGATTGGTGCAATGCCTCCAAAAATAAATATGAGGCTTAAACAAGCAAGGATCATGGCATTTGTACCCATCGCACTAAGCCAATATTTCTTGCCAGAATTCATGAGCCCAAGTGGGAGGCGATTTTGAAGACCAAACAAATATATGGGTCCCAGTCCAAAAAGAATAATAGGATTTCGCACAAGACGGTAACGCAATCTGCCAAAGAAGGGTTTAGCGAAATACTCATCAACAGTCATGGTATAGACATCACCAATACCGCGCTGGTCTAGATTTCCTGACGCTGAGTGGTGCATCAAATGTGTGCGCTGCCAAACATCGTAAGGTGTGAGTGTCAGGACACCGAATATGCGCCCCACCCAATCGCATACCTTGCGGTTCTTAAATAATCCACCATGGCTACAATCATGTTGAATGATGAATATTCTGACGAGGAAAAATCCGTTTACGATAGCAACAGGCAAAGCCAGCAAATAGCTCACTGAAAGTAGCCACCATGCAAGGGTCCAAAGCGCTAAGAAGGGGACAAGAGTAACTATAATTTCAAAAGTACTGCGCACAGTGTCGGGTTCCCGGTACTGTGCCAAGATTTTGACCCAGTTCCGAGCAGCAACTGGGTTTTCAATTGTATTTTTTTTCATAGAAATATCGTGCATCTTAGGCCTGCGCTGGTTTATTGCCCACGCCGACTAGAACTGTGGAGCTACTGATTACGAGTCATTTACTCTTACAATTTTGTGCATAGCAGTTGAGTGGCCTGAGTGCTATCATTTTTATGTTCCTGTACTTTTCACGATTGGGTCACCGATCACAGCTATATTGTTTATGGACACTTGGCCAATGGCGCTGCGCTCTTGGTTCAACGAACTTGTGTTGTCCAGCCCCCAAATTATGTACCATTTTTCAATAGAGTTTCTGGAACTGGCGGTCTCATGTTTAGGGCTTGGTGAGGGCGGATGTGATTGTACTGCTTTAGCCCTTGCAGTTGAGAAAGACCACACAGGAGTTGGTTTGAATGTATCTAGGGTCTTTGATCATCACCGCAAATATTGACCCTTTTTCTGCCAGAGGCGGAGCAAAGGAGAAAATGATGGACACATCTGCCGCGACAGTCGTAGTACACCGGAGGTATGGATGAATAGAAAAATAAAACGGACACTTTATAACTCAAAGGCAGCCTGTATCATGAAACACGTTTTAAAATGATTTGGGCGAAAAGAATCAAAAGTTTTGGAAAGGATAAGGGCCTATGATCCTGTGCTGCGGTGAAGCTTTGATCGATATGATCCCCGAAGCAACAAGCTCAGGCTCAAAGGGGTTTGTGCCGCACCCAGGCGGTGCAATCTATAATACTGCGATCGCTTTGGGGCGATTAGGTGCGCCGTCAGCTATGCTCACGGCTCTTTCAACCGATATTTTTGGAAAGCAGCTTTACAACGAGTTGGAGGCTTCAAATGTCGATATTTCGCATGTCATTTTTAGTGACCAGCCAACCACTCTGGCTTTTGTTCAGTTAACTGGTGGTCAAGCGAGTTATAGTTTTTATGATGAAAATTCAGCTGGCCGTATGTTAACCTCTTCTGAGCTACCTCTGATATCCCAAGATATTAACGCCTTGTATTGTGGCGGTATTAGTCTGGCGTGTGAACCATGTTCCGAAGCTTATATGGCTTTGCTAGAAAGAGACGGCAAAAACCGTGTTGTTATGTTTGATCCGAATGTTCGGACGAATTTCATTGACGATGCGGAACGTTATCGCGCCAGAATTATGAAAGTCATATCTTTCGCAGATATTGTTAAGGTGTCGGATGAGGATTTAGATTGGATTATATACGGCCCAAGTTCATCAGAAGAGAAAGCCAAGTCCGTTCTTGAGCTTGGTGCAAGTTTGGTGATTTTGACGCGGGGAAATTTGGGCGCAACCGCGTATTGCAAAACCGGTTTGCCTCTGCATGTGCCTGCCGAAAAAACTGACGTTATTGATACTGTTGGGGCAGGGGATACGTTTAATGCCGGTGTTCTTTCAATACTCTCTGAATTGGGATGTTTGAAAAAGGAAAGCCTACCCAGAATATCCCCAAACTCTGTTGAGCGGGCGTTGCGATTTGGAGCGAAGGTTGCGGGCGTTACGGTGTCGCGTGCCGGTGCAAACCCGCCTTGGGCAGAAGAGCTATGAACCAAGCTTCAAAAGAATAGTCGCGAAATCTAGCCACATAGATGAGGACTACAAAATTATATTAGTGGATAGTATTTATTGAAGGTAAGCAGGCACTCCTAACATCCATATACCCCCGACCATAATTTCGTGAAGAAGATGCAGATGACCTCTTCGCTGTACCCCTTTGATGCCCGTGGCATACCTCATTAAGGAAGTAATACAAAAACAAGGGTGCTGGTTCAGGGGCGAAGAACAAGTTGTCCAGCCCCCAAATTACCTACCAATCTAGCAATGCAGTTTCAGAAATAGATTATTGCATTTTCAGGACTTCATGACGCGATGAGTGATAGATATTCTGCGTAGATGAAGTTGTTAGGCAGAGACGTCTTGATTGACCATGTCTGCGAACGACTTGAAAAACTTTGCGGCCAGTTTTTTCGCGGTGCTTTGGATTAAGCGACCGCCTAATTGGGCAAGCTTGCCTCCTATGTCAACCTTAGCTTCGTAGCGCAGTATGGTTGTCTCACCATCGGCTGATAATGTCACATCTGCACCGCCTTTTGCATGTCCTGCGGCCCCGCCATTGCCTTGCCCAGTGAGCGAGAACGCGTCAGGCGCACCCGCAGTGTCCAGTTGAACATCCCCGCTGAAACGGGCTTTGACCGGGCCAATCTTCAAGACGACTTTGGCCTCTAATTCAGTCTCAGAATGTTTGATCAGCTCTTCACAACCTGGAATGCACTGCTGTAGCACTTCAGGGTTGTTTAGTGCCGCATAGACTTGGTGTTTAGGTGCATTGATGATGATTTCGTCTACGAGTTCCATTATCTCTCTTTCTTAACAACAGGGGAATTTCATCGCGGCCAAGTGCTTGGCTTGTTCTGGAGTGAGCGCCAGTTTACAACGCAGTCGGGCGAAAAAGATACATAGGGTTGTCACGGCGTTTCCTCCAAAAATTGGTTGGTCAAGGCGGCATATGCATCTGGCGTATCCACATCGGCGTAAAACCCAGGGGCGGTTAGCTCATGGAATTGGACATGCTCGGGGTAAGCGCGGGTAAATGCCTTGCAACCTGGTGTGCTTTGGTCTGCCAACAGGCGCTTTCGGAACGCGCCTGGAACCACAATTGGATTGCCCCGGGCTTGGTCACGAACGGGGATGGAAATGCGCTTGGGATCAGCCGCTGCATGGGTTGCCAGCAGATGCAGAAGATCTTCAGCTTTAAGTAACGGTTGATCCCCCAAGCCAATCAAGATCAACGATGCGTCCTGAATGGCGCCTAGGCCGCAGATAACCGATGTTTGTTGCCCTTCCGCAAATGAAGCATTGAACACGGTTTTCGATCCTGTGCCCTCAAGTGCGGCCGCGACGGCTTTGTGGTCATGTCCGGTGACAACCAGCACCGGAAGAGTGGTGACTGACCGGTAAGTCAGCACCATGTGGCGGATCATTGGGATGTTACAAACGGGAAGTAAAAGCTTGTTTTGCTTGTACATACGTCGCGAGAGCCCAGCGGCCAAGATGATTACCGCTACATCAGTCATTGTTCTGCTTCAGCGCCGCGCGCGACTCTTGGACGAGTTGCGCGAGAATGGACAGAGCAATTTCTTCTGGTGTCACGGCACCGATATCGAGGCCCGCAGGAGTTCGAACACGGCCTATTTGTGATTGCTCAATCCCAGCATTCGCCAATTTTTCGGCCAACGTCGCGTATTTGCGGCGACTGCCAACAAAGGCAAGGTAAAAGGGGTCGCATGCAATGGCGGACTTCAAAGCGTCGAAATCCCCCTGACCCTGCGTCGCCACCACGATAAACTGTTGTTGATGCGGTGTCGGGTCCGAAGGACTTGACGTGACCGACCAATGAAATTGGGGCGCGAGCGTTCTTATGGCTTGGGCCACGGGCGATGTGCCAAGCACCACAAGCTGTGCTGTGGGCAGGCAGGGTTCGATAAAGATGTCCACTGTGCCGCGCGAAGGGCAACCGTTGCGGGCAAAGATGGTGCCGTCCATCTGATCCCCAGCAGTAACCCCCTTTTTGGCAAGCAAGTCTTCGGGTGTGACCGACACAAGTTGTGGGGCCCCATCCTTGAACGCCTGGAGTGCTGCGCGTTTGACCGCGCCGCGCGTGCAACCACCTCCAAGCCATCCTTGTAGGATTGTCCCATCGGCGCTAAGCAATGCCTTTGCCCCCGGCTTAGCCGCCGTCGCTCCTGCTGTTCGCACGATGGTCGCAAAGGCAAAAGGTTCCTGCCGCGCACGCAAATGCTGTGCGACTTCAGCCATCTTTTCCGAGGAGAATTCAGCTGGTGTCATAGGCGCACCAACTCCGTCTCCAATGCGGCAAGATCACCTAAGGTGTTGGCAGCTTTGAACATATCCAGATGTGGTAATGCAGCCGCCATCCCCGCCGCCACTGGTGTGTAATCTGACCATCCTTTTAACGGGTTGAGCCAGATTACCTTACATCCCCGTTTGCGCAGTTTCTCAAGCGCATTTCCGATTAGGGCAGGGTCTGATGTGTCATAGCCATCTGACATGATCACCACCACTGAGCGACCATTCACAAAGCGTCGCGCATAGCTATCCGTAAATCTCTGGAGCGATGGTCCGATCTTTGAGCCACCGCCAAAGCCGTCTGCCATGAGTGACATGCGCCCAATGGCGCGCATTGAATCTTTGTCCCGTAAAGCCTCTGTGATACGAACGAGGCGCGTGTGGAAAAGGTATGCGTCTGTGTCTTTGTCAGCACGCATCAAACCGGCAAGGAACGCCAGAAAAACCTGCGCATAGACGCTCATAGAGCCAGAGACATCGCAAAGCGCGACGATCTTTCGGCTACGATCCGGGCGCGCCTTGCGCAATAAGCGTAAAGGTTCGCCGCCAGTGGCGAGACTTCGGCGGATCGTTTTACGAAAATGGATACGGTCGCCTTTGCGCGCCGCAATCCGGCGGCGTGAACGACGCTCGCGCAGGCTCGCGCCAATTCTTCGAGCGACCTCTTCGGCCTCGGCAATCTCTTCCGGGCGGACCAGGTCGCGTAGGTCACGGCGGTTCAGGTTTCGCTGTTTGGTGGCAATTAGTTTGCCAGTGCCTTCGCTTTTTGCTAGGTCGCCGCCACTGTCCGGCGCAGTGGCATCGCCAGAAGCGCCGACATCCTGCCCTTGGGCATCTCGGGAAGAATGTACATCATCGTTGAAACTGTTAGAGGGCGCCGGTACCACCTTCTTTCGCACGCGCCCCATGTCCATCCAGTAGCTGTTGAATAGATCGTCAAACCGCTCGGATTCTTCCTTGCAACCAATGCAAACTGCGCGGAGTGCGCGTCGGGCCTCGTCATCACGAATAGCATTCACTTCGGAAAGTGCCGATAAGGCCACATGCGCCTCGGCCACGCCAACGCGCAATCCATTTTCACGCAGATGTGCGATAAATCCGGCCACACGGGCCGACGGACCAGAATCGCGGGCCGCGAATTTGGTTGCCCGGGTCATGCGGCCTTGCCTGCGATGCGACCAGCGACCTCCGGTGTTATATGGGCCTGATCACTTTGGGTCTTAAGCAATGTGGTCAGGGTGGAGTGCAGCACCGCCGGGTTCTCGGTAAGGTCGGCAATGCCAAGGCCCATTAATGCAGCCGCAAAATCCAACATTTCTGCGATGCCGGGAGTTTTCTCTAATTCCTCCTCACGCAGTTTCTGGATAAAGCCCACGACTTGCTCGGCCAACCGCGCCTCAACTTCAGGGCAACGGGCTTTAAGGATCGCCAGTTCTGTTGCACGGTCGGGATATTCAACGTAGTTATATAGGCATCGACGACGCAGAGCGTCGGACAGATCTCGGGTGCTGTTTGAGGTCAGGATTACGATAGGCTTGCTGGTCGCGATGATAGTTCCCAGCTCTGGGACAGAGACCTGAAAATCCGACAGGACTTCCAAAAGATAAGCCTCGAATTCTTCATCTGCCCGGTCGATTTCATCAATAAGAAGGACCGGCGGGGTCTCTTGCGTGATCGCAGCGAGCAAGGGACGTTCCATCAAGAAATCGCGCGAGAAGATGCGGGCCTCAACTGAGGCACCAGTCTCTCCGTCTTCGGCAGCGGCGCGAATGGACAGAAGTTGCCGCTGGTAGTTCCATTCATAAATAGCCTGCGCCGCATCGAGCCCTTCATAGCACTGAAGGCGGATCAACTTGGTATTCTTTACAGCGGAAAGTGTCCGCGCGATTTCGGTCTTGCCGACGCCTGCCGCGCCTTCCAGCAACAATGGGCGTTCCAGCGCTAACGCCAGTTGCAGTGCAACAGCGAGATCGTCAGAGGCTACATACCCCTCTCTACTGAGCGCGGTTTGTAAGTCAGTCCAGATCATGGGTTTCTCCGTAGCGTGGGCAAATGTTGCCCACGCTACTTTGGGGTTAGCCGTGCAGGCCCAGTTCATTTGCGGTCTTCCAGATCCGCCAATGGTCATGGGGCATATTGGTATGAGTGTTCCCAAACGGCCGGAACGCATCCTGAACTGCATTAGAGAAACAGGGCACGCCGCCCACATGAGGGCTTTCGCCCACACCCTTCGCACCAATCGGATGATGCGGAGACGGCGTGACGGTGTGGTCGGTCTCGTAGTTTGGAACCTCCCATGCCGTTGGCAAAAAGAAGTCCATCAGCGTGCCCGTCTTCACATTCCCCATATCGTCATAGGCAATCTCTTGCCCCAAGGCAACGGCAAGCGCTTCGGTCAAACCGCCATGCACCTGGCCTTCTATGATCATGGGGTTGATCCGCGTGCCGCAATCATCCAGCGCATAAAAGCGGCGGATGACTGGCACACCCGTATCCACGTCGATGTCCATGACACAGACATATGCTCCAAAGGGATAGGTCATGTTCGGCGGGTCATAGTAGCTGACTGCCTCTAGCCCCGGCTCGATGCCCGGAATTGCTTGGTTATATGCGGCAAAGGCGATTTCATTCATTGTTTTGAACTTCTCAGGTGCGCCTTTGACTGCGAAACGATCGACGTCAAATTCTACGTCATCGTCATGGACTTCCAAGAGATAAGCAGCGATCATCTGTGCCTTAGCGCGGATTTTGCGGCCTGCCATGGCTGTCGCAGCGCCCGCTACTGGTGTCGAGCGAGACCCATAGGTCCCTAGCCCATAAGGCGCGGTGTCGGTATCACCTTCTTCGATGGTGATGCTATCCGCTGGCAACCCAATCTCAGATGCAAGGATCTGCGCGAAGGTTGTTGCGTGTCCTTGTCCTTGTGAAATCGTCCCCAAGCGTGCAATCGCAGACCCGGTTGGATGTATGCGAATTTCACAACTGTCGAACATGCCAAGCCCAAGAATGTCGCAGTTCTTCACGGGCCCCGCGCCGACGATCTCGGTAAAAAAGGTCAGCCCAATGCCCATTAGCTTGCGCGTCTTGCCAGCTTTGAAATCTTCAACCCGCTGCGCTTGCTCGGCCCGCAACCCGTCGTAATCCACCGCCTTCAATGCCTTGTCCCAAGCGGTGTGATAATCGCCCGAGTCGTATTCCCAACCCAGCGCCGCTTGATAAGGAAACTGCTCCTTTTTGATGAAGTTGATCCGGCGCAACTCCGCCGCATCCATGTTCAATTTAATCGCCAGAACTTCGATCATGCGTTCGATGAAATACACCGCTTCTGTCACGCGGAAGGAACAGCGATAGCTAACTCCGCCCGGGGCTTTGTTCGTGTAGACCCCGTCGACTTCTAGATAAGCGGTCGGTATGTCATACGATCCGGTGCAGATATTCATGAACCCGGCGGGAAATTTTGTTGGGTCTGCACAGGCATCAAACCCACCATGATCGGCGGTTACACTGCAATGCACGCCGGTGATCTTACCTTCCTTAGTGGCCGCGATCCGACCCGTCATGTGGTAGTCCCGCGCAAAGGCCGTGGTCATAAGGTTATCCATCCGATCCTCGATCCACTTCACGGGCTTGCCCGTTACAATGGATGCGACAACCGAGCACACATATCCCGGATAAGCGCCCACCTTGTTGCCGAACCCACCGCCAATATCAGGGGAGATCACACGGATATTATGCTCTTCAATACCCGAGATCAGTGACACCACTGTGCGAATAGCATGGGGTGCTTGGAACGTGCCCCAAAGGGTCAGCTTGCCGTTGACCTTATCCATCGAAGCCACGCATCCACAGGTTTCCAGTGGACATGGGTGAGTGCGGTGGTAGTACATAGTTTCTTCAGCCACGACATCTGCGTTGTCAATAACCTCAAGCGTCGGGTCCTTATCACCGGCTTCCCAAGTGAAAATGTGATTGTGGTGCTTTCGAGGCCCATGGGCGCCATCGGGTATCGAGCCATCCTCGGCCAGCAAATCCTCACGCAGAACCACATCGGATTTCAACGCCTCGAACGGGTTAACAAGGACCGGAAGCCCTTCATAATCGACCTCGACAGCTTCGATCCCATCGGCAGCGGCATAGCGATCTTGGGCCACAACATACGCGACTTCTTGGCCTTGAAACAGCACCTTGCCATCCGCCAGAACCATCTGCTTGTCACCTGCCAGTGTGGGCATCCAATGCAGGCCCAAAGGCTCCAGATCCTTGGCCGTCAGTACGGCCAATACACCGGGCACCCTCAACGCGGCTTCGGTATCGATGTTGACGATCCGAGCATGTGCATAAGGCGAGCGGACGAAATCGCCAAACAGCATTCCGTCCAGTTTAAGGTCATCAACATAGTTGCCTTTGCCTTGGGTGAAACGTGCGTCCTCAACCCGCTTGCGCGAGCACCCCATACCTTTCAGGCCAGCAACGCGATCCTCGCGGCTTTCTACTTCGTCCTTCATTCTGCGGCCTCCTTCGCACTGTTCATTTCCGCCGCAGCGGCTTGGATTGATTTCACGATATTCTGGTAGCCAGTGCAGCGGCAGATATTTCCGGCCATGCCAAAACGAATTTCTTCTTCAGAAGGATTGGGAATTTCCTCCAACAGCTTTGATGCGCGTATGATCATACCTGGCGTACAAAAACCGCACTGGAGCCCATGATGTTCTTTGAACGCTTCTTGCAACGGATGCAGAGCATCCGGGCTGCCGATCCCCTCGATCGTGGTAATCTCAGTCCCATCGGCCTGAGCCACAAAAACCGTACAGGATTTCACCGATTTTCCGTTGACCGTGACAGTGCAGGCCCCGCAATGGGACGTCTCACACCCAATATGGGGTCCAGTGATCTTAAGCCGCTCGCGCAGCGTATGGATCAAAAGCTCACGTGGTTCGGCCAGAAATTCCTCTTCTTTGCCGTTCACAGTGATTTTGTAGTGTTGTTTTTTTGACATTTTGAATTCCTTTACGCCCGCGACCAAGCGCGCTCGATGGCGCGGCGCAGGATTACGCCAGCCAGATGTTTCTTGAAGGCTACGGGCCCACGGTTATCCTCGGATGGATCAATATCACCCAGCACTGCGGTCACAGCCGCCTTGATTGCTGTGTCGTCCAGTGAACTGCCTACTAGCGCCGCACCGGCTTCTTCTGAATAGACCGGGATGTCGCTAAGGTTTGTCATCGCGATGGAGGCGGATTTGCAGGTATTACCTTCCTTGGTGAGTAAAACTGCTGCCGCAGCGGTAGCATAATCGCCAATTTTGCGTTTTTGCTTTTCATAGGCGTAGCCGCCAGCGGGGATGGGCATTGTTATACTGGTAAGAACCTCTTCATCCTCGCGGGCTGTCATATAAGCAGCTTCGTAGAACTGACGCGCCGGGATGTCGCGTTCACCATCAAGGCCCACGACCGTGAATGTCGCGTCAAGGCACTGCATCAAACCCGGCATGTCATTTCCGGGATCCCCATTTGCCACATTACCTCCCACGGTACCCATATAGCGCACCTGCGGATCAGCGATTTGAAGAGCTGCTTCGCGAAGAATGGGGGCGGCGCTGGCCAGTCCGTTGTGGTCGATAATGTCGTGTTGCGTAACCATGGCCCCGATGCGAATGCTGTTAGCACTCAACTCGATATCGTCCAAGCCACCCACGCCTTGTAGGTCAATAAGATGAGGCACATCGGCCATGCGCAGTTTCATCATGGGAATCAGGCTGTGCCCACCCGCGATGACTCTTGCGTTGTCCCCATGCTCTCCTAGTAGCGATAAGACACCGGTCATGTCCTTGGGTCGATAGTATTCAAATGCGGCTGGAATCATCAGCTTTCTCCTCCCTTAAAGCGTCTGGTCTTGCTTGGGGTAGAGACTGCACAGGCTCGAATGCCGCAGCACTATAAAATTAATGAAACAACATGGTTTTTCACGAAATGCGCTTCAGTTTGCACCAGTGGCGCTGACCTGCGTGGCCAGCGCATCTTGTATTACCTTTAGCTTCGACCGGCTCACCGGAGCCGGTGGCAAATCCGCCCCATCAAAGACGCAGTTCCCTTTGTCTTTCTTGCGCTCAAAGCGCGCAACCCTATCGGGATTGACCAGATAGCTGCGGTGCGTTTGCAAAAACCCCACCGCGGTAAGACGTTTAGCCGCCTCTGTCACAGGCCAGACACAAAACAGACGTTCATCCACTGTGTAAACCTGAGTGTAATGCCCATCTGCCCGCACAAAAAGCACGTCGCGCGCCGCAATGAAAACTTTTGCACCGTCGCGCTCGCAGGGAACTTGCAAAGACGGCTTTGAGTTTGGACTTTTCGTTGCAGAAACATCTTGTTCCGTGCCAATTAGATAAGTCACGCTAACCCATAAGCAGGCCCCGAAGATCACGAAACTGAAGAAAACCACAACAAGTGCCAAGGTCTCATTGCTCATGGATGGGCCAAATTTAGCCGCACTGGGAACAGCAACAAGACTGGTTCCAGCCATGGCAAGAAAATGAACCGAAGAAACCGCCACGGCAAAACAGATCGTTCCAAGTAAAATATTGCGATTGGTGCGATTTCCATATGCAATCCAGAACGCGAGAACGCAAAGACCAACGGCAAAAACGGAAGAGATTCCAACGCCAACCACTGAATAGACAGCCCGGCAAAGTTCAAGCCCAGCCATGCCGATGTAATGCATCACAAGAACACCAACACCAACGATGCATCCAGCCAACAGTATTATTGTATTCGTACGTTCTGCAAAATGTAGAAGGATTAAAGCGGCTCCAACGATTAGAATTGCTGAAAGGGCCGAAATCAGAGTGATTGCCGCATCATAATAGAACAAGATCGGGAGTTGCAGCCCCAACATCGCAACAAAATGCATCGCCCAGATGCCACCGCCCAAGGCAACGGCTGCCAGAGCAATTGAAACTTTTTTCTCGAACATGGTCTTATAAGCAAGTTCTCGGGTCAGCGATAGACCTGTAAAAGAAGCAACAAGTGATACAATACAGGATATTGCGATCAGAAAAGTGCTGTGGGTGGCGTTTAATGCTTCCATGACGGTCAAAATGCACGAAAGTTGACGCTTTGGCAAACTTTGAGGATTTTACGGGTTCTGGGCCAAGACCGAAAAGGCAATTACTCGAACTTTTTGACTTAGGCAATAAACCCTATTCTCAAGATGGAAATTGATTTTCAATTTTTTAAAAAGTGAGCTCAAATTAGGTCAAAGTAGCAGGCACAGATACCTGTCATCCGCCATAAACATAAACCTCAATTTCACAAAGCAGTTAGATGTGTTCTTCCCTGTATTTATTTCGCGCCGTTGGCATCCCGGCTTAAGTAAATTTTACAAAATTAGGGTTACTTTTTTAGAGGGGAAGAAAAATTTTGGTTAGCTCTTTTCTTGCTTGCATGATGGAATATGCAAGGTTTTTGGGGTGGGCCAGTTATGATGAACGAGGGGTAACTTTCCAAAGCTCTGCAGCTGATTTAACAAGAACCGCCAATATTACGATTATTCCACCTATTAATGTCCAGTTCGTTGGTACTTCGTTGACAAAAATCCACACCCAGATAGGCCCCAGCGTAAATTCCAAAAGCATGAAAAGTGTTAATTCTGCCGCAAATAGGTGCTTTGAAGCGATGACAAATAATGTGTTTACGGTGGCTGACAAAAGCCCACCAAGAACAAAGCAGAGTATTAAGTCACTCCAAGGAATAGAAATATTATCCCAGCGCAACATCAAAACAATACCCATAATTATCAAGTTGGATAAAACCAAAGCGGGAAGCATCTCGGTGCTGCGGTTTCGTCGTAACACTATGGTATAGCCAGAAAATCCAATCGCACAGAGAAATGCCATCAAATTTCCATAAGATGATCCCGATCCCAAACCCTGAATGAACATCAAGGATATGCCACTTGCAGCTGCGAGCATTGTAAAGATCGTAGATTTTCCAATACGCTCACCGAGAAACAGCCAAGCCATGGCTGCAGTTATGAAAGGCAATGAACTAAGTGTAAAAGTCGTAGCAGCAACCGATGTATTTGTTATTGCCTGTAAAAATGCAATTCCAGCAAAAGCAAGTAACGCAGCAGCGATGACGCCGTGCATTCCAATATCTCGAAGCTTTAGTGGAACTTTGTTCCCATAACGAAAAACCAGAACGACGAATATTGCCGAGCCAAATGCAAGCGAACGATAGAAATTTATTTGCCAATTATCCGCCGTATGAATGTTGCGAATAACTAGGCCGCCAAAACTGATCACTACAGAACCAATGAGCATCAAGACCATTGCATAAGCACGCCGCGGCTTAGGTTCGGTTTTTTTAATTGTTGTATTCATTTATAATATATCAATTAAATTAATGATTTAGACAGTCTCAAATGCGACGGCATTAGTCGGTTTTTTATTCTGGGAATTAATTAGATTTCAATTTAACAAAGTTATAAAGCCTGATTGAAAATAATTTTTAGCAATGCTTTGAAACCGGCATCTACTGTGTATTTGAGGCTTTGATGACTTGAACACCAACATTGTGGGCCGCCGCCCCTTGACCGAGCAAAGATGTTCCACAATCGTCGGTCAGCATGTTTGGATTGCCAGATAGATCCACTCTGCCTGCTGATGGGGAAAACCATCCACCTGCGGGCAGGGAAACGACACCGGGCTTCACCGTGGTTTTAAGCATTGCAGTTGCAACGCAAGAGCCTTTGTCATTCTGAACCTTGACGGGATCTCCTTGCTGTATTCCACGGTCTTCTGCATCAGCAGGATGGATCACAAGGGTCGCGTGTGATTTCTTCTCTTCGATGGCGGCTTGAAACTGGCTGTGCAGTTTGTCGCCTGGCTGAGGTGACAAAAGCCTCAACGGATACTCCGATTGTGTTTGAGGTGGATGAAAGACAGGGTGGCCCGGCACCTCATCATAGGAAAACCCAGCGATGGTTGACGAATATATCTCAATCTTGCCCGAAGGTGTGCCCAAGGGGTTTGCTAAAGGGTCTGTGCGAAATGCCTCAAATGGAACCTGATCCGCTTGACCTACATCGATCGGTAGCCGCACATAGTTGCTGGATTTCAGACCCTCCCAACTTGGGATCTCTATTCCATCATGCCGTGCATTTTCCGCAAAACGGTCATATGCTTTAACGATCCATTGTTCGGCCGACTTCCCTTGCGCAAAGGTTTCGGCGCATCCTAGCCGCGCTGCCAACTGAGTTAAGATTTCGTAATCGTCGCGGGCCTGTCCAACTGGCGGTATCATCTGGGGCATATGAAACAAATAAGGGTCGCCCTTTGCCCAGCCAATGTCCTCGCGTTCGAACTGCGTAGTTGCGGGGAAAACAATATCCGCTCGTTTCGCGGTCGCTGTCCACCACGGATCATGCACTATTATTGTTTCAGGTCTCTGCCAAGCCCGTGACAAACGATCCAGATCTTGATGATGGTGAAAGGGATTTCCACCACACCAGTAGACAAGACGTATATCAGGGTAGCTTCGGCGCTGACCATTGAAGTCATATGCACCGTTTGGATTAAGCAACATATCGGCGATGCGCGATACGGGGATAAAATCTTCAACAGGGTTCTTTCCCTGCTCGAATAATGGTCCCTTTAGTCGCAGGGCTGATTTGCCGACATTCCCGATGGCCCCATAGCCGAACCCGATGCCACCGCCAGGCAGTCCGATCTGCCCCAACATTGCCGCAAGGACGCAGGCCATCCAATAAGGTTGCTCGCCATGACGCGCCCGCTGTAGCGACCACGCCAGGCATATGAGTGTACGCCCAGACCCCATGGTTTTGGCCAAGGCCGTGATTTGATCCGGTGAAATGCCGCAAATCGGTGCAGCCCATTGTGGTGATTTTACCTGACCGTCGCTCTGACCGAGCAGGTACGAAAGAAATTGTTCATAGCCGACGCAATGACTGGATAGGAATTTCCGATCAACTAGATCTTCCTTTTCCAAAACATAAGCCAGCGCCAACATAAGCGCGACATCCGTTCCCGGTTCGATCGGTATCCAGTCGGTCTGATCTGGGCTGTCGTCACGCTGTGGACTTATGGATACCATACGCTTGCCAAGTGCCGCAAAACGTTCGAACTGGGCGGCGGTTGTGTGCTCTGTTGTGCCGCCCATGCTTACCTGGGCGTTTTTCGGATTGATTCCGCCTAACATAACGAGCGTGTCGGTATGTGCCTCGATCTGCGACCAGCTGTTGGTTTCGCCCCATGTCATCTTATGGAAATTCAGTCCCAGAACATGCGGGATGATCGCTTGAGCTGCACCTGTGCTATAGCTGGCATAGGAACTGACGTAACCACCGATACAGTTCAGGAACCGATGCACCTGACTTTGTGCATGGTGAAATCGCCCCGCGCTGGCCCAGCCATAAGAACCTCCAAAGATTGAACTATTGCCGTGTTCGGATTTGATCCGTCCGATTTCTTGCGATGCGATGTCAAGCGCTTCATCCCAAGGTAACGGGACGTATTCATCTTCGCCGCGCAATGTGTCTTTGGATTTTTTCAACCAACCCTTTCGTAAATAAGGCCGATCAATCCGTGACGCATGATGCACCGCTGCTGGAACATGGTGGGCAATTTCGGAGGGCGCGGGATCCGCATCAAAGGGGGCGGTATCGACTATGCGTTCCCCCTCGACCGAGACAACAAATGCTCCCCAGTGGCTGGTTGTTATCTTTGATGTCCTCTGTGTCATATACCTTATTTATCAAAGAGTGACGGGGGCCAAAGCGCGATCTTGATAAACCGTATTATGAGCCAGATTGCCTGAACCCACAAGCTGATGTAGCGCCAAAACGAGAAGATGATTTCACTCACTTCGAATTCGGGCTCTGCCGCGTGCGCTGATGCGGGTAGTGAAGGCAATTATTTTTCGGATGTAATATACCATTGAGAATCACTCGTCTTAAAAATTCTTCATAATGGCGGTAAATAGCTGCAGAGGCATTTCAGTCGACGGTTCAGGTTGCCAATAATGCGCTGTTTGACGTTTTTTTCTTAAATTTTAAAATGGGCCTATTTTTTCGTCAAAATTGGGTATATACGCAAGCCCCCTTTTGCATTTATTTGATTAGTAACAAAAATATTTGTGAAATATGGCTTTAGTTTCTTTCCATCAAAAGCTGACAGAGGGACTAAATCCGGGAAATAGAAAGCGATATACCCGTGGCAATTAACGTAAGACTTTTCCAGCGTACAAAAGAACTTGAGGGCAAAGTTGACAATTTTTTTGATCAGCTTTCCGAAGCGGCTGTGATCTATAGGCTCGCAGTGAGAGGCTATCTTCGTGAAGCAATTTCAGACGAGTTTACAGCACGCTTAGAGCATGTTTGCGAAATTGAGGCCACGGCCGATAGGTTAAGGCGGGAAATCGAACTTTCTCTGTATTCCAATATGCTTATTCCGGATTCGCGCGGCGATGTTTTGGGCCTAATCGAAACTGCTGATGAAATTCTGTCGCTTCTTAAAAGTTCACTTTGGGCGTTTTCTATAGAAACGCCAGAGATCCAAGAAGATTTAAACGCTGGCTATCGGCGGCTAACAAATATGGTTGTCAAAGCGGTTGACGAATTGGCGACCGGGTGCCGCGTTTTTTTTCGCTCGCCGCATTTGGTATCAAGCTATAATGCAAAAGTGACCCTTTATGAAAAAGAAGCTGACAAGATAAGTTACAATCTGAAAAAGCAAATTTTTGATACCAATTTAGATCTTTCGGTAAAATTACACCTAAGAGAGTTTGTCGACCGCATTGATGCAATTGCGGACCAAGCGGAAGATGTGGCAGATCGTTTGTCAATTTATGCCATCAAGAGGCAATCTTGATGCTCTTTGATCCGCTTGTTTTGCTGTTTCTTTCCAGTGGTTTATTTTTAGGGTGGGCACTCGGTGCTAACGACGCCGCAAATGTATTTGGGACCGCTGTTGGCACCAAAATGGTTAGCTGGCGTTCCGCTGCAATTATCTGTTCGTTATTTGTTGTGCTGGGCGCCTTTATTTCCGGGGCAGGGACAACACATACGCTTGGAAAACTGGGGGCAATTTCTGCGTTGCCTGGTGCTTTTATGACGGCTCTTTCAGCAGCCTGCGCCGTGTTTTCTATGACGAAATCAGGCTTGCCAGTGTCCACATCCCAAGCCATTGTCGGCGCAATTATTGGGTGGAATTTCTTTTCCCACAGTCCCACCGATAATGCCGTCCTGACAAAGATCCTCAGCACTTGGGTTATGTGCCCAATTTTATCTGGCATAATCGCAATCGTTCTAATCAAAATCTACAGATTTTCTTGCCAGTACTTTACAGTCCATATGGTTCGCTCTGATGCATATAAACGAATAGCTCTCATCGTTGCGGGTGGTTTGGGCGCTTATTCACTCGGAGCAAATAATATAGCAAATGTGGTGGGGGTTTTTATCCCCGTGCAACCCGTGCCTAGCTTAAGCTTTGGAAATATTACGATCAGTTCAACCCAGCAATTGTTGCTCTTGGGTGGATTTGCAATCGCACTGGGCGTTTTTACCTATTCAAAGAAAGTGATGATGACGGTTGGAAACCAACTGGGCCGTTTATCTGCAACTGCGGCATTGATTGCGGTTATTTCGCACTCAATCGTTTTGTTTCTTTTTGCATCGCGTGGCCTTGAGGCTTGGCTTTCTAACTTAGGCTTGCCCACCATACCGCTGGTGCCGGTTTCAAGCTCTCAGGCGCTGGTAGGGGCGATTGTGGGCATTTCTATTTTGCAAGGTGTTTCGGGCATAAGATGGATGGTCTTGGGGAAAATTATTCTGGGGTGGATTGTCACCCCTGTGGTGGCCTGTTTTATTTGCTTCATTGGCCTATTCTTTCTTCAAAATGTATTTGGGTTGGCTGTCGTATAACCAAAATTAATGCCTAAAATGACATTGCCGGTTTAATTGATCGGACCGAAGCATCAGAAAAGAGGCGTTTTTAAGAAAAACACTGCAGAAATGACCCGGGCGCATATATTAAGAATATAAAGGCCTTCAAAGGTGACTAAAAAGACGCCCCGGAAGACCTTGGTATGGGGGTATAGACAGCCGTTTGCAAAGACAAAACACCATTGCCTGATTAGACGTGACGACTGGTTTGCCTGTTGCTGCTTCGACCCGTTCGATCACTTCGACAGAACGCATGTCGGTGCAACTTAGAACGATTGCCTCGGCGTTCGGATCATCAGCTTTCAATGCAAGCTCGTAAACTTGATCTGTGCTCATCTCGCCTTGGCCATGGCAGCCAAGATCAAATCCGACATTTGCGCATTTTACCGTCTCAACACCATTTTGTTTCAAAAAGGCAACGGCTTGTTCATTGACCGAAGCCACATAAGGCGATGAAAACCCGATCCTTTGAACATCAAGAGCCTGAAGGGCTTCAGCAATTGAACCGGCCGCCGTCAATGACATCGCTCCTGACCCTAATTTGATGCTCTTGGCCAAGTTGCGGTCAAAGTCTGTGCCATGGGTCAAAGTGGCAGAAGTACAGCCGTAAAGAACGATATCTGGCCGCGCACCTGATATCATCGAAAGGTCATGGCTAATATCAAACTCTCCAAGCTTAGCCATTTGATCTGATCCGGGAATTTCATCGGCATTATAACCGCCTGTGCGTTGAAAGTGTAAGCTGCAATTGGGCGGGCGCATCAACACCAAATCGGGTTCTAGGTTCGTATTGGTAAAGGGCACTAGAACGCCTATCCTTGTGCCGGTCCGCGCTGTTGTCTTCATATGAATTATCCTCCAATCCTAAGCTTCACATTGACCAGCTTGCTTTGGCAACACGTGCAAAGTTTGCCCCTAAAACGCCCTCTATCTCGAGCGGGGAAAGCCCGCGCGCCTCCATTCCGTTAACAAGATCGGGGATTTTAGCCGGCCCGGAATGGCCGATGTTGGCTGTGCCGTATTGTTGGCCTGCAGGCCAGTAATCCGGTCGCGCCCGAAGAATTGCACTAAGATCAACCGTAACATCAGGCGTATAGTCAAACCCAAGTCCAACATGATCTGCCCCGGCCAGATCAATTAATCTAAACAAATGGCGTAGAAGTGACTCGCTGCTGGTATCATTGTCACCCACAAAAATTGCCAGCCCGTTTAAACCTATTACCCCGCCTTTTGCTGCGCAGGCTTTGATTTGTTCATCTTTGATATTTCGCTGATGCGGCCAGATAGACGCAGGATTTGAATGTGTGAACACCACAGGCGTGTCTGAGCGTTCGATTAAGTCCATGCTGGTGCGATAACTTGTATGGCTTGCATCCACGATCATGCCAACACGGTTCATTTCGGATAAAATTTCGATCCCAAACCGGGTGAGGGGGATATCTGTGTCATGACATCCACCGGCCGCCGCGTTATTGAGGTTATAGGCAAACAACATTTGGCGAACGCCAAGCCGATGATAAATTTCCACCATATTAATATCGCCACCCAAGGCATTCATACCCTCAATATCAAAACTGATCGCCAGACGTTTGGAGTGTTGGGCTTTACGTACATCAGAAAACTTTTCTGCCAATAAAAAGCGCTCAGAATGTGCCAGCAACCAGCGCCTGTAAGCTGCAAGTGTTGCCATGGTTTCATCACGCGACATCACATCAAAACCGACATTGATGCTTAAATAGTTGACGTTGCACCTGTGCCAGTCTTCAAGAATATTCAGATCCATATCCGGCGATGGAAAGAGGCCGGCATGCGCATCCCAAACAAGCAATTTCTTTGGTATACAACTCATAGAGGCTCCATTTTTATATTAAGTCTGCCTTCAATAATCCGAGTGGCCACGCCCCCAACCTGCAGTCGAATAATTTGCTCATTTTTGATCTTGATCCGAGTTGTTACTTGGCTTGGACGACCCAGCTCTATTCCCTGTTCGGCGCAAACTATTATGGGCCCTGTATCATCTGCCTGCACGCAATTATTTCGCCACAGATAGGCGGCAAGTGCCGCATTTGTTGTGCCGGCAGCAGCCGATTCCGTCACGCCGACGGCGGGGCAGAAATCCCTGACATGTATATTTCGTTTTGCGTTCACGACTTGGGTTGAAAATGCGGCAATTGTTTCAAGACCATTGGAAACACAAAATTTCGTCAGGGCATCAAAATCCGGTTGCAAGCGAGCCATCGCTGCCAGGTCGCGTATTGGAAGGCAAAGATGGATGAAATCACCGGTTGCAATTTCCGGCGGTAATTCTTTGGACATATCGTCGATATCGATACCTAAAATTTTGGCCAGAGCAGCTAAATCAAGATTTGCCGGAGTAAACTTAGCTGCCGAAACATCCAACATCACTTCGATCCGGCCATCTTTGGTCTTTCGATATTCGACCTTTGCAACGCCGTTGGGTAAATCCAATATGGCCTGATGCCAGTTTCTGCTATCACATGACAGCATAGCATTATCTACCAGGTGCGTTACCAGACAGACTGTTCCATGGCCACACATTGGTAATTCCATGACGGTTGAAAAAAACTGCACCTTAATTCTGTTTCCGTTGACCTCATTTACGAAGGCAGTGGCCGGCGTTCCGATTTCACGCGCAATGCAGGACCGAATTTTAGGGCTAATCTGCGATGCATTTAAAACAACAGCGGCCTGGCTGCCCGAATAGGGTATATCAGTGAAAGCATCATACATTGCAAATGGGGCATCTTGGATCAGTGCGGATGCGTCTGTGCGGGGGGTCACTTGATGTCTCCAGATTTGCCCAACATGATCAACAAACCCTGTATTTTGGCCGGGGTCAAATTTCTTTTACGGCTCTGCCCTTTAAATACAACTGTCTTTGCTCACCCAAAAGATGGCTCTGGCGCCGTGAAGACGTGGCAGGTGGTTATGCGTTCCAAAGATAAAGCTGCTTGGGAAGAATGCCAATGTCACGCAGATACAGTTCTTCCCCCTGAGCTAACTGTTGATCTGGCTTGCGACAGTAAAGTGCAGGCCCTTCAAAAGCCGCGGGTCTGTGTTTGCAAGACCTCAACGCGATATGTCTTTCGCATGGCTTTAAAAAGAAGCTCACATTAGCGGTAGGGCAGAAATAGATCTGACGGATCGTTAAGGATTTATGGGGTTAGCCAATCAGGTTTTGGCGAAACTTTCCACCGTCTTGAGTGCACCTTCAAGGGCTTTTCCCTGTTCATCTTGCAGTGCCGCATCTCGCAGGCGGGCCACCCATTGCGCGGCGTCGGGGCGTCCGCGCAGTACTTGGGCGCCCTCTAGCACCTGGTCGAATTTTGAAAGGCTGCGGGTATGGGTGTCTGAATAGCCTTTTACCAAGCGCCGGCAGCGAACAAATTCAACCGCCAGATCATAATCTACCGGTGCGGTTTCACAGCATTGGTCTAGCCATTTCAGCAGATGCGCCTGTTCATACCTATGTCGCAATGTCTTGCGTCGATAAAAACGCAGCCCGCCAAGCATATAAAGTGCAAGAAACGGCCCTAAGCGGTGGGTTTGCAGTCGGCGGCTGCCCCCGAACCATCGCTCAATACGTGCCATCCAGACAGGCCTTTCTTCGATCCTCGCCCCCAATCTGGCGGGGAGCAACCCAGCAATTTCTTCGGCTCGCGGGTGAAAAAAATCGGTCAGATAGACGGGCCTGTCCACTGCGGCCATCTCACTTCGTATCCGCGCAAACCGTTTTGCCCTTGTTTTCAGATCAGCCACTCGAATGATATCATCATAGGCCATTGCGTTGGCAATGTATTTTGCCGCCTCTAGAGATAATATATACCCGCTATCGCCCTGATCGAGTGCCAGAACACGATCCAGATAGCCAAGGTATTCGGAGCCATAGGCAGTATCCTGGAATTCAATGACTTTGCGCAATCCGCGCTGTGCCATCGGGCGCACAGCTGCTGGTAATTGTTCAACCCGCGCCATGAGGCCGCGCGCATCCTTTAGTGGTTTTTCAGGGCCGCGCAAAACCAACTCTGAAATTGGTTTTTTTCCCGTAGGTTCATTCCTGTGGGGTGTGTCCGAATGGATGATTTCATACGCCGCCCGGAATGCGCGTAAAGAGGCATCAACGCCTTTGCCTGAGGCGCGGATAGACTGTTCAAAAGCAGATTTAGGAAATGGCAATGCCCCGGACGCTGCCAGCGCCCCGAAAAGGGCCGATGAGATAACTGAGCCGTTTTCGATTGCCACTTGGTTTAGATCAAGCTTGATCGCCCTGTCGGCGGCGATCTCTGCCGCGGCCGAAACCTCGTCTGAGGCGGCAATGCCGTCCCCGGGAACCATTTTTTCCGATACGGCCAGCGCGCGGTGGGTTGACGCGATCAATGTTGTGCGGTCTGGCGTTACAAAGCCGCGCATAATGGCGCGTCCGGCTTCCATCATCTCGGCGGCTATTAAAATATCCACATCCCCCTGCGCGGGAGCCAAAGAAAAGATTGGCGTCGCATCACTTTTTTCAGCCATTTCGATGTAGTAGATTGTTGCGCCTGTGCGTTGTGCCACTCCGGCCACCGATGTTGCCTGACAGTCATAGCCCTGCGCGCGGGCCAAATTTTCGATCCAACTGGTAAGGGCGCCGCCCCCTTGACCGCCCACAGCCATAATTGCCAGCTTTATGATGGCATTGAGCTTTTCATCCCGTTCCAATGGCTCAAGAAGCAAGTTTGAAGTCATTGTTCTGTCTCGTGAAATTCAACCCGCCGAGCGCTGCGCCGTCCCTGAAACCAGCCGATAAGATCATCGCGCAGGCCCTGCCAGCGCTGCTCAAACGCTGACGGGTTATGCACCACATCTGCACGGTAAAAGCTGGGGCATAGCACGGCAGCATCTGCAACCTCACCGCAATTGCCGCAGCCAACGCAGCTTTGGTCGATGCTGGCAATGGGGTCATCGCGCAGCGGATCGTCCAGCTTCTTTAAAGACAGCGATGGGCATCCTGATAACCGAATACAGGCGTGATCGCCGGTGCAGATATCTTCATCTATGCCGAAGCGCGGAACCTCGGCGCGCGCACCGCCGTTGATCGCGGCGATTTGCAGCGGTTTTTCACGCCGCTGCCGGTTCAGCATACATTCAGAGGAAGCCACTATTACTTTGGGTCCTGCGACGTCGGTTGTCAGCGCCTCGTGAAAAAGCGCCCGCATTTTGCCAACATCATAGGTATGATCTATTTGCCGTACCCATTTGACGCCAATGCCTTCAACCGCTTTAGTGATTGGATTGTTGGTGGCCTTTGTGTTGTTTTCGGCCCGAGAGGACAATACATCTTGGCCGCCTGTCGCGGCTGAATAGTAATTGTCCACAATCACCGCCACGCTGTCGGATTTATTGAACACCATATTGCCGATCGAAGAGCTGAGCCCGTTGTGCCAAAATCCGCCATCGCCCAGAATTGAAATCGGGCGGGTAGATCCGCCGCCGTCAAAGGCCGCATTCGAGGCAGGTCCAAGACCATAGCCCATAGTTGATCCGCCGATTTCAAACGGCGGCAGGCAGGCGAAAAGATGACATCCGATATCGCCAGTTATCTGATGCGCTCCAAGCTCTTGCTCGACCAGTTTCAGGGCGGCAAAGATTGGCCTTTCTGGACATCCGGTGCAAAACCCTGGCGGGCGGATTGGAACTGTCTTTGATAAATCCGGAATTTCCACCTTTTGATGGTTGGGCGCGCGCACCTTTCCCGGCAAAGCGGTTGGGGCATATTTGCGCAAAAATGCGGTGACACCGTCCAGCACCACCTGACCGGTATATTCGCCGGCCATCGGCAACATATCCTTGCCGTGCAGCGCTGTGGTTAGCTTTGAGCGCAACAAAAATGTAGAAAGCCCCTGTTCGATAAACTCCGGTTGTCCTTCTTCGATCACCAAAAGCCCTTTTTTGTCTTTGGCGAAATCCAGAAATTCGGAATTGACCAAAGGATAAGTGACATTCAAACAATATATCGGAACGGTGGTTTCGCCATAGATATCTGCGAGCCCCAGCCGCTGCAGCGCCCGGATAACACCGTTGTACATACCCCCCTGGCACACGATCCCCACCTCGGCTGTCTGGGGGCCGAAGATTTCGTTAAGGCCATGCTGCACAATATATTTTTCGGCGGCCGGCCAACGATTATTAATCTTGTCCTGCTCATGCAGATACGACATTGGCGGCAACACGACGCGGCTGAAATCGCGCTGTGGATTTGCCAGAGCTTCCTGAACACTCAAGGCCGGGCGCAGATTGTCCTGACATTCAAAACGGCCCGTGACGTGGCAAGAGCGTATACGCACCATCAACATCACTGGCGTGTTCGAGACTTCGGACAACTCAAACCCTTGTTTAACGGCCGCAACGATTGAGGGCAGGTTTGGCCGTGGATCAAGCAGCCAGAATTGCGACTTCATCGCAAAGGCATGGCTGCGTTCCTGCATGATCGACGATCCCTCGCCGTAATCTTCGCCGACGATAATCAACGCCCCGCCATTGACCCCGCTTGAAGCCAGATTTGCCAGGGCGTCCGAGGCAACATTGACCCCGACCGATCCTTTGAATGTCACCGCACCCCTAATCGGGTAATGGACCGAGGCGGCCAACATCGCAGCGGCAGCGGCCTCTGAGGCGTTGGCCTCATAGCGCACGCCAAGATCGGCCAGAAGATCCTCGGCATCGGCCAATACATCCATTAAATGGGAAATAGGCGCGCCCTGATAGCCGCCAACATACCCGACCCCGCTTTCGAGCAGGGCTTTTGTAATGGCTAAAATACCTTCGCCAGTAAAGACATCCCCCCGACCAAGTCTGAGATCCTCAATTTCTTTTTTAAACGATCTTTCCGCCATCTATGCCCTCAGAACTCATTTTTCCGCACATTGCCCAGAATTTTTTTGAGGGTGCTGACAAATGCAACTCGTTCCGATTCTGCAATGTTTTGGAACATTTGCTCGTAACTCGCAGCCATGCGCGGCCAGATTTTGGCAAACGCGTCGCGTCCAGCAGAGGTTATAAACACCCGTGTGCCGCGAGTGTCGATCTGATCGTTTTCCAATCGGACCATTTCGGTTTTGACCAGTTTTTCCAACGCGCGGCTGAGGGTGGATTGCTCAACCACCGCATAGACCGCCAACTCACGGATCAAAATCCCATCTCTGATCGCGAGCACTGCCAAAGAGCGCATTTGGGGTGTGGTAAGCTCAAGAGCGGCCATTTCTGCGCGCAAACTTGCATTATAGCGCCCCATTATCCGGTTCAGCAGATAAGGCGCAAAATTATCAAGCCCAATTTCGCCCAAAACTGGATGATTTTCCTCTGTCGTCATCTGACATGCCTTTTGCAAAGGTGCGGATCGGCCGCGCATAGCTGGTGTGCCAGCGCCGCAGCTTTAAGCTCTGCCCAGCCGGATAGTTCTCTTTAGCTGTAGCATGAAAATATATGCATTTGCAAATAAAATGAAAGCCAAGGCTTGACCTATGGGGGTCAATAGAAAATATATGCGTGTTACATGCCAATATTCCAGGCATTATTTGCCAAAAATTTGGGTTTCTTCCGCTTAAAAACGTATCCTTCACTTTTGGGGTGCCCAAATTAAATACATGTAAATTCACTTGTTTGAGGAATTTGACGAAAAACGAGGTTTGAAATTACCTTAAGAATACTCTTTTGCGCAAATATGTTGATTTTTCTTGTAAAGAGTTGATGTTGATTTGAATTGTTTTCAACAACTCCCAGCGATCAAATGGTACTTTCTACAATGCTTTTCATAGTACGCGCCTGCTGGACGATTTCAGCAATCCGTTGGCTGTCTAGATTATGAAAAGAATTTTCTAAAAAGTACATCTTTGCAGGACCTTTTCCTTTAATCTGTTGTAAACCGCGTGGTGTAAAATGTTCAATGAAGTCAATGGTTTGGAAAAAATTTTCGCTGCAATTAATTTTCATAGGAACTGATGCCGCTTCCATTCGCGCAGCAGTATTTATGCCGTCTCCAAATACATCAAATAAAATCTTTGTTTTACCCACAACGCCAGCCACTAGGTCGCCTTTGTGCAAGCCTATTCTGCACTTCCAGTCGATTTTCCCGCTTCTGGATTCAATGATATGGATAATATCCGTGGCCAAACTTGCCAGGCTCTCATTTGGTTTAGAGTTTTCGATGTTTACATTCGTGACCGCCAAATACGCATCGCCAATTGTCTTAATCCGCTCACATTTATGGTTTTCTGCAAGAATATCAAAACAGGTGAAAAGCTCGTTAAGCTCAGAAAACAATACTTCGGCATCATTTTGTGCAGACAGCGTCGTAAAACCCACCAAATCCAACATCATAATTCCGACATTTGTAAATTTCTTAGGTTTTACTTGTCCGTTGCTTCGCAATTCTGAAATCGTAGTGCTGGGTAAAATGTTACCGATCAGAACTTCCAACTTCTCTTTATCTCGTTTAATTGCCCTATTCTGGCGCTCAATCATTTTGCTATATGATGCCAGCATGTCTTCGCTCTTTTTGATTTCTGTTGCGTCCGTTGCCAAGATCGCGATGTTTTCATCGAGCGTTTTAAACGTAAATTCATAAGGCGTCTGGCGTTGATTTTGCGCCACCACAACCAACTTGTACGCTTGATTTCTAGAGAGCTTCCGCCGCATTTTTTTCACTTCAAGATCATTGAACATTGACGCAATAGAATTTCCGACGGTAAGGCAAAACAGCTCTTGGAAAAGATCATTTGCCTGCACCAGATTTAGGTCTTCTGTGCAAAGAGCTGTCGGAATTCCAAAGTGACCAATAAAATCCATATCAAGCTGAGACCACTTCATCTTTGAGCGAACCGGCTAAATCCATTATCGCGCCAATATCTGCTGGATCGATACCATTATCCTCAAGAACCTCATTTAAAGTTCTTGCGACTTCGTTGAAGGCTTCTTCCGTTATCGTTAGTTTTTGGTGCGCAGCATTCATAGCTTTTCCAGAATACTGTTGCGGACCTCCCAGGGCTTGGGACAGAAATTTAACTTGATGGTCTATTAATTTTTCCATGTTCATCCCAACAAAGTAGGGGGCTGTAACTGGATTTTGCTCTAATTCGTCATAGAACTCGCCAACAACTTTGCTTACAGCAGCGAATCCACCTAATTTATCAAATAGTGACATTTCAAACTCCCATGTTCATATTTTTTTGTTTTATTTTAGTACATAAATTAATCTTGAATTATAGAAAGTATATTTATTCGAGTCTTGTATTCAAGGTTATTACTTTCTGGGAATCAACAGAAGAGTATAAAATTAGTATTATAATATTGCTAAAAGTTATAATTTTTGTTTCAAGCTTTCGTCCCTTTTTACATCATTATTAAAATCATTTTGAAGCCGATAAATATATATTATTCTTCTAAAATATAAAAAACTTAATGTTTCGTGTGATTTTATATTGGGCTTCAATAACTAAAATAAATGAAATTCAATTCATTTATTTGGAAAATTATCTAAATTTACATGATTAATGTATCGCTCAAACTTTAAAGAAGTTTTTACAAGTAAATTGTACGGAAGTTAAAAATAATTATTCGCTTAACAACGTATTTCTACTTCTGTCCCGGCCCCTAAACCAGAATCCTCTTTTCCAAAAGCCCTTATATGTAACGATGGCCAATGGTGCGCAAGAAATGCTGCCAGCTGGACATTTTACACAGGAGCATAGATTTTTCTTGCAACACTGCAGAGAAGAAAGAAATGTAAATCTCGAAAGACCGGTTCAAGACAATTAATGAGCACGCCCAATGACCTTAAATCGAATTTTTGCAGAACTGACGGATGTATTTTCCGGATCGCGAACGATCGAGCGTGCGGCCCAGAAAGAGTTGCAAAGAGCCATTGGCCTTGCCCAAAGCGCACCAAATGCGGTCCAACTTCCCAAAGATATCATCACGGTTATGCAGCAAAGCGATGTACATCCCGTTTGCGCGGCGATCCTGCAGACACCGCTGCCTTGGGCGCCGCCAAAAACATCCTCTGATCCACTTTATACAGCCCATAGTGGTTTTAAGGCCCATGTCGAGATTTTGGGACCCGACGGTCTGGTGAAATCAGATGTTGTGCGGATGGGCCTTTATGGCATGCTGCCACATTCCGAATATGGGATCAGAACCCACCCCGCAGAAGAGATATATATCATGCTTGCGGGCGCTGCCTATTGGAAACGCGATACGGCGCCCTACGCAGCTCTTAAAGTTCCCGAGTGCTCGTACCACCCATCGTGGATGCCGCACGCCTCAAAGACCACAGAAAAAGCCTTTATGTCGGTTTATGCATGGTATGGCGATTTATCGAAAGATGCCTATACCTATGAGGGTCTGCCCAAGGCATAGGGCATATGCAGGTGGTCCACGGGGACTGTGGATGGCCAAGAAGTACCATATTTTAGATCAAAAAGCGCCAAAGCTAAGAGGGCACATGGATCAGCTGTAGGAGTTGACACCGTTTTTGTCGCTTTTGAGCACGATTTGATAAATATTTTTTTGTTTGGTGCGATAAGGCTGAACCACGGTTTGGCTGAAAAAGATGTATATACTGTTGACCCGGTGGGATTGTTGCACTCAGCCATGACGACAAGACACGGGCGTAAAAAAAGGTGGAAACATGAAAACGCATGCACAGGCAGTGGTAATCGGCGGCGGGGTTATCGGATGCTCGATCCTCTATCACCTGACAAAACTTGGATGGAGCGATGTTGTTCTGCTGGAACGGGATGAGTTGACCTCTGGCTCAACATGGCACGCAGCGGCGAATATACATGGGCTCCACGACAGCACCAACATCAGCCGCATTCAGCATTATACGATGAGCCTTTATAAGGATCTTGAGGCTGAAACCGGGCAAAGCTGCGGCGTTTTTCAACCCGGTTCGCTCTATCTTGCGCAAACCGAAAACCGCTCGCATCAATTGCAGCTTCAGGCCGCGAAAGCCAAACTTTACGGGATGAATTTTTCCGAGGTTACGCGCGCGCAGGCCGAAGAGCTGCATCCACTGGTTAATTTTGATGGCATTCGCACCATTATGTGGGAACCCGACGGCGGAAATGTTGATCCCTCGGGCGTCACCGCTGCCTATGCGGCGGGTGCTCGTCAGAACGGAGCAGAAATATACCGCTTTACGCCGGTCACCGCCACAGAAGCGCAGGCAGATGGCAGCTGGATCGTGCGCACTCCCAAGGGGGATATCAAAACCCAATGGGTGGTCAATGCCGCGGGTCTTTGGGGCCGCGAAGTTGCGCGGCTTGCGGGGCTGGAATTGCCGCTGCAGCCCACCGAGCACCAGTATTTCGTCACCGAAACCATTGCCGAGATTGACGCAATGGACCGCCGCCTGCCATCGGTTGCCGACCGGGACGGCGAATATTATCTGCGCCAAGAGGGCAAAGGTCTTTTGGTTGGCGCCTATGAGCGTGATGTGCGTTTCTGGGCCGAAGGCGAAACACCCGCCGGTTTTGGCCATGAGCTGTTTGAAGATGATCTTGAGCGGATCGAAGAAAACATGATGCGTGCAATTGACCGCGTGCCTGCGGTGGGTGAGGCCGGTATCAAACGGGTGATCAACGGACCGATGATCTGGTCACCGGATAGCAATGTGCTGTTTGGCCCTGCGCCTGAGCTGAAAAACTATTTTTGCTGCAACGGTATTATTCCCGGCTTTAGCCAGTCGGGCGGCATGGGGCTTTTGGCGGCCGAATGGATGATAGAGGGCGAAACAAAATACGATATGTTTGCTTGGGATATGGCCCGCTTTGGCGCATGGGCCGGCAAAGAATTCACCAAATCGCGGGTGGGCGATCAATATGCGCACCGCTTTAGCATCCATTTCCCCAACGAAGAGCGCGCCGCAGGGCGCCCGGTGCGCACGCGCCCCATTTATGAGATGCAAAAAGAAATGGGTGCGGTCATGGGGCTTAACTACGGCTGGGAACATCCGCTGTGGTTTGCCGATGCGCCGGGCGCGCAGGATACCAATGGCTTTACCCGCCAAAACTGGTTCGAGCCGGTGGGCAGGGAATGCAAAATGCTGCGCGAAAAAGCCGGTATCATCGATATTTCCAACTTTGCCAAATATGTAGTGCGCGGCAAAAACGCCCGCACTCGGCTGGATGCGGTTTTTGCCAATAAAATGCCGACCGAAGTGGGGCGCTCCTGTCTGACGCCGCTGATCTCTGTGCGCGGCGGTCTGGCAGGGGACTTTACCGTCACGTTGATGGCAGAGGATGAATATTGGATTTTGGGCTCGGGCATGGCCGAGCGCTATCACAAACGGTTCTTTGACGCGGTGCCGATGCCAGATGGCATCAGCTTTGAAAGCCGGACCGAGGCGGTTTGCGGATTTAATGTCGCCGGCCCGCAATCACGCGCCATTTTGCAGCGGCTGACCAACACATCGCTGAATACCGAAGATTTCCGCTTTATGCGCTCAAAGCGTGTGGATTTGGCGGGCATGGATGCGGCCATGCTGCGGGTGTCCTTTACCGGCGACCTGGGCTGGGAAGTGCATTGCGATACCGCCGATCAAAAAGCGCTTTACACGGCTTTGCTTGAGGCCGGTAAAGAGTTTGGCGCAGGCCCCGTGGGCAGCCGCGCCTTGATGTCGATGCGGGTGGAAAAAGGCTATGGCAGCTGGTCGCGCGAATACAGCCCCGAATACTGGCCGCATGAGCAGGGCATGGAGCGCCTGTGCAAGCTGGACAAGGATTTCCTAAACAAAGCTGCACTGCAAGAGGTTCTGGCCAAAGAGCCGCGCGAACAGATGGTACTGCTGCATCTTGATGAAGCGGCGGTAAATGCCTCAAACGCGGATGCCACAGGCGGCGAGCCGGTGTTCAAAGACGGAAAAGGTGTTGGGCGCGTGACATCTGGCACCTATGGTTATAGCGTTGGCATGTCGCTGGCACTGGCCATGGTCAAAGGTGTCGGTCCGGGGGATGAGGTTGAGGTCATGGTGCTGGGTCAGCCGCATAAAGCCAAAATCCTGCATGAGCCGCCATTTGATCCCAAAGGCGAAAAACTGCGGGCATAAAGCCATCAGCGCCAAAGAGGGAAGCCAGTGATGAAACACAGCGAAATAGCAGAGTTTTTTGAACTGGACGCCGTGGCTCTGGCGGAAAAAATCCGCCAGAATGAAGTGCGACCCGAGGCACTGTTACAGGAGGCCGCGCGGCGGGCGCAAAAGCACAATGCTGCGTTCAATGCCCTGTCCGATATTGACGAGGCAACAGGTGAAAAGCTGCTGGCTAAAACGGACACGGCGGCGGCATTATATGGCGTTCCGACCTTGATCAAAGATCTTGGCGCTGAAGCCGTCGATTTCCATACCAACAGTGGATCGCAGCTTTTTGCCCGCTCAACCGTTTCGCAAAACTCATCTATCTATGACCGGATGCGGCAGGCCGGGCTGGTGCCATTTGGACGCACAACCTCACCCGAGTTTGGTGTCGGGCCGGTGACAGAGGCAGGCTTTTACGGGGCGGCGACGCGCAACCCATGGAATTCACATCATACCTGTGGTGGCTC